>Ga0068855_100004628_pt1 | contig 16788 bp, 15 predicted proteins | sample KBSCornC52_FD_66592 | JGI IMG/M metagenome (GOLD analysis project Ga0068855, IMG submission 66592) | Corn rhizosphere microbial communities from Kellogg Biological Station, Michigan, USA - KBS Corn C5-2 | ecosystem: Host-associated > Plants > Roots > Rhizosphere > Soil ...
GTATGAACTTCGACAGCGATGTCGGACCACGTTTGCAATCCAACATGATGGCCTAGGATTTGGCCCTCGTTGACGCGATCACCCACCACGAGCGGCGCGGTAAGGACTACGTGAAATATAACAAAGGTGAAAGCAGGCTGGGCGTCGGAGGTGATTTGGATTTGCGTACCACCGATCTCCTCGTCGAACATGCGCGACACAATCCCTGAGACCGGTGCGTAAATCTTGGCCGAGGCATCCGGCGACATGAAATAATGCTTCATGGACCGGCAACTTTCGATTTTGCCTGTGATCAGGTCTGTGTATGCGTAGGCGGTGCCGTATTGCGTGCTGTCGGAATAATCATGGCCGTTGTGCGACCGAAATTTCGAGATTTGCGTGATCTTTCCCAGGTCGATGTAATTTCGGCTGACGAACTTGGGTACCTCGAGACTATCGAGGTCGTAGGTCGCGGTGTCGTAGATGGTGAAAGATGCCGATGCGGGTGTTCGCCCAAGATATGTGAGAGCGATAACGAGAAAGCTGGCGCAGAACAGCGCGGCGGCTAACCGATGCCGATCAACTGGGGCGCGCTTCAGTCTCACCTTTGATACTCCGCACAGGTATTGGCGGCGATTCTACCACTTTATTACAACCGGTACGAGAGATAGGGCGCCTGCACTGATCCGTACGGCGGAATGAAGCTGAAATGCAGAGTGGGCGCCGAGAGCGACGACACTCTCTTAAGACGACACTCTCTTAAAGGGAGGAAGTGCTCATATCGTATCGCTAATCATCCGATCGTAATGACGACGCGCCCGGCGATCTCGCCCGATGCCACGGCTTTAAAGGCGTCGCTGGCTTGGGCAAGAGGATAGCGGCGGCTGACCGGCGGCAGTTTCACTTTTCCCTCAGCGAGTAAGGTGACCAGGTATTTCGCGTTCTGAGAAATCCGCTCCGGTTCGGCTTCCCAGCCCACCAGCATGTTGGCTCCTACTACTGACGCCGCCTTCATTAACGGCAGATTCAAAGGCAACCGGGGTATCGTGCCGGCGGCAAATCCCACGACGAGGAAACGTCCATGATACCCCAATGTCCGGAACGCCAATTCGGATTGATCGCCGCCTACAGGGTCAAAGATAACATCGATGCCGCCTGCGCCGGCAAAGGCCTCAACTTGTTTCCGCCAGTCCGTACTGCGTCCGTCGATGGCGGCGTCCGCGCCGGCCTCGAGCGCTATCGTGCGTTTCTCCGGTGAAGAGGCGGAGGCGAGCACACGGGCACCCATGATCTTCCCGAGCGTCACCGCGGCTTGGCCGGTTCCACCGCCGGCGCCCAAGACCAAGAGCGTTTCCCCGGGCTTCAGATGGCCTTCCTGCAAGCAGTAATAGCTTGTTTCATAATTCGAGCGAAAAAGTGCCGCCCGCTCGAGGTCCGTGCCTGGCGGTAGACGCAGCACATTGCGCTGAGGAATCGCGGCATATTCCCGGCACGAACCGATGACGCGGCGATCGATGCGTGCCCTGCCTGCAAATCCGATTGCGGCTACGGGATCGCCAGGTTTGTAGCCCTGAACTTTCATGCCGACGGCCTCGACAACACCTGAACATTCAGCTCCGGGCGTGAACGGCCGGTCCGGTTGCACTTGATAGCGTCCACTGGCAATCAGGGTGTCGCCGAAGTTGATTGCGGCCGTATGGATTTTGACCAGCACCTCTTCGGGCCCCGGCTCGGGAATCGGCATTTCCTCTAAATGAAATGTCTGCGGTTCAGACCACTCCCGTACAACAAGTGCTTTCATGGCTCTCCCTTTTTGGCTCGGTAGTCAAAGGATCGTTTTTATCTTCAGCCGGATCGGCATTAATATTGGAACGGATTGGTAGGCAAATCACGCATGCGTTGATTCCCCTGGACAATCTCGCCGCATTTTCACTCGTGCGGACCGGTACAGACGCTATTCCTTGACCCCGTGGTCAAATCCATCGATTCTGGAGCAAGTGGTCGGTCCGGACCAAGACTGCAGTTTTATATTCACAGGTAGCATGCAGTTAACCCAGTCTTGGGGAGGGAGGCAGTATGTTCGCAGGAGAAAAAACATCGCGCTTGGATCAGTATCGCACAGTCGTTAATGCAGTCCTGTCGGATGCGGAGCCTTATCACGCGGGTCGCTTGGTGCACGCTCCAATTTTGCAATTTGAGAGTCTCAACGTCGGCCTAATTTCTGTATCACATATTACGAGGTCGACTGTCGGCATTTGGCGTCAATGGCGTCATATTCGTAAACGATCTTGCCAACTCTATTGTATATTCTTTCCATTGCGTGGCGCAGTTCTAATCTCTCAGGATGCGCGCCATGATTTGGAAGTTGATGTCGGCAATTTTTCTATTTTCTGCGGCGATCGTCCCTTCCATGTACGGCCTGCAACACCTCAATCAGTGAATGCGGGTCTCCAAGTATGGGTACCCTCGCAATTACTCCGTGATCAAGCTCCGAATATTGACGATATCTGTGGTCTCCCATTCGGCGCAAGTTCGGGTGCGGGACTAATTGCGAAGGACATATTTCTGGCGATCATAAGCGAGGCTGGAAAACTTCCCAAAAAATCTGCGGCCAAGCTTGCCTTGTCGGCTTTGGAATTGGTGACTGACGTTGCTAACCAAGGACATTCATCGGTCGCCACAGCGCACGTTAATGCAAAAGAGTCGCATTTCTCACGAGTCCAGCACTATATCGAGAAGCACGTTTCCGAAAAATGCCTCACGGCAAAAACTGTGGCTAAAGCATGCGGCATTTCTGAGCGCTACATATTTCAGCTGATGAAACGGAACGAAACGACCTTCTCCGATTATATGTGGGGCTTGCGCTTGGCGCGTGCTCACAGATGGCTAGGGGATTCCAAGTTTTCGGGCTTTGCCATTTCCGAGATTGCTTCGATGTCGGGTTTTACAAGCGCTGCACATTTCAGTGACGTGTATCGCAAACGATATGGCATCCGTCCTAAAGATCGTCGAAATGCCTGCGCTGCGGGCGCTCCAAGCCAATTCGTACCGCAGTAATTCATTGACCTAGGCTCTTTGTATCAGCGCCTCTCGTGCTTCGGGGAGAGGCGCAACACTTGTTACCGGGGCGGAGAAAAAAGTGCCGGCGGACTGTTACGTCCGCCGGCGCCCAAGTGTGTCTTTTTTATCGATCAGTCAAATTTGGTGCTCACGCGCAGCCAGAGCTCGCGACCGCGGTCGATGGGAGCGTAGGTGTCACCAAGAACCGACGGCGATCCGGCAGCAGCGCCCGGTGCCGAGCCTGTAAGCGGAACGTTTGCGACGCGGACCCAGTGATACTTATTGGTCAGGTTCTTGCCCAAGAACATCACTTGCCAGCGGTCATCTTCCCGTCCCACGCGGACCGAGGCGTCAAGCAACGCGAAAGAGGGTTCGCGTCCGGCCGGATTGGACGATGCATCGGCGAAGAAGCTGGAGCTATAGGTGACGTTACCGTTGAAGCCGACTTTGAGGTTCGAGGAGATAGGCGTCTCGTAGTCGAAGCCGGCGTTGCCGGTCCAGCTTGGCGCACGCAGTAATTGTGTGCCGGCCAGGTTCTCCAGCAAGGCGTTCACGCCGAACTGGTTCGGTTGGATTCTGCAAGCAGGCTGAGTCAGACCGCGATAGCAGGGCGCGAAGTATGAATCGTAACGCCCCTGGTCATAAGCCAGGGCGCCGTTCAGCGTCAGGCCGGTTACCGGTGCATAGGTGACACTGAGTTCTCCGCCTCGGGTTGTGACGCCACCGGCATTGGTCAGTACCTGAACAATCGCGAGGCCCTGCTGAATTGAACTCGCAACCTGAAGGCCAGTGATTTTATATGTGTAGAGTGTGAAGTTGGTCCGGAGGCGGCCATCCAGAACCAACGCCTTGACGCCGATTTCTCCGCCTTTGACGACTTCCTGGTTATATTGCAGTTGCGTGCCGTTGGAAAAGCTGGATGCGCCGGCGTTGAACCCGCCTGACAGGAATCCCTGTTTATATGAACCGAACACGGTAAGCGTGTTGGTGGGGCGCCATGTCAGGGTCACTTCCGGCGAGAAATTGTTCCAGCTTGCTTTGCTAGCGAAGGGCGTAATCGGTAAGCGCGGGCCACCATACACGCTCGACGTGGTCACGAGCGGCAATTCCTTGGACTCATGGGAGTAACGACCGCCGCCGGAAAGTTCGACGGTGGGGATGATTTTCCACATGGCTTGACCAAAGACCGATACCGCGGTTCCGGTCTGGGTGAGGTCGTAGTTGTTGATAAGCGCCGGGGTGACGGCGTTCAGCACCGTGTTCGAACCGGTCTGACCGCGCGAATCCTGATAATGCCCGCCCACCATGAAGTTGAGGGGACCGGTAAAGCTGCTCGTAAGCCGCAGTTCTTCGCTGTAAAAATGTGTGTCGTAACGATTTGCGGAGGCAAAGATTGTCGTCGGAACGTAGGAATAATTATAGTTCGACATGTTCCGAAGATGGGTCTTATAGAAACCCGACACCGAAGTAACCGTCAGGTTATCGGGCAGCTTGTAGTTCATCTCCAAGCCGGCCAGCATCTGATTTTGATGATAATACGGCTGGCCATTGCCGAAGCCGGGATAGGTCAATCCGAAATTGGGTCCCACATCGCCTGTAGACACGGTGTTGTCGGGTTTGCAGTTATCGTTACCACCGGTTTGCGCGACGCCCGTGGGGCAATTGATCAATTGTATCGACGACGTCATAGAAGACCCGGTAACTTCGTTATAGGCGACCTTCAGACGTGCGTTAAAGGTATCGTTGGGCTCGTATTTAAGCGTGCCGCGAATCGCGTATTCATTATGGTACGGATAGCGCTGGTGTGAAGGCGAGGTAATCAGACCCGAAGGGACGGTATTTACGAAATAGCCCTTAAGCGATGAGCCGTAGACCGCGATGCGCCCACCGAGTGAATCCGTAATCGGGCCCGAGATGTAGCCCTCGCCTCGGGTTTCACGACCGACGAATTCGTAGCCGACATTCAAGCCGGCCTGGAAGTGGTCGGTCGGATCTTTGGACCGCATGGAGATAATGCCGCCCGGGCTATTCTTGCCGTAGTACAAGGCCTGCGGACCTTCCAGCACTTCAGCTTGTTCCAGGTCCATTTCCGCCACCCGCCGGACGGACGCCAAAGCCACCTGAACGCCGTCGATGTTAAAGGCGACCGCGCTGTCGCTCAGGGGATTAGAGTCAACCGCGCCAATACCTCGGAACGCGACCTCGCCGCCTTGAACTGCGCCGCCGCCTTCGCCGATGATCAGCCCTGGAACAAGCTGCGCCAGGCTATCCATGCTATTAATGGCCCGACGCTCCATCTGCGTCGAACTCACCGCGGTGATAGCCACCGGCACGGACAGCGACGTTTCATCGCGCTTACGCGCCGTGACGATAATATCTTCAATCGGCGCCTGTGCGGTCGATTGGGCCAAAACCGGCGTGCCGGTGGCCAGAATGGTGCCCGCCAAAAGCCAGGCAAACGAAAGGCTTGATGATTTCTGCATGGTTCTCCCCCGTTTAGGTCGGATAAAGCTATCGCGACCAAGATTTATATCGGCATCACTCAAACGTGAAAGCGTGTCCCGGGCCGCAGCCCGAAAGAACGCTCTACCCTTGCTGCGACGCAAGAAAAGTTAAAATAAGCGTCTTGGGCAAGAGAGGTGTTTTCCACGCACGTTGAATTTTTCTCAACGACTACCAGCGATAGCGACTAGCCCTATGGCGGGCCGCTTCACCTTTTAGGGTATAGCATCGTTTGATAGTCGGTTGGATTCGATGTCCAGAAGAGAGTTTCGTATAACTGCACGGTCATATCCTAAAACAGAAGAGCGAACCCCTTTGTTTAACCATATGGCTTGCGCTGAGTGACCTGGGTGATGAAGGTCGCAAGAGCGCGCGGCGTGGCAATTTTGCTCTGCTTATGCAAGGAGACGATGCAAGCGACAGGCCCCCGCCCCGTTTCTGCAGCATTTAAATTGGGATCCCCTGTCATGCCCATCCACTACAAGAAAGAAGATCACATTGTTCTGATTACGATTGATCGTTATGAGCGCCGTAATTCGTTCGATGTCGAACACGGCTCGCAGATGATTGATTGCTGGATCAGATTTCGGGATGACCCCGATGCGTGGGTTGCAATCGTAACCGGCGTGAAGAACGTCTTTTGCGCCGGTGGCGATCTGAAAGTGATGGGGCAGATCGCCCAGGAACTTGCGGAGACGGGCTCGTCCGAAACGGAAAAAGCAATGAACGGCTATGGCAGAGGGTCCATAACCCTTAAAGGAATGAACATATTCAAGCCAATCATTGCCGCCGTAAATGGTTACTGCATGGCAGGAGGAATGGAGCTTCTGGGCGGAACAGACATTAGGATTGCCAGCACGGAAGCGATCTTCTCAATTACAGAACCGCGCAGAGGTCTTTTCGCTGGGGGAGGGACCACGGCCCGCTTGCCGCGTCAACTTGCCTGGCCTGCGGCTATGGAGATGCTTCTTGTGGCCGGCAACACAACCGCTCAGCGCGCGTTCCAAATTGGGTTGGTGAATGAGGTGGTTGAGCCGCATGAACTTCTCGATGCCGCTTACCGCTGGGCAACGGAAATTACAAAAAATGCGCCGCTCGCCGTGCAGGGCACAAAGAAAAGCGCGCTGCTCGGGCTAGCTGCGAGCAGTTTGGCTGAGGCCTTTCAGATCGAGAACCAGTGCGCACATGAGGTATTTAGTACAGAAGATGCCCAGGAAGGACCCAAAGCCTTCTTTGAAAAACGACAGCCCGTCTGGAGTGGTCGATAGTACAACCATATTGGTGAGAGGGCGGTGGGGTAAGATGGTTCAAGGTCCTTTGTCGGGTGTGCGCGTTGTTGAACTTTGCGGTTGGCATACTGGTCCTATGGCGGCAACCATTCTTGGCGACCAAGGTGCTGATGTAATTAAAGTCGAGTCCCCGGGCGGCGATGAATACCGGCGAGGTGGTACGCGGCGAGGTGGGTTCTCGGCGTCATTTATGGCGGCCAATCGCAACAAGCGATCGATTACGCTCGATCTAAAGCAACCGTCTCACGCTGCCGCATTGCGCAAACTCATCTCAGTTGCCGATGTCTTTATTCAAAATCAAAGGCCCGGTGTCGTGGAGCGACTCGGTTTTGGTGCCGCGCAGATCTGCGCGGAATTGCCACGCCTGATTTATGTGTCGATTTCGGGATATGGCCGAACCGGGCCCAAATCCGGCGAAAGGGCCTTCGACACAATGGTGCAAGCAATGGTGGGGATGGCATCGGTGCAACGGGACGCTGATGGCCGCCCACATATGATGCGTACATTACTAGTCGATAAAACTACTAGCCCGATTGTCGCGCAGGCAATTTGCGCTGCGCTATTTCAACGGGGGCAGACCGGGAAGGGCTGCAATATCGATTACTCCATGCTCGACGCGATGGTTTGGTGGATGTGGCCGGACGGGATGATAAACGATACTTTTATCGGAGGGGGTGTTGAGCCAGGCATCGCCGTCGCTGACGCCGATTTTGTCTGTAAGACGGCGGATGGGTATATGGTTGTCAGCCCACACCAGGAATCTGCTTGGCACCACTTCACAAAGCTGATCGGCAAACCAGAACTCTATTTGGATCCGCGCTTCTCGCCCGTAAGCGAGCGAATGCGAAATCTCAAAGAGTATAGTTATGTGGTGCGCACCAGCCTTTCGTCAAGAACGACCGATGAATGGTGCCGCCTGTTTGCAGAGAATGACATTCCCTATGCTCCAGTCCTAACGGTGGGAGAAGTCGCCAAACACCCGCAAGTCGTATGGAATGGGATCGTTGAGGAAGTTGACCATCCGACGGCCGGAAAATATCGTTCCCCCAAAGGGCCCGTGTTCTTCAATAACCAGCGCAATGGAACGTGGCGGCAGGTGCCGCAGGCCGGAGAGCATTCAGCGGAAATCATGGCCGAGTTTGGTATTATGCTTTGAAAGGCGCGAGTGGACGAGCACGCGGCACCTCGGCAAACTTCTGAAGCTTGAAATCCTCGAAGGTTGGCCCCACCGCGTCAACGACCCGTTCACATTCATTATGATTGGCACGACGTACACGGGGTGCCTCTTGTTCAACCATCACTTCCTGTATCGCCGCCAGAGTCGCAGGGGGCAATCGCGTTTGCTTGTGTGGACGCTTGCATTCACACCCTGCTTTTATTGGTTCTTCTGTCTGCCATCGATTGGCCCGGCCATGAACAACGCTGGGACCTATGCGTTCGGACTGGCGCAGCTTATGCTGGGCCTCGGATATGCGGTATATTATCAGACATCGCAGCCGTGAAATAAATGAACTACTGAGGGTCAGAAGAAGCCTCGCAAATTATGTCTGCCGGACCGCCGCCTATGGCGTGACGGGCCAAAGCAGAGGTCATGACATCGGCGTCGGTATCCGATGGATCGTCATGTTTGCATCCATCTTCCGCGCGAGTTAGTGTTCATTAAGTCACTTACGCAGGGGAATGCCAACTCTTCTGATATCCCGGTTGTGGCGAATCCGCGAAGTGACGTGCGGGAGCGCGCACATTTTCTCAGCGACGAAAGTTCAAAGGAACTCACATGGCCCATGACACTGCCATCGCCGGTATTTATGAGATGAAACCGGGCCGCTATCCCGATTTGAATCCGATAGAGATGTATTATCAGGTGCTGTCGGGAGCGATCGCGCAATGGGGTATCAAACCACAGGACGTTGATGGACTGTTTACGACGCCAGCCGGTATGGCAGTCGGCGCGGCCGACATCGCAACTCACGAGAAATTGGGCGAGACGCTAGGCATACGACCCATCATTTCCGAAACCCTGTATGCCGGAGGCGCCAGCTTCGGGGCCATGGTCCAGCGCGCGGAGGCGATGATACGCGCGGGCCTGTGCGAAAGTATTTTATGCCTAGGTGCGGGCAAGTTCGGTAAGGTCGGAACTGGCGGCGCGGAGGTGCTGGCGCGGATGGCAAGCGAGCCAAATTTCGAATTTCCCTACGGCACCTATATCGTCTCCAACTACGCGATGGTGGCATCGGCGTATATGGCGGCCTATAACGTCCCGCGGGAGGCGCTCGCGCGGGTAAGTGTGTCCCAGCGACGTTGGGCGGTGCGTAATCCAGATTCGATCATGGGCCCCAAAGGCGAATTGACGATCGAGGAGGTATTGGCATCGCGTCCGATCTGCTCGCCGTTCAATATGCTCGATTGCTCGGTGCCTTGCGAAGGGGGAGGCGCCGTGTTGGTGACTACTGCTGCCAAAGCGCGCCGCCTTGCAAAACAGCCTGCCTACGTCCTGGGCTTTGGTGAGGCGCACATGCACAGCTCTATCAGCCAGGCCGAGAGCTTGGTGGATACCGGCGCTGTTCGCACGGCGCGAATGGCCTTCGCTCAGGCGGGGCTGACGCCAGCGGATATCCAAGTCGCTCAGTTATATGATGCCTTCAGCGCAACCCCGCTGATCTTGATGGAAAACGTGGGGCTGTGCGGGCGGGGCGCCGCGCCTGATTTCGTCATGAGCGGAGCCACAGACCCAGGCGGATCATTGCCGACAAATACAGGTGGGGGCCTTCTGTCGTTTGGCCATACAGGCGATGCGTCCGGCATGTCTGTCCTGATTGAAGGGCTGCGGCAATGCATGAATGAGGCAGGTAATCGCCAAATCAAAAAAGCCGATATTGGCTTGATACACGTCTACGGAGGCATGCTCGCAGAACACGCAACGCTTATCGTCGGGAGAGAACCATAATGAAACCCGTTCCGCAGATTACACAACTCACACGTCCCTATTGGGACGGCGCCGCCGCCGGTGAATTACGCGTTCAGCGCTGCGCCAAATGTTCCGGGCGGTCTCTATATGCGCGGCCCTGGTGCCCTTTTTGTTGGGCGCCCGAGCTGACATGGGAAAAAGTGAGCGGACGCGGAGACGTCATCGCGTGCACGATCGTCACACAGGCACCCTATGAATCTTATGCGCGGGACGGTCGCTACGCTATTGCGATCATTAAGTTGGAGGAAGGGCCGCAAATGATGGCGAATATTGTTAATTGCCCTCTAGAGAAGGTGAAGGTCGGGATGAAGGTCGGGGTCGTCTTTGAAAAACGCGGCGACATTACCGTTCCACAGTTCGCGCCACTTTAACCGCACTCAGTTTCATAAGGGCGCTTCCCGCCGCGTTTTCTATACATAATGGTGACACGCGGATCAGATTTATCCCAACTCATTTACTTGAGCAGCCGGTCGAGGGTGAACATCTCCGGCCTTTTCACCATTTAGATGTTCTCCGCCTAAGGCGTTCGTCCACACGCTTGAATCGCTTTTCCACGCGACAATGCCGCAATTTAGCGCGCGAGCGCGGGGAAATCCGGCAATGGCGTCAGTCAATAGGCGGGATATTTGGCTATCTCATTCATTATATTTCCGCTTCAGCGGAATAAAGCCGTGGAAGGAAAGTGAAATGAGTCTTACCTCTCGATCCCATGAAAAATCGGGCACGGAGTTTGCGCTGGACGACAGCGTGCTTTTCAGTCGGAAAACGATTTTTAGATCCGACATGATGGAAGGGCAGCGCGTCGTCGTGACCGGAGGCGGCACAGGAATCGGTAAGACGACGGCGGCGCTCTGTGCGCGGCTGGGTGCCGACGTGGCGATTTGCGGGCGCCGCCAGGAAAAGTTGACCGAAACGGCCGCCCTGATCAATAAAGCGACCGGCAGGAAGGTGGTCACGCGCGCGATGTCGATCCGCGATCCCGACGTCGCCAAGGAATTTATCCAGCAAGTGTATGACGAGTTGGGGGGCATGGATGTATTGGTTAACAATGCTGGCGGTCAGTTTCCACAAGATGCGCTCGACATACGCCCCAAAGGCTGGCTCGCGGTGATCGACACCAATCTCAACGGGACCTGGTGGATGATGCAGGCTGCCGCGCGCGCCTGGCGCGATCGCAAGCAGCCGGGCAGCATCGTCAATGTGGTTGCTCCGGTGGAACGCGGCTGTCCGCAGACTGCGCACACGATGGCAGCGCGGGCGGGTGTGATTGCCGCTTCCCGGTCGGTGGCATTGGAATGGGCGCCGTACAACATCCGGGTGAACAACCTTGCGGTTGCCGGCGCCACAACCGAGGGCATGCGCCAGTATCCCGAAGAGGGGCGGCGCACAATGGAGGCCACTAATCCGATGAAACGTCGTACCGACGCATTCTGTTTCGCGGAGGCATTGATCTACATGTCCTCCCCCGCGGCCGAATATATGACAGGTACCGTCATCACAATAGACGGCGGCAAGCTGATGTGGGGCACCAGCTGGCCGGCGGGCAGACCCGAATATTTTGCGGGCGGAGAATAGGATTCGCGACGTTCGGCAAAACGGATGAGCAGGCCGCGTCGAGGTTCACGGCACGATAAGGGAGCAACGCCAATCTTCTGCTTCGTCAAGCCCCGGCCGTTCCTCGCAATTCTCGAAACCTAATTCAGCTTCATACGCTACGGCGTGCGAGATCTTCGGCGTAACATCTAATCTGACTCCCCAGATATTTTGAGATCTATTCCGCCTCTTTCTTGAATGCCTGCATTGCGCGACGCACGAGTTTGACGGCTTCACGAGGTCTGCTACAGCCTTTGATCTTGAATTTCTTTCCCTGGACCTTGGTGTAGGACAGGAAGAAGGATTCAATCTGATCAAGGATGGAATGATCGAGCTCCTTAATGTTTCTGATTTTCTGGTGACTGTGCGCGTGAACAGGGATGGCTAACAAACGGTCATTCTCCGTCGCCTTGCCATCCTCCGACTGCTGAGCATGAATGACGCCAACCAGCCAAGTGTGCCGACACATCCGGGTTCATCCGCAATGACCATTACATTTAAGGGATCGCCATCCTCAGCCCGGGTCGATGGCACAAATCCGAAATCGAAAGGAAAGTTCATTCCTTCGGGGAGGACATAAGCGAGTTTGAACGGCCCGCTCGCTTCGTCGAACTTATATTTGCGCCGGCTGTTCTTTGGTGTCTCGATAACGCAGACGCAGGTTGAGTCCTCCCGATTCAATTGAGGAGATAGTGCGGAAACGTTTGCCATTGCAACCATCCTTTAGTGCTGCAAAATTGAGGTATGTGGCCGTTGTTTTGCCAAAAGTGGATAGCCAAACCAGTAAAGAGTAGTGCCAATCACGCTCGCGATAGAGGTATATGCGGCCCACGGCGCCCAATCGGAAACGATGCCGAGTGCAAGATAAAGATCGGCACTTAAGCCCACGGCGAGGGGAATAAGGGACCCCAGCACCATAACAACGGCAAATCTGTCGACGTCCGGACGATCTTCGCCATCGGCGGCAATGCGGTGGTACGCCGCAGGCGCCATCAGGAAAATCGCGGCAAGTGCTAGGCTGATAAGGCCCGTCATATGGACGTATTTTGCGAAGGCGGGAAGCCTATCGAAGCTCTCCATCAGAAATGCACTGAACTGAAATCCGAGTAAAGCTTGCACACCTGGCAGCACGATGCGCGCCTCTGTGTTTAAGGTCTTTATCTTTTCATGGAGACTGGTCTTTGTTTCGCTTTCAGTGGGACGAGCAGCCGATTTGCGGTTCATGAGTTCCACTCCATACCAAAGCCCCAGCGCGGTGGCGGTCAGGAAGCCGGCAAGTCCAATTCCGAGTGTCGTGTTGCTGACAATCAGCATGTCCATTCCAATAGCGATCGCAAAGGGAATGGGCGTGACGGCGATGACCCCGGTTGTAAAGCGTTGTATTTGATCAGTCGCGTCGCCGCCGGCCGCGAGGCGGTGATACGGTACGGGGGCGAGTAATAGGCAGAGTGCCGTCATCAGCAAGCCGATGCTCGCGGCATTCATGAACTTCAGGTGCGTCGGTAGGGCAGAAAATTTGGGCTGGAAAATCGCATTAAATTGAAAACTCAATATGATCTGACCGCCCAGGACCATCATGCGGGTTTCATTCAAGGCCGCTTCAAGTCTTTCCTTTGCGCTTACACGGGGCATTCTCATTTCTTCCGAAGCGTGCGTTCGACCATGTCAAGGGCGATCAGAACAGTAAGGCTCCGAAGGCGGTCGTGGCTGCATCGATCGAACCGTTGCCGTAGCACCTCGACTTTGCCGCGCGATTTCGCGCAAGCGAAGAAGACCAAGCCGACCGGGTTGCCGTCGTCATCAGGCTTGGGGCCCAATACGCCGGTGACAGCAAGCGCTATTTTAGCGCGCGAGCGTTTGAGTGCGCCCAAAGCCATACGACGTGCGATTTCTCCCGCTACCGCCCCATTGCGCTTGAGCACTGTCGCTCCCACGCCGAGGGAGCGCGTCTTCTGCGCCTTTGTATAGGTGACGAAGCCGCCCTCTAGGACATCGGATGCGCCGTCAGTTTGTGAAAGGGCTGCGGCGATAAGCCCACCTGTGCACGATTCCGCCGTAATAAGCGTCTTCTTTTTTAGACGGAGGAGGGCTGTGAGTTCGCCGGCGCGGCGTACCAGGCGCGGCGAGATGGAGAATGCGGGTTTTGTCTTCTTCCTTTGCGGTGTCACCTGATCCTCTTCGGCGTGAAGAAAGCATACCGAACATGAGCTTGCGCAGGTAAGGAGCCTTAATGAGACAAGCCCCTGGTGTAAACGTCATAACCGTCATGAAAGTTTCCACCTTCGCGGCCGTCTCGGTTTTATGGCGCCTCACGATCGGCGCAAAGGCCCAACGAGATTCGCCGGGTCATACGGCTTGCCGCCTGACGGATAGCGAAACGGATCGCGGGGTCATTCGCTTGGAATGACGCGTCGCAATATCTTATTCGCGATCAAAAGGCTCGTTGTGAGATGGTGTTCAAGCGGTGATCGGATGCCTCATGAACGCGGCACCGTATCACTGCGTTCAGACCCCAAGCGGCATGGGCCCATCGCGCCCGTCACGACTGCGCGCGGGGTCATCTCTCATTGTCCAAAGATTTTTCCATTTCCAAGTAGCGTCACGGTAAGATTGCGGTAACTCGGGGTTATGGTGGACTGTAACTCAGGACGCGCGAATAAATCGCAGGGGCAGGCTCATGGATGTTTTGGAGGCAGATGCGAATAAGACGAAAAATCCCATACCTGACACCAATTGCATGGATGAGTATCCTACGCCCGCACAGGCTTGGACGGTGGTCGCCATTCTTTGCTTTCTGTCCACCATGTCCTTCGTCGACCGCAATCTGCTTCCCCTTTTGTCTGTGACGATCGCAAAGGACTTGCAACTCACTGACACGCAGATCGGCGCGTTGTCGGGCATAGCCTTTGGAACCTTCTACGCGGCCGCTTCCTTGCCCTATGGCTGGGCGCTCGATCGGTATAGCCGCCGCTGTGTCATTTGGAGCGGTGTCTTTGTCTGGAGCTTGGCGACCATGGCGTGCGGCTTGGCACGAAATTTTGCCGCGATATTTACTGCACGCGCCGTGGTTGGCTCAGGTGAAGTCGCGCTTAATCCGGGCAGTCAGTCTATTTTCGCCGACATATTCCCACCTGAACGCCTCGCGTTGCCTATGTCGGTTTACGGGCTAGGTGCAAGAATGGGTGGTGGGGCGTCGTTTATCATTGGTGGGTTTCTGGCGGCACTCATTCCGGTGAATGAAGTCTACCAAATCTTGGGGGTCGGCGCAGTTAAAGGCTGGCAGGTGATATTCCTCATCGCCGGCTTGCCGGGATTATTTATAAGTTTTGTCATGTTTGCAATTCCTGAGCCACCACGACGGCACTTGCCGTCGCGGGGGAGCACCCATACGACCTACATGGACTATTTTCGTTTTATGGCGGGCCAGATCCGCTTCTTTCTGGCGCACCATGCCGGCGTTATCACGATTGTGGCGGCGACCAATGCCATTATTGCTTGGACGCCGGCCTTCTTCATGCGTTCTTACGGGTGGCGCACCGACCAGGTCGGCTTTTGGCTTGGAATCGCATTCGCTGTCGGGCCTTTAATAGGTATTCCGCTCCACGGCGCTCTTGTCGACCGCCTGTTCCGGCGCGGCAGACTCGATGCTCACCACTTTTACCTCAAAAGCATGTTGTTGGTAGCGACCCTTCCGGCGGCTCTTGTCTATCTCGTTCCTTCTCCGTGGGTGGCTATTGGGTTGCTGTGCTTATCGCAAGGTTTGACGGCGGGTTATATCGGGGTGCTTCCGGCCGCTTTGCAACTCATGATCCCCGGGAACCTGCGCGGGAAAGGGGCGTCTGTTGCTTCCTTAATCAGCGGTTTTGTGGGGATGTCTATGGGTCCAACGCTGACATCGTTTGTGACGCAGCACGTTTTTCACGATCCGAACAAAGTCGGTATGTCGATCGCTATTTCCACGGCAATTCTAATGCCGGCAGCGGCACTGTTGTTCACGATAGCGCAGAAACCCATGGCGCAGCGGCTGGCTCGGTAAATACACATGCGACCGGCGCCGAAGTGCAATGTTCGAGAGCGCATCGGTGGACCCGCACGCGCTCGGTCATGGAGCGGACCGCCGCTGATATGCAAAGCAGCCGGTAATCACATAATAGAGCGCCCTCCCTTGGTTACGCGCCAAGGGAGGGCAGTTTCATCGCAACGGCCGGGATCGAGAGGTGGGCCGTCTGATTGTGCTATCTATTACGAGCGTCGTTCCGCGGAACTAAAACTTCGCCGCGATGGACACGCCCAACTGACGCGGTGGGCCATCCGACACGAACGTGGCGAGACCTCCGACTGGATCGCCACCATCGATATAGAATTTGTTTGTCAGATTCTTTCCGTAGAAGGTGATCGTGTAGTGGTTGGATGGATCATGCCAACTGATCGACGCATTCAATAATCCATAGCCGCTCTGCCATGCGAAAGCATAATTAAGATCTGTGGTATTGAGGCGGGAACGATAGTTGTAATCCGCCGTGACTGAAAGTTCTCCGGCATTGCTTCCCAGCGGCAGATTGTAAGTCGCGCCAAAATCCATGGTCCATTTGGACACGTATGGGAAGACAAGGCCCGTGTTCTGCGTGACGCCGTCGGCGGGATTGCCCGTGAGGTTGGCGAGGAAGTTGGTATAACGGGCATCCAGATAACCGACGCTCGCGCGCAAAGACAACGGAGAAATCGGGCGGAACTGCGTTTCCACTTCGATGCCTCGCGTCCGTGCGCTGGCGATATTCGTCGCCTTTTGCACGAAGAACGGCGGCGCCGTTTGCGCCTGGGTGATGACTCGCTGCAGGTTGCTGTAGTCATTCCAGAAGCCGGAGAGGTTCACTCGGGCTTTGTGGTCAAGGAAGTCGGCCTTGATGCCCACTTCGTATGCGTCCACGGTTTCGGGATCGACGGTTGCGATCGCGCCCGCGGTCGCCGGCACATCGGTAAACGCACCGCCGCGATAACCAGTGGCATAACGGAAGTAAATCATCTGGTCGGGCGTAAAGTGATAGTCCAGCGTTACGTCATAGGAGACGTTCTGCCACGAGTGACGTTGTATCACTTCCGGATCGAGGCCCTGGAGCGCGCGCGTGGATAAGGAATTGTGAGTCTTGCGATCCCATGTCTGACGCACGCCGCCCGAGATATCCAGACTGTCCGTAATTTTGTATTCAGCGTGCGCGAAGCCCGCGATGCTGTTGGTGGATCCTTCCTGATAATTGGCGCCGAATGCACCTAGAGATAATTGATCGTTGGCGCGCGTGTAGTCGAACCAGAAATAATAGAAGCCAACAAGCCAGTTCAGGCGGCCATTCATATCGAGCCCGCCGTCCTTGCTTGAGGCGACTCTGAATTCTTCTGATG
>Ga0068855_100004630_pt1 | contig 16786 bp, 16 predicted proteins | sample KBSCornC52_FD_66592 | JGI IMG/M metagenome (GOLD analysis project Ga0068855, IMG submission 66592) | Corn rhizosphere microbial communities from Kellogg Biological Station, Michigan, USA - KBS Corn C5-2 | ecosystem: Host-associated > Plants > Roots > Rhizosphere > Soil ...
TGGTACTGTTGCCTGAAACGGCATTTCCTGAAACGGTAACAGCGCTTATTGCATGGCCATAGTGGCCTGCATCGTTAAAGAACAATCCATCCTGTTTACCACTTGATCTTACATATTTGAAATAACCGGTGGGAACTTTATCAGCTATATCCATTCTGATAAAGGTAGCGCCACCAGACTGGCCGGTTTCACCGGTAACGCTTAGCAGAATTATTCTTTCAGCGCCATCATTTAGCCAGCGCATTTTTACCTGATTGCCGGTTAATGAATATGTTCCACTTACTCTTTTTTGCCAGCCTGGTTTGTCCAGATCACTGCAAAAAGACCCGTTTGGTCTGAAGTAATAAACGAAGTCGGTTCTTTCAACGCTTCCTGCGTCTGAGCTTTGGTTATATACATACTCAGTTCCCGCATATACAGCATTAAGAGATTGTGTTTGTGCACATAGGTTTGTAATGGAAAATAGCAGGCATAAAAAAACGCCGGTACGGATGCTCATGTTAAGTGTCATGTTAACGTTTGTATATGAAAATTCAAAAAGTTTGCCGAAAATGAGTTGGTGTTCCACCAATAGATTCAAACTTTCAATAGGATTATTTAGCCGGAGCAGTTATATGGCTAATCGTTATTATAGATGCGATGTCTCTGTATAGATGCGATGTCTCTGTGAGAACCACTTTTAATTGAACTTGAAAAGATTGCGACTGAAGAAAAGTGGCCTTTAGTTAAGCAATTTTACCTGAGCTGCAAATATAATAGCTTTCCTGTAATATTCATAGCCTTCGGCGCTCTGTTCCAATATAATAATGTGTAGTTAAATGGCATGTTAATCATTTTTCTATTGATTTTGGTTAAGCACAGGATAGATCTATGAAATTTCATAGCGTATATATGTGAAAAATATGTTATGATAAATGTAAACAGCATTTCATAACGCAGGCTGCTAACGCGATAGTATATGTACCAGGTATATTTTGTTTCAGGGAAGCGTAAAAAGCAGATGTGCCACATTCCTGAGCAAAAGCCAAACGGCCTGGCCAGGAATATGGCACATCTTTATGAAATTTTCATTAAAAATTATACGCCGGGGATTAGGGGGCGGCCAACTTCTTTATAAGCCGGCCAGGGAATAGCTGCCAGTATTACCAGCAGGGCTATCAAAAAGAACCAGAAGGCTTTTTTGTATTTAACGGCATCGGGAATAGATTTTTTTGCCTGGCCACGGCCAACCGTGATCAAACCAATGGCAATGATCATCATTACCGGATGTTCTACCCAAAAGAATCTTAGAAAACTGTCTTTCATCACCTTCGTTTCGGGAGGCAGTTTATAGGTAAACACACCATAACGACCGAAAAATATCAGATACAAACCAACCAGCAAGGTGGTATGTGCCGATATCATCGTAAACAACCATAATTTCTTATCAGCGGCCGAGAGCGTTTTTTTATAGCTCATGCCCGAATAGCTTTTAATAATAGAAGCTAATAACAGTACCAGCAGGAGCCATCTGAGATAACTATGAAGGAGGACCATTGCATTATCCATAAGCGGAGTTTGGGCGCAAAGCTAAAGGGTGAAGGTGGAAATCTCAAATCTAATGTATAAGCCTTGAATCTTCATATATTCGTGGCGGCCTTTGACAAAAACATACATACACCGATGAAAAGATGGTTGCCTTTACGGGGTTTATTAATAATAGCGTCCCTTTATTGGTTATGCAGCTGTAAATCGGGAGCGGGTGAAAAAGAGAGTAGTCAAAAAATACTAAACGCTCCTCCCTATAGCAGTGTTACAGACAGTATAAAACACTTTCCCCAAAATGCTGATCTTTTTCTAAAAAGAGCTTTATTGCTTTCGCAGAATAACCAGCATGAGCTGGCTATGGCCGATTATAAAAAATCTTTTGAATTAAGGCCCGATCAGCATGTTGCCCTGCAATATGTATCTAACCTCATGCTGGTAAACAGGCCCGATGAAGCCATTCGTGTTTTAAAAGAATGCCTTGCTACCTGGCCCGATAATTCTGATCTGCACCGCCGGTTAAGTGAGATCTATACACAATTGGGGCAAACAAAAAAAGCGATAGAGCAATACGATGAGTGGGCACAGCAGGATTCAACCAATTTTGAGGTATGGTACGATAGGGGCGTTTTACAGGCCAAACTGAAAGATACTGCCGGCGCGATTAAATCGCTGGAACATTCCTACAAATTACAACCCATCAACTACAACGGTCTTGCGTTGGCCACTTTGTACGAAGCTACCCTTAACCCGAAAGTGCTCTCTCTGTGCGACGAACTGATCCGTAAAGACACTACCGGAATAATAAATGATGTGCTGTACCTGAAAGGAAGTTATTATTCCGATACCAAACAATACGAAAAGGCGATGGCTTTATTCAATGAATGTATTAAGCGCGACTGGAAGTTTGCTGATGCATACATTGAAAAAGGCATTATACTATACGACCAGAAACGGTACGATTCTGCCTTAAATGTTTTTGTAATGGCCGCTACCGTAACGCAAACCAATCCGGATGCCTGGTACTGGATGGCCCGTTGTTATGAAGTATTGGGTAAAAAAGACGCTGCCCTGCTGAACTACGAACGCGCTTTGGCCATCGACAAGGATTTTGAAGAAGCAAGAGAGGGGATCAGAAGATTGAAGAGGTAGTTGGAAAGTTGAAAAGTTAATATGTTGAAAAGTTAACAAGACTTATACTTGTCAACCTATAAACTCATCAACTTATAAACTTATCAACAATAAGCATATTAACCTATCAACATAATGACCATATGCCGATAGTAGCACCATCTTTTTTATCAGCCAATTTCTTAAATCTGGAAGCAGATTGCAAAATGATCAATGAAAGCGAGGCCGACTGGTTTCATCTGGATGTAATGGACGGGCGCTTTGTTCCCAACATCAGTTTCGGCCCCATGATCATTGAGTTCATTCGTAAAACTACCACCAAAGTATGTGATGTGCACCTGATGATCCTGGAGCCGGAAAAATATGTGGAAGATTTCAAAAAAGCGGGAGCAGATATGTTGACCGTACATTATGAAGCCTGTGTACATTTACATAGAAATATTGAACAGATAAAATCACTGGGTATGCAGGCTGGCGTAGCGCTTAACCCCCATACACCCGTAGAAGCATTAAAAGAAGTACTGGAGGATCTTGACATGGTGCTGATCATGAGTGTGAATCCGGGTTTCGGCGGACAAAAATTTATTCCCCATACCCTGCAAAAAATAAGGGATCTGCGCCGCATGATCTATGACAAAGGACTCACAACGAAAATTGAAGTTGATGGCGGTATCAACCTGCAAAATGCACATGATATTGTTAAGGCCGGTGCGCAGGTTCTGGTAGCCGGAAATACAGTATTCAAATCACCCGATCCCAAAGCCACTATTGCTCAACTGAAAAAAATAGCCTGATCCTATGGCAAAAGATCTTTTTTCAAACCAGGCAGCCGTATACGCACAATACCGCCCTGGTTATCCAAACGAATTGTTTGATCATATACTGCAGTATGTAAACAATCAACAAACGGCATGGGATTGTGCCACCGGTAATGGTCAGGCGGCTGTTGAACTTGCCCGGTACTTCAACAAAGTAATGGCTACGGACATCAGCGAAAAGCAACTACAACAGGCACAGCCAAATGAAAAAATAACCTACTCGGTAACTACTGCAGAAAATACCTCCTTTAGCGATAACACATTTGACTGCATCACGGTAGCGCAGGCATATCACTGGTTTAATTTTGATGCCTTTCATAAAGAAGCAGTTCGCGTAGCCAAAGCAGACGCTGTAATAGCTATATGGGGTTATAGTCTGGTTGTTTGTGAAGATGAATCGTTAAACAGGATAATCAATAGTTTTTACCGCGAAAAGGTTGGTCCGTATTGGGATAAAGAAAGAAGATATGTTGATGATCACTATAGCACAGTTCCTTTTCCATATGAACCATTGCCTTCAAAAGATCTTAAAATAAATGTTCAGTGGAACCGGGAACAACTGATTGGTTATTTTAATACCTGGTCGAGCGTACAACACTTTATAAAAGCACATCAATATAATCCCGTAGATGAACTGGCGGCTACTATTGAATCTATATGGACAGACGGGAATAGCAAACAGTTTTATTTCCCGCTTTTTTTGAAATTGGGAAGAATTCAAAAATAAATATCACATGAAAGCCCTTGTGTTGCAGGAATACAGGAAGCTGGTGTACCAGGATGTTCCTCTGCCCGAAATGCAGGATGATGAAGTATTGATAAGGGTAAAAGCAGTTGGCATTTGCGGCAGTGATGTGCATGGCATGGATGGCAGCACCGGCCGGCGCATACCACCCATTATTATGGGGCATGAAGCAGCAGGTGTTATTGAAGCAACCGGCAAACAGGTAAAGAACTGGCAACCGGGCGACCGCGTTACATTTGATTCCACAATCTATCGCCTCAACGACTGGTATACCGAACGCGGCATGTACAACCTGAGCGACGGGCGCATGGTGCTGGGTGTATCAACTCCTGAATTTAAAAAACATGGCGCGTTTGCAGAGTATATAACAGTACCGCAACATATTTTATATCGCATTCCTGATAATGTTAGTTTTACAGAAGCTGCTTTGGTAGAGCCTGCAGCCGTGGCATTGCATGCCATTAATTTATCGGCCATATCGCCCGATGATACGGTAGTCGTAATTGGCGCCGGTATGGTAGGTGCTTTTGTTATTCAGTTGCTCAGGATCACAGGATGCAAAAACATCATTGCCATAGATCTTGAAAAAGACAAACTGGCGCTTGCAAAACAGCTGGGTGCCGATGCCTGCTTTACACCGGACGATGCCTTACTGAATAAAACCTTAATGGAATTAACCAATGACAGAGGCGCTGATATAGCCATTGAAGTAGTAGGTGTAAATGCTTCCATACAACAGGCGATTGCATTATTGCGAAAAGGCGGCACATTAACATTGCTGGGCAATTTATCGCCGCAGATAACTGTTCCGTTGCAGGCTATAGTTACGCGACAGTTGCGCTTACAGGGTTCCTGTGCCATTAATGGAGAATATCCGGCAATTCTTGAACTGATAGCCAACAGGCGGTTAAACATGACTTCGATATTATCGGCCGAAGCACCGTTAAGCGAAGGAGTCATGTGGTTTGATAGATTGTATAATAAGGAAAAGGGTTTGATGAAGGTGGTGTTACTACCTTAATTGCTCTACGAAGCTTGCTGCTTCGTAGTTCATTTTTGTTGCTTTTAGCAACGTTTAACACGATAAGCCACAAAATAAGCCTGCGAGGCTGCAAGCCTCGCACTGCATAACAATAAAATATTCGCTCTCTCATGCAAAAACTTCGATCAGCAATTATAGGTTGCGGTAAAATAGCGCAGGTTCATGCACTGTCGCTTCAGCATATTGAAGAAACAGAACTGGTTGCGGTACAAAGCCGCAATGCCGAAAAAGCAGCGGCTGCTGCAACGCGTTTTGGTGTAAAGCCATATACTGATATTGCAGAAATGATCCAAAAAGAACGTGTGGATGTAGTTGTTGTATGTACACCGCATCCGGCACACCGCGAGCCGGCTATTACTGCTATGCAAAATGGCGCACATGTATTGACCGAAAAACCACTGGCTGTTTCTCTGGAAGATTGTGATGCCATGATGAAAGCTGCTACAAAATATGGCAAACAACTCGGCATGGTAAGTCAGCGCAGATTTTACCCTTCATGCCGCCGCATTAAGCAGGCTATTGACGATGGCAAACTCGGCACGCCTATGCTGGGCACTGTTGTGATGTATGGCTGGCGCGATGAAAAATATTATGGCAGCGATCCCTGGCGTGGAAGCTGGAAACAAGAAGGTGGAGGTGTACTCGTAAATCAGGCTCCGCATCAGCTCGATTTACTGCAATGGTATATGGGCAGTGAAATGGAAGAATTATATGGCGTTTGGCAGAATATCAATCATCCTTACATAGAAGTAGAAGATACAGCTGTTGCTATCATTCGTTTTAAAAACGGTGCTGTTGGTAATATAGTCGTGAGCAATGCACAAAAACCCGGCATTTATGGTAAGGTGCACATACATGGCTCCAATGGTGCATCGGCAGGTGTGCAAACAGATGGCGGCGCTATGTTTATTGCCGGACAATCGTCAATACTTGAACCACCGTTAAACGATATATGGACAGTTTCCGGTGAAGAACAAAAGTTACCGGCATGGCATAAAGCCGATACCGATGAATTTAATGCCGGTGATCCTGTTGAATTTTATATCCGGCAACAAAACAGGGATTTTATCCTCGCCATAACCGAAAACAGGCAACCGTTGGTTACTGCCGCAGAAGGAAGAAAAACAGTTGAGTTGTTTACTGCATTATATCGCTCCATGAAAGAAAGAAAAGCTATCCGCTGGCCACTCTAGTTTTACGCAAAAGATATCCTTTCCAGGGCCTCAGGAAAAATCCTAAGCGAAGTCGAAGAGGTAAGGAATTTTCGAGAAAATAATTCTACACAAGCCTTGTATTTAAAGATGCCACATGTATGTGGCATTTTTTGCATTGGTATTATTGGTAATTTATTTTCAAAACAGCAAGGGCTACTCTTTAAGTGAGCCCTCAAAAATAACTTGTTATGGCAACAACAAAGAAGAATAAGAAACAGCAGAAGGAAGCAGATAAAGATTTGTCTAAAACCTATAACGAGTTCAAAGAGTTTGAAGGACATCAATATACCGGTATGAAAATAGGCCGCAGCCATAAATGGTATTACGACCAGGGCGAATGGAAGGAAACAAAAGTAACGCCCGATCTGTGGACTATCAGTTATGCAGTTACCAAACGTCGTGCAGGAAAAGCACCCGAAGGATCAGGTGTTCCCGTAGGAACTGAATACCATTGGTACATTCTTGCTCACCAGAATGTGCGCAAGCTCGATGCAAACAGTTATACCACTACACTCACCGGACTCAAATATAAACTCGCGCATAAGCGTGCCGATAAAGACAAATGGAATATTAGCGAAAAAGCACAACGCAAGCGTTTAATTAAAATACTAAAGGATTTGATCGTGCAGCTGGAAAAAGCACCAGCCAACTTAAATGAAGCGCCTGATACCAAAGTGGTGCCTAAGCCTAAAAGCGCGCCTGTTAAACGCACCGCTGTAAAAGGTAAAAAGAAAACTGCGCGCAGTAAGAAAGATCCTGTTGAAATGCGCAACATGTAAATTTTTTAAAGGCAGTATCGGGTTGACAGTTGGCAGTTGGCAGTGAGGCAGTAATGACAGCATGTTTATAGCAAACTGCCAACTGCTCACTGCCAAACGGCTACTCAATGTTGTGTAAATCCTTCCTCACTGTTTAACTCCACTAATTTTCAATACATAGCATCCAATGCGCGCTGGCAATGGATTTGCATTGATACTATCGAATCAAATCTTTTGTTATGGTAATTAATGAAAGAGAATTTCCTGTAGTAGTGCAGGCATATCAGCCAACGGCTACAGGCGAATTATTTGTTGCAGAGCAATTGGTAAATACCCAGGCAGAAGTAGACACATTCAGCAGCCGCTATGCTGGTTATGTTATTAAAGCAAGAGTGGTAAAGGAAGATGAATTAAGTGTTGACCGCAGAACAGCTGCTGCCCGCAGCCGTGCTGCAGTACGCAGGGGATTTCCGGCATGGGCGATTGTATTGCTGATCATTATTGTATTGGTTGTGGTTGGATTTACAACCGGCTGGATCCAAAGAACTTTCGATATAGCTATGAAGTAAACATATCGTTCCGTTTTCGTTTAACCGGTGGATTAGTGTAACGAGTAAACGCGTACCCGCAATATCCACCGGTTTTTTATATTTCATGCAAATGGCTGCCGTGACTGCAGACCTGAAAAGAAATTTATTCCTTTTTCATTTCTTATTCCTCATTCCTCATTTCTAATTTCCTTTACGGTAATTTATCTCCCGGCAATCCCATGCCGGTTACTATTTCATAATTAAATACACCGGCTTTCACCGCAGGATCTTTTTCCATGAGTGCCTTTACCTGCCCTTTATCGGAAGTATTATAAATGGCAACAGCTGCGAGCGAAGAATCATTATCCATAATCGGCATGGTTAATACCATCGAGTTATTTTCGCGTTGACTAAAAACATAAGGCAGATGTTCGCTTTGAATAATCCGCGGTGTATCACTTAACCCGTAATTTTCCCCTTTCGTTAAAACTACCAGTACATAGGCTTTAATGGTCGCCAGCTTGGCCATTATATCCGGCGCCACAAATTGAAAGATCGCATTGCTCATAGGTTCATTTTTGATTTTAGAAGTGGTTATGGTTTTATGTGCTTATACAATTGTACGTCAGGGTGGGATATCAATTATTCGCAATATAATGGAATGGATACTCTTTTTGAGATTAAATAGTCATGAACTCTTGAGCAAAATCAAGTGATGTGTGTATCTAACGCACAAAGGCACTTGTTTAAAATCAATATGAGTGTAGGCTTCACCTTTATATGGTAAGTAGTTTTTTGTATGCCTAACGTTGACCCATACTATTGTTGGAAAACGTTTCCCTGCCGGGGACAATTTTAATTTTGGCACGCAGCGCAATTGGCTGGTTATTAGTTGTTTATATTTTGGCATTGATTTGGAAAACTATAATCCAACAACGCAATCAGCGAAACGGGATGAAAGAACAGGAAAGAGACAGAAGCTGAAGCAGATGATGGAACAGGAAGCTGATTTGCAGGCCGTGGGGGCCACAGGATTCATGAGATAAAACTACTTTAAAATATTCGCATCTTATTAATTTGGAAGGCGTGTTTTGTACAGGGGCTGATTTTCTAATCTGGCCCCGTTTTTTTATGTATACCTGATCGTCCAGTTAATTACCAGACCTTCACCTGATGTTCACGAGACCTTTACCTGACGTTAATTTGGCCTTCGTTGGGACTGATTCCCGGTCTAAAGTATACTTAGGCCGATTCCCCATTGACCATTCACCAAATTTCAACTAATTTCGACGGCAATAAAACTAACCTGGGTGAAATTTGTCCCTTTTTTACTATTATTCTTCGCTGTTTGTATTTCCGGTAATGTAGTAGCACAAAAAAAGTCTGCCTGGGTAACAGGCCGGGTAGTAGGTGAAAATGAACAGCCCCTCAGCAATGTGTCGATCGTGATCCTGGGCCGCCTGAGAGGTGTTACCACATCAGATTCAGGTACATTTCGCCTTCGGGTGCCTGCAGATAAAGCCTTTGCTATCGTATTCAGCTATACCGGCTATAAAACCGAACAACGTAATTTTCTGCTCAATGAAAATGAACAGGAATCTGTGGTCGTTCGTATGGAAAGGGGCACCCGCGAACTGGAACCTGTGGTTATAACCGACCAGCGGCAGCGGCGTGAAGCAGGATTAGTAGTTATAAATCCTAAAAATGCCATCAATATCCCGGCTCCTATAGGTGGTATTGAAAGCCTGATAAAAATATTTGTAGGCTCCAATAACGAATTAACTTCCCAGTATTCGGTTCGTGGCGGCAATTACGACGAAAACCTCATTTATGTCAATGACTTTGAAGTGTTCCGGCCTTATCTCGTGCGCAGCGGTCAACAGGAAGGACTAAGCTTTATCAATCCTGAAATGACCCGTAATGTGAGCTTTTATAATGGGGGCTTTCAGGCGAAATATGGCGATAAAATGTCTTCGGTGCTCGACATTCAATATAAAAAGCCCAAACAATTTGGCGGTTCCGCTTATGCCGGATTACTGGAACAGGGCTTTCACCTGGAAGGGATTTCAAAAGATAATAAATTCACTTACCTGATAGGCATTCGTAACCGCAGCAACCGCAACCTGCTGAAAAGCCAGGAAACACAGGGCAATTATGTGCCTTCTTCCGATGATCTGCAGGCCTTGTTAACCTATCAGATCAACTCAAAGAATATCATCGAACTGCTGGGTAATATTTCTCAAACCAAATTTACCCTTATTCCGCAGTTCAGTCAGCTTACATCTTCTGTATTCTCTCCTTACTTCAGTGCCAATCTGGGATTGGATATCTATTTCGATGGCCGGGAGGTAGACAGGTACAGAACCAATATGCTTGGCTTGTCATTAACACAGCAGCCAAAAAAGAACCTGCGGTTAAAATGGATGCTGAGTCGTTTTGAAGATGATGAAAGAGAAAATAACGACATCACCGGCGCCTATTTATTCGGTGAACGTGAATTTGATAAAAGCAAGCCCGACTTCGGACTGATCAATAACCCACTGGGGGCCGGACTATACCAGAACTACGCCCGCAACAAACTTAATATTCAGGTATGGAATGCTTCTCACAAGGGAATGCTGGATCTGGGGCATCATTACCTGCAGTGGGGACAAAGCGTTGAACGCCAAACTATCCATGACAAGCTCCATGAATGGGAATACCAGGATTCGGCCGGTTATAACCTGCCTAATAATCCGGATGTATTGACCTTTAGCAGTCTGCTTAATTCAAAGGCAGACCTCACCATTGACCGTTTATCGGGATATGTGCAGGATAACATTATACTGCACGATTCAACGGGTGTTATTCTGCAGGCTGGTGCACGGTACAATTACAATACACTGAACCATGAGTTCCTGATCTCTCCGCGTTTGGGTTTTTCATGGAAACCTGCGCAATGGAAAAGGGATGTTATTTTCCGTGGAGCTGTTGGGATCTACGATCAGCCGCCGTTTTACCGCGAATTACGCCGGTACGACGGAAGCCTGAATACAGATCTGAAAGCACAGAAAAGCTGGCAGGCATCTGCCGGACTTGACTATAACTTCCGCTCTGGCAATCGTCCGTTTCGTTTAACCACCGAAGCTTATTACAAATCGATGCGGGATGTGGTGCCTTATGATATAGATAATGTGCGGCTGCGTTATTTTGGTGAGAATAGTGCCAAAGCCTGGGCTGCTGGCTGGGAAACCCGTTTGTTCGGCGAACTGGTAAAGGATGCCGAAAGCTGGATCAGTGTGGGTTTTATGCATACCATGGAAAAGATTAAAAATTTTAAGTACTACGATTATACGCTTGACTCAAATAACGTTGCAGTTGATAGTACGCTGAAGCAAAAAGGCTGGATGCGCCGGCCAACCGATCGTTTTTTTACTTTTGGTATGTTTTTGCAGGATTATCTGAGCACGAATAAGAACTTTAAGGTTTACCTGAACTTTTTATACGGAAGTAATTTACCCTATAATATTCCCGGCAGCGTTAAATACCGCAATGCGCTGGTTATTGAGCCTTATATGCGAATAGACGTCGGCTTCAGCGCTCTGTTGCTTGACAGTGAAAAAAGCAATCGCCGCAGCCATAGTCCTTTCAGGAATTTTGAAAACATATGGGCCACACTGGAAGTGTTCAACCTGATCGACCGGGATAACACTATTTCCTACATGCTTATTAAAGATTTTTCCAACACTGTTTATGCCATGCCGAACCGGCTTACGCCAAGGTTACTAAATCTGAAGCTGGTAGCGAGATTTTAGGCAATTGATTGATTTTCATGAGAAATCATTTGAATTTTCACTGAAACCGGCTGTTTTTTACGAAAAAGGATATGTTTTTCTGAAAGCGGATCACACGCTCGTTATCTGCCTTTCTTTACTGCATTCAATATTTCCTGCATATTGGTTCACACATCAGGTTGTAAAAACGCACATTGAAGGCTCACGAAACACAGGTTAAACCCAGTTAAAGTGCGCTTTTAGTCTGGGTTTGGTCCCTGTTTGGTCCCTGTTTGGTCCCTGTTTGACCAAAACCAGACCCTAACGAGGTATTGTGTATTATCCTGTCTTGTACTTATGGTTCAGAGCTGAAGAGGTTATCCTGAAACTGGTTGACCGTTAAACCATTTTTGATGCCTGTTTAACCCTGGAAGAACTTTGCAGGCATGGTGAATACCAAAATAGCTTTATTGCGGGCCCCTTTGAAGGTAATCTTCCCAGTTTTCCCCTTCTTTTCCAAAAATGAGAATAATCGTCTTGGCCTAGTAGGATAACTATTTGTTTATCAGCTGTTTAATTTCTGGCACCCAAATCGAATAAGTCTATTGTGCACAAAACGGTATGACTTTAATTCCAAACCCTTAACGTAAACAGTATGATAGCAATTAATGAGATTACAACCCGTCCGAACCCTTTTATTGGTTCTATTACACTTGAAATAACAGCTTCGGAAGATCGTCCGCGCGTAGTTCGTATGATAGACACCGATGGTAAGATCGTCAGTTTGTTTTTGTGGAAGCTGAAGAAAGGAATAAACATCAGCAATATCAATAATTTGAATAAGCTCGGCAATGGTTTATACAGCGTGGATGTAATGGATGAAAAAGGTCACATTTTATGCAGCAGCCAGGTGGTAAAGTAAATGAGCAACCGAATACAGATATATCACTGAAAAGATACATGTTTTCGTTCATTGGATAGCGTAAATATGTATTTGTTACAGAAAAGGGCGGTTTACTTTCCCAATTTAAAAAAATCTTATCCCAAACTGAGACAGATGCCTTGTGTATGGAGTGTATATGTGGCTGATAATAAGTAGTTTAAAACATGGCATTGCATTAGCAACTCTCTACAAAACCTATTAATTGTGATACCATTAAGCCATAACCATAACCATAATTCAGAAAAGCACAAGGCGGATAATAGCACTCCCTCGATCCGGCAGAGACTAAACCGGATATTACAGATCGACCAGAACGGCTCAATTGGTGATCCTTCATCAGACATTTCAAACAACGAAATTATGATCCCAAAAGTCATCGTCCGCCCAAACCCATTTTTTACCTCCATCACACTCGATGTAACCTGTGCGCAAGGCAAGCATGTTATTGTACGTATGTTTGATGAAGACGAAAAGATTGTAAAAATGTTCAGCTGGTTCCTTGTAAAAGGAATCAATATAACCAATATTGGAGAAGTAAACTTATTGCCTTCGGGTACATATGCCCTTGATATTGTTGATCTGGAAGGCGACGTGTTATACAATATCCAGCTGGTTAAAGGATAAGGATACTTTTTGCCCAAGACATTGATACCCCTAACCCCTCTCATGGAGTTGGCCATTGCCCGGACAACTCCTTTTTTTATTTTATCTGGATTAAATACATTTGGGCATGACAAAGCTCAGTGTAAACATTAACAAGTTTGCTACCCTGCGCAACAGTCGTGGTGGCAATAATCCCGATGTAGTAAAGGCAGCTATAGACGCCCAGCGGTTTGGGGCAGATGGTGTAACCGTACATCCGCGGCCCGATGAAAGGCATATCCGCTACAGCGATGTACGCGACATTAAAAAGATCATCACTACAGAATTTAATATTGAAGGTAATTGCAGCGAGCAGAAATTTGTTGACCTGGTGCTGGAAACAAAACCCCATCAGGTAACGCTGGTGCCCGATGCCGAAGGGCAACTCACCTCTGATCATGGCTGGGACACCATTAAGCATCTCGACTACCTGCGCGATATGATCAGAGTTTTTAAATCGGCCAATATCAGGGTATCGATCTTTGTTGATCCTGTTATTGACATGGTGAATGGCGCTGCCGAAACCGGCACAGACCGTATTGAGCTATATACCGAAGGTTATGCCCGGGAATTTATGAATGATAAAGAAAAGGCCATTGCCCCTTACGTAACGGCTGCCAAAAGGGCCAATGAACTGGGCCTTGGCATTAATGCCGGCCATGATCTTGACCTGCATAACCTGGCTTATTTTTCACAACACATTCCCGGTTTGCTCGAAGTATCTATTGGCCATGCATTAATATCAGATGCCCTGTATCTGGGATATGAGAATACGATACAGTTGTATAAGAGGCAATTACAATAAATATTGAATACTGAATGAAGAATAACGAATATTGAAGGGAATGCCGTGATAAAGACGGGTAGCGTTTTCTACTTCAATATTGAACATTTAAAATTCGATATTCATTATTACATTGTTACGCCAGCACATCATGCCACTCCACTTCCTTATCCAGCACCGACTTTGCAAAGGGGCATAAGGGAACGATCTTAAGGCCATGGTTGCGGGCGTATTCAACGGCAGTATATACCAGTTGTTTACCAACGCCTTTGCCTTCGAGCGATTCGTCGACTTCGGTGTGTTCGATGATCATTTTATTGCCGGCCATCGTATATACCATTTCTGCCTCAAAAGCGCCATCCTGTCCAACATAAAAAATTCCTTTCCCTGCAACCTGTTTGTGCTGTATTAACATAGTACAATTGTATAATTAGTGTAATAATTATAAAAATTATTCATTCCGGCAAGGGCATAGGGGTGTTAGTATCGACTGAAAGGCAAGACATTAGTTTAATGTTACTAACATCTGTTATACCTTGTTCAATCCGCCGCTAAAATTCGTATTTTTATTTAAATAGTTCAATATGGATAAGGAGAAATTGAGAGAAAGCTTGCATCGATTGGTTGATAATCTTGAAGATGAGGCTATACTGCAAAAGCTAAAAAACGCGCTGATTATCCTTACCTACTATCCTTCCACTGATTTGACTCCTGAGCAATCAGATCGGCTTAAGGAATCGTTACATCAATTGTCTATCGGGCAATGGAAATCGCATGATGAGGTGAGAAAAATGGTTTTTGACCGGTTAATGAACAGAAATTAATCCATGCAATCAGTGGCAAAACTTGTGTTTGTTCCACCACGGTGGTTCGTGGTCAATATAATTTCTCAAAAAAAAATTTGGTCAATTCATTTTTGCAAAGCACTTTTGTAAACATAATGAAAAAGCAATTACAAAATAATCATTGGTGGTGGCATACAAACCTATTACGAGGCTTGTAAGCTGCTATTGTTGTTTATTTAACACCATATTCAGGCCTCGATGTATCATCGGGGCTTTTTTTATTTATTCACGGGACCTAATTCACGATTGACCATTCACCATTCACGATGAAAAAGATCAATATCACCACCAACTGTAAAAGGCTACTGGCCGATGTATTTACTCCGGTAGGGATCTATCTGCGGGTACGCGACCGCTTCCGCGATACCGTACTGCTCGAAAGTACCGACCACCACGCCGCCGATAACAGTTACTCTTTCATTTGCATCAACGCCATTGCCGGTATAGAGATCACTTCTACCAAAAGCATTGAATTTAAACTGCCCGGCCAGCCTCCCGAAAAAGCCGATATCTCCAACACCGCTGAAGTACCGCAAAAACTGTGGGAATTTATGCAGCGCTTTGAAGCAACACCGGTCAATCGCGAATCGAAATTTGCACAGGGTTTATATGGCTACACAACCTACGACGCCGTTCAGTTTTTTGATACCATTCAGCTGTCGGTTGATCGTAAATCGCCTTCGGGTCAACCTGTTATTCCCCTGATGCGTTACCGCCTGTATCAATATGTAATTGCCATCAATCATTATAAAGATGAATTAATCATCTGTGAAAACGTTATCCCCGGTGTAGAAAGTGAACTGCCCGTGGTGGAATCGCTGATCCGCAGTAAAGATGTTCCGGTATATCCTTTCAAAACAAAAGGCGCCGAAGCCTCTAACATGACCGACAACGATTATATGGATATGGTGAAGAAAGGTATTCAGAGCTGTTTACGTGGTGACGTATTTCAGATCGTATTAAGCCGATGCTTTGAGCAGGGTTTTACGGGTGATGAATTTGCCGTATACCGCGCGCTGCGCAGCATCAATCCATCGCCTTATCTTTTCTTTTTCGACTATGGCGATTATAAACTGATGGGTTCTTCGCCCGAAGCGCAACTGATCATGCAAAACGGTAAAGCCGTTGTACACCCCATAGCAGGTACTTTTAAACGTACCGGTGATGATGAAACTGATCAGCGCGAAGCAGAACGCCTGTTGCATGATGCCAAGGAAAATGCAGAACATGTAATGCTGGTGGATCTTGCCCGTAATGATCTCAGCCGTTTATGCGATGATGTGAAGGTAGATCATTATCGCGAAGTGCAATATTACTCGCATGTAATACATCTGGTGAGTGAAGTAAGTGGTAAAGTGCGTACAGGCAGTAACCCGTTTGCGCTGCTTGCTAAAACATTTCCTGCAGGAACCTTAAGTGGTGCACCGAAATTCAAAGCCATGGAACTGATCGATGCCTATGAGCCAACAGCCAGAAGTTACTATGGCGGGGCTATCGGGTTTATGGGCTTCGACGGACAATGCAATCATGCGATTATGATCCGCACATTCATGAGCCGTCAGAACAAACTCATTTACCAGGCAGGCGCCGGTATAGTAGCCGCCAGCAAACCTGAAAGTGAATTACAGGAAGTAAACAATAAACTGGGCGCTTTGAAAAAAGCGATTCTGTTTGCACAGGAGATAATTTAATTGTGTACCCGGCTGAAGAGGTACTATCATCGTTCCTTGCGTCGCACTCTTCAGCAGCATAACATAAATGAACAGTATGAAAATTCTTGTTTTTGATAACTACGACTCTTTCACATATAACCTGGTTCACCTGGTTGAAAAGATCATACATGAAAAAGTAGAGGTACACCGCAATGACCAGATACCACTTGAAAAAGTGAAGGATTACGATAAAATTATTCTGTCCCCCGGTCCCGGTATACCCGAAGAAGCTGGTTTGTTATTGCCTTTGATAAAAGAATATGCCGCTACCAAATCGATACTCGGCGTTTGTTTGGGGCATCAGGCTATTGGTGAGGCATTCGGCGGTAAACTGGTTAACTTAAGT
>Ga0068855_100004631_pt1 | contig 16784 bp, 34 predicted proteins | sample KBSCornC52_FD_66592 | JGI IMG/M metagenome (GOLD analysis project Ga0068855, IMG submission 66592) | Corn rhizosphere microbial communities from Kellogg Biological Station, Michigan, USA - KBS Corn C5-2 | ecosystem: Host-associated > Plants > Roots > Rhizosphere > Soil ...
ACGCGGGCTACGCGTTCCTCTTCCTCCACCGGCCGTGGCCGTACGCTCTGGCGACGTAGCTACCTAGTCGGGGCCGACGCGCTCCTTGTCACTTGCTTGCCTCGGGCTTCGCCGTAGGCGCGGTCTTGACGTGAATCCAGCCCTCCGGGGCCGGGCGCTCGTCGTCCAGCCACAGCCGGATTAGTGCGCGGGAGCAGCGTTTTGCGCTCCGTGCTCATCCCTGCCGCCGCTCGTCGCTGCGCGTGTTGTCCCCATCGTCCACAGGGTTGTCCACCGCGACAAGATCACGATGCGCCACACACACGTTGCCGTCACAACGAGCGCCGCAGTAGACACACCATCCCTGCTTCACGTCACGCTTGCTCACGACTGCCTGCCGCAGTCACAAGCTCCGCGCACTAGCCACCCGCGACACGTCGAAGAGTGGCCGTACATCAGGTGCGACCACCACAAGCGCACGCAGTAGCCGGACACGTCATGCCAGGAGATCACGGGCGCACTCGAAGTGCGGTGGGCGGAGACTGGCCGGGCGTCACGAAGTCGGCTCCTCGGCCTCATCCGCGAGCCGTACCAGCGCCGTCGCGAGCGCAACCTCGCGCCCCGAGTAGCGGAGCGTGTCGCCATCGACTGGCGTCCGGGTTGGCGACGATCTCGCGAGCGGTCGCAAGGATCGAGCTGAGGTCTAGCTGCGTGGTTCCTGGGGCACTTGCCGTTCACGCGGCCATCTCTCTTGTAACGCGGCTTGTGCGGGCCAGAGAAATCAGCAGCTCGCGGAACGCGTCGGGCGTCCTGATCGCCTCGGACTTCTCGATCTTCGGTCGGCCGACGCACTCGCCGGAGTTGATCCCGCCGCCGATGACGGCGTCGCCCGGAACGTCTCGCCAGTCGAGCACGGGCGGCTCCTCGTCCCCGACGAAGTAGAGCCACGTCCGCTTTCGAGCCCGGTGCCCATACGCGCTCTGCGATACCTCCGTGACCCAACCGAGCCGCGTGGCGTCCTTCTGCCACGAGCCGCGGCGGGGACGCTGAAGGTCGAAGGCGTGCCAGGCGAGCGTGTAGGCCGGATGCTCGAGCACGCCACCGAACGTCTCCACGGCCTCGAGCGCCGCGGCGAAGGAGCCTCCGTCGTGGCCGACCGGCGTGCCGTATCGGGCCTCGTTCACGGGTGCGAGCTGGCACCACCGACCGCACGGAGGATGAGCGACGACGGGATGCGGGCCGCGATAGAGCCGCGCGTCGCGCTCCTCGTCCCATGGATCGACGCCGTCGAGCCCGAAGTATGTGCCACCGCTTGCAACAAAGAGCGCGGCGACGATGCGATCCGCGATCAGCGATTCCCGCTCGCTCATCGTCTCGCCACGGTCATCGGAGGCAGCCACGGTGCAGCCTCCGTGAAGCTGTCGAGCACATGCACCCGGCAAGCCGAGCACAACTCCCGCTGATGGATGGTCGTGCCGTCTCGGAGAATCGCGATTCGTTCGGTGCGGTCTACCACGCGCTTACAGTTATCGCAGATCGGCGGCGCGTCCACTAGCGCCCCCACTGTGTATGGGCGGTGAGGCGCGGGTGAACAAGGTCGCGGCGACCGATGTGGACGAACACTATCGCCTCAGGCGTTTCAAGGAACCTACCGCCGCTTAAGTCGTTCGCGATTGTGGTCGGCGCGCTGTAGGACGCGATCCGCCAGTCCGTACCGAGTTCGTCGCAGAGCGACGCTATGCGTCTAATACCCACTGTGCGTAGTCTGGGGACGTGGTAGGAGCGCCGCTCGCGTGTCTGCATGTTCTCGATCGTGACGATGCAGCCGCGCAGCATGCGCGTAATGTTATCGGGATCGTTGTTAGGCAACGCCGCCCCTTTCCAGGTAGTCGGCGGCTGCTCGCAGCTTCGCCGGGGTCGCATACTTGCCCAACACGTAACGGTTGCAGACGAAACAGAGAAGCCCTCTGACGCGTTGGGTTGCGTGGTCGTGGTCTACATGCAGCCTGCGTGTCTTCGGCGGCTTGCCGCAGATCGCGCAGACGCCGCCCTGCCGCGCTAGCAGCTCGTCGTATTGGTCGGCGGTCAGTCCGACACGGGAACGATACGACCGGCCGGTCACGGCGACCAAACCGCTTCCGCGACTTCTGAATCCGGCGTGCTCGCGTAGTAGGCAATCGCGATGAGCGCTCTAGCGAGCGGTGACTGTGCGAGGCGAATAAGCTCGATCGTCCGGGCGCGCTCTAGCGGAGCGGGAAGCGTGGTCAGTGGAGACATTCCGAGTGTCACGAAGTCGCCCTCTCCCGCACAAGAGCGGCAGTCCGAATGTCGATCAGCTCCTGCTCGTTCATCGCACGAGCCGACCCCTTGTAGTACCGCCGCGCGATGGACTCGGCGGACTCCTGCCCGCACGTACCGAGCGACTTCACGACCCGCCAGCCGCCAGGAATCTTCCGCGTCTTGCGGACGATCAGCCAACGATCCGCGCGGCTCATCGCGCCTCCCAGCCGTTCTCGTCGAACTGGTGGAGCACCATGCAGCGACCGCACCAGCCATGCGCGTCGGCCTCAGCGTCCGTGCCGCACTCGGGAAAGCCGTGCAGGACGCGCTCACAGGGCGCGAAGCGGAGCGCGGACAACGCATCGAGAAGAAGGCAGACGACTCGGTCGTCCATCAGGACGCCGAATCCGTCGCCCCAGGTCTTCGGCTGTTCGCTCTCGGCGCGCAGTTCGATATAGCTAGCGATTGCCATAGGTCACCCTCCTCAGCGCGCGCCGTGAAGTCGTCACGCGCTCTCCGGTGTCGACGAAGGCGACGAGCGCAGTCCCCATCGCGCCGGTCGCCTCAATCACGCATGTCCGGCCCTTCAACTCGGCGCGGCGCGGGTTGTTCCCCCAGGCGTAGACATACGCAGTGCGAGTGCCACAAAGGGTCACGTCGCCGCACGGGCAGGGGAACTCACACAGCGATTTTCGTTCCGTCACGTCGTCACCCCGAACAACCGCCGCATACCGTCAGCACCGAGCCTCGCAAGCACATAGGCGCGCTCAGGCGCAGTCAGCGAATCGTGGAGCAGGGACAGCGCGAAGCTGCTCTGCCACTCGACTAGTTCATGGCAGACGAAGCAGAGCGGCACGATGTTGTCCGCGATGTCGTCGCCGTGCCGGTCGCGCGGCACAAGATGGTGAAACGTGCTGGCCGAGAGTCCTGCTGGAATCCCACAGACGCGGCACGCGCCCCCCTTCGCTGCGATGATCGCCTGCCATTGTTTCGGGGATGCGACCTTGCGCCGGTAGCGCCGCGTCCCGCGAGCGAGCTGTTGCGACTTAGGAAATGGCTTCGCTTCGCTCACGGCTGATCCGTAGTGCTTGCGCTTTCGCGTTCGCCTCTGCACCGTCACCATGCCACACGTACACGACCCTGCCACCACACTCGGCGCAGCGCACAAGCTCGGGGGCTGTCCAGCGGTGGCCGCACGAGTCGCAAACGTAGTGGTTCACGCGCTGACCTGCTCGATCGACTCAACGTCGGTGTCAACGATGTTCAGGTGGTAGCCGATGTTCTCTGCCGCCTGCTCGTGCATGTAGTCGCGCGCGTCGTCCTCGTTCTCGTCGTCCTGCGTGTAGACGACGACGGGCACGTCAACGGTAACGCGCACGATGCCGCGCCACTCCTGCTCGGGCGTGGTCACTTCTTCGCGTCCTTCCCGGTAACGGCAGGCGAGCCCACGGTTCCGTCACGCATCGGATAGGTGGAGCGGAGCCGGTTCGCGATCTCCTTTGCCAGCCGTTCCGCTTCGAGCGGGTCGCCGTCGTACACCTTCGCCGAAAACTGCATCTCGCCTTTCGCGTTCCGGGTCAGCTCAACCGACGACTCGGACGGGGGCCGCTCCGATGTGGCTTCCAACCATTCCAGGTCGGCCCGGCTCGGACGTTTCCCTTCGGCGATCTTCGCGGCGCAGCGTTCCGCCACCATTGCGTGCAGGTCGGTCATCCGAAGTGATCCTCCATTGCGGCTTTGATGTTGTCCCACAGTCCCGGCATTTCGACTGCCTCCGACGATTGCCGCAGCACGTCGTAGCCATCGCGGGCGAGCCGTACCCGGTAGATCACTTCCGGTTCCTCCGGGCGCGCGAACAGCGCCACGTCTCGGTCTGTCCGGGCGGCACGACTACTGCCATGACGCAATCAGTGGGGTACCTCAAGCGTCTCGGCAACCTCCGCGAAGTCGGCGCGTCCTCCCCACTCAACTCGTGCGCTCATTGTGTGCCGTTCCTCCTGTCGATGTCGTCGGCCGGGTCACGGGCCGGTGCCGGGTCAACATCGACCGCGACAATCTGCCAGTGGCCCTGCTCGCATTCTTCGATTCCGAACTGTTCGGCTTCGGCGGGGTTGTCGGCGTAGACGATGTTCTCGTAGCAGACCATCACCCGGTAGCGGTTGCGCTCGCTCATGACGGGATACGAAGCGTGGTGCGCGCGTACTTGCCAGTCGTCACGCAGTCGCACCTTTCGCGTCTCGCTGCCCTTCGAGGTATCCCTGCTCGCGAGCGTGCTGCATCAGCGCGTCGCAGGTGTCCTCGGCTGACGGGAACAGCCCGAGCGAACGGCCGCAGTTGCAGCGAGCCTCGTACCAGCCGTCGTCGTCCGGCTCGAAATCCACGCTGAAATGCAGGTCGTTAGGCATCGACACGCCTCCAATACGGGCTAGCGAGGATCCGCTTGATCCAAGCCGTGGCGTCTGCCGTGAACTCGGGATACTCGGCCCGAAGGTGAACCTTCACCTTCCCGACCCGCGTCACAGTCCAGGTGCGCGGGGCCGATCCCGGCGTCTCGTCGCGCCACACTTGGCCGACCTGGAAACTCTCCTGTAGCAGCGATTCCCGTCCGTTCATGCGAGTGCTGCGCGTAGCCGCGCGAAAGCCTGCTCCGACAACCTGAGCGTGTCGTGTGCTCCCAGGTTGACGCCCTGCAACCAGGCGATAGCCATAAGCCCGATCAGGTCGTCATAGGCGACCGAGCGGGAGACGCTGACTTCGTTGCAGATCGCGACGGCTTCACGGCGGGCACGGCCCTGCCAGTCAGACGAGGACAGCGGATCGACGCTCACGCGGCGTCCGCGCCGGGCTGCTTCGGTAGGTAGATGGTCAGGTCATCGAGCAGGCCGAGCGCGACCTCGAGCGAGTGCCGACACTCGGCAATCCGATCCTCGATGTCGAGCTTGATCTCCTGCGCGTTGTGCCACTCGACTTGTTCCTGCAATGCGTCCATGCCTCATACGGTACGCCCACACCCCGCCTGCCGCACCCACCCAAGGTATGGGAAAGTCTGGCCGAAGGTCTAGTTGACAGCGGCGGTGCCGGGTGCTAGTCGCGCGCCCACGTCTTGCGGTAGCCGCCGCGCACGATCTCCTCGTGCAGCATCACGAGAAACCGCTCCCACGCCGCGTCCCCAGGCCCGCACTGTAGGTGGCCGCCGCCGAGCTGGCCGAGATCCAAGTGGCGACACACCCCGGCCCCGACTCCCCCACGAGCGAAACGGGGAGGAACGTCAAGATGCAGACAGAGCCATCCGAATATTCGAGCCGATACACGGAGCTGCTCCTCGGTCGCATACCCCTTCGCGGTGACGTTCGCGTGCTCGACCCCAACACTCACCGGATTGTAATACGCCGCCTGCCACGCTTTCAGGCGCAACGACACGAGCTGTGTGCATTCGCCGCCGTCCTCGCGGATCACCAAGTGCGCCGACGCCTGCGCGGCCGGGTTCCGTAGCCACGCAACCGATCCCGCGTACGGGCCTGCCGTCTCATGCCAAACGAGAAGCCGCACCCGCTCACCGTTACGGCCGGACTTGTTCGGTGTCGAGCGCTGGACGAGCGGCGGCAGGACAACGCTCATGCGGCGAGCAGGTGTATCCGTTGGGCGTGGGTTGCCACGCCCTACAACGTTAGGACATAGTAGAGCATGTCAACCGTGAGCAGGTTCGCAGCGTCCCCGCCCGTGAATGGGCCGTCCGCATTTATCGCCTGCACGAACAGACCTAGGTTCCGCAGATCAGTCCCCCCAGGAGGAAAGTTTCCTCCATTTCCATCGTCATGGGTACCCGGAGGTATTGGGTACTGCTCCAAGGACACCGCCCCGAAAAATGCATACCCTGCCTCCGTGACGGCGACGGCAGTATGGGTGCCATTGTCGTTGCCGTCATAGGTGCAAAACAGTCCCGTCTGTGCGCTTACGGTGACGTTGGTATATGCACCGACAAACGACTTCTGAATCATCCACATCGTAGGGACGATCAGTTTCCCCGCTCCCGGTGCCGTGACGATCTGGATGGGCGTCGTAGGTAGCGCCTTGATCTGTGCATCAGTCAACGTCGCGCGGACATTGAGAAGTTGACTGCCGCTGCTACCGCCGCCGGTCGGCATCAGGCGAGCGTCTGAAACTGCACGTCGAAGAAACAGTCAGCCACGCCCGCCGTAAACGTCGTCGCGCTCGTGGAGTTTGCAAGCACGATGCCGGTGTTGAACTCGCGCGGCGGCAAATACGCAACCTCCCTGTCACCCGATCCGGCAACAGCGATCCAGTAGCAGGGGGTAGACGGAAGCGAGCTTGAATCGTGCGCGTCGAAAATCCAGATGAACTGCGCGGCCGTGTTCGTGTTCGAGACGGTGAAGCCGCCGACCAAGATGTGCCCGGGGATCGCGACCGACGCCTGCAACACGCCGGGGTTGTAGTTCGCGAGCGCGTAATCGGTGTCCGGCTCGCCGACGCCGTACCCGACCATTAGACGGTCAGCGCGCGCAGATAGACGGCCGAGACGGTCGATGCCGCCGCACCTGAGCCGACCGTCAACGTTGCGACATACGTCTGTCCCGGCAACACGGGCGCGGTGTCAAATCCGGCAACGTACAGCTCGGTTAGCTGTGTCGCCGCCCACACCCCCGCGTTGACGACGCCTGTGGCGGCGATCGTCGTACCCGACGTGTCGGTCTGCCGGATCTTCAAGTTTCCCGAGACGCCGGAAGTACCGATCGTGAACGCCGCGAACGCGATCAACTCGACACCCTGAACCGGGGATGCGTCGTCGCCGAGGGTGATCGACGCGATGATCGTCTCCGTTGCCGCAGACGGCGACGCAACGATCGTCGTGGAGTGGATGACGCGGGGCGTGAAGTCGAGCCCGCGTACTGTCCCGGTGATCGGCTCTAGCGGCACGAGACGAGGTTAGGCATCGTTCCGTACGTCGTCAAGTAGCACCGCGCCGACGCTCGCAGCCATCCGTCGCCGCCAGAGGGCGAACGCGGGGCCGCGCTTCTCATGCAGTTGGTCGTTGTTCGCGTCCTTCAAGATCGGGCCGCAGTCACCGCAAAGACGCCCATGTGACAGCAATCCGACTTCGGAACGGTGACGGCCGCAGATCCGGCAGGTGGCATACGAACGTTTCGGCACTCGCTATCAAACCAAGCCTACTAGGACGGCCCAGAGCTTCAATTGTGCCCGGGTGCCCCCTCCCCTGCAAAGCCTTGCGCTGCGCTCCGTCACTACCTACGTTCCCGTGCAGATTCCTCGAACCGTCGTTCTCGTCCGAAAGGTGAAGCCGTGAAGTCAGCGCAGCAGGCAGCAGCGAACTGGGTAGCCAGTCAGGGCCGTGCAACGCAGGCTTACTCGGACGGCGTAGCCGCCTACAACGGCGACTGGGCCGGGGCAACCTCCCGTCAGCAGTCGGTCATGCAGGCGAACCTCAACGACGCGATCAACTCCGGCCGCTGGGCCGCAGGCGTCAACCGCGTCGGCACGCAGGGCTGGAAGACGCAGACCGAGGCGAAGAAGGGCAACTTCTCGACCGGTTTCTCGGCCGGGGCGGCACGGCAGGCGGCGGCGGCGGCGAAGATCCAGGCCGCGCTCGCGAACATCGTGCCGAACCTGCCTGCTCGCGGCACCTACGAGCAGAACAAGATCCGCTCCACGACGCTGATGGACGCCCTGCACGCGCAGCGCGGACAGCTCGGCGCGTAAGGGGGAAGCGTGCCGCACGCACTCGTCCTCAACACGGCCTCGAAGGCCAACACGACCGGCGGAACCTTCGCCGACACGCTGACCGCCAACTCAGGCGACTCGCTGTCGATCGCGAACTTCATCAACGGCGGCGCACGCATCGTCAAGATGTGGGGTATCGACTCGGATTCCGTCGCAGAAGTGGCGATCACCGACTCGCGCTTCGACTCGATCCACGATCCGCAGTTCGGTATCCGGGTCAACATTCCGGCGCTGATCCCTGGCGGTGCGGCGGTCGTCGGCTCGCACGACCTGCTCGATCCGCCTGCGGCGGTGCCCGTCTACTCCGGCGATGCGCTCACGTTCACGGTGACCTCGACGGCGGCAGACGACGTGCTCGTGACGTGGCTGACCGAGTACGACGACCTGCCCGGCACGTTCGGACAGTTCGCATCCTGGGATCGTGTGCAGGCGCTCCGCGAGACGACGATCGGCCTCCGCTGCCAGCCCGTCGCCTCCGGCACGCCCGGCCTGTACGGGACGGCGCGCGCGTTGAACGCCGACGACACGCGGCTGACGGGCGGCAAGTATTACGCCGTGCTCGGCTGGACGTTGCAGACCGTCGCGACGACGATCACGATTAAGGGGCCGTCCACGGGTAACAACCGGGTCGGGCTGCCGGGTGGCGCGCTCACCCTCGACACGTCGATGGGCTTCGTCGCGATGTCGCAGCAGTTCAACAAGCCGCTCATCCCGATCCTCAATGGCTTCGACGCCGCATCCTACTTCCTCGAAGTGGCAGACGGTGAAGCCTCGACCTCGCCGAAGGTGGATCTGCTCATGTACCAGCTCTCCGCGAACCCGCTCTAGCCATGACCGATCAGAACAACGACTACACGCAGCTGCAAGTGTTCGGCCGTGCGATCCCCGACTACTCGAAGGAGATCGACTCGTCGGGCAACCCGTACCAGCTCGAACTGCCGGGCACCTACGAGATTTCGGTGCTGATCGACGGCGTGTACCGGCCGATCGCGGGCTTCAAGCGGGGCGGGCTGCTGGCGGACATCGAGCGGGCCAAGCAGACACAGACCGCGCAGGCAAGCTCGGCCGCTGCTTCCAGCACGCAGCCGTCCGAGCCCACGCAGGCCGCAGCGCCGCCGCCGCCGACCGTCTAGAGGACTACTGTGCCGCTCGCTGTCCGGCGCGTCGGTGGCACCGAGGCGGGCGCAGCAACCTACACGCTCGGGCCGGGCGAAGCGTTCCGGCTTGACGCCTGCACGTTCCGGGTCGCATGGTCGAACACCGGCATTTTCGTGACGCCGACGTTGCAGGCCAGAAACCAGGGTGGCGACCTGATCGCAGACATTGCCGCCCCTTCGGTTGTGCTCTCGAACCCGGAGTTTCCGTCCGGGTTCAGCTACACGGTTCCGGCAGTCATGGCGGACGCGGTGACGATCCAGGCCCCGGACGGCTACGGCGGCTACCTGCTGCACGACTTCGGCGGCACGGTGACAACCTCACAGATCACGGGCGCTTTCGATGCGCCTCCGGCGACGCAGGGCTGGGCTACCGAAGTGTGGCTCAAGTCGGCGGGGGCGGCGTCGATGGGGCCGGTGATCGGCACGGAAACGGTCGAGAACACGGACACGGTGCCGGTGACACTCACCGCACCGATCGCGGCAGGCCACCACCTGCTCATCCACGTCATCTTCCTGTCGCCGCAAAACTGGATCAACCCGGTCACGGCCGACCAGCCGGTAGTGACTGACTCGGTGGGCGGTAACCCGCTCGTTCCCCCGCCTGTCCCGAACGTGCTGCTTCCCGTTTGGGGGCAAACGTCGCTGCAACGCTCGGACGGACTTTTTCTCTCGTCGTGGGTCGTGTTCTTGGAGATCGTCAATCCGCTCGCCGCGGGTGACACGGTGACATTGACGAACGTACGCGGCCCGATGGAGTGGCTACGCGCTGACGTGAACGACCTGACCGGACTGGACGGGCCGGGGCCGATCGGCCCGAACGCGGGCGGAAACTACATTCAGATCGGGCAGACACCCGGAGCCTCACCGTTCACGAGCACGGCAACCCCGACGCCGAAATGGGTGGGGCCGGTGCTGATAAACGATTCGGAGATTTTCCCGCTCGGCGGCAACCTCGACGTGTCGCTCGCGCGCGGCGAGACGCATCCGATACCGGAGCCGTTCAGCTCTCAGACTCCGGCACCGACCTACGCGCAGATGGGGCTACCCGACCTGCACCTACGGCAGGGCGACACGATCACCGCAACCTCGATGGACGAAACCGGGCCGAGAGTGGGCGACCTGATCGAGAACTTCCTCATCTACGCGGTGGACGAGTAGGAGGGCTGCGTTGCCGTACATGATTAACGTCGGCGGCACCGGCAACCCGCTCACCTACTCGCTCCCCGGTGCGCTCTCATTCCATGTGGAGTCGATCACCGCGACCGTAGACACGGCCGGTTCGAGCGCAGGGTCGGGCGTCTCGTGTGACGCGATCCTCCGTGACAACGCGGGCCTGCTGATCGCACGTTCGCGCAGCTCCGCGTCGCTTGTCACCCCGGCCGTTGCGACGCTTCCGGCCTATCTGAACGAGGTGACGTTCGCGCCACGCCTGCCGGACACGTTCGAGCTTGGCATCCAGTTCGACGGCCTGATTGTCACGACCGGGCTAACGGATACGCTCTTGCCTCCGGGCGGGAGTGTGACGATCCAGTCGGCGGATACCGGGTCGATCGTGAAGGGCTTCCACATGTGGGTCGAGAACGTCGAGGATGATTCGGTGTTGATCGCGGGCGAGCGGGATAAGTTCGGGCCGTGGGCGCTCGTGCCGGGGCCAAATGCGTAAAAGGTGCGGATAGTGTGCTCGCAATCTACGGGGTCAACTTGACACAGTTGTTGGGCGATCTGATCGCGGCCATTCCGGCGATCCTGACGGTGATCCTGTCCTACCTGATTCATCGGCAGATCAAGACGCCCTCAGGGCGGCGAATAGGCGAGCTTGCCGAATCGACGAACGATCTCGCGATCGTCAATACCGAGATGACGAAATCCATTCACGAGGAAACGGTCGGCAACGGCCAATCGAAAGGTCAGGAGGCATAGACGATGCAGGTTAAGCCGGGATACAGGACAACCGAACTGCTCGTGGTCGTGCTCGTGTCGGTCGCGGGATGGCTCGCAGAGTGGGCGGGCACGCTCGCGCCGAAGTGGGCGGCGATCGTCATGGCGATCTCGTCCGGCATGTACATCTTCTCGCGCGGCCTGACAAAGCTCGGCGTGGCGCTCGGGAACGCGAAGGTTGTGCCGGTGCAGACCGTCGCGCCCGTCGTGCCTGCAACCCCGGTTGCAGCGAGCCCGCCGCCCGCGCAGGTCTAACGCCGATGGCAACCCTCACGCACGCGCAGTTGGAAGAACTGTGGATTACGGCCGGAGGTTCGCAGGCGACCGCCGACACGGCGGCTGCGATCGCACAGGCCGAGTCGGGGGGATGCCAGTACGCGAAGCACGGCCCGGTCGATGACCGGCCGGTCAAGCAATGCCGGTACACGTTCTCGACCCGCGAAAGCTCGTATGGCCTCTGGCAGGTCAACCGCTTCGCGCACCCGCAGTATTCAGCGGCGTCCCTCTACACCGAGCTAGGGAACGCGAAAGCAGCCGTTGAAATCTCGAACGGGGGCAGCAACTTCAAGCCGTGGAGCACGTTCACGAACGGGGCGTACAAGCAGTTCCTCACGTCGGGCGGAACACCGGGGCCGCAAGCGGGCACCGTCACGGAGACGCCGCCTGTGGGCGCGGTCGCGGCTTCGACGCATCGCGGCTACGCCGACCTCCGAAACTCGCTTGGGCGGCATCTGCCGACACAGTTGGATCGGTCGCGGCGGATGGGCGAGGCGACGTTGCGGCTACTCGGGCAACGGCATAAGGTGCGAGGCTAGAGCCGATGGGATACCTGCTGAAAAACAGCTATGACACCGTGCAGGTGTACGGGGCGAACTTCGTGCAAGACGTGATCTACTGCACGATCCAAACCACACCGCACGGGGCTTTCGTTAGCCGGGTCGTGCCGACCGCCGAGTTTCAGCAAGACCAGGGACAGGGATTGCTCTCGTCGCTCGCTGACAGCGTGGAGAACATCTTGGGGGAGGGGATCGCGGTTGCGGCGGCGGGCGTGCAGACGGTCGGGCCGGATGGCTTCCTTGCAGACTCGGTGCGGTTCACTGTCGCCTACACACCGCCGGGCGGCTCGCCCGGTGACGTGACCGCCGACGTGGACATTCCCGTGACGACACTGACCGCCGACGAGTCGCTACTTGGAGGCTCGTCCGGGTTCGTGTCGGGGCCAGAGCTGATCCTCGACACGTACAACAAGCTCAAGACGATGGCGAGCGGCTAGCCGTGCCCGTCGTCTTCGAGCTGCCCGAACTGGCGATCATCCTCGTTCTCGTCGGGGCGCTGATCTTTCTCTACCTGGCGAAAGCGATCGTCAAGGCGTTGTTCTCCTCGGCGTCCGGCGCTGTCTCATGGATTCCCGGCGTCGGCGGCTGGCTCTCCGGTAAGGCGCACGACCTGGAACAGAAGATCGTCAGTGTGTTCGCGTCGGCGGTCGGCGGCGTCGATGACGCGATCGGCTACATGCTGCACGTGCTCGCGCGGGAAGCCGACTGGATCGGCCGCGAGCTCGAACGGCACGCACAACTCTTGCTCTCGCTCGCACAGTTGCTCCCCGGTGCCGGTGCGCTCGTCAGCCTGCGCGACGAGATCGGCACGCTACGCCGACTGCTACACGGCGGCATCTCCGGGCAGCTCTCACTCGTCAAGCGGTTGTTCCAGTTGGAGGAACGGTTGCGGCACGGGATCGGCGCAGACGTGTTCCCGCGCATCCGTGGCGTCGAACGGGACGTGACGCATGTTGTCGAGCATGACATCGCATCGCTGCGAGCGCGCGACAAAGCGTTGGAGCGGGAGTACCACAACCTGTTCAAGTGGATTCGCGCTCACCCGCTCTCGCTCGCTACAGGTGCGTTTGCGGGCGCTGTCGCTGTCGCGCTGCAACGTCTCGGCGGCTCATGGATTCGGTGCGGCAACTGGAACCGGATCGGCAGGAGCGTGTGCGGCCTGCCGCTGAGCCTGATCGAGGATCTACTTGCAGTCTCGATCGTCTCGTTCGCCGTCGTCGATATGTGCGAGTTCGCATCGGTCGCGCAGGATGTGGCGCACGCTTTCGTCCCTGAGCTGCTGGCGCTCGTGGACATCGAGGATGCGCTGATCGGCTGTCACGGTGCTACAGGTGTGCCGGTGCTGACGTTGCCGCCGACGCAGCTTCCGCCCAACTCGATCGACCTGCCGCTCGCGGCCTAGGCGTAGCCGTGGCTATTTGGAGCCGCGTACAGGCGCTCATCGCGGGCGGCGCGGTCGCGCGCGGAGCCGCCGACGCCGTAACGCCCGTCCTCGAACCTGTCCGGCAGACGGCATGGTCGAAGAATCAGCAGCGCGTCCTCGATCCGGGGACGGCGGCGCGGCTCGTCGCGCAGGCGATCGTCGCGCTTGAGGAAGCCGAAACGGAGTCCGGCCGTTCCGGCGTGAACGCGAACCGGCTGCGTGCACTCGTGCAGCTCTCACAGACCGCGCCCGGTCAGGCAGACCTCGACCGGATGCTGAACCGGCACACGATCAGCCGTTCGCAGTTCAATCATGCGATGGCGAAACATCAGATCGAGCCGCAGTATTGGGATGCGCTCTACGACCTGACGAACGACCGGCTATCGGTCGCAGACGTGGCGGCGGCGGTACAGCAGGGCCACATGCCGAACGAGGGGATTCTCCCCGACGTAAGCGCGGCGGTGCAACCGGCGCAAGGGTCGGTTACACCGCAGGCACCCGATCATCAGCCGCCCTCGCACGTCCCGCTGACACAGATCGACATTGACCCGATCGCTGAGGCGGCAGCAGACGGCTACGACCTGTCCCGCTTGCAGGTGCGCGCGAACCTCTCCGGCCTGCCACCCGGCGCAGAGACGTTGCTGACGATGTGGAACCGGCAACTGATCGACGAGGCATCGGTAGACGCCGGAATCCGCGAGGGCCATATCAAGACGAAGTGGGCGGGCGCGTTCAAGCGGATGCGGTGGAGCGTCCTCTCGGCGCAGGAGTACGCGAGCGCACACCTGCGCCAGTGGGTGACGCAGGAGGAGATGTACGAGGGCGGCGCGCTCACCGGCCACACGAAAGATCAGATGGACTTGCTCTTCCTCAACCGGGGCCGTCCGGCGTCGCCTACGCAGATGTGGCGGGCATGGGCGCGGCAGGTGGACGGGCCGCGCGGCGTCCCGGTCGAATTCGAGGATCACGCCAAGGCGATCGCGATTTCGGACATTCGGCCCGAGTACGCCGAGATGCTCTGGAATATCCGGTTCAACTATCCGTCGCTCTTCCAGTTGAACAGGCTCGTCTCGTCGGGTGCGATCTCTGCGGCTGTTGCCGCCGACTGGGCGCACAAGTCGCTGTACGCGCCCGAGGTCGTTACCGCGCTCGAAGCGTTCTGGACGGGCGGTAGCACCGGCACGGCCGACACGCACGTCTCGAAGGCGCAGATCCAGTTGTGGGCGACGCTGCACCGCTCATACCTCTCAGGCGAGTCCAGCGAGCAGGAAGTGACGGCGGCGCTCCCGAGGGCAGGCGTAGCCGCAGGGAGCGTCCCTGACGTGCTCGCAACCTGGGATGAGGAACGGGCGATCATCCGTAAGCAGCTTTCACCCGCCCAGGTGAAAAAGGCGTATGCGGAAGCGGTGCTGAATCCGGACACCGGGGCCGCGTGGACGAAGGATGAGGCGACCGCTGCGCTTGTGGCGCGCGGCTACTCGACCGCCGACGCGACAACGTTCCTTGAACTGTAGTGACATTCGCCGCGTGAGGGCGTAGACTCCCGGCATCCCACCTCGCTCCAAACAGTCAGGCGACACGGCGGCGGCGGCGCATCCACTCTCGCCCCGCCGCCGTGCAAAGCCGAGCCCGGCCGAGCAGGCCCGCCGGGAAGCGTGGGGCCGCGAGTGGGGTAAAGTCGGGGCAGAGCACGCGAAACGGATACGAGCGAGAGAGGGATAGATGAGCGAGCAGGAGAGCGAGTTTCAGGCACCCGAGCCACGGCCGGACGAGCAGCCCGAGCCGGACGAGCCGGGAATCTCCGACGACGAGGCAGCCGAGCAGGAGGACGCCGAGCAGGCCGACGACGAGCCCGACGAGCAGCCCGAGCCGGAGCCCACGCCCGCCGATCCTCAGCCGGAATCACCTGATGATCGGAAGCGGCAACGCGACGCGGAGCGCACCGTCAAGACCTACGCGACGAAGATCCTCGGCCACTTCGCCGATCAGGCCGAGCACCTGACCGACTGCCCGCTCTGCGGCGGAACACAGTGGCCCGGATTCGTCCACATCGGCGACGCAGGACGGATGCCCGCCGACGTGAAAAACGCGGTCATGGCCTTCCTCGGCTACGCGGCCGAGCGGGACTATCCGAGCGTGCCGGACTTCTTCACCTGTGACGCCTGCGACGGCGAAGGGAAGGTCGCGACCGGCTCGAAGGTTCCCGGCAAGACGACGCGCGACTGTCCGCGCTGTCTCGGCCAGGGCTACCGGCAGAGCGCGACGAGCGCGGAGAACGGCACGGCCCATATCCTCCCGGCGGTCATCGACGCGGCGCTCGTTCCCTCCGGAGCAGGCGTCCCCGACACAGACCCGTCCGGGGAGCCTCGCCTACTGCCTGACGGCCGTGAGAATCCGAACTACGGCAAGTGGCCGCAGTACAAGGTGCCTGTCGAGCCGTGGGGGCACACGGCAGGACTGACCGTGCAGGACGCGGCGGCGACGTAGCCGTGAATCCCTGGATCTGCCCGAAGTGTCAGCGCGTGTGGAGCGGCATGGTCACGCAATGCGTCCCGTGCAACCAGCGCGTAGCGTCAAACGGGGCGTGGCAAGGATGGGTGCCGCCGATCAAGCGGTCGAGTATCGGGATGCACCGCTAGCGCCGTGCCGCACGCGTCCGTCAGCCCGGTACGGCTACGTGTCCACTCGACCGAGCTGGCAACCGACGTGATCCGCACCGTCGCCTACCGTGCCCGCTGCGCCTGCGGCTGGAAAGGCCCGTCCCGGGATCGGCACAATGACGCCCGGTTGGACGCTCGCGAGCACAACCGGGCCGAGAGAGGATAGACTCCCGCTCATGGCCGAGAAAAGCCCCGGCGCGGCCTTAACCGCCCGAGGCACGACACAGGAGGACATCACTCCCATGTACGGAAAGCATAGCGAGGCGCAGCGGTGAAGCTCGCGGCGATCGGTACCACGCTCGTGCTCGTCGTGTTCGTCGCCGGGGCGGCGGTCGTCGGCATGATCGTCCTCGCCCGCGTGGTCGAAGCGGTCATCGGGGGACTGCAATGAGCGCGCCGGTCTACTTCAAGTGCCCCGCTTGCGGTGTCTCGTTCAAGGTGGCGAGCTGGAAGAGCGAACGCATCTTCTGCTCAGGCTTCTGTCGTCGCTTCTCAGCCTCTTCTTTCTCTCTATGACCTTCACGTCACGCGCGCCGCGCGATCGTCGCTGCACCGCGATCATCCCTACCGGCGACGGCCGCAAGCGCCGCTGCAAAAGCTGGCGCTGGGGCAGCCGTGATCTCTGCTTCATCCACGCCTACGGCGAAGCCCGAGGCAAGCAAGTGACAAGGAGCGCGTCGGCCCCGACTAGGTAGCTACGTCGCCAGAGCGTACGGCCACGGCCGGTGGAGGAAGAGGAACGCGTAGCCCGCGT
>Ga0068855_100004637_pt1 | contig 16776 bp, 15 predicted proteins | sample KBSCornC52_FD_66592 | JGI IMG/M metagenome (GOLD analysis project Ga0068855, IMG submission 66592) | Corn rhizosphere microbial communities from Kellogg Biological Station, Michigan, USA - KBS Corn C5-2 | ecosystem: Host-associated > Plants > Roots > Rhizosphere > Soil ...
GTATTGGAAAAAAATTCAAGACAGAATAAAGTAAAAGATATTCAAAAAAATCTATATAAGATCACAGATAAATAATAACTCAGCGAACGCTCCCTAACGGTCGCGGCTCGGATACGGATACGGGTTTGTCTTAACCCGCATTCAACACTCCTTTATGCCAAGCGAGGTCAGTTAAAGATAAGCGAAAACCGTAAAAAACAAGGATGTTTTTTACGATCATGATTATGTTCACTCACTCAACTACCATATGTTGGTAAATTATTTTGTGTTGTTGTTGGCGGCTGACCCATACTTGAATTTGTACTCTGGTTATTTGCTGTAGATAACACCCCACCGTTATTAGCCATTGATTTTACTAATAAATTAGCAGGGGAAATTATATTTTCAGCTGAGTCATCCTTGTCATCTTCTGCTTCATCATCTTCGTCGCTCTCTCGCACAATCTTTCCTCTTGGCGATATAGCTGGAGAATCAGATGATGAATCACCTGAAGACGGTGTTCCTGTATTAATCATAACCATAATGTTACGCTCTTCTTTGCCCAATGTTTTGGCATTTTGATTAAATATTTCATGTATATTAAATCCTTTTTTGCTAAGCAATTCTTCGTCCTCGCTTGTGATCACAAATTTCTTATTTAATTCGTATAATTTCTCTCGAATTTCACTCACTTCTTGCGTTGAGAGATTAAACGTTAACATCATTTGTAATGCCAAAGGATAATAGAAAGAATTATCGGGAATTTGATAACAAAATTGAATGGCAGCATTTCTATCTAACATTGTTAAGTTTTCACGAGCGAGCAACTCTCTTGCACCATCAAAAAAAATTTCGCCGATACGATTGAACTCAGTTTCAATAAAAAGCTCAAAATTTTGATTATTTTGAGTTAATCGGGTGTCTGATAACCACGATAATATTTCGTAACATTTAGAAATAGTGGATTTTTCGGGATTATTAATTAAAAAACATCTCATCATTGATGACATTTCAATTGTATTAATTTCATTCAAATAACTCTTGATGACTTTCAATGACCCTTCATGGGCATTAAAAAAACTAACTATTAGTGCTTTATCATTAGCATTTTTTGTCTTGAAATATACCAGATAATAACGATCAGCTGCTTTTTCAATTTGTTTTTCAGCATGCTGGCGCAGCTCATAATCTTGTTCAGTTTTTAAATGTTTCACATTGGATGCATAATAATTACCCAATGCAAAATTTGCTTCTATACTACCCATTTCGGCAGCACTTTTATAATAATTGATACTATTATTGCCATTCTTGACGAATTCCAATGAATTATTTTTTGACTTTGACTCTTGAGCTTTTAGATCATAACAATAAGCCAAATAAGCATGCATGTCTGGATCATTTGAACCTTTTTTAACTTGTTTTTTTAACTCAGGAAAAATATCGTTGATTAAATATTGTTTTGCTTTTTCATTTTTTTCAACAGCTTTTTTACAATGAATATATGCCTTTTTAATATCTGGGCCTCCAACAACATTAATACCTTCTTTATAAAATTGCGCGAGTTTAAAATTAAAATCCGGCCACTTATTAAAATTTTGATTCTTATCACTACTTGCAAGAAGATAATACTCAAATGATGTTTTTAAATCTTTTTCAACTAGTGTTCCACTCTCATAACATTCTGCTAAATAGGCTTGTGCTTCAAAACTTATTTGAGCTGCTTCACGGAAACATTTAATTGCTGCATTTAAATCTTGTTTAAATTGAATACCATATTGATAACAATATCCAAAAACCAATTTAGCTCGACCAGTAACATGATCTATTTTACCGCCTGCTTTTTCATTGTCTTCAATATGTTTTAAATAAGTTTTGTATTTCTTTTGCAAAAATTCTTTTGCAGATTTGTCGTTAACTTTAACAGCACGGGACATAAAGCCTAAAGCAATGACTGTATCTCTTTCAACTCCTGTACCTACCCAATAAAACAATCCCAATTTATAAAGTGCTTCGGGTTCATTTTTTTCAGCAGCACGTCGATAATGTTCAATGGCTTTTTGAATATCACATGGAATATCGCTTCCCGAAAATCCTTTTTCATGAAATCTACCCATATGATACACAGCATTAGGTGAACCTTGATTAGCCGCTTTTCGATACCAGAATATAGATTTTTTTAAAGATTCAATATCTCTAGAATTGGATTCATATTTTTTTCTATAAATAGAACCTAAATTTCGTTGGGCAGCCATGTCACTATTATTACCTGAACGCACATACCATTCGATTGCTTTATTTAAATCAGCAGCATCAACACCGAAACCTCGTTCATAACAAAACCCTAATTTATTTTGTGCTCCCGCATGTTTTTTCTCTGCTGCAAGCGAATACATTTTTACAGCCATCTTGTATTCTTTCTTCTCATAATGACGCACACCCAATTCAAATAATTTTTCTCCACTCAGGCTATTTAAAGTATTTTCTGTGCTGGCATCAAGATCTTGCATCGTATTTTCCTTAAATAAATTGTTAAAATAATAAACAAATAGCTATAAAGTTATAGATGAAATGAAGAAACAAACTCATTTTTCCATTTTCGACAAAATTCAAATATTTCAATTACATTTGTAAGCTCGCGATGATAATAATGTTTGACAGATTCTGCAACTGTTGTGATCTCACATCGAAGAAATGGATTGGTCATTTTTTCCAGTTGTAATGAAGCAGGAACTGTAGGTTGATAATTTTTTCTTAATTGTTGACACTCATAAAATCTATTTAATAAATCTTTATTATGAGGCTCAACCTTTAGTGCAAATTCTAAATTGGCTAACGTATATTCATGCCCGCAGTAAATTAAAACGTCATTGGGCAACGCGCAAATTTTTTGCAACGAATCAAACATTTGAAGAGGTGTGCCTTCAAAAATTCTACCGCATCCACCTGTGAATAATGTATCTCCGCAAAATATTGTATTTTTATTGTAATAAGCAATATGTTCCATAGTATGGCCTGGGATTTCCATCACATGGAGAGTTTCAAATCCTTCAATTTTTACTTGAGCATTTTCTTTCATTGGAAACGTGACAAAATCCAGTGTTTGATGTTTTGGGCCAAAAACTGGAACTGGCATTTGTTGAACAATTTTTGGAACCCCATGACAATGATCACCATGCTTATGCGTTATTAATATCCCCGATAACGATATATCTTTCTTTTCATGAAAAAATTGCAAAACAGGGTCGGCCTCTCCTGGGTCAACAATCAATGCTTGACGTTTATCATTTAACATCATCCAAATATAATTATCTTTTAAGGCTTTCAAAGGAATAATAGTTTGCATATTGACAACATTCCAACATAGAAAAACCCGAACGCCTTGATGACATTCGAAGGTTTAAGAAAAAATACTAATTTTAGTATAAGCTGCAGTATTTTTCAATTTAACACAGTCAAAAATTTTTCTTCCATATTAGATAACTCATGTTGTGCATCGTTTAGTTAAGAGGAGCCACTTTTCTCATAGACTAACCAACTTATACCATTCGCGTACTCTTTTGAGTTTATATACTGGTAAAATTTTTTTAAAAACGCAAAACGTCCTTGTGCAGCTTTTCTAAACCATGTTGGCCGATCTGGATTTATATAATATAAATTTCGTCCTTCATTTGCATGTTGATTCTGCAAAATAGAATAAAGCTCGGTATTTTTGCTGTTTTTTAATATATCTATCATTGCTAAAAAAGTTGTGGTTCGCCCCGCCCCTCCATGACAGTGAACATATATCCATGTATTTTTAGGTAACCGCTGATAAATCTGGATGAATCGATCAACTTCCTCAGCGGTAGGTTTGAAATGATCCAAAACGGGAATTCTTTCATATAAAAAACCCAACTCAGTTACCAAAGATTTTTCAGTCACAACATTTTTTATCTCTATTTTTTGAGTCATTCCCCATATGCCTTTATCCTCTTCGCTGTTTTCAAAATATTTGGGTTTAGATTTATCTCTGTGAATCAAATTAACTTGACGATGTAACAATTGTTTTTGTAACCAATCTACTTCAAACTCCATCAAGCGATGACTATTTTCACATTTATTTAAATAATCCTGTTTGTTCAACAAGGAAACTGGAATCCCTCCATTTATAAATCCATGATACTCCCCTCGAAGATCAACTATATAAATAGGCTGTCTAATATTTCGAGTAGAGTCCAATAGTTGTGAAAAAGCAAACTCTCCACTACCTATAGCTTGCAGATGAGGAAAAACACGAAAGCGAGGAGGCAATTTTGATTCAGATACTTTGAGGGTTTGATCAAATACGATTGCTGGATAAGGATAAAATCCATAGTTACCGGATTCACCATTTGTTGCAGAAAGCATCAATAATCCTATGACAGCATTAAAAATATCTAATTTTTAATAATCGATTGCTCTTGTATTATAGCATGCGTCATACCCGGTTAATTAATCCACCTTACGCGGGAGACGCAAATACGAGGTCAGTCGACAGTTATTACTAGTATTTATAGGATTGTGATACACTTTTCAGGCTAATAAGCGTTATAATTTTTGAATTATTGAATCGTTTTTGGTTATATTTAACCTGATGGGTGTTTATGAAAAAATTTCTTCAGCGCTGTTGTCTTTTCATTTCTGGGTTAGTGCTGTTTAGCTCAGTATACGCAAGTGATTTGTGGTCGGTTTACCAGCAAGCCTTAGCGAGCGACCCTACCATAATGCAAGCTGACGCCACAAGAAAAGCGAATCGTGAGGCATTGCCGCAAAGTGCAGCAACACTTCTGCCCTCTTTAAACGGCACCGCTGATACACAATCCTCACATTTTAGTCAGCCCCAGTTTATTGCCACAAACTCAGGCACAGGGAGAAATACATCATCAACCTTAAATAGCCATGGTTATGGATTAACTCTTACCCAGCCTTTATTTAATTTTCAAAATTGGATGCAAGTAAGAGCCGCGAGTGCAATATCAAAGCAAGCTGACGCAACCTATAATGCTGCATTACAAGATTTAATCATTCGTACAGCTACAGCATATTTTAATGTATTACAAGCACAAGATACACTGCTATATACCAATGCACAAAAAACTGCCGTGGGTGATCAACTCAAACAGATTCGCGCAAGATTCCAAGTTGGAAGCGCGACGATGACAGATGTTTATCAAGCCCAGGCAAATTTTGATTCATTGAATTCTCAAAGCATTACAGCTCAAAATAACGTTGCCAATAGTTTTGAAGCGTTAAAACAAATTACCAACAGAAACTACACCTCATTAGATACATTAAAAGGGCCCTTTCCATTAATTTCTCCTCAACCCAATTCAGGGCAAGCATGGATTACATCTGCTGAATATCATAATTGGTCATTGTTGGCAGATCATTACGCTGCGATGTCAGCAAAAGAAAATATTCGTGTTAATTATGCCGGCCATTTTCCCACTATCAACGCTGTAGGCAGTTACGAAAGAGGGAATAATAATGAATTGGGATTCGGTACGTCTGGTGCACAATGGAAGTCTTCTGCCGGTCTTCAAATGAATGTTCCAATATTCCAAGGCGGGTTAGTGGTTTCAAAAACTCATCAAGCACAAGATCAATATTTAGCTGCGATCGATCAAATGGAATCCACGCATCGCAAAGTTATACTACAAACTCAAGAATCATTTAACAATGTTATTTCTGGGATCAGCAAAATTAAAGCAGACAGAGCAACGGTGATATCTGCACAAAGCGCCCTTGATAGCACTAATGCCGGTTATAAAGCAGGGACAAAAACACTCCTAGATGTTTTAACTTCTGTTCAAAATTTATATCAAGCAAAAGCTGTATTGTCCTCTGATCAATATGCATACATTATTAATACAATGACACTGAAACAAGCCGCAGGCAGTTTAAATTCTCAAGACATATTGGCAATCAATCGCTGGCTGAATCATGTTACGTAAATTAATCGTTGCGACAACGTCAAGAGCATTATTTAATCTTGAAAAAAGTAATGACATTTTCCTCCATCACGGAATGGAAAAATATGCTGAATATCAAATCAATCATGAAAATGAATACCTGGAACAAGGCGTCGCATTTCCATTAGTCAAAAAATTACTTGACCTCAAGCATCCAGAAACCAAAGAACCTTTAGTAGAAGTTATTTTACTTTCAAGAAACAGCGCCGACACTGGTCTTAGAATTTTTAACAGTATTCAAAAATATGAATTACCCATTACATGCGCCGCTTTTACAAATGGAAAAAGTCCATATGTTTACGTAAAACCATTTGGGGCACATCTATTTTTGTCTGCAAATCCTGAAGATGTAAATCACGCACTGAAAGATAGCATAGCCGCAGCAATGATCTTACCTTCTCAACCGATTTCTCAAACGTCTGGACAACTTAGAATTGCATTTGACGGTGATGCCGTTTTATTCTCAGATGATTCAGAACGTATTAATCAAAAAAAAGGATTACACGCATTTAAAGAAAATGAAAAAAAATATGCCAAAGAACCCCTGCAAGCAGGCCCGTTTAAAAGCTTTTTGATTATACTTCACGAACTTCAAAAATTATTTCCCGTCAATGATTGCCCAATACGTACCGCACTCGTAACGGCAAGATCCGCGCCTGCACATGAACGTGTAATTCGAACTCTTCGACAATGGAATATTCGAATTGATGAAGCACTATTTTTGGGCGGCATGAATAAAAGTGATTTTTTACAAGCTTTTGGTGCCGATTTCTTTTTCGATGACAGCCCAGAAAACTGCCTTCGCTGCAGTTCAGCGATTGCCACAGGGCATGTGGTACATGGTGTTTCAAATGAAGAGGTATAGAAATGTCAAAAACTCTTGAAGCAAAATTTTGCATTGGTCAGTGTGTTTTAGATCCACAGTTTCGTTACAGAGGCGTTATCATTGACGTTGACCCTTGCTATACTGGCGAAGATATCTGGTATGAAAAAAATGCGCCTCATCGTCCATCCAAAAATCAACCTTGGTATCATATATTAGTTCATGACTCCGATTATCGGGCGTATACGGGTGAATCTTCATTAGAACCCGATTCTTCGGGTGAATTAATTAATCATCCAGAATTAGATTATTTTTTTACAGATTTTAAAAACGGGCTTTATATTTTAAGAAAAGGTTATGATATATAGATTAACACCCTATAGTATTTGAAATGCGAACGAAATAAAGGATGAGAGTATTTGTATAGGCAAATAAAGCGTAGAAAGGCGGAGTCTTTCGAGCCATTGCCGGTACAAATGCTCTCATCCTGTTCGCACAATGAAGTGTAATGGATTAGTAAACCTCTCATCAAACGAAAGTAAACAGAAACAGGAAAACATATGCAACAAGATATTATTAAGTTTGTCATTGCCCATTGGGAATTATGCCTCGCATTTGCAGTCATTTTGATTTATTGGTTGTCCTCAGAAATCATTGAATTTCGAAGCTCAACTGGCATTAGCCCCTCTCATTTAGTGCATTTAATGAATAGAGAAAATACTGTTATAATTGACATCCGAGACACAGATACTTTCAATAAAGGCCATATTATTGGCGCAATTTCGAGCCCAGAAAAAACAATTTTTGATAATTTAACCCCGCTTAAAAAACACCAAACTAAATATACCGTTATCGTTGATGGAAATGGCACAGCTTCAAATAAAATTATTAACAAATTTATTGCACAAGGATTTGAAAAGGCGCATTATCTAAAGGGCGGCATTCAAGCATGGAGAAATGAAAAACTCCCGCTCGACATTCTTTCAAAAAAAGGAAAAAAATGATGGCTACAATTGAAATATATACAACAGCGGTATGTCCCTATTGCGACAGGGCCAAGATGTTGTTAAAACAAAAAAATGCGGTATTCACTGAAATCCGTGTGGATACTGATGATAAAAAGCGCGAGGAAATGATTCAACGAAGTCAGCGAAAATCCGTACCTCAGATCTTTATTAATAATCAACATATTGGCGGATGCGATGACTTATACGAACTAGAAAAAGCACACAAATTGGATGCATTATTATCAACTACGTAATGTCTAAACAGGAGAAAGTTTATGAGTAACAAAACAACAGGGGTTAATGCTGGGCCTGCGGTTTCAAATACAAAAGAGTCACCACATGCTGAGTTTTTAATTCAGCGATTGTATATTAAAGATGTTTCATTTGAATCACCTCAATCCCCTGAAGTGTTTAAACACAATGTTCAACCCACTATTAGCGTTAACATCAACACAACATCAAATCCTTTAACAGAAGAAAACACTCATGAAGTAGTTTTAACCACAACTATTACCGCAGCTCAAGAAAATAAAAATGTTTTTCTTGTTGAAGTAAAACAAGCGGGAGTATTTATTCTTAAAAATATTCCCAAAGAAAATCTTGCCGCTGTATTAAGCGTGACATGCCCCACTATTCTTTTTCCTTATTTAAGAGAAACAGTGACATCACTTGCAACTAAAGGCGGGTTTCCAAACTTTTATCTGTCTCCAATTAATTTTGAAGCACTGTACTTAAATAGCTTAAAACATCAGAAAGAAAAGTCTGAAACCGAAACCTAATAATATTAACATATGCATACAATCCAGATTAATCAAAGAATATGTCATTTTTAATCATTGGTGCAGGCTCTTGGGGTACAGCATTTGCAATGCATCTATCTCGCCTGCACCCTCACTCAAAAATTTATTTATCAGGACGAGACCACACACAACTGGAAGAGATGAAAATTCATCGTGAAAATAAACGGTACCTTCCTAATATTTTATTTCCAACAGGATTAATCATTGCTCAAAATATTCAAGAGATCTTTCCAACAATTGAAAATATTATAATCGCTGTTCCAAGCCATGCATTTAGAGAAATTCTAGAAAACATTAAGCCATTTTTCTCACTTACCCGTCAAAAATTATTTTGGATCACTAAAGGATTGGATGGAGATGAAACTAAAAAATCTTTTTTACATGAAACTGCTCTCGCCATTTTTGGACAATCCTTGTCTTTTGGCATCATTTCCGGCCCTTCATTTGCTAAAGAAGTTGCCCTGGAATTACCTACAGCAGTAACATTAGCAGGAAATAACAAAGACGATGTAAAATTATTTCATTCACCCGCATTTAGAGTCTATTATTCTGACGATATCATTGGCGTGCAACTGGGTGGCGCCGTAAAAAATGTGTTGGCTGTGGGTGTTGGAATTGCTGAAGGTTTAGGCTGCGGCGCCAATGCGCAAGCTGCATTGATTACACGCGGATTAAGCGAAATGATGCGTCTTGGAACAGCATGTCATGCACAAAATAAAACATTGATGGGTTTATCGGGCGTTGGCGATTTAATATTAACCTGCACAAACAATCAATCACGCAATAGAAGGTTTGGCATAGCGATGGGTCAAAACAAATCGCGCATAGAGGCAGAAAAATCCATTGGCCAAGTGGTTGAAGGCATTCAAACTGCCAAAGAAATATTTGCGCTATCTTTACAACATCAGATTGAAATGCCCATCACAGAACAAGTGTATAAATTACTTTACGAAAAACTCTCAGCCAAACAAGCACTCAACAACTTATTAATGCGTGAGCCTAAAATTGAAAATATGTAAAAAAATCAATGGAATTAGAACAAATCTTTATATGCAAATAAAGAAAACTGCTTTCTTGTGGCGTCATCTATGAAAATCTATCTTGTAGGTGGAGCGGTACGTGATAAATTATTAAAAAAAATATATAAAAACAAATTCAAAAAAAACGGTCATGAAAATGATTGGGTGGTTATTGGAAGCTCTCCAGAAGAAATGATTAAACTTAATTTTATTCCCGTTGGAAAAGATTTCCCTGTATTTTTACACCCAAAAACACACGAAGAATATGCTCTTGCGCGCACGGAAAGAAAAACTGCAAAAGGGTACACAGGGTTTGTATTTCACACAAGCCCCAATATTCGACTCGAAGATGATCTCAAAAGACGCGATCTAACAATAAATGCCATAGCAATGTCTCAAGAAGGTGAAATAATTGATCCCTATCATGGCCAACAAGATTTAAAGAATAAAACGTTGCGCCATATTTCAAATGCTTTTTGTGAAGATCCTGTAAGAATCTTAAGAATTGCCAGATTTATGGCAAGATTTTCTTCTTTACATTTTACGATAGCTCCAGAAACCAAATCACTCATGAAAAAAATGATTAAATTAGGTGAGGTGGATGCATTAGTCAAAGATAGAGTATGGCAAGAAACCCAAAAAGCTTTAGCAGAAAAATCCGCTGAAATATTTTTTGATGTATTAAAACAGTGCGGCGCGCTAAATATCTTATATCCTGCACTATCTCACTGCGATTTTTCAAAAATCAAATTACGATTTCAACACAGTTTATTGAATTTTGCTAAATTATCTCTTTATTTAAGTAATCAAGAAATTCAATCATTGTGCCAACAGTACCCTATTCCTGTTGAATTCAAAGAACTCGCCATTCTCGCCAATAAGTTTGGGCAAATGTTCGATCAAAAAAAATTAACATCAGCTCACATACTTGAATTATTAGAAAAAACAGATGCATATAGAAGAAAGAGTCGATTTAATTTATTATTAACATTATTCAAACGAAAAAAATCTTCTGAAATTTTTCAAAAAGCTTTAAAATTGACGCAATCCATATCGGCAAGCCATTTTATTCAAGAGGGATACCATGGAAAACAATTAGGTGAACAAATCAAAAAGGAACGACTTGCACGATTAATTGAGTATTTTGGGGAGTGATGAAAACGTGTCTCATGTATTTATATCAAAAATAACACCCGTAGAAATAATTGAAAAGCCTTCACTATGGTTTATTTTTTGCGATCAACTTCTTCTTCTTAAAAAAGACTCCACTCAAAATCCTATTCCAGATTTCCAAGAACATGCTTTTTTTGCTGATAATAATATCGATCTGGATTCTGAACATTATTTAGGAATATGGCAAAACCAGCATTGTTACTGTGCGCATATAAGCAATATTCCAACATTATTTCAACATGACTATACATTTAAACCATTGCGCGAAGCTGCTTTAAGCCTATTAAACACTGAACTCTTTCATATCGCAGGAAAAGCATTACAAATTATTAATTGGGATAAAAACCATTTGTATTGTTCACGCTGCAAAAATAAATTAAGGCTTTCAACCGAAGAAAGATCAAAAGTGTGTGATGCTTGTCAATTGCATTTTTACCCTCGCCTATCACCGTGTATTATTGTATTAGTAAAACGAGGCAAAGAAATTTTGCTTGCGCGTTCACCTCATTTTACTCAACATATTTACGGATTATTAGCAGGATTTATCGAACCCGGTGAAAGTGTTGAACATGCTGTAGAACGTGAGGTTATGGAAGAGGTTGGATTAAAAATCAAAAATATTCGTTATCATTTCAGCCAACCTTGGCCATTCCCTGATTCACTCATGTTAGGGTTTACAGCAGATCACGCAGCAGGCGAAATTACCATTGATGGTATTGAGATAGAAGATGCGGGATGGTTTACTGTAGATAATTTACCTACTATTCCAACATCCATCAGTATTGCAAGAAAATTAATTGATTCATTTATTCATCACCACAGTAAAGGAGCTTAATGATGCCAAAATTATCCCCTAATTCCTCTTCTAAAAAAAATGCATTTTATGCACAATCCGGCGGTGTTACAGCCGTTATCAATGCAACAGCATGCGGTGTTATACAAACAGCCCGAAAATTTGGCATTAAAGTTTTGGCGGGTAAAAATGGGATATTAGGCGCTTTAAATGAAGAATTGTATGATACAAGTAAAGAATCTACCGCAGCCATTGAAGGTCTTAGGTACACTCCGGGGGGTGCATTTGGATCATGTCGTTATAAATTAAAAAGCATTGAAGAAAATGTGGCTGAATATGAAAAACTCATCCAAGTATTTAAAGCACACAATATAGGTTATTTTTTTTATAACGGCGGCAATGATTCTCAAGATACGACACACAAAATCTCCCAAATGGCTAAAAAAATGGGGCATCCTCTCAATTGTATTGGTATTCCAAAAACAGTAGATAATGACTTAATCATTACTGATAACTGTCCAGGATTTGGATCCGTGGCAAAATATGTTGCTGTTTCTATACGAGAAGCTGGATTAGACATTATGTCCATGTCTCAAACTTCTACAAAGGTTTTTGTCATGGAAGTGATGGGTCGACACGCTGGATGGATTGCAGCCGCTGGAGGGCTTGCCGCTGAAAATGAAGGTGAATCACCTCATATTATTTTATTTCCTGAAATATTATTTGATCCTGAAAAATTTTTAAAACAAGTCGATCGCTGTGTTAAAAAATATGATTTTTGTACAATTATTGTTTCAGAAGGATTGAAAGACAAAGAAGGAAGATTTTTATCAGAAGCAAGTTCAAGAGATTCCTTCGGACACGCACAATTAGGCGGTGTAGCACCTGTGATTGCAAATTTAATCAAATCAAAACTAGGATACAAATATCATTGGGCTGTGGCAGATTATTTACAACGTGCAGCAAGGCATATCGCCTCTAAAACAGATGTTGAACATGCTTATGCCGTTGGAAAAGCAGCGGTTGAATTTGCAGTAAAAAATAAAACAGATATCATGCCCATTATCATCCGAAAATCTCAAAAACCTTATAAATATACTATTGGAGAAACACAACTAAAAAAAGTAGCCAATAAAGAAAAGTTTATGCCTAAAAATTTTATTTCCAAAGATGGTTTCCATATCACCCATAAATGTAGAGAATATTTACAACCATTAATCGAAGGGGAAGATTACCCGCGTTATATCAAGGGATTACCGCAATACGTTAAGCTCAAAAATATTTTAGTACCTAAAAAACTGGGGGGGAAGTAATAGTGAAAATTATTGTTATAGGCGGTACCGGCACAATTGGCCAAGCTGTTGTTAAAGAACTTTCTCCTCGTCACGATATCGTAAGCGTTGGACATCACAATAGCCCAATAAAAACAGATATTACTGATGTAAACTCTATTGAAAATCTGTTTCAATCAGTCGGGAAATTTGATGCGTTAATTGCAACCACTGGCAGTGTAAAATTTGCAGCATTGCAAGAATTAACCGCGCAAGATTACATGATTGGCATTAACAGCAAATTAATGGGTCAAATTAATTTGGTTTTAATTGGATTAAAATATATCAATCCAAACGGATCATTTACACTCACTAGCGGTATTTTAAGCCACGATCCCATTGTATTTGGAAGTTCAGCTTCCATGGTTAATGGCGCAATTGACGCATTTGTAAAAAGCGCCGCTATTGAATTGCCCAATCATGTTCGAATTAACGCTGTAAGTCCAACTGTATTAACAGAATCAATGGATAAATATCAAGCGTATTTTCGCGGGTTTGAATCGGTATCTGCTCATCGTGTTGCGACCGCCTATAGCAAAAGTGTAGAAGGCGCGCAGACAGGTCAAATTTACCATGTTAAATAATTTTTTATGTTAATTCCCGATCAACTCCAGCGTGATAGCGCATTAGATACATCAAAATCTTTTATTGTCCAAGCGCCCGCGGGGTCGGGAAAAACAGAACTGCTCACTCAACGATTTATTCGTTTATTATCAACCGTCAATTCTCCAGAAGAAATTATAGCAATTACATTCACAAGAAAAGCCGCTATTGAAATGAAACATCGAATAATCTCTCAACTCAAAAACATTGAAAGTCATCGATTAAGAATCATGACTATTGATGCATTTAATAAATTTCTTAGTGAACAATTACCTCTGGAATCTAAATACAGTGAGAATTTTACTATTTCAGAAAATCCTGAAAAACTCTATCTTAAAGCGATAGAAAAACTATTTTCAATAAACCCTAATGATTCCTATAAAAATCATTGTTTAGAAATATTTTTAACTTATCTAGATAATGATATGCAGAGAGTAAACACCTTATTATTAGATCTATTGCAATATCGCGATCAATGGTTATCACACTTACCCAGGTTGGCACATCAAGATGCAGTAACTACACTTGAAAATGCTTGGAAAAATTTAGGGTTTACCTACACCCCATTTCAAAAGCAGTTTGTTGGAATTTTATCGGATGTATTATTATTCTTAATCATTGAATTAAAAACCATATTTAATGTTTATCAGGAATATGATTTTATTGAAGTCTCTCTTAGTGCGCTGGAATCTTTAGGTGAAGATGATTCGCCTACCGACCTTGCTTTAAAACTTGATTATCAAATTAAACATTTATTAGTAGATGAATTTCAAGACACTTCAGTCACCCAATGGCGATTACTACAAAAAATAGTGGGAGGATGGGAAAATCAAGATGGAAAAACAGTATTTTTTGTTGGCGACCCTATGCAGTCCATTTACCGCTTTAGAAAAGCTCATGTAGGTTTATTTTTAGAAGTACAACAGCATGGTATTGGAAATATCAAACCTTCTACGATAACGTTAACCAGCAATTTTCGTTCTCATCAACCTTTAGTGCAATGGTTTAATCACACTTTCGAGGCCATTTTTCCCAAAAAATCTGATATCAATTTAGGTGCCATTTCCTATACTCCATGTGAATCAGTTGATCAAAATTTACCTGCGGAAGAAAGAAAAAATAAAATGATTTTCTACTACCCCATTCATTCTGAAGAAACTTTCTCTTCAGACCATGCAGAAGCGAATAAAATAAATGATGTTATTATTTCACTTCAGTCTTCTGAAAATAATGAAAAAATTGCGATCCTTGCGCGTTCAAGAAACCATTTTAACGCAATTATTCCACTCTTAGAAAAAAATAAAATTTCTTATATTGCGCATGAATTAGACTCCTACAAAAATCACCCTCTAATTGAAGATTTATTTTCATTAACACGCGCATTGCTTCACCCTGCAGACAGAATCGCATGGCTGTCTGTTTTACGTACGCCTTGGTGTGGATGTGATTTAAAAACACTAAGCTTTCTTTGTGAAAATATCGATTCAATTCCTTTATGGGATTTATTAATCAAAAATAAAAACAGTTTAGATCAAAGAATGCAACACTTTATACTGTCCATGGAACAAGCCCTTCACTATCAAAGCAAATTAACTTTACGTCAAATCATTGAAAAAACTTGGTTAAACTTAAATGGCCCCCATTGTTTATCTTCTGAAAATCATGTCAGCGAATTAGAAGCGGCCGAATATTATTTTGATCTTTTGGATGAGCTTAATTATTTAAATACCGTTGAATTAATACAAGAATTAGAAAAAAAACTTTTTACAAAACAAACTAAAATTAAAAATTTCACTCATGGTCATATTCAAGTCGAACTCATGACAATACATAAAGCCAAAGGCTTAGAATTCGATCATGTTTTTTTACCTGGACTTGAAAAAATCACGCGGGCAGAAACATCAAAATTATTTCTTTGGGAAGAGCGCCTCAATTCAGATTCCAAACTTGATTTACTCGTTGCACCCATTCCTCAAAAAAATACTAAAGAAGATATCTATGAGTTATTAAAACAATCGGATAAGAAAAAAAATGAACATGAGTTATTAAGGTTACTTTATGTTGCTGCCACACGTGCAAAAAAGTCACTACATTTATTATATTCAACACATATTAAATCACCACCCGCAAACAGTTTCTTGAATTTTCTTTGGCCGACTTTATCAAACAAAGCAATTTTCAGCACTAAACTAATCAAAAATGAGAAATTTGTATGCATTAATAGCTTAACGCGTTTACCTGAAAAAGTTTTTTCAACTATTTCAACAAATAAAAATCTCGCTCCTGAAATTGATGCTCACCCTCTTTTAGAATCATTATTATATGAAGATGATTATTTATCCATTGGGACTGTCGTACATGAAGCACTTTATTTGCTGAGCCAGAAGATCACTCTAACAGAATCTTACTTAAAAACTCGATTATTACAACTTTCAAGTTCATTAAACAATATCGACAAGATTTTACAGTGTATTGAAAATGTGAAAAGTGATACTATTGGACAATGGATTCTTACACCGCATTGTGAAGCACAAAGTGAATACGCATTATCTGATACACATCAACATATTGTTATGGATAGAACATTTGTGGATGAAAAAAATACAAGGTGGATTATAGATTACAAAATAACGCCTCGAATTGAAAGAGAGCTATATCAATCGCAATTAGAAAACTATGCGAAAATATTCAGAAAAATAGAAAAAAGACCTATCAAATGCGGTCTTTATTTCCCACTCACCAAAGATTGGATTAATTGGGATTATAATAATTTTTTCTAGTGATTCGCCTATAATCAATAAATAACAAAAATTTATGAAACTTTTCGCTATATTATGAGACGCCTGCACACAAAGATTGAGGAGAAAGTCACAATGAGCACTGACAAAGAGTTGCAAGAAGATTCCCCTTATTTTTTGTATTCATTTTAATGTCTTTTATTTATCTAATAACTCACCATAAGCAGGACATGTAACGTGATTAGGTTAAATTTTTTATTGCATAATGGTGAAAGTTTATCAGCAGAAGAAACCCAAAAAACGAGTGTTATTATCAAGTTTCTCGGGCTTATTATTTTATTTTATTTGGCGTGAGATCTGGCTGAATCCTTTGCCTAATACTTTTTTGAGTGTTATGTGTTTTTGTTCCTCTTGGCTTAAATATAGACCATATTTTGAAAAATGGAGGGGAATACTAAATATTTTTTAAATATGCCCATGGGTCTTGGCTTATCCCTCAGGTAATCGCACTTAGAAAAAA
>Ga0068855_100004639_pt1 | contig 16770 bp, 6 predicted proteins | sample KBSCornC52_FD_66592 | JGI IMG/M metagenome (GOLD analysis project Ga0068855, IMG submission 66592) | Corn rhizosphere microbial communities from Kellogg Biological Station, Michigan, USA - KBS Corn C5-2 | ecosystem: Host-associated > Plants > Roots > Rhizosphere > Soil ...
TTCAGGACAAACGTCGACCGGGCCGGGTCGGAATCGCGCGCGACGATCACCACTCCATCATTCCGCACGGTCATGAACATACCGTGATAGTTACTGGCTTCAAAACGCACTTTGTCGCCGTCCTGAACCATTCTGAAACTCGCGTCGGCATCGTATAATCCGTTCTCCACTTTTTTGGGTCGAGGGTAGAGAAACAAAATGAATTTTTGATGCCGCAGGTAAAAACCGGTGGCGCCCACCTCCTCGAGCGAGACGAGCTTCGAGTCGGCAATGCCGGGCATCAGATGATATTTGCTGACATGCTTCGGCGAACATTCGACGGCTTTTCCACGTTGCGCGGAAAACCCGGCATCGGGTTGGGCGGCGAGACGAATCTCCACCGTGTCGTTCGATTCCGCAAAGAGAGATGTGCAAAGAGACAGACCAAGCAACCAGCCAGCGAGAATACTTTTCATGGAGAACCTAAGAATGGAAGAACGTCAATCTCAGCATCGGCTTCACTCCCTAACAAGTCCCAATATCACCTCGATCACTGCGCATTGACGATCGCCGCAAACGCCGCCACGCCATCGCACTGTTTGCCGTAAGCGGTCGCGAGCGAGATGCCGGGTTCATTGCCGGCGATGATCAAGTTGAAGAATTTCGGAAATCCGTCGAGGGGCAGTTTCTCAAAAAGTGTCTGCACGGATTTCTGCGAATTCGCGTAGAAGGCCGAGAGGCGATCGGGGCTGGTGGCTTCGCCATAGGCGATGCGGGTAAATAGCTTCTCCACCTCGATCTGCTTGTCGGGGCGGCCGATCAAACGCAATTCATTGCTGGCGCGTGTCCGGTCGCGATCCCCGCTGCTGATGCTCTCTTCGCGAGTCTTCGCCGCGATGGTGATTCCCTTGCTGCGCATGGTCCGCAGGGCGATGTATTCCGCCAGGCCTTCGTTCAACCACAGCGGGGCGCGCACGCCGGGATAAAAGCGCGAGACCAGCGCGTGCGTGACTTCGTGGCAGATGACCTTCGTCGCCTCGGCCCGGTCCGCGCGGTTCGCGCTCGCGCCGAGCAGCAGCTCCGTCTTGTAAGCGAAGCCTTCCACCTGCGGTGGCAATCCTTTGGTCTTGGTGAAGTCTCTCCATTCTCCTTCCGGGAAAATGAATACATGACTCTTCGTCGATCCCTTGGCTGGGTCGAGGTTGAGCAACTGGGTCAGTACCGTGAAGACGCCTTCGATGTATTGCGTCGTCAATTTTGCCTCTGCCTCGCCCATGTAGTGGACGATGAAATGCTGGGTCTCGGCGTGCTTCCAAGCCATCCGCTTGATGATCTCGCTGCCGTAGGCGCCGAGCGGCACTTTGCTCGAGCGATCGTCGGTGATCGGCAGGAGTTGCTCCTCGTGCAGGGTGGCTTGGGAGATGGTCTTTTCGCGCAGCCATGCGGGTGTCGCCGTGGCGTTTTGCGGGGCGACCGTCAATGGAATCAGATAAGCGGCCGAACCAACGACCGCGCGCTGGTAATCGGCTTCCGTCGCGCCGGCAAAATTTCGGGCCTCCACTTCCGCTTTCGCGAGGATGGCAAGCATCGGCGCGAGATCCGGCTTGGGAGCAAAGGCATTGGGGTCTTCGTGGCCAAGGTTACTCACGATGATCTGGCCGATCGTATTGGGAGGAAGGGGCATGGACGTCGGCGCGGTCATCGTCCGCGTGTACGGCGTGGGCGAGGGCATGGCCAGACCGCGCGGAATTACCATTGATCCGGGAATCGTCTGGACGACTACTGCGGTCGACTTGGGCTCGCGGTACTGGTTGACGATTTCCTGCGAATAAAGGCCGAATTCCGAATACTTCTCCACGACCTCGGCGATGATCCCGCCTTGCAAATGCAGTTTGCGCCGGATGGCCCAGATTTCCGATCCCTTCGGGCCGGCATCATTGTCCGCCCGCCGCAGTTTGCCTTTCGATGGCTTGCCTTCGTCATCGAGAGGTTCGGAAAGAATCATCGCCACGCCGGTATCGCTCTTGACCTCGGTCTCCACGAACTTCGATCCGTCGGCGCGTTCTTCGTAGGTGGATTCTCTTGATTTCACCCGGTGGCTGATGCGCTTTCCTTCCCGGTCGAAGGTGTCCTTGACCTTCACCCATTCGCCCTTTTCGGTCCGCGCAATTCCTTCCAGAGTGCGGGTGCCGTCGACTTCGTATGTTTCGGTATGGCCCATATCATCCGTGAAGGATTGGCGGCCGGCGCTGGTTACCGCCTGGCTTGTGCCATTGGGATATTCCGTCTCCCAAGAACCGTCGCGCTGCACAGTGGTCTTGGCACCGTTCTTGTGTGTGATGTGACGGACACCGGAGTTGTCATCCTCAACCGCACTGCCGTCCGGAAGCATCCACACTTTCTTGCCGTTCTTGTCCGTCACCTCGGCCGCGCCGTCCGCGCGCACGGCTCCCGGCTTCGCGGGAAGGCCGGCGGGCACGGCGGTGCGCAGTTGCAAGGTACGCCGGGCGATCATATCCCACCAAAGGGCCACCGCCGGACTCTTCGCGACGCCGCGTCCGGTGCTCAAACATTGGATCAGCGCGACCTGCGCCTCGAAGACTCCATTTTTCGCCGCGGCAGCAAACCAGGCAGCGGCTTCCTTGTCGTTTTGTGGCAACTCTTTGCCACTCGCCAGCAAGACGCCGAGAGCGAACTGCGCCGGAGCGACGCCCGCGGTCGCCGCCTTGCGCAACCACTCGGCGGCCTTCGCCGGATCCCTGGGCAACGTGCTGCCGTCGAGGTAGGCTCGGCCGAGTTTGTATTGCGCCACGCCGTCGCCGACAGCGGCCGCTCGTTGCAAGACCTCGGGCGATTCCACGACCGGGGCATCCAGACCAGCCTGAAGACTGGCCGCGGAACTCAGGATCACGGCCATCGCTATGCGAATACCTCTCATGGTCATCAGTCCTTTTATTTCGGGGGTAACAATCAGGCCGATTGAGAAATCCTCGCGATGCCAACTCCGCCGGAGTCCGTGCTCGAGGCACAAATCATCTCTCGCGCATCAATCACGCATCTCGCGAATCTTTCAACCGACGTCGGCGATCATAGTGATTTTACGGAAAGGCAGAAGAAGATTTTTCACCCTTCGTCCAGGCTTCGTTTCACGAACGCGGTTTTGGAACCACCACACCACAGCGGCGGGCCGCCGGATTCCCGCCAATGCCGTTTGAAAAGCGGGACCCGCCTCAGAACTGCGCGAGGAAGCGCTGGTCGTTCTGCGTGAAGTAGCGGATGTCGGGCGTGCCGGACATGATCATCGCCAGGCGGTCAAGCCCGAAGCCGAAGGCAAAGCCGGTGTATTTCTCCGGGTCGTAGGCGGTGTCGCCGCGCTGGCTGTTGATCGACTCGAAGACCGCCGGATCGACCATGCCGCAGCCAGCGATCTCCAGCCATTTGTCGGCCGCCCCGAGCGCGGTGGCCTTGATATCCACCTCGAAACTCGGCTCAGTGAACGGGAAGAAATGCGGGCGGAAGCGGAACTGCGCATCACTGCCGAAGAGCTCGCGGAAGAAGAACTCCAGCGTGCCCTTGAGGTCGGCCACGCTGACGCCTTCGGCGACATAGAGGCCTTCCATCTGGTTGAACTGCGCGAGGTGCGTGGCGTCCACTTCGTCGCGGCGATAGGCGGCGCCGGGCGCGATGATGCGGATGGGCGGCGCGCTGTTTTCCATGGTGCGGATCTGGATGGTGCTGGTGTGGGTGCGCAGCAGGCGGCCATCCGGCATGTAAAAGGTATCCTGCTCGTTGCGCGCCGGGTGGTCCTTGGGCGTATTCAACGCGTCGAAGCAATGCCACTCGGTCTCGATGTCCGGCCCATCGGCCAGGGCGAAACCCATGCGGCGAAAAATCTGGATGGCCCGGTCCTGAAGCTGCGTGATGGGGTGCAGCGAACCGAGGCGCGACGCAGTCCCGGGCAGCGTCACGTCCACGCCGGCGAAAGCGGCGGCATCAGCGCTGGCCAGCAGCGCGGCCTTGCGTTCGTCGAGCGCGACGGTCACGGCGGTGCGCACGTCATTCAGGAGCTTGCCAATGCGCGGCTTGTCCTCCTTGGAAACGTCCTTCATGCCCTTGCTCACCGCGGTCAGCGCGCCCGCCTGGCCAAGATACTTGATGCGCGCCTGCTCCACGGCGGTTTCATCCGCCGCACCGGCGACGGCGGCGAGAGCTTCAGTGCGGAGTTGTTCGAGTTGCTGGTCCATGGGAAATCGGAGATGGGAGATGGCAGATGGCAAAAACGGGAAGGGAGAGAATGCAGAGCCCGCCGTGCGGCGCAAGCTTGCGTCGCCAAAGCCAGGCAAAATTCGTTGCGCAAAATTTAACTCTGGGGGGTCATTTGCACCTTGTCATTTCACCGTAGAATTGCTGTCGTCAACAGTCGATGTTTACGGTAGAGGATGTCCAGCCGCAGTTCGGGCCCCCGATAGGCTGGAAGGTCGTTCACATCGTCTTGCGGCACCCTACAAAACGGAATCGATCGCTCTGATCTCAAAAAGAGGAATTCAAAGGAATACCATGCCAACACCCCCTGGCCATCGTCCGGCATCGAGTTACACAAGGCGCTTCTTACTCGGTCTCCTGGCTCTCTTCTGCCTGCTTCTGGCTCCACTGGCGCGAAGCGCGGGACCACAGAAGCTGCACGGGCACGTCCCCGCCGCGGTTTCCCGATTGGCATCGACGGGGCACCTCGATCGAACCAAGGTCCTCCACCTGGCGATCGGGCTTCCTCCCCGCAATCCAGCGGCCCTGAACACGCTTCTGCAGGATCTCTACAATCCGGCCAGCCCCAGTTACCACAAGTATCTCACGCCGGCGGAGTTCGCCGCGCAATTTGGCCCCACCGAAAGCGACTACCAGACGATCGTTGCCTTTGCCAAGGCCCAGGGCCTCAAGGTGACTGGGACACATCCCAATCGCCTCATTCTGGATGTCCAAGGCACCGCCGCCGTTGTCGAAAAGGCTCTGCACGTCAGCCTGCAGACCTACAACCATCCGACAGAAGGACGGCAATTCTTCGCGCCGGATAGCGAACCGTCCCTCGATCTCGGAGTGCCCATTCTGCACATCAGCGGCCTCGACAATTACTCGCTACCCCACCCCAAGCTGAAGCCCAAGCCCGCCGCGCTGGCTGCCCTGGCCCAACCGATGAGCGGATCGGCTCCTGGTGGAGCCTACGCCGGCGGCGATTTTCGCGCCGCCTACGTCCCGGGCACCTCGTTGACCGGAACGGGGCAAAGCGTCGCCTTGCTGCAGTTCGATGGCTATTACGCGAGCGACATCGCGAACTATCGCACGCAGTTTGGCCTGCCCAATATTCCTTTGGTCAACGTCGCCGTCGATGGCGGCGTGAGCACGCCCACTTCAAACAATGTCGAGGTCTGCCTCGATATCGAAATGGTCATGTCCATGGCACCGGGGGTTTCGACTATTTATGTCTACGAAGCGCCGAACCCCAGCCCATGGGTGGATTTGTTGAGCAAAATCGCCAACGACAACCTGGCCAAACAAATCAGTTGCTCCTGGGGCGGGGGCAGCGCCGACCCCGCTTCCGAAGCGATCTTCCAGCAAATGGCGACGCAGGGACAATCGTTCTTCAACGCCAGCGGAGACTCCGACGCCTTCACCGGAGCGGTGCCTTTCCCGGCGGACAGCCCGAATGTCACGGAAGTCGGCGCCACGACGCTGACCACCACCGGCGCGGGCGGCGCGTATGTCTCCGAAACGGTTTGGAACTGGGGCGGCGGAACGGGCAGCAGCGGCGGCGTCAGCACCGTTTATTCGATCCCCAGTTGGCAAACGGGCATCAACATGACCGCCAATCTCGGCTCGACCTCGATGCGCAACATCCCGGACGTGGCCCTGACCGGCGACAACGTCTACGTGAGTTGCAACAATGGCAGCTCTGAAACGGTCGGCGGCACCAGTTGCGCCGCCCCGCTCTGGGCGGCGTTCACCGCCTTGATCAACCAGCAGGCGCTGGCCAATGGACGGACTTCGGTCGGCTTCCTGAATCCAGCGATCTACAGCATCGGCACGAGCGCAGCTTACAGTACGGACTTCAGCGATACGACGACGGGTAACAATTTCAATTCGAGCAGCCCCAACAAGTATCCTGGAGTGAGCGGGTATGACCTGTGCACCGGCTGGGGAACGCCGAAAGGCGCCGCCCTGATCACCGCTCTGGCCGGTCCACCTGATCCACTGCAAGTCACCTCCGCCTCCTTTGCCGCAACCGGCCCGGTCGGGGGACCATTCTCTCCCAGTTCGCAGACCTACACCCTGACCAACAACGGGACGTCCCCGATTAATTGGACCGCGACCGCCACCCAGCCCTGGCTAACTCTTTCCTCGACTGGCGCCACGCTCGGGCCGGGAGCGACCACCACCGTGACCGCGACGATCAACAGCGCCGCGAATACTCTCGCCCAGGGCAATTACGCCGACACGATTACCTTCACCGATGTCCCGAGTGGAATGCGCTTTGGCAGTAGCGTGACGCTGCGCTGTGGCCAAAGGGACTATTTCACCGAGCTTTTCACCGCGGGGAATGACACCAGCAACCAGAGCTGGCTCTTCACGCCCAACGCATCCAGCAACTTTTACTCCGTTCTCCGCACCCCGGTGACGAGCTTTCCGACCGATCCCACCGGCGGCACGTCATTGACCCTGGGCGACGACACCTATGCCCAGGTCACTCCGACGGGCGGGGTCAGCGTTCAGCTCTATGGAGCGAGCTACACGACTTTCTATGTCGGCAGTAATGGCTACATCACCTTCCGCTCCGGTGACTACGCGCTTTCCGAATCGCTCGCCGCTCATTTCAACCAACCGCGCATTTCGGCGTTATTTGACGATCTGCTCCCGACCACCGGACAGGTCACCTGCAAGCAGACGGTCGATCGCGTGGCCGTAACGTGGCAGGGCGTACCGGAATACGGGACCTCCGACTCGAATAGCTTCCAGATCGAAATGTTCTTCGATGGGCGGATTCGCATTACCTGCCTGGGCATTGCCGCGCACGATGGTCTCATTGGCCTTTCGCAAGGCCTGGGTACGCCCTCGGATTATGTGGCCAGCGATTTCGACACTTATCCCGCCACGCAATTGGCTCTCAACTTTCCCACAGCAGCCAACGAGAACGCCGGCGTGGTCGCGGCGACGGTGAGTTTATCGCCGGCCCAATCGTCCGCAGTCAGTATCTCGCTGGCCTCCAGCAATACCGGGAAAGTCACCGTGCCCGCCACCGTCACGATACCCGCTGGACAGACGAGCGTGCCATTTAACATGACGATCGTGGACAACGCCGTCCTCGACGGAACCCAAGTCATCACCGTCACCGCCACAGCGACAAGCTTCACGCCTGCCGCGAGGGCGATTTCCATTCAGGACGACGAAACCGCAACCCTCAGCGTCACCGCTCCGGCCACGGTCAGTGAGGGCATCGGCAGCGTGCAAGGCACGGTAAGCGTCAGTGGAGCGCCCACCGCCCCGATTTCGGTGACGATGAGTTCGAGTGACACGACGGCCATTCGAGTTCCTGCAACGGTGACCATCCCAGCGGGACAAACCTCGGTCACCTTCACCATCACGGTCGTGGATGACAACCGGATCAACGGCACGCACGCGGCGACGATGACCGCGCATGTCGCCAATTGGACGGATGGAACGGCAACCATTGCGGTCCAGGACAACGAAAGTACCAATCTTGCGCTCACGCTGCCGTCGTCCGTGGTCGAGGGGGGCACCGGCACCGGCACGGTCTCGATCTCCGGTACCTTGACCTCGCCGCTGACCGTGTCGCTGGCATCGAACACCACTTCGCGGCTCACCGTCCCAGCCGGTGTCACGATTCCCGCGGGGGCCACTTCGGCGACATTCACGCTGACCGCTCCGGACAATACACTGACCGATGGAACGGCCAACGTCACCATCACAGCGGGTGCCGCTGGATTCACGAGTGCGAGCAATGCCACCAACGTGCTCGACAACGACCCGCATCATTTCACGATCAGCACGATCGCCTCGCCTCAGACTCGGGGCACCGCCTTTGGCGTCACCATCATTGCGAAGGACGTCAATGACGTTCCCATCACCACCTACACCGGCACCGCGGTGCTCTCGGCCGCGGGTACTGCCGGGGCGGACAGCATCACCCCTGCGGCGACCACTTCTTTCACCGCGGGCGTGTGGACCGGGAACGTAACCGTCAACACGTTTGACACCAACATCGTGCTGACGGTCAACGATGGCGCGGGTCACACCGGCGCGAGCAATCCCTTCAACGTGGGGGTGGGCGCCCTCCACCATTTCGCCTGGAATGCCATCGCCAGTCCGCAAAGCGCGAATAGCCCCTTCAACGCGACGGTCACGGCAAAAGACTCGGGCAACAATACGGTCACGACCTTCAACGGCACCGCCGCATTGGGCGGTTACGCGGGCAGCGGCGTGGGAAGTTCCAGCGTCATCATCACCGAAATCAACCCGAACACCCCGGACGAAATCGAGTTCATGAATGTGAGCACGACGCCAGTCGATGTCTCCGGATGGCAGGTTTATATTTATGATGAAGACGCGATCTGGCCAAATCCCAAGACGGTTTTCACCATTCCGGCCGGGACCACCTGTGCGGCAGGGCAGATTTTTCGACTGCAGGAGTTCGGGACGGCCCCGGGGGTCTTTCCGCAGTTCTATTACGGCATCAATATCAGCTGGACCTCCGGGCCAGGCTCGCACATCGCCGTCCTCCTGCGCAATGCCTCCGGCGCGCCGATTGACTTCGTCTGCGCGGACGCTGGAACCCCGGCGAGTATCACCTTGCCCCAAACGATCCCGGCTTCGCTCTGGTCCGGCGCTCAGATCGCCGCGCCGAGCAACACTTCCTACGGCTACTCGCGCATCGGCAATTCCGATAACAATACTGCCGGCGACTGGATCACCACGATTCCCGGAATGGGAGTAGTCAATGCCGGGCTGAACACGCCGTTCCCGCCCGCGATCCTGCCCGTGGGCGTAACTCCCAATGTCACCGGCAGCTTTGTCAACGGAACTTGGAACGGCAATATCGCGATCACGCAAAGCGGGTCACAAATCAAACTGCGTGCCGATGATGGAGCAGGACACACCGGAGACAGCAACGCCTTCGATATTACCGGCGCGCTTTCGATTTCCGTGCCGGCCACCGCGACCGAGGGCGACGGCGTTTTGAGCGGGAGCGTTTCCGTTTCGGTCGCCCCGGCCGCACCGCTGCAAGTCAGCCTTTCCAGCAGCGACACGACGGCGGCACAGGCGCCCGCCACGGTTACCATCCCGGCTGGACAGACGACGGTTAGTTTTCCGCTGACGGTCGTGGATGACCAAAAGATTAACGGCACCCATGTGGCGACCATTACCGCCCATATCGCCGGGTGGACCGACGCCAGTGCATCGGTCAGCATTGCCGATAACGAAAACACCAACCTGACCGTTGCCCTTCCCTCTTCCGTTCCGGAAGGCGGCACTGGCACCGGCACGGTCTCCATTTCCGGCACGCTGACCACGCCGCTGACCGTCTCTCTCGCCTCGGACACCACCGCCCGTCTCACCGTCCCGGCGAGCGTGACGATTCCGGCGGGTTCCACCTCCGCGACGTTCGCACTGACGGCTCCCGACAATTCCGTGGTCGATGGAAACGCGATCGTGACCCTCACTGCCGGGGCAACCGGGTTTACCGGTGGAAGCGCCACGACCTCTGTCCTGGACAACGATGCGGATCACTTTTCGTTCTCCGTCATAGCGTCGCCGCAGACGAAGAACAGCAGCATCCCTGTGACGATCACTGCCCGCGACGCCTCCAACGCGATAGTCGGCGGCTTTGTCGGCACGGTGGCCCTGACAACCAATGGAGCCGTCAGTGTAGCGCCCGTGGTTTCGGGAACGTTTGCCAACGGGGTATGGACGGGGTCCATCAGTATCTCCGACATCGCATCGGGCGTGATCGTGACCGCAACCGGGCCCGGAGGCGCCACTGGCCAGAGCAACGCATTCGATGTCGCCGGGAACGATTACGATTACGCGGCAAATTGGCCCACCTTTGGCAACGGCCCCGCGCACACCGGCTATCAGCCGACATCCGGGAATACTCTCCCTTACCACACCGGCTGGACAGTGACCTACGCAACCAGCACCGGCGGCTTGAACCAGATCGCCATTAGCCGGGGAAAGGCGTTCGTGACCCCGTACACTTACTTTGGCGACAGCTTCCTTAGTACCGTGGACGCCTCCACCGGCGCTGAGCTCTGGCGTTATCCCTTTACCTCATCTTATTCCGTCAATCCGCCGACGGCGAATGCGGGAAAGGTTTACGTGCAGAAGGGGAACAGCATTGCATCCTCCGGAGATTCGAAGCTCTGGTGTTTTGACGCTGCGAGCGGTTCGCCGGTGTGGTCGGCCTCATTTGGCGCCCAATGGGAGCGTTATCTGGCCCCCACGGTGGTGAATGACGGGGTGTGGGTAGACGGAGGATATTATGGGGGCCTTTACGGTTACAACACGGCCGATGGAAGTCAGCGTTTCTTCAACTCCTCTCTCGAGCAGTATGACGAGTGGACTCCGGCTTACTACAATGGAACCATTTACACGTGGATCGCCGGCAATTTCCGGGCTCACGATCCACTGACAGGCGCAATCCTCTGGACTCTGAATCTTGGTTGGAACTGGAGTGGATGGTCGATGAATCGCGCGCCGGCAATCGACCAGGGACGCGCATTTGTCATCGGCAATCCCAACCTTTATGCGATCGACCTCACCACGCACACTTCGCCGTGGAGCGCCACCGGCACATTCGCCGGATCGCCCGCAGTCGCCAATGGCGTTGTCTACGCGATGTCGAGTTCGGGAGTTGTCAGCGCCTACAATGAGCAGACCGGCGCTACGCTGGGAAGTTATCTTACGGGAGGTGCCACTCTCCAGGGCCAGCCAATCGTCACGAATGACTCACTGATCGTCACTTCGTCCAGCGCCACTTATATTTTCAATCTGCAGACGCACGCGCTGATCCAGACTATCGCCAACGGCGGATATGCAAGTCTTGCCAATGGCGTCCTCTATCTCGCGGGGAGCGATGGCATTTTGCGAACGTTCTATCCCGATAGCATGGCGTCGCTCGCCCTGGCTGTCCCCTCCTCCGTCACGGAGGGCGCCGTCGTCAGCGGGACCGTCACTCTCTCGCGCACCTTTTCCACCGATACCGTACTGACGCTGACGAGCACGGATCCAGCACGACTCACCGTTCCGGCCACCGTCACCATCCCGGCGGGCCAGCTTTCGGCCACGTTCATCATCTCGACCGTGGACGACACGTTGCTGAACGGTTCTGAGAACGTCGGCATTTCCGCCGATGGCCCCGGCGGGCAGATCCTTGGCAAATTGGCGATCATCACGGTGAACGACAACGAAGTCGCCACCCTCGCGGTGACGGCTCCCACCTCGGTCAGTGAAGCCGCCGGCACGGCAACGGGGACGGTCACGATCAATGCCGTCCCATCCTCGAACATCAGCGTAGCGCTTTCTTCCAGCGACACCACCTCCCTCACGGTGCCCGCCACGGTGACGATTCCCGCGGGGCAGACCTCGGCGAACTTCACCATCACGATCATCAACGACAACAAAATCAACGGTTCGCATCCCGCAACCATCACCGCGCATGTCGCCAACTGGACTGACGGCGCCGCGACGGTGAATATTCTGGACGACGAGAATGCAAACCTGACGCTTTCGCTACCCGCGCAGTTAACTGAAGGCAGCAGCTATTACTCAGGTTATGTAGGCATCTCCGGAACATTGAGTTCCGCACTCACGGTCACGCTGTCTGCCAACAACTCCTCGCGCCTCACCGTGCCGGCGACAGTGACGATCCCCGCCGGTTCCACGTCGGCTTACTTCACCCTAACGGCGCCTGACAACTCGATCGTGGATGGCGACGTGCCTGTGACGGTAACCGCCAGCGCAGCGGGATTCACCAGCGCGACCAGCACAACCACCGTGCTGGACAATGACGTTGACCATTTCACTTTCTCCACGATCGCCGCTCAAGAGATCCGTGGCGCGCCCTTCAGCGTCGCCATCACAGCACGAACGGCCAGCGGTGGAACAGCCACGGGTTACTCCGGCTCCGCAACTCTCACGGCGAGTGGAACCGGCGGCAACGATGCAGTGACACCGACCACGACGGCGGCTTTTGTCGGCGGCGTGTGGACCGCGAACATCACCGTCAATTCCTTCGACAGCAACGTCATGCTCACCGTCAATGACGGCGCAGGTCATACTGGATCGAGCAGCGCCTTCACGGTCGGCGTGGGCGCCGTGGACCACTTCGCCTGGAGCACGCAGCCCGCTGCGCGCTCGGTAAACATTCCATTCACCGCCACGATCACCGCACAGGATGCAGGGAATAACACGGTGACGAGTTTCACCGGCACAGCCGGTCTTTCCCTGGTCGGCACCCCGGCGGAAGTTCGGACCATCGGAACCGGAACGGGGCAATACGTCTTTCCGCTCTATGCCAGTTCTCTCCAAACTCGTGACGAGATCATCTATCTCCATTCGGACCTGGGCGCTGCCGGCACGATCAATTCACTCGCGCTCAGCGTGTCGACCGCCCCGGGCTTGATGAGTAACTTTACCATCCGCATGAAACATACGGCGCTGTCGACCCTTCCGTCGACCGGCGGGTCCTGGGATGGCACGGGATGGACGACGGTTTATCAAGGCAGCCCCACGATTTCATCCACCGGTTGGTCCACTTTTACTTTCACCACGCCTTTCGCGTATGACGGCACGAGCAATCTGCTGATTGATTTCAGTCACAATGCCACGACCACCGGAAGTTTCGGGGTTTGCAATAGCACCGGCAGCACGCGCAATGGCTACTGGTATGAAGGTTCGGGAAATCCCGACCCGTTAACATGGTCGGGCACGAGTCCGGCACCCGGTTCGACCAATGGAGTACCCAACCTCCAACTCGGCATCGGAGGCTCTTTCGGTGTAACCGCTGTTTCTCCCAGCACGACGGGAAGCTTCGTCGGCGGTGTCTGGACTGGCAGCATTACCGCTCCGCAAACCGCCGTCCACGTCGTGCTTCGGGCCAACGACGGTTCCGGTCACACGAGCGACAGCAATGCTTTTGATGTATTGGGCAGCCCGCCGGGCGCCACCACTTTGGCCGCCTCCGCCATCTCCGCCACCGGCGTGACGCTGAACGGAATCGTCAACGCCAATGGCGCCTTGTCATCGGTCGCATTTGACTACGGCACGACCACCGCCTACGGCGCCACCATCGCGGGAACTCCTTCCACCGCCAGCGGGTTGAGCGGCACTTCGGTTGCCGCATCCGTGACGGGATTAACGCCCGGCGCCACTTACCATTTCCGAGTCAGAAGCGTGAATAGCTATGGGACGACCAATGGCAGTGATCTGACATTCACCACGCTGAGCAATAACGCCAATCTCGCCAATCTCATCCTGAGCAGCGGCACGCTCGCCCCTTCTTTCTCCAGCGGCACCACCAGTTACACGGCCAGCGTCTCGAATACGACTGCGACGATTACGCTGACTCCCACGGTGACCGACAACACGGCCACCGCACAAGTCAATGGCAGCACTGTCGCCTCCGGCAATCCCAGTAGTCCGATTTCGTTAACCGTGGGGAGTAACACGATCACCGCACTCGTCACTGCACAGGATGGGCTGACGACGATGACCTATTCCGTGGCCGTGACGCGCCGGACCCATTATCAGGATTGGGCGGCCGGTCTTGGCCTCAGTGGCACAGCTCTGGATCCGATGGGCGATTACAATCACGACGGCTTGAAGAATATCCTCAAATGGGCCTACGCGACGGACACGACTGCCGGCGTGCCCCTTGGTCCGATCCAAGTGAGCGGTGGGGTGCTCGTCGGGCATGGTGTCCCGACGGTCTACACCCCCGACGGCGTTCATTATTTTGCGCTCTTTGGCCGCCGCAAGGATGCCGCCACCGTGGGCCTGACTTACGGAGTCGACTTCAGCAGCGACCTTTCCTCCTGGGCTGGCAGCATAGTCACCCCGACCATCATCGCCCAGGATGGCGAGATCGAAGCCGTTACCATCCCCTTCCCGACTCCTCCTGCCGGGCAAACGCAGACCTATTTTCACGTTAGGGTGACCGGTCAGTGAGACGGCTCCCGCTGATGGCCAATGGGCATCGGTGAGTTCCTCTGTGAACAGGCGTTCCATTCCTTTGTCGGAGTACAACAAGTCTGAAAAGAGCTTTCCACGCGATTCCGCGTCGGAAGATACCAGCCCAATGTCCGAGCACTCACCATCTCACGCAGAAATGCGTTACCAACTCGCCGAACGGTTGGACGCGGACCGCCATGCAATCACAACGGAGTGGATCCACGCCGTCCGCGAGGACAAACACATCCCGGCGGCCGACAGTCTCACCCTGTCGATGCTGCAGGACCATTTCCCGGAAATGTTCGCCGAGTTGGTCACGGCCCTTGTCCACCCACCGGCGACGGTCAACACGCCCGAGACTCAGAAAACCGGCCGGGAGCACGGTAAGACACGGTGGCGTAATGGCTACCGGCTCGATGAGGTCTTGCGCGAACTGGCCCGGGTCCGGGAGATCGTGCTCAAGCGCATTCGCACATTTTGCCAGGAAGCCTATTTAGCGGAGCTGAGAGAAGAAGCCGAGGAAAAGTCCCGGCTCTTCTTCGACACCATCGTGGCGGCGTCAGCGCGGCAATTCATGCAGGAACAGCAAGCGGAAGTTCTGTTACGATCGCGGCAGTTGCATCACGCCTACGAGCAAGTTCAGGCCGCGACAGAACAACTGCGTAGCGTCGCCCAATCCCGCCTCCGCCTGTTGCGTGGAGTCTCGCATGAGTTGCGCAACGCTCTGCAAGCCGTCGGGCTCGCGACGGAAGCGCTGCTCGAGGGCGGTGAGGTGGAAAGTCGTCGGTCGATCACCGCGGATTTGGGCCTCAGCGCGGGCCGCTTGCAACGGCTGTTGGACCGCCTGCAGGAATTCTCCGCCATCCTCGGCGGCGAAACGCGATTGAAGTTCGAACCCATCGACCTCCCGGCGTTTCTCGATCGCGTGCAGCACGATCACCAGGCGGCCGCGCGCGACAAGGGGCTCGAGCTGAATTGCACACCCGCCGGGGATTTGCCTGCGGTCAAAACGGATCGTGCCAAGCTTCGCCAGATTACAGACATTCTCTTATCCAACGCCATTCTCTACACGGATCACGGAACCGTGCAGTTGCGGACCACGCGGGACGAACCCGGTCGCTGGATCTTGCACGTTGAAGATACCGGCGTCGGCATCGATGAGATCGACTCCCGACTCGTCTTCAGCGAATTCCACCGCCGCGGGCCTTTCGAGAATGAGGGCATCGGCCTCGGCCTGGTCATTGCGCGCCACCTCGCCCATCTGCTCGATGGCGAGATCACCTTCCGCTCCACCGCCGGCGAGGGCAGCAGCTTCCAGGTGAATCTGCCGATCGACCTTTCAAGCGTGGGGCCGACAAGCGCCGCGCCCGAGGTCTGAACGGCGCTTGGAATCCACGCCCCACCCTTCCGCTCAGGCGCTGGCCAGCGGCCGATCCGGAGCAAAAACAAACGGCCTCGAATGCATCTCTGCATCCGAGGCCGTGGTTAAAGTGAAACTGGATTCCCGCGCTTAGGCGGCTTTCTTCGCGGACTTCGCCTTCGCTTCGAGCCCGGCCTTGGCCTTCTCGAAGATGGCCTTGAAGCCGGCTTCATCAGTCACGGCGATATCGGCGAGGACCTTGCGATCCAGCTCGATGCCGGCGGCCTTCAGACCTTCGATGAAACGGCTGTAGGTGAGGCCGAGAGCGCGGGCGGCGGCGTTGATCCGCTGCTGCCAGAGCATGCGGAAGTTGCGCTTGCGCGTCTTGCGGTCGCGAGTCGCCCAGTATTGGGCCTTGTACATCGCGTCCTTCGCGTAACGATAGAGTTTGGAACGACGTCCGCGATACCCGCGGGCTTTGTCGACGACTTTCTTGCGGCGCTCCCGGCTGGCGGGAGCATTAGTGGCACGTGCCATAGTGAGTTAAAAAACCCGGGATTACCGGGCCTCCTGTTTCTTTCAGCGAACTGTTCTTTTAGTGGATGATCCAGCCGACCTCATTCGCTGAGTGCCCCGCGAGGCGGAGCAGGTGGCCGGATCAGTATTGCCGTGTAAGGCTGGGCGTTTCGGTCTTAATCTTTTCTTAAGATTAAGACTGCGGAATCACGCGAAGGGCAGGCACTCCTTGATGCGGTCGACCATGGTCTCGTGAACCTGGCCGGCTTTACCGAGCTTGCGCTTGCGCTTCGAGCTCTTGCTCGAGGCGAGGTGACGCAGGCCGGGTTTGCGGCGGAGCAGCTTGCCCGATGCGGTCATCTTGAAACGCTTGGCGGCGGATTTCTTCGTCTTGCGACGTGCGACTGATCTTGGCATAGGGGCGGGCAAGGTAGCGACCTGCTTCAAATCGGCAAGCTCTTTTCTTCTGAAATCGCCACAAAAAAGCATACCCCATGGCGAAGCGGTAACGAAAGGGTTTAAACCCAGCGCGGCGAAGCCGCGACCAAACGCCGAGGCCATTTAAACGCAGAGATCACAGCGCGGCGGAGCCGCAACCAAAAGAGGTGAGGGCGGCGCGTGAGCGGATAGGATTGGAGATGCAAACCACAATCCATTCCAGCGCACGCGGCGCCACGTCG
>Ga0068855_100004643_pt1 | contig 16762 bp, 12 predicted proteins | sample KBSCornC52_FD_66592 | JGI IMG/M metagenome (GOLD analysis project Ga0068855, IMG submission 66592) | Corn rhizosphere microbial communities from Kellogg Biological Station, Michigan, USA - KBS Corn C5-2 | ecosystem: Host-associated > Plants > Roots > Rhizosphere > Soil ...
TTGCTGGTCGACCTCGATTTGCGCAACCCGAACGTGCATCGCCGGTTGGGCTTCACGCCGAAGCTCGGTGTCGAGGATTGCCTGGACTTGCATAAACCCGTTCAGGAAGCGATGTTCAAGGTGAGCGGCTACGACAGACTGACCCTACTACCGGCACGGGAGCGCGTCGATCATTCCTCCGATTTGCTGGCTTCGAGCAGGACAGTTACCGTCGTCAACGAAATGCGCACGCGTTACGCAAATCGAATTTTGATCTTCGATCTGCCTCCTGTGCTGCAGGCCGATGATGCGCTTGCGTTCTCGAAACTCGTCCAGGCAGGGCTCATCGTCGTGGGCGAGGGGAAATCAAAACGTGAAGACGTGCGCAGAGCGCTCACTCTGCTGAGCGATTTGCCGATCGTGGGTACGGTGTTGAATGGCTCGCGCAGCGAGGGTGAGAACTATTACTAAGGCGAGCTGGGCGCTAGGCGCTAGGCGCTGGCCAGAGTACATCTGCTCTTCGATGCTCTCGCTCGCGAAGCAGGGGAGGGTTAGGGTCGGAGCAATCTCCTCGATATTCCTCCTTTACTTTGTCGTTGCTACTGCCTCCGCTGCTGCGATCGGACCGCAGCAACTCGGGGTCATCGTCAATCTCAATGATCCTCTGAGTGTCGCCATCGGCGACTACTATCGCGAGAAGCGAGCGATCCCCGCGCAAAACATCATCGCAGTTCGCTTCGACGCCAAGACTGATGTTCTCGGCGAAAGCGACTTTGCCGCCATCAAGGAAGACGTCGATCGCCGCTTGGCGCCATCCGTGCAGGTGCTGGCCCTCACCTGGATGAGACCCTTTCGTGTCGCATGCATGTCGATCACCGCGGCCTTCGCATTCGGCCTTGACAGTGCTTACTGTGCCGATGGTTGTACCACGACCAAATTCAGTCCGTATTTCAATGCGGTCACGCGTGCGCCTTATACGGAACTGCATCTTCGCCCAACCATGAGCATTGCTGCCAATACGATCGACGAAGCGCGCGCTCTCATCGATCGCGGCGTGCGCGCCGACGGCAGCCTGCCGCACGGTACAGCTTACTTGCTAAAGACCAACGACTTGCACCGTGATGTACGCGTGCGTAGCTATGCCGATGCCGAAATGCTGGTAGGCCAACGCATTCACGTCGAGCGTGACACCGGCGTCATCCAGGGGCGCGCCGACGTGATGTTCTACTTCACGGGCGCACAACGCGTTCCCGATATCAGCACCAATCAATATCTTTCCGGCGCAGTCGCGGATCACCTGACGTCTTTCGGCGGCATCCTCACCGGCTCGTCGCAAATGAGCAGTCTCGAATGGCTCAAGGCCGGTGCTACGGGCAGTTACGGCACTGTCGTCGAACCCTGCGCCATCACCGCGAAGTTTCCCAATCCCGGACTCATGATGAAACACTATCTCGACGGTGAAACGCTCATCGAGGCGTATTGGAAGAGCGTCGCCATGCCGGGGCAGGGGATTTTCATCGGCGAGCCGCTGGCCGCGCCGTATGCATCGTCGCACCGATGATAGCTGGGTGTCATTCGCCATTCACCAATCATCCTTAGGATCATGTCCGGCTAACCGCCAGTCCAACAACCAACGGCCATCGACCGTGCAACGTCTCATCTTCATCAACCGCTTTTTCTATCCGGACATTTCGGCGACCAGCCAGATCTTGTTCGATTTGACGACACGGTTGGCGAAGGAGGGTTTCGAGGTTCACGTCATCTGCTCGCGGCAGAAATACGACGACCCGAACGCGAACTTGCCGGCCGTTGCACACGTGGGCAGTGTCGCCGTACACCGTGTGCGCACGACGCGTTTTGGCCGACGCCATCTCCGCGGCCGTGCAGTCGACTATGCTAGTTTTTATCTGAGCGCCATGACGCGTCTCTTGACGCTGGCCCGAAGCGGCGATGTGGTCATTGCAAAAACAGATCCTCCTTTGATCTCTATTCCGGCAGCGGTGGTCGCTAAGCTGCGCCGCGCGCGCCTCATCAATTGGCTGCAAGACATCTTTCCTGAAATCGCCTCGAAGTTGGATTCCAACCCGCTGCCAGCATGGCTCGATGGGTGGCTCAGAAATATGCGCGATGCATCGCTGCGCGCAGCCGACGTCAATATCGTTCTCGGCACACGAATGCGCGAATATCTCGTGAAAAGAGACGTACCCGCGGAACGGCTTCGTATCATCGAGAATTGGTCGGACGATAGTTCGATCAAGCCTAAGCCGGTGGAAGAAAGCGCATTGCGTTCGCGGCTCGGGCTGCAGGGGAAGTTCGTCGTCGGATACTCAGGAAACATGGGTCGCGCGCACGAATACGAAACCATCCTTCATGCCGCAGAAAGGCTGCGCAAGGAACGAGATATCGTGTTCTTGATGATCGGCGGCGGCGTGAAGTTCGAAGAGCTGCGTCATGAAGCAGATGGGCGAGGACTTAGTAACTTTATCTTCCTACCCTATCAGGCGCGCGAAGCTTTGGCAGACAGCTTGGCCGCGGCCGATGTTCATCTCGCCTGTTTGCAACCGCTGCTGGAAGGACTGATCGTCCCCAGTAAGTTTTACGGCATCTTGGCTGCCGCTCGTCCCGTCGTGTTCATCGGTGATCCCGACGGAGAAATCGCGAGAGCCATTCGCCAACTCGAATGCGGCGGTGTTGTCACTCATCAGGACGCGGACGGCCTGGTGAGCGAACTCTGGCGACTCAAACAGGATCCGCAACATCGGCGCGATGCAGGTAAGCGGGCACGCGACGCGATCGAAGCGTGCTATTCGTTTACACATGCAATGGAGAAATGGCGCGACGTTTTGCAGTCGGGCGCTGCGGCTTCGGTCGAACATGAGCCGCGCGAAGTGGCTCGCTCCACGCCGTAACCTCGTTCGCTGCTGTTCACATCATTCAATTAATTGGAAATTTGTCTGCGTTAGTGGGTGACACGATAATGTAATGCGTCGCCGCAATACTTCGAGTCTGTCCGTTATTGCCACAACAGCATCATTGTTCTTCACCGCTAATACCAAATGCCGACACCGATGTCGAGACTAAAAATTCTCGGATATCACAATGTGGGTGTCGCTCCTCCAAAGGCGAAATCACCTGATCTTTATGTTTCTCAGGACAGCTTCGCGAGACAAATGTGGCTTCTGAAACGAGCCGGCGTGAGAGGTGTCTCGATAACTGAGGCAATCAGAAACATTCGAGAAGAGACTAGTACGAATTGCATAGCAATTACGTTCGACGATGGTTATGCAGACAACCTGGAAGTGGCCGCACCGATCCTAAAGGACTTTGGTTTCAGCGCGACGTGTTATATCGTCAGTGATTGCATAGGCGAATACAACCGTTGGGATGCGGAAAAGCTCTGCGTAAGTAAGCCGCTAATGACTTACGAGCAGGTGGAGTCATGGTTGGCTCACGGAATGGAGATCGGATCGCATACGAGAACTCATAGTCGACTGGATTTACTGACAAGAGAAAACGCATTGCAAGAAATTGTTGGCAGCAAGGAAGCGCTAACGAAGATTACGGGGCGGCCGATCGATAATTTCTGTTATCCGTATGGTAGATACGATGAAGCGACTGTTCAGCTCGTTAAGGAAGCGGGCTACGTTACAGCAACAACAACGAAAGCAGGTTCGTCAAATACGACTTCTGATCCATTTCAACTACCTCGGATCTTCGTTGGCGGCAGAACCGGTAGCCTGAAATATTCCTTAAAGCTTTTGCTTGGTCTATAAATGGTCCAATAAAGTCGGATCGAAAAGCCATCGTATTTTCTCCGGAGTTAAGATGAAGACCGCGGCACCGAGAGTATTCGTCATCGGCGGAAGCCGCAGCGAAGATTCGATGGAATGGCATGTTATGGATGCTCTGAATGCAATGGGTTGCGTATCGACACTGTTCGATATGAGGACCTTATTTCAAGGTTGGAAGTTCGGGGACCGGCTCGCCCAGAAAGCGGCATTCACTTTTTTCCGAGAGCCGGAGCGTCTTCGAGAGCGAAAATTGATCGATGCAATATCAGACTTCGAACCAGACTTAGTGCTGGTCATCATCGCGAAACTCTTGACGCCTTGGACCGTCGACAAGATAAAGAGCCGCACGGAGGCGCCGGTAGTGAGTTGGTTTCAGGATTCGCTCGTGCAGTTGGGTCGCCAACACATGCTCGGAGCGGCCTACGATGCGGTGTTTGTCAAAGACGTTTATATGCGCGATTTGTTCGCGAACATGCTGGCCTATACGCGATTTTATTACCTACCAGAGGCATGCAATCCGCGAGTGCACAAGCCGGTGATTATTAGCGAGGAGGATCGTCGTAAATATTCATGCGAGATCATGATTGCGGGCTCACTTTACTACTATCGCCAGGAGATCTTGCGACGTCTGGATAAATTCGATCTGCGCAATTGGGGTGGGAAGACAGGACATGATTGGATGATGTTAAAGGTTAGAAAGGAACGACTGCTCCGTTCGGTTATCGGAAATGAAAAAGCAAAGGCTGTGGCTGCGGCCCAATTAGTCTTAAACCCGTTGCATTTTGGAGAAATTAACAGCCTAAATTGCCGAGCCTTTGAGATGGCCGGCTGTGGTGTGTGCCAACTCGTCTCGGCGAAACCCATTCTGTCGGAGCATTTCCAGATTGGAAAGGAAGTGGTTGCTTTTGATTCCGTAGCCGATCTTGTCGACAAAGCAACGTACTATCTGCAACATCCAGATGAAGCCGCAGAAATCGGCCGCTCCGCAACGATGAGGGCGCATCGAGACCATACGTATGAGGTCAGGTTAGCTGAGATATTTCGGATTGTGATGGGGGCTAGGCCTGCGGCGCCCGAGGTAGGCCAGGTTGGTCGAATTCAGTCTCAAGCTGATTAGAGCAAGGCTAATACGCTCAACGGTATTGATATGCCTTGATTGTCCACTGCGTATCTGATTGATTTTCCCTTATCGTGAACGATAGTACCTCGTTAAAGTGACGACTGATCGTCGACCACAGAATGCGTCGGCTTCCGCGGCCATGCATTGATACTATGACGAAGCCGTTTGGTCGAACTTTGGTTCGATAGCGCTGGACTGCCGCTTCATAATCTACGTAGTAGAGACATTCACTGAATAAAACGAAATCAAAATCTCCGGGGATCGTATCTACATCCAGCATGTTGGTGCAGATCGTCGTTGCAGATGGGTGCGCCTTACTAAGCTGATTTAGTGCGACGCTAGAAATATCTGTACCCACATATTCGAATTGTTGCCTTAGGGCTTCAAGTGTCCGAAGAAGCGCGCCGTTGCCGCATCCGACGTCCAGTAGTCGCTTTGACTTGTTGTCAGACAGAAATAGTAGAAGGTGTGCGATCACTGCCATATTGCCGGAGCCGAGGTGCTTGCTATGGAGCTGATCCCAGCGCCCGGATTGGAAGTCCCGGTCCCACGATTCTTTACTCAGCACCTGGACGAATAGCTTTTCGCCTCGCACTAGTTTTCCTAGCATTCGTGCGGGCAGGGTGATGTATCGGGTGAGCGACTTGAGCATTCACAGTCCGTCCGAAATTAGTACGACATTGAATAGATAACCAGTGAATTAGAAGTGCTTATTATTTCGTATTCGATACAACTTTCAAAGATTCTTCTGAAAGTGTTTTGGGCAAGATACTATCGTAAGCATGCTCGCGGCTAAGTTGTACGGACGAATTTGTCTTCGATTGTCGTGGATGAACTTCTTCGACTGTGCGGCAGCCTGACTGCAATGGCCTTGAAATGTCTGTGCAACAGACCGGGACTAGCTTGATTTCGGCAACGTTGAATGCTCGAGCTGGAGCAAGTGCGCCACCTATAGTGCTATAAGTTTTACGTTCGCTCGGATTGCACATGCAGATTCAAGAAACAATAAGGAACAGCGAACAGGCAATCTCGAGACAACGCATGTTCGCGAGCGTATTGCCTGTTGCAGCGTTTGGATGCTTCGCCGCGGCGTTGCTAGTCTTTACAAGGCATCTTTTTCTGGATGATGCGTTCATCCATTTGCGGATAGCGCAGAATTTGGCTGCTCACGGTTTCTTTTCGTTCAACGGTGATATTTCCAGCTACAGTTCATCGAGCCCGCTGTATACGAGCCTACTTGCTTTCTTTTGGAAGCTCGCCCCCACGATCTATCTTCCGAAAGCAATCGGCATCGTCGTATACGTTGCGCTATTTTATTTTGTGGCGAATCTAGTCATCAGATCGCGAGAGGGTGCTGCGCGAATTTGTGCTTTGTCATTTCTTGCCGTTGTTTCAAGCCCGATGGCGGTTCGCTGGTTATCTGACGGGATGGAGACGGGCCTGGTCGGGTTGTTCGCTTTGTGGCTCGGTCGAATGACCGCATACAGTTATTCGAGGTCTTTTCACTTTCGTCCCATTGTGGGATGCGTAATGTTTGCGCTCGGCCTCTTTGCTACCTTGCTTCGCGTCGAGTTCGCATTTTTATTCGCATGCGTTGGATTCGCTTGGTTTGTGTCATGTATATCCGTTCGCAAAGACATGACCTGGGAACGCCAAAGCTTTTGGCCGAGCCTATATGGAGCAGGTGGGGCTGTAGTCGGACTGTGGCTGATCTTCCTAGTGTTCGGAAACATACTGCCAGATACCGCTGTGGCGAAACAGGTGTCGTTGGAAGGAAAATCTTTTTTCAGTAGCGCCTTGCAGGAAGGCGTTGATGTTGCCAAGGCACATGCATCTGCGTCGTTCTTTGGGGTCGCCGCGCTTATTGTATGGTCGATATCCTCAATTCTGGTTTGTCGTTCGGCCAGAGCGCGTGTTTTCCCCCTGTCGTTGAATTTCGGACTGGGCTTCTTGGTCGCGCTAATCATATTGCGACATCAGGCAGTACAAGGATATCGCTACTTTGTTTTTATCGAATTCTTTCTAATAGCATTCAATATAGAATCACTAATACGCATTACTACACCGCGCAAGAGCGTATCGAAACATCAAGTGGCGTTCGTCACCGCGGCTGTTTTCGCTTGCGTCGCATGGCAGTGGTTCGACTTTACCAGGCTCAACATCATCAATGCGGGACGCTCGAGTTCGTTTGAATCATTCGCAACAGGCAATCTACACGATCTAGCAGGTAAGACGGGCATTGCTTGGGATGTAGGGATGATTGGCTTCTTCTCGCAGGGTCACATTCTCGATCCAAACGGACTAGTGGATGGTCGACGATTCGCCGCCATGTCCAAGCACAACCGCCTAAGAGAAATCAGTTCTAATGGCTCGATCGACTTCGTGTTCGCTAACGATGATCAACTGGGCGAATTGAGCCCTTACGTGAATACAAGCGGATGGGTGGAAATCGGGCGTTTTGAATTCCCAAACTTTGGCGGTAACCGAGATACGCACCACCTTCTTGTCAGGGCCTCTGCAAGATCCGCGCAGACGGAATAAACCGATGAGTCTCGCGAGAACCAATTGGGTACGGATTTGGCTCGACGAGCGATCTTGATCGATAGTCAAATAGTACTCTTTGACGGTTCCGAACAACGATTCGACGTCTGGTTCAATCCGGCGCTACATCCCGCCACTATATCGGCCAAGATCAATGCTTCATGTGCGAATCTATAGGGCTGATGTCACGCATTCGACGTTTAGCTGCAGGTTCCGGTTTTGCGTGATGGCCTTAGGGAAGAAAATTCGCTGCGAGCTCGTTCACAGAAGGTCTCGTAGCTAAATTCACCGCCTGCTTCCACCAGTGTCTGCCCGTATTTTCCCAACTGCTTGGAGAGTTTTGGGTCAGTTGCCAGTTTGAGCAAACATCGCTTGATACCTGCCACATCACCGTATTCGACCAAGTATCCGTTTCGTCCATCGCGAACCACGTCGAGGGCTCCTTTTTCCGACGCAGCGATTACGGGAAGGCCAAAGCGCATTGCTTCGAGGAAAACGATGCCGAAGCCCTCTTTACGGCTTGGTAATATGAAAATGTCGGCATTCTCGTAGGTAGCCCATAGATCAACGTCGGATAGCGCACCTCGAAACATTACCCGATCTGCTATGCCTAACGATGCGGCCCTTTCAGCTAGAAACGATCGATCATCTCCGTCGCCGACGAGCACGTATTCGAAAGCCTGATCCGTGCCTAGCGCACTGAGCGCCTCGAAAACATGCAAAATGCCTTTGTCGCGTTCTGTTCGCGATAAGCGAGTGACTGAGAGCAACTGGCAGGGGGAATGTCCACTCGTGCGTTCCTGTTGTAACGGTTTTAAGTTCTGTAACTCTTCATCAATTGTGTTTGGAAAGACGACGATCCGATCCTTGGGGAACGAGTGCAGCTGTTCACAGAAGCTTTGTGCAGTGTAGCGACTGACCGCCAGTACGCGGTCGAATTGACGGGCGGCCATCCGTTTGGTTCCGACGATACGGTTCCACACCTCTATGCCGTGAAGTATGAGTGCGCGAGAGGTAGAGCGATTCTTTCCTAGACTTACGATAGATATGAGCGCAGGGGCCAAATTGATGTGCCCGCAAACGATGGCGTCGTACTTCGATGAACGCAATAGGAGGCTGAGGTTCTTCAACCAGCGAACCTTGCTGTGTGCGGAACCGTACAGGCGAATCGAAGAACCAAATCGATTATCGGGCTGGCCCAAATTCGGATCATTTACTGAAACGATGTCGACATCAGCGCGCATTCTCGTCCAGGCATCAATGAGATTGCGGTTGAAGCGCTGAATTCCTCCGTGAGAATGTACCGCGGTGCATACAAACAAGATGCGCATCACTTTTCTCTTTGTTTGTACGTCATGATTGCCAAAAAAATAGACGCAAGAAGCTGAACCAAAAAGTAAACGGAAGCGGCTCTGGCGGCCCCTTCGAGACCCCAATAGCGAGCGCCGATAAAGGTCGTGATAATGCCCGTAAGTACGGTGCATGACTGGATCAAAAGCACTCGGTGTGTTTTTCCAAACGCATAGCATACTCGCTCGAATACATAGGAAGTCGCGAGCATCGCATTGCCTCCTGCGATCCAGGGCATTAGGTCGGCGGCACGCCCGTAACTCTTGCCGAGAAGGAGGCCGGCAATTTCGTGTCGCCAAATCGTAATTGCGGTGATGCCAATTACACCGCATGCAGAGACGCACCCTAGCCAAAGCGCCAGCAGCTTATGCGAATGAGCATAGCGGTGCTCATAGATAGCGCGTTGATACAGTGGTCGGATTGCGAGTTCGAGCGCGCTGCCGATCATGAGAAAGGGACGACTGGCGAGACCATAAGCGGCACTGTAGATGCCTGCGTCCGCTACGCCCAATAAACCGCCGATGACGTATCGATCACTCAAGCCATTCGTCCAAGCAATCAGGCCAAGCGGCATCAGTGGCAATGCGTATCGCCAGATTTGTTGGCGTAGCTTTTTGCTCAGGTTGGAGCTGCGAAGAAGGTCGGAATCGGATATCTGCTTGCCGGGAGAGGGTGGCGTAGGGGGCGAGAAGATTGCAGTGAGTCCAAGGGCTGCAATCACATGCGCACCCAATATGTAGCTTGCAGAATCACCCAACAGTAAAACGGCAATCGTGCCGAGAAGTGGGCGAGCCCAAGCATCCACAGCAAGCCAAAAGGAATACCTAGCATGTTGGCGCGATGTGTTGAGGAAATTCAATTCAACTGACCGCCAGCATTCGGCGCCAAGGAGCAGAATCAACAACAGCACCATTGTTGGAGTCGTATAGCCAAGCGTGGCGAGCACCATTCCTGAAACTGCAATTACGAGTGCACTGCAGCTGACGACGCGCCCAAGCGTGTGCCACAGAGAACTACGAAGGTGCTCAAGAGTGCCTGAGGAAACGTGCTCGGGATAAAAGTGAATGGCCGCTTGCATGAACGGAGTGCAGGCAACATTCATGGCGAGCGTCGACGCACCTAATGCCAACGAAAGAAGTCCAAACGTTGCCGGCGAGGCATATTGAGTGATGAGCCGGATGCCAAAGATCATCCCAACAGCAGTAACTACTTGTCCTAAGGCGATCCACGCGGCGTCTGAAGTATGCCGAGAGCTGAGTGTTTTTATGAATGCGGCCAAGATTAAAAGGATTCCTGCATATTGGCGCCACGCCGCTAGCCATCGAATATTACGTTATTAGGCAATTCGAGTGGGATGTATCGGCGGACGCTGACTCCCGGATAGTTTATATTCGGATCACGTAGTGAACGCATCGCGATACATGTTGAAAAATTTCGTTGGCACTGAATCCTCAATGCCGCGCAAGAGGTCCGTCCGTTTACATGAACAAACTTCCTCAAGCAGGTATTTCTCGTCGGATGGCTGTTACGAGCCTTCTTACGGCGAGTGCATTGGCTCCGGTTACCGCACACAGTCGCGCCGATGCGTCGCCTGGGAGAATTATCAGAGCGGCGGATTTTGGACTGGTGGCGGATGGCAATACCGATGATGCGCCAGCGCTGCTCAAAGCGGTCGCGGCAATGTCCCACGGATCTGTGCTTGTGCTACCGCCGGGCACGATTGCGCTCGGGTCTGCTGGGTGGCGCGGAGTGTTGTTCGAAGGTCTGTTCAATATACAAATTCTCGGTGAAGGAACTACGCTGAAATGGCTGGCATTACCCTCCCTGGCCACGGGTCCGTTTCGTTGTACGGCATTCGTGTTACGCAATTGCAGGAACGCCTATGTTGCCGACTTGCGCATCGACGGCAACGGAATCGACTGCATCGGATTTGGACTAGACACCTGCAGTCACTGCACGGTTCTTAGGGTTGAAGCATTCGCTCATGGCGCTACAGCGACGGGAAAAGCAGGCACGGGACTGGGGCAGGTAGTCTCTTGTCGCGGTACAAATAACAGTTGGCTTTATTGTCACGTCCACCACTCGACGCCTACATCAGAGTTTCGGGGTTTCTATTTAGGAAATGCAAATCCCGGGTGGAGTGAGACGGACCTACGCGTTCATGGTTGCTCCGCTACGCACAACGATGCTACGGGATTTGCGCTTGGGGGCTCGGGACTGATCTGCACGTCTTGTTTATCGGAAGACAACGCTGGAGCGGGCTTCATCTCGGGGACAGCGAACGGCAGCCCGTGTATGGACCATCTATTTGTTGGTAATGTCGCGCGCCGCAACGAGTTTCACGGCTGGCAAACCGATGTATGGGGCCCGCCGGCCAAGAGGATTTGCCTGAACGGCAACGTGTTTGCAGGCAATGTTCATTGTGGGGTGCTTTGCAACAAAGGATCAGGCATATCCATTATCGGCAACACCTTCATTGACAACGGTAGCTCTACTGGCGCCGGCGCCATAGGGATCCTCAATTCGTCTGGCGTGATTATTTCGGAAAACATGATCGAGGGTGATTCTGTTCACGGAATATGTATTGACTCGAGTAAAGCGCCGAACATCACCCAAGACGTTCTGATCACGAAGAATCTGTGCACGGGCTCAAAATCTAAGACTCTGTGGTTGGAGGCGCCCAACGAGCACAGCTCGCTGCGTCGAATCGTTATCGACGGCAATATTCTCACTAGCGGAAGTCACGGGCTCTATCTGTCGTCACAGGGGAGCGGCCTCATTGAAGACATCACGGTGGTCAACAACATCGCCTCGGGAGCAACGGTTGCTGACTATTGGATAGGAACCACGCTGGCAAGCCCGGCCGGCAGAGTGCGTTTCTTAGAAAACTCCGGCAAACGCGCAGATACAGTTACGCCAGCCGCTGCCGATCCCTTAAAGAACTCGGTAGCGCATGGCGCAACTCCTCCTAACTCAGGAAGTTGGCCACGCGGTGCCATCGTTTTCAATACCGCCCCGCAGCGCGGTTCCCCTGTCGGATGGGTGTGCGTAGCGGAGGGTTCACCAGGCGACTGGCTTAGTTTCGGCACGATTGGCAATTGAGACTCGCCGCCATCCACATGTGCGTCATTTCTTTCAAAGCAGGCGTAAGGCTGTCCTTTTAGGTCATCGACCAGCTTATAGTCTTTATGGAGTATCGGACTTCTCAAAAGATCTCTTTGTCCGACCTTCCATGCGCCGATCCCATAAAGCTCGCTATCCGTCATTTTTTCGATCGTGCTCATATCGCTCTTGCCGAATTCGAAATTTTCGCAGATAAAAAAAGGCCGTCTCGAAAGGACATAGTCGGCGTCATATTTCACATCGATGCCTCGTTGCTTCTTTGGCAATCGTGCGATGTGTCTGTCGTTCAGGCCCAATAGATCGATGGTCGGCAACATCGTTTCATAAGCCACCCTTCCCGCCCACGGAATGGCGATATATTGGTGGGGAGGCGTGTTCCTCAACAGATATCTAGAGAGGACGCTTTTTTCCGGGTGTATCAAATATAAAGAGTGCTGAACGGCGTCATCTTTTATCGTTGTAAGAGAAAGATCAGATAGACCGTTGGCGTTCGATATTTTTTTATAATTGTACAAGTCCAGATTGACCTGGGAACAGGCGAAGACTGCGATCAATACGGCGTATATCAGAAAGCGTGCGGCGGGCCCACCCTCGAACTTTGAAATAAAATGAATGGCTAAGATAAAAACGAGCGGAATAATCGGCAGGATCAACCTGGCGCCCGAAAACGCGGCGATGTCGTCGCCGCCCACTTTAACAGGATACAAGATGAAAATGAGCAAGCTGGTCAACAGGAAGATCCGGCTTCTTTTGTCCAAAGAAAAGCACGCCATGGTCGCCAAGACGATAAAAGGATAATAAGAAAGACATTGATTCCCTAGATAACGTGCGCCGTCGAACAGGGCCCAGATCAAGTGCTGGCCGGTGTGCTTGGCATAATAGGTGTTTGGAACAAAGTCTCCAAAGATCAACAAGCGTCCGATGTGGAGCGGGAGTACGATTGCCGCGACAATCGTCGAATAGATTAAAAAATCTCTCTTATTTTTATTTTTGAATGCACTGAACGCATAGACACATCCCAAGCCCAAGGCCAGAAAATTGCCTTCCGGGCGGCACCAGCACAGCAGTGCAGCGATCAGCCCATTTTGAACGGCGTGGCCTTCTGTTTTTTCTGATAACACATTTATAAAAATCAAAGTGGCCAAGGCCATGAAAATGGAATTTTCCATTCCGCTGACGCTGTAATAAACGACGTCCGCGCAGAGGACCAGCAGGACGGCGGCCAAGCACCTTTGCCACAGAGAGGGCAGAAGCTGTTTGGCGCCAAACAGAATTATCGCCAGTGTCGCTAGAACCGAAACGACGCCCACTATCTTAAAAAATAAGAGCGGAAACAGACCGATTTTTTCGGAAAATAAAGCTAAGAGAACCCCGAGAGGAGTCGTAAAACCTTCGACGGGCGCTTCCGACGCGTTCCACACAAGGCCGTTACCGATCGAAAGATTTTTCGCGTACCGATACGTGATGAAAGGGTCATCCAGCATTAGCGGCAGATATATGACTGCGTGACAAAAATAAATTCCAGCAGCTAAAAAAAACGCAAGCATGGGGCGAAACGTGTCTTTATCGGTATGCATCAATGTCTTCATTGTTCTGGGAAGTTCGTTGCCGCGTCACGTTTTGATCTTCCCCGAAGATCGTGAACACGAGGTTAAGTCCTTAGCGCATCAGATTTGTGAAGCGTATGAGTGCCGGCTGACTAAACGGCTCCATGCCAGTTTCCGGCAGATTTGTCTTGGCGATAGGTCTCGCGATGATTCGATCCAGCACCCAAATCAAGGCGAGGGTACGAAGCCATAGCACGTACTGAAGCTCGATCTGGCCACCGCCGCGAAGAGCCACATTGTGGACTGTGACGATGATGATGAGCGCACGAGTCATCGACGCTCCATTGGAGAGATCCGATCTTGCGCAGGTATAACCCAAGAGGGCGCCCAAAATGACCATGCCGACGATGGCCCCTGGGTAACCGAAGTTCCAATAAAGCTCCCCAATGTGCGTCGGGGACATATATGTGTCCGCATCTTCGGAAAGTTGAAAATCACGATTAAATGTCTGGGCGGCGTTATCCCCTGGTTTGTCTGACCACGCTATTCTGGGAATGAACGCATACAGAAGCGGTTCGAGAGTGGCTCCATACTTGTATGGTTTGTCTACGCCAACATGACTGACGAACAGCTCGACCGCCCCTTTGTCGTTCAGTCGTTCGAAGAGCGTTTGCGTGCTTTGTCCAAATTTGCCGTTTCGAGCGCTGTTGCGTTCCTGAATTGACCGCCACACGATCTCTGCTGTGTGCTCTAGCGCTTCCGCCCTGTTGAGATGCATTCCCTCCGTCATGATCATTCTTTTGGCGGTCAATATAGGAAAGACGAGCGCAATACCAATAACCATCGATAGCACCAGCGGCCACCGGACTCTGCCGTTCACAATGAATCGCGTCAGCAAGATGATGACGGGAGCGCTGAGGGCTGTCTCCTTTGTATCAACCACCCAACCGATCACGAACTGTGTGGCGATGAGGGCGATCATTGACAGCGCACTCTTGCGCGTGGGGTTAATCGTCCACCAATATGCGAGCATGACGATGCCCAGCGGGCCTAGGTACTTGGCCGTGAGGATGAGCACTGCCGAACCCCATTGACCCAAGTACGTATAGCCGCTCAGCACAGAAGCACTGGTGTTCTCGACCTGCAGTACCATATCTTGGTACAGACCTGCGGTATTGCCGAGAACCCATAGACCCAATCCTGCGGATGCGACCACCGTCGGCGGCCAATCTTTCAGCGCACGTTCCCCGCGACCCGACCGGCCGATTCGTGCTCCCACGTGAAAGCCGGCGATCTTCGCGAGCGCTCCCACCATCAGCAGAACCTCGGCGGCGTTGATCAGACTGCCAACGCTGGGCTGCCGTTTGGCCGGCGAGAAGATCGAGACTGCATCCAACAGCCCGAACTCGACAAAGTACATTGCCATGGTGACGCTAAGAATCATAAAAGCGTCGTTTGGCTTGACTACGGACAGCAGAGGACTGGAACAGATCGCGAACAGCAACACGACGTATGCAAACTTGTCGAGCCCGCTATCGCTAAGCACGGCGCCAAACACTAACGCAATACAAAAGGCGCCCAGCAAGCCGAAATAGAGCGGCATTTTACGCTCTGTAAAAAACGTGAATGTCGACTCGCTATTCATGAAATCGCTTGTTACAAATTAACGGTGGGCGACGAATGTTTCTTTTGGAGAATTCGCCCGTAGACGGTTTCCATTTCCGCACCCACGGCGCTCCAAGAAAGCTTGTCATTTACTGCGCGGCGTCCTTGTGCCCCCATTGCCTTACCAGCCCCTTCGTCCTGAACCAGTTGACGCAGTGCATTTCCCAGTTCTTCCGGCGCTCCTTGGCACACGATGCCGGCTCCCGTGTCACGAACGAAATCGGCGAGTCCGACTTCAGAGGTAACGACCACAGGACAAGCCATGCTCATTGCTTCGGCGACTACGTTCCCGAAGTTTTCGGAGTACGAGGGCAGTGCGAATGCTCTGGCGTTTTTGTAGAGGGCCCATTTGTGGGTGTCTGAAACAGGGCCGATGATTCGCACACGCTCAGCTATTTCGGCGTACTCGGGCATCGCCTGCAGCTTGGCAAGATAGTTTTCCTCGTCATTGCCTGCGATGACTAAGTGAGCGTTGTGTACAAGGCGCCACGCTCTGATCAGCCGATCGAGGCCTTTCTTCCAATTGATACGACTGAGAAAAAGAACATAGGGGCGAGGCACGTCCGCATATGGACCTTCTTCGAGTGGGGCGAAGTCATTGGGTAGATCCACGCCATTGGGGACGCAGACAATTTCGGGCAACCGTAAGCCGAGAGCTCCGGCTTCCATTGCTTCGAGCGAAGCGGTCACGTGCAGCGCTGCGGAAGCAGCAAGCGATTGTTGCTCGACCAATTTGATCCATGCTGTCTTCACCCAGCGGCTTTTACGGCGAATCAAGTCTCCCACCAACATCCCCCGCGGAGAGATGAGATAGGGCACGTTGGCATCTCGTGCTGCGCGGGCCGCAACAGCTGTCGGCCAAAGATAGACGGAATGCAGATGAACGATATCGAAGTCCCGTATGGTCTTTGTTAGGCACGACTTCAAAGTTGGCGACCAGTACAGGCGTCGCAATGCCGGAACCCTGAAGTATCTAATTTGCACGCCGTTCAATGTGACTGGGGAGTCCAATGGGACATCCGACTCCCCGGGTCCGTCCACATTAGTTGTATAGACATGGACATCGTGACCTCGTGCGGCGAGTGACGACGCAAGGCCATGCACGGACCGGATGGGTCCGCCATAGCGCACAGCAGGGTAGTAGGTGGGAACCACATGCAAAATGCGCAACGATTCCGTCGCGCAGTGTGGGCTCCTCACCGCTTCGGCACTCATGTCGACTTGGACTCTAGGTCTGACGCGCTGGCAGCGGCGCGCAATGGCGAATTCGGATTTGCGAGCAGAGTACGAGTGGGCTGTTACAAAAAGATTGCGAGTGTCACACGTGCTAGACCGGAGCACCTGCAGCCCTGGCGTCGATCTCTCGGCTCTTGAGATCGATCATGAATTCGTAACACATGCGCATCAGGCAGTAGCGAAGGCCGGGGAGTCCGTCGAGCAAGCCGAGACGCAAGATGTACAAGTAGCAGAACACCAGTATCGGCCTACCGGGGAGACGATAGGCAACCTGTTTCAAGGTACGTCGTCGGCGCAACGGATCGGCAGTAAGGCATCCTCTCCACTCGACAGGTCGTGTACGTTCCTTGGCCAGCGACAATGCTTCCATGCTCGAATAGCGATTATGTCGCTCGAACCACCAGGTGATG
>Ga0068855_100004646_pt1 | contig 16760 bp, 21 predicted proteins | sample KBSCornC52_FD_66592 | JGI IMG/M metagenome (GOLD analysis project Ga0068855, IMG submission 66592) | Corn rhizosphere microbial communities from Kellogg Biological Station, Michigan, USA - KBS Corn C5-2 | ecosystem: Host-associated > Plants > Roots > Rhizosphere > Soil ...
AATCTCTGGTTCTGTTGAACGGACGGTCGGAGGGGGATCTTGGCCCGTAGTGTCTCCTGTAATGCATGTGGTCGTCCGCCTGGAGGAATCCCATTCCGAAGCGCTGCGAATGATCGCACCCTTCCCCTGGAAGATATTCCCCTCTTCGTGGTGGGCCTCGACACCAGTGGGCGGGTCGGAATCGATATATGTCAAAGGCGGTGGGGTCTCCTGTTGTTCTTGGCCATCTGGTCTGGATGAGAGGGGACGATTCCGAGGGCCGGGAAGACCGGCAGCCCTGAGATCGGGCAAAATCCCCACCCGGGGTTCTGGTCCCTTCGGGGTGGGGATCGCCGGGATATGTTGGCGTGGTCGTCCTCGACCTCGTTGGGGCTTGGAGGCTTGTACAAAGAGAGGGGCGAGTAGATTTTCGAGTGGAGGGAGATCGTCAGAATCGGTGGATCTATCGATACCCCTGTCGGTGTTGACTGGTGCCTCTGAGTTTTTGATGATAGCTTCGAGGGTGGATATGGATTGAGGCCTCCCCCGCGCCCGGGACGCTTCATTCGGGACATTTGACTTTTTCTCTTTTTGGGCAGACCTATCCCAGACCTGAACGTATGCGGGTTTACCCCCTGGAGTGGATTGTTCCCCAACAGGTCTCCCTCCTGTGGGTGTAGCGGGACTTCGAGAGATGCCGAGGTTAAATAGAGAAGTCTACTGCCATCTTCGCGTTAGGGTGGTCCCATTGGATCCTCGGGACAGGTTATCGAAGGCGACACTATTTACGCTAGGAGTGATGGACCGGAGCTAGAACGTCAGCTACTATTAACTGGTAGGGGAAGATCGTGGCAGGGTTTGATCGTTCTTACAGGATGCCAAACTCTATATCGAGGTCCCGGTGTCGGGGTGGGAGGGAGAATGGAAGACGGGCCGGGTGACGAAGAAGCTTCCGACGGAGGTGAGGCTCTTTTTCTCGGAGGATCGACATGCTCCGTGACAACCTCGTTGCTCCTTTTCAACGTGTTGATCGGTCTGAGTGGCGGCATGGTCTCGAGACGATAAGTCCGAGATGACTATATGAAGAATAAAAGCGAAGGAGTGAAACGAATCCTCGGGGGACGTCGATCTTAAATACAGCGTCGCGTCCGGATGACCCCTGTCCGACAAGGTAAACATTGGACCCGGGAATGGCGCCCCTTTATGGGAGACGCGTATAATTTGGACTTAAGCGGGTGCTGCAGCTTCAGATTTAGGCTGCCCTACACTAAATCGGCCAGTTCCATCCCAGCGCTGCAAGACTATTCTTTATTGGCGTTTCAGCCACCAGCCGTCAATGGATACAACCCCCTTACAACTGGCGGTGCGGGGAGATGACCTTTTGAATGCAATGCTACTTGATAAGGTGAGCTAGAATCCGACGAAAGCCTTGGTGGCTCCGTGCTTGACGAATGATTCAGATACCATTCTCTCCCGCTGTGCAGAAGTTCATGCCAACTCATGACCCTCGGACCTCACAGGTGGACATTTGCACCGTCGTCTGTCGGATGGTGATTGAGGGTCGAGAGACGGGTGCTGCTATTGATTTCCTCCGTCGGTGTCAAGATATCGAACGCCATCTGGATACGCTTTGTCCGTCACGCCGAAATACTTTCTTCCGTCAATGCAGACAGCATCTGTCAATCTACCTCCCCAAATGCAAATTTGAAATCATCGAGATGCCTAGCTACAAGACCGGAAAGTGCGAAATGGGAGTGCGCGCTCGGCGAAAGATCGTCGGCGGTGAGCTAATTGAGTTCCTGGAAGGATTCGCGGTCTACGCCGGCAGAGAGGGCAGTAGGGACCAAGCAGCAACCTATCAGCTCAGCTGTCTGGAATCCGACCGATTTCCTGGACCATGGGTGTTGTTATCCTCTGCCCGGTTCGTTAACCACGCCTGTGCCCCAAATAGTACACTGGTGCGAGACTCACGCGCGAGGGTCCGTGTCAAAGCTATCCAGGACATCGAAGCAGGTCAAGAGATCACAGTCAATTATGGTGCGGCGTACTTTGGTGACGATAACGAGGGCTGCTGGTGCCTATCATGTCGGGATGGCGACGAACAGCACGGGGACATTCAATGCGCCATTTGTAAATGGAAATATATACGCTCTCCAACCCGGAGGGGTTGTCCCTGGTGCTGTCGCCACTTCTTTCTCTATCGACAGCATTGGCCACTGACAGGGTTCAAATCACGCTAGGCGGACGAGGCTCCCCGACGTAGATTCAAAAATACTATTTCAGGCCTGGACTCCGTCACGGCACCTTGGAATAAGAAGGGATACAGGAAATGCACCAGTTGCTGGTGGTGGCAACGGGACTCCTGGGGTGTATCCAGCAGCCTAAACAACAAATGCGGCTCGTGTCTTGCACCCGGGACGATATTTCTTGCCTCCAAAGCCCTTCACTTGGCACCCACAACTCAGCATGCTGCGGATCGATGCTAGCAGAAGTGAGTGGTTCTCAATCCCCTTTGGACTCGTCCCGACTTGGTCGACGAACACAGGTATGTCACGGTGCAGTCCCTCCTCTTGACAGGCTTTCTTTTTTGACACGATGGGTGTAGAAGAACTCGGGGGGACTTTGAGGGAAGTTTTGCACGTTGGATGCATCGAGTGCATTCTGTCGTCTCTTCTCCAGGTTGGGTCTACAGGATACGGTAGACTGTTGCCTAGTTCCGGGGAAAAGGTAGTGTGCGGAGACGAGTAGATGGTAGAGTGCCGGTCTTGTGGTGTGAGACTTGGTAGTAGTTGCTCTTTCTTTAATGAGGGAAAGCCTTGATTGAAGGTGGTCATGGGTGAGGGCAGTGGACTTTCTGGGTACGGCAGACGCGGTGCAGACTTATGCCAAGAGCATGGGTGGGCGAAGAGCATGGGTGATTTCAACAATTTACTTTGTTCAAATATCGCAACCGCAAGAGATCACTGTCCACTTCAGATCTCACCTACACTCACGCACCTACACCAGTTTACGTAACTAATTCATCACCCCTTACATCTATCATTCCTGCACGCAACTTCACAGCTCGACCGGTGAGGTCGTTTTCAATGCGACCGAGCGTGTCGCCAGCCCACAAACAACCCGCATCTCGCGGAAGGATTTAGTTGTTTTGATTTTCATCCGCACAAACTTCATCAATTGCAAGTGGGTTCGCCCGGCGAATACGGAGACTTCGAATCTAACTCTATGAAAGTCATGCCATGAGATTCACCGACCTAGGTTGGGAGATGAGCCTGGAGGCGGTTCGAGATCACCTCACTCTACATTCCCACGAGCGACAGGATGTCCTCCAAAGCTTGACAGCAAGCGAGTCGCCTTAAAAAAGCCAACCTTTCTTGGTTGTGCACATGTCCAAGTGCCTGAGGAGGACCGAAGTCGCGCTATCACCATGTAAGGACCCATATCCAACCCACGGTTGTCTTCCAACGGTTAGACTTCTAGGTTACAATATACCTCCATAACACTGGATACCGGAATGTCGACATAGACAACTGCTTTCTCGATTCCACGGTGCAAAAGCAGAGCGACATCTGCCCAACAAAACACGAAACCATGACTGAAGAGACGGTTGGGGGCCGGATTCCGCTGAGATCAAGGCCTCCATCGGCGCAGAAGGCCCGGTCTGGCAAAGTAACTTGTTGCTTTGTCGATTCGATTGAAGTCCAGGTGCCATATGAGGGTCTGGGGGTGACTAAAGCACTGACACTTGGAGGGGACGGACGCGGATACGAGCAAGGCAGGGGCGCAGTCGCAGAAGCACAATATTCCGCTGGCGGCGACCGTACTTTCCTTGTATGCTATGAACCTGGGTGCACCGTTTTCTTCATAAGGGACGTGGTCGAATTCCTCATCGGTAAGGATACTACCATCAGCTGCATACGTGCTGATTATTACATATATGTTCCACCGGGATACTGAGAACCTAGGTATTGACAATCCAAAGTTTCATGGGATATTCTAATTCACGGGTCCAATAATCTCCATTAATGTAGCACAGGGACGACGCGCCGTAAATAATCATGGCGGTTGAACAATAGAGACGGAATGGGCTAAAGTGGCTCGTGGTAAAGCGATCCAAGGCTTCGGGACATAAGTACTATTGTAGAGAGGCATCTCATTACTAATGCCTTACGCCTTATTTATCGACTTGTCGTCATAAATCCAGGATGAGACGATTACGGTAGGAGTGAGCATCGCCCCTCTCCAGTGTACCGTGAGCGAAATTGATTTCCTTGCCCTTCATGTCCAACATAGTGCATCTTAGTTCTTCGCCCTCGTAACCAGTGCGTATCTCCAACCCACCAACTAGGATCAAAAATCTCCAGCGTACTCTTACTTAAAGACTGTCTCCGTTCAAAGAATCAGGTAGATATCGCTAGACGCGCGGTCAGGAGATCCAGATCATAAATGCTCACTAGACAGTGTGGCTTATAGCCATGCTTGACACGAAGTCATTTCGTTCGTTGACATCGCCGAGGTCCCAGAACCCGTCCAGGTTCTTACTCTTCAGTAGAGCAATTGCCTGTAGCTGCTCGACGGGGTCGTGGATGTCGATGGTCCGGTCGACCAGATGTGGATATTTCGTATCCCAGGCCACGGCCTTAGGAACGTCGGCCATCTCCTTGGAGTTCCAGTACAAGTTGGAGACCGTGATAGATTCATGGAGAAAGTATGTGGCATAGATATACCCAGGCGGGATAAATACCATGTCACCGGCCGACACGATCACAAGCAGCCCGCCTGACTTCAGCTTTCCTTCGACAAAGTCTCTGTTGATACTATCCGATGGTGCCCAGACCACCATCATCATCTTACCAGCCTCCAGTACAATGGACTGAGTTGTGTGTGCGGGCGACCGACGTGCAGTTCTGGTGGTGCCCGCGGCGTGGTACGTTGTCGAGACCGGGGGCCGAAATCGACGTGGGCCGCCGATGCCGCCTTGCCAGAGGATAGTGTACTCGTTGAGGTTGTGGAAGACTCTGGGGACTGGCTCGTGCGTAATGTAACCAGGAATGTCCACCGCGAAGGGGATGGACGCGGAACTGGCACTTAGCTTTCGTACCCGCTCACCGCGGACCTGTTCACTAAACTCATGGCCCTGATTGTGCATGTACTTCACACCCCAATGGACCACGTTCACCAGCCGGACGGTATCGAGATACCCGAGCAGTTTGTCCACAGTGAGTCTCTCCTCATCGGTGGGCCGGTAGGATTTCAGGAGTACCACGGTTTGGGGGGGAGAGAGATGCAGGATTTGTTTGACCTCTTTCTCATGGCACATTACGGCAGCTTTCATGGCTTCAGGGCTCCTGCGAAAGATTTGTCGGTCGTATTCGAAAAGTTTACAATACTCTTGAGGCGACAGCCATACTGCCATCTCGGAGGCATTCGAAACGGCGTGGAGAATTGGCAGTTCGACTGCGAGTCGGGAGTGCTCAAATGCTTCGGACATGCCGTGAAACCTCTTTTCCATGTCGGCGATGGCCTCCTTCTTTTCCTCGAGGAAGTCACGGAGGACCAGAAGACGCCACACTCGAGTCATGGACATCTTGACCTTGGCTGTGACCGCTTTCTCTTGTTGGTCGGATACCTCATGACTCAGACCAGCTTCTCGCGTCGGAATTTGGCCCCAGAGTGGCTTGCTTGTATGGTCGTCATTTATTGGGGGCATGGCGATCTTGATGGATTGCCGATGGCCTGTAAACTGGCGGATTATTCCGGGATTGAGGCCGATTGGCGACTCATCAGGATGGGGGGGAGGTGTGCTGCGGAGATGGGGAGGAAGGGTACCGTTCCGGGTCGGACGAGGCTTATGGAGGCGTAGGTAATATGAGGGCAAACAGGTGAGGTTATTGGGCGTCAAGCACGAGAAGACTGTCGGAGAGGGGATGATAAGCTCTTGAACGACCATGGGTCTTTGCGGCGCGGTTATTTGTTATTAGGTGATAGCTCTGGGCGCGTTGGAAATAGGATAATGCTTGGCGTGGGTTTCAACAATGTAATTTGTTGAAACCAGGTGCCATGACGCCGCCTCCCACTGTGGATCACAACGAACCAACTTCACTTGCAGGGTCATAGCAATCCTTGGTTAGACGAGCTTACATTCCCTCAACCTTCTAGCGTGTATCACCCTCCGCCGAGGTAAGTTATGCAAGGTTAGCAGTGGGCAAAAGTGCCATGCTCACGCGTCTCGCAGGCTCCAAGTTCAAGCCGGCGCTCCAGGCTCATCTCTGCAGATGCTCTGAACCTGAAATCTCTCCTCCTCCTATTGCGGCCCTTGTCGACAACCTCTCGACGATGGCCGCCGCTGAGGCACCCCAGATCACCGGTCGAAGGCAATTTGTTGAGTATGCTAGGGAATGTGAAGAGTTTCGGAGGCAGCTTGTGGGGCAGATCGCGGAGGTTCTGGTTGAGATGGAGACGTACGCAAGCAACACCCGTGCGCAAGATGAGATCGAAGTGGTTGGTGAGGATATCAAGAACGCCGTCGTTGGCACGATGTTGGATGCACGGCAGTATCTCGAGATCCTCCGTGACCACGGTTCAGACACATTCCGTGAAGAGCCAGAGCTCGAGCACGTCTTTGTTCTCTGCACGAGGGCAGAGGCGGCAGATATGCTGCACAAGACGAAGTGGCCCCCTCTCTGCCCATTTCTGGTGCGCGATCATCCGCCCCGCGTCCGGAACCTGTCCATCGACACGTACTTGAACTACCTAGAGCACAAAGGTGCCGTCCAGGTCCACGACTTCTCCCGTCCAAGAACAACGGAAGATGGCTTCATTCAGCCTATGTCAATGACGTCGCGGACGATCAAGAAGCGGCTGGATGGACTGTTCCCTGTCAATTGCCTCAACCTGTCCAAGTTTGTGCAGGATTCGCTCCCGGACTTCTTCGAGGGAATGCCAGAGTGGAACATTCTATCAATGATGCCAGGGACCTCCCGCGACCCGTTTGCACCACGGGCTATAGATCAATCCGAAACCGCTGATTTTACGCTCTTGTGCTCCAAGAACGCGCCAACCACCGCTCATGTGGATGGAGAAGCGGTGGTGACGACGGGAGAGCTGGTCCAAGGGAGGAAAGCCTGGCTCATATGGGGGCCAACTGATCAGAACTCACTTGATGCCTGGACACAAAGCAAGAAATATTCCCCGTCTGGGAGGCCAGTCTTGTTCAGCATGAAGCCTGGAGACCGTATCGTCATGCCCAAGTTCAGACTCCACCGCGTGTTCTCTCCCCAAGCAAGCTTGATGGTCGGCCGAAAGCTGTGGCACTCAAGGGACCTGCCAGATATTGTGCATTGGGTGAGGTATCAGTTGGACAAGCCTGCAGTCAGTAACGAGGATCTACCGCAGGAGTTAATCGAGAAATTGCCGAATATTCTACGGTTGGTGGAGCGAGGCGGAAAGTTCTGGCCAACGCCTACGGATCCTGACCAAGTTCGTCGAATGCGCAAGGACATTGAGGTATAACTTCCCATAGCTCGAGAGAAATATTTAAGCTAACACCGGAGCCAGTACATCCTCTCCGTTTACGGTCGACGAGTCGATGAAACCGAGCCAGGTCTCAAGGCCGTGACGGTCTCAGTGAGCGCGAAGCCTCACATTCAGGTAGTGGATGGCGACCTAGAAGATCCTTCCGATCTCGACTACATCCCGCCATCACACCGGCTTACAACACTGTGCAGACATGGTCAGACGGCCTTCGAGGCTGACACCCGTACGAAGTCCAGGTATAAGAGCTTCTTTGGATATCAGGGGACGGTCGACCGCGGCGATCATCGTTGATCGCGTGAGGAAAATGTCACGATACGCACGGTAGTGGCCTTTCGTTAGATGATACAAAGCAAGGCATGTAAAGAGGACAGAGTGTATTATTGGCGAGTGGTAGTGGCTAGCTTCTAGGAGTGCGTATGCCTTACCCTTACATGTTCGCCTCTCTATTAAGAGTGTCATACTGTAAGGATCTTAGATTCTTCCCACTGTTGACTGGCTATGTAGACAAACTTGGGTGATCGTCCGAGCTGCTCCACGGCGTGTCGAAAGGACGGTAACTGCCGATACTCAGGAAACTCCCAGAATAAGTTACCATTCTCCCACGCGTCGACAGCACGGCGCAGCTTGTACTGGCACTGGAAGACGCGTTCGTCCTTAATGATATCCGGTATTTGTGCATCTAACTGCATAGCTCGTGGAACTTTCGCAATAGTGCGAGTGTCCCAAACCCGAACTTTAGTGATAATCGTAGCCTCGAGTGCGATCTGCATGAATAAACAGTCGGGCGGGATGAGAAGGACGCCACCAGGTTCCATGTTAATTACACTAGAGGGGAGCTGAGGGACGGCGATCTTTTCATCGCGAGAGGGAAAGAGCTCTTGACCTTGACGAGTCTGCCACTCGATCAGTTCTCCGTCCGTCACACACGGCCACAATAGAAATGCCACCTGGCCTTGTTCCACTCGAAGGATTTGTGTCACCCCATTTGGGGCTCGACGGGGTGTCTTAATCGTTGTCGCCGATGCAATCTCCATCGAAGTGACATTGTCACTAAGATCGTGAGCGATTGCGATATCGCGCTTGCCGGCACGGCTATTCTCGTGCACGAGACGTAGATAAGAGTAGTTTTGCAGTTCACCCATGAAATCTGGGAATGGGCTGTGGGCGAGACAGGGGAGGTCTGGACAGTCCAAAGGCTCTCGTCTGGCAAAGCGCGTAGCGATGCTGCCCGGCGAGAGTATGCGACGTGGAGGACATCCGACGGACGGTGGACTTGGCCGTGGACAAGACAGCACATCCATATAGCAGATCCCTGGGATGTCGTGGAACCGGTCCGCGAGGAAGTTGAAGCACTGCTGGAGAGTAACGCGGCTCGCGGGGATATTCCCGTCCGGGAGATAAACCGGCAGAGTCAGTGGTGCGCGAGATAACAGATCTCGACATTCGGATGGTGTAGTGAATATGACGCAGTTCCGAGACTCAGGTACCTGGTTTTGCGAGAGGGTATTGGGGGAAGGAATGGGTCCTAACGCGTCCGTGAACGACATGACCTTCGGGTATGTTGCATTCTTCAATGCATACCGAAGCGTCTTGACCGATTCATAGTGATAAGTATTTCTGTCCAGTTTACTCCGGAGCAGCCAGTCGACCAGTGTTCGTAGGGCCAGCTCAACCGACTCGTTTCCGTCGGTGAACTGTCTCGGTCCCCCAAAATCTTGGTCCATCGTTCTCTGTGAATGGTGCATCAACCCAGGTGGAGGGGAGAAATTCGACGTTAATGTGTGTATCACGTAAGGAGTGGAGGTTTGTTCATTGGGGGTGATCTCGTGGGCTGCCACTGCATGGGAGAATTAAATCATGTTAATGATGGTGGAGCTGAAAGTGGCAAGGCTGGGATGCGAGAAGAATGGTGGTTCTATGTAAGTGGACATGGAGGCATGGAAAGTATGAATGCTTGCAAGTTACGCCAAGAGGACCACGGCTGGCGTGTAATGCACCTACTTAGGTAAGCACTAGAGACCAGGGAGGAAATGGTTGAATAATTAAAATTGCAATAGCTGAGATTGACCCTGTATATAGTCTAGATCGAAAACCCTAGTATCCTGCCGACGATATAACTAGGCTTCAGGGAGACTTCTACAAGACTACTGTGACCCTTGTTCATTTTAACAGCTAAAAGTGTTAAAAGAACGCCTGCCCATGCGAAAAACTAACATACCTATCCTTTTACAGCCTTGATTGCTTGTACATTCATTTCAACAATTAGAATTGTTGAAACAGCAACGTATCTGTGCCTTTGCTTGCTTGCACATGCATTTCAACAATGCAAATTGCTGAAAAGGCAATATGCCTGTGCGTTTGAAGCCTTACTTGCATTTGCATTTCAACAATCAGAATTGTTGAAAACTAGCCGGCCCATAGAATGCATAGACACCAGTTGCATGCGACACGCCATGCAAAACCGGTTCCAGATGGGCTTTGACACTGCAGCTTTTGTGAACGTCCATTTTGATAGCCAATATCATTGAACCCGAATCTGACTATTATATATACAATACGTAGTAGCTATAACCATACGCTACGAAATATCGGATGTCCATTGTTCCCATTGTGCATACCATCAGCATTGGTCATACACCTTCAATCATTGTTTTGTCATCATGACACGCGCCCAATCTATTGCCATTCGGCATGCACCGCGAACCACCACCTTGGGTGCCTCCCAGCTCTCCATGCAGACTGGTCCTTCTCTTATTCCATTTCCACCATCAACATCCTAGTCACTTTCCTCAATATCAGAGGCACGTCGACGAAGCTCTTCGGCGGCGATGCCTTCGTCCGCTTCTAGATCGTCATCATCGTCCTCGGGATGGCTGCTCTCATCATGGATACCCTCGCCCTCGCCGTTGTGGTCAATGGATGTTAGCCTCTGCAGCGATGAAGATTGCCGAACGTATTCCAGAAGACCATCCCCCTTTATAATCGCGAGGACGTCCTGGTCGATTGCTCTCCCGTCACGCATCGGTTGGTCGACGGTTTTACTGAGATATTCTCCCATCAGGGCAAACTGCTCCCAACGATCGCTGATCACGGACCACACAACATCCATCCTGCCGTATTTGATCTTGAGCAGCCTAGAACAGTCAGAACCACAAGCTAGGAGGAATGGGAGACTTCCTCACCGGGTCACCATGTCGGCAGGGACGAGGAGGAGGTTCCCCCGACTGCTCTGGCCCACCATTTTATGCAATCCGCTGGACTGGTTGATGGTGTCAACAATAACCTTGCGATCCACGTTCAGATTGCTCGCGATATAGTCGATGACGACAGAGTTCCAGTTGCGACCTTTCGAGGTCACGTAGCCTCCACTCACGAATTCGTCGTGCAAGTCCTGATCAAAAACCGACTTACCTTCAATCTGGATGTGCTTGTTCTCCGGATTGATCGATCGAACCATGGCGTTATACCGATCAAGCAAGTCCACTCGTCTCCCGTGGTCACGCCATGCGGTCCAATTGGGGGTCTCGGGGGCCACGGTATCCAGGACCTCTTGAAAGGCAAGGAACATCGGCTTTGTCTTGGGATTCACCGTCGCCGACCGGACGATCTTCTTGGCTCGTTGTGTGGTGCCATGGTTGACGCCATTCTGGTTTTGCCGGGTGTATTCCATGACAATTGATCGTAATCGCTCAAGGCCCTTCTGGCTTGCGATCTCCTCAAATATCAGATCCTCAACTTGTCTGATAACTTCCGAGGAAAAGGTGAGTCTTTGGTCGCCCTTTTTGGTCCCTCGAGCCAGGAGAACATCTCGCGCCATCAGGTCCTCCCGGATAGAACGACGTATGCTTATATTGATGAGGGATGTTGTACTCGGTTCGATGGTTGGCAGTAACGGTGGGGTCGGTGCTCGAGGCATACCAGCCGCCGGCCGGGATGTCGGTGGCGGGGTGATGGCTTCATTTGACGTCCTTGGAGCCCGACGTGAGACGTCGTCATGCCGCGCGTTCAGAGGATCACCTGTTCGGGCCGTGCGGGTCGGTTGGACTTTCCTGCGCGGCCCTTGCCCCGAGGGCGGTGGACTTTGGCTTGACGAGTGGGAGGCGATGGAGGATCCGTTCGACTCGCTCGAAGGCGTGGTTACTCTTCGTCGTTTAGATGGCGGCTGATTGGCCGCCGTGTCGGGAGAAGGGACCAAATTTGCCGTCTTCGTGATGGACCGGTGTATAGGCTGTATTGCTGTGAATCTAGAGGCGGGAGTGGTATTGGCCGCATTGTCTTGTGAGCACGGTGCCAATGCTGATGAGATTGCCCCTATTTGACCTGTCGCTCGTGAGATACTGGTGTACTCAGTGGTTAAGTCTATCTCGACCTTCTCTGCCACCTTCTCGCTCGTCTGGAGTAGAATTTCGATTAATGGCTTCTTCTCATTATCGGTCGCGTCATCGATGAGTTGTATGATCGAGGATAGGTACTAGGAGGATCATTAGAAGGACAGTGCAATATTAGGGAGAGATCTTGCCTGGAATAGATCCTGCTTCCTCTGGTCCAACAAAGATTTAGCCATGGTGTGAATATGACATGAGGTGTGCTACTGAAAAGAGGGGAGAAGGAATTATTAAAAGGACTTGGCAAAGGAATTGCTGAAAGATTAAATCTTATCACGCTAATGCCCGCATGCGGCTACGTGGCTTATCTTAATAGGATCTCCCACTACATGCTATACTACTTATATTTAATGGACTCCCGTAGTGACTGTGTTTCATGCTGAACTTGATCCCTCTGCCCATAAAACGTTAAAAGGATATCTGCCGCTTCAGAGGCGGTGGGTCTACCGATGGCTCTTTTCGGTCTGTCATTTGGCACCTCAACGATAGGTGTATGGCGTGGTATGGGCGGTTTGGACGTTCTTGGGCGGGCAAGCCGATCTGCGAGCGCGAGGAAATCTGCCAACTCGAGTTTCTTGATAGGGGCATGATTTCTAGAACTCGTTGGAGACTGTGTCGACTGTACGGTAGCTAATGTAGGCGGTTTGGACGTTCTTGGGCGGGCAAGCCGATCTGCGAGCGCGAGGAAATCTACCAACTCGAGTTTCTTGATAGGGGCATGACTTCTAGAACTCGTTGAAGACTGTGTCGACTGTACGGTAGCTGAGAAATACTGTCCCGGGATGGTGCGAGATTGGGAGTATCGAGCTGCCCAAGAAGGACTCCCGGGATTTTGGACTTGAGCTGAATTCGGTGGGGGGGCCTGAATTGATTGCGATCGGTTGAGTGATGGCGGAGGATGAGGCGTAGTTAAGAAGGGATCAAGTCCAAGGGGTGCTGGAAGCACTGAAGACTTGGTCCATACTATACCCATTGTATTAATTAAAGGACTCTGAAACGCCACGCCGATATGCTTATACGGACCATCAGTAATAGTGCGGAAAATAATATGTCCGCTCGGGTCGAGAGTCTTGCACTCATCAATAAGTTCCTGAAGTGTTTGATACTACTCTCGTATGTTAGTATTCTTATTCAAGGGCGAGGGATTCATTCCTTTACCTCGGCCATGGCCATGGGTAGAAACGCATATAGTACTAGTGGAGGTGAGTAGTAGCGTTTTAAAACGGACGATGAGAGCTTAGATAAGAAGAGAAGATTGTAGGGGCTGTATGTAGGCGATAAGCGACTCCCTGACGTAAGATAAATTAGGCCCGAAACTTAATCTACGGCGAGCTCGGTGCACCCCGTAATTATTAACTCTTACTTATGGCGTGTGATTGTATACTTGTGATTAAAGATCCTCCGACTTCGACTCCATTAATGTCTTACCTACGTACATTTTAGGATTCTAGTCTCTAAAGCATTATAGTTGCTGCTAATGTCGTTCATCATTGTAAGTAGTGCTGCATAAGAGTTATAGAGTAGTCGATTTCTCTGGAGATGGTTTGCTGTGTCGTGATGGGCGCTTCGTCGGCGGCAGCCGGGCTGTGGAGAGTGTGCTCTTCCTCTTTTGCGTGGGCCGGCCTTTACTATTAGGAGGAACGATGGGTTGGAAATTGACATCGATGTTTGGCGCCGAGGGCCCCATCTTCGCCGACGAAGGCTCTCTTGTATGCTCTTCTCCCCAAAGTTCTACATATATCGTTAGCGGCTGTCTTGGGCGAGCGAGCCTTGTGCTTACGATGGACGGTAATAATCATCACCTCTTCAAGCGTCAATCCCTTTTCCCGGAGACGGCTCATCTCTTGTTCCAACTCCTATTCAAATTCTGGGTTAGGCCTATGTCGTCCTGGTAAGCTCAGGCGAGATAGGACATACCGCAGCCACTTCAGCGAGCCCCCGACCGCGCACCGCTCCCTGGGTTGGTGAAATGGATTTTCCTGACATGTCCGAGCTGGATTGTCAAAGCTGGTAAAGGTCCTGGTGGTGCGGGCGAAGCTCATCAACGGAGGCGGTTCGAGGTGGGTAAACCGGGGTGAGGAGATCTTTCTAGGAGATGCTAGGGGTCCTGTACGCGCAGGTAAGTGGTGGACAGGAACTCGGAGGTCGTCTGAGAGGGAAAAAGGCTACTGAGGGAGAAGACGAGGACCTAGAGACACTCGAGGCAATCCCAGTCGCGCCCCGCTGCTAGGAGTTCGCGGCGATGGTAGGAAGTAATGTTAGGGCAAGAAAAGGAGGTCGTTGCTGATTGCACTTCTCCCTGGCCGCCACGGCCGCCGTATGGATTGAGAACAGGAGTCGAGGCTGGCATATGTACTCCGTATACACTCATAGGTCCTAGGATGGCGCAGTGTAATTACGAGAAGTCGTCGACGAGAAGCGGCAAAACGTGCCAAGATCCTTGGCCCGAGTTTTTGATGGGGCTGCTCGTCAGCCCATCGCCGATCGCCCCTGCACCCAGGTGTCGGATGATGCGCATAGACCATGGCGGAAAGCAGCCCCGCGAACGTCATCGGAACCACACCATACCGTCGGTGTTCTCCTCCCTTGCCGAAAGCGAACAACGACATTCAATCTGGCCAGTGCAATTTGTCGAAGGTGGTCGGTAGGGCCGCGAATGTTTCAACAAATCGGGTTGTTGAAACCCATCGGTAGAGCTGATTCCATTTCATCCATCGTTGGGCAAGTACCTGCCTCTTCACATAGCTTCGAGAAGTGCAGTGCACCAGGACCTGTCACTCACCGACTTGACCGTGCGTGGTTCAACCGAAGTCTAAGACGGGGCTTAATGGCCATCGGCAACTACCCCCTTAGGGTTGATCCGCCATCAATGCTTTCGATCAAGTGAGGTGGCACTTGTCAGCCGGGCTGATTTGATCATGCTCCGAGGGGTGTGTAATGTCGCACTGTTGAAATGTATATGCAATGAAGCAAGGCTGCAAAAGAACCGGCATGTTGCTTTTTCAGTAATTTGCCCTCATCCGCTCTCTGGTAGCGTTGGCAAGATTCCACGTCGCGAGCTTCCCTCCCCTCATCCATCTCGTTGCCGTGCCATTCTGCAAGTGCTATGGGCGGCGGCAGTGAGCTGAGGGAAAGTGCCTGCACTGTTTTTATTCCCCTCAGCCCTTTGGAATTTCATATTAGATTCCTCAGATTGCGCGTTAACGATACCTTTCAACCGCGGAGGAATGTGACGTGATGGAATATCTCTATCGACCCTCTCCTCTGTGAGCAGTTGCCATGGTAGAAAACCCCATGGCGTCGGGCGCGTCATAGCGGATGGTGGCTCGGGGGCTGACGCGAGTAACTGAGTCGCCACATTTCACCCCTTGCAATGTCTGATTTCTCACCGGAGTGTGGCTGTGGTGTCTGTAACCTCGAGATGAGGAATGAAAAGGCCGACAATCTCTCACTAAACACATCAATGTACAGGAGACGTGAACCGAATGGAAACTACCGTGATAGAGGCTATGATTGGGACAATTCTGTCATTGATTGATTCTATTCTTAAGTTTGGCTTAGGAGGACAACCTAAGTGTTGACCATACCTACAATTGGCCTCTCACCCCAAACATATGCAAACACCGTGCCCCCCCTGTGATTATTTACGCACGCCACCTTCATCACGACATTGTGGGCAGTTCCAGGCGTGTGACCTGGTTGAGCCTAGGAGGCCTATCTGCGTTCGGGACTGATGATCAACGGCTGTCTGCCAAATAGTGGAGTGAATTTACGGGGCGTCTTCAGCGGCGCAGGGGATGGGGTGGTGGCCATTGCCTTCTCTTCCTCCATCAACTTTTCTTCACCTGGAGGCGAAAGGTTAGTGGACGTCTCAGAGTCATGGACGCGGGATGAACTGACATTCTTCCACCGCCTGGTCTAGAATCACATCCAGCACCTTCATGCCCTCCAAGCCATAAACATTTATGATGGCCGTCATGCATGTCAACATCTATCATGATCATCAGTGGACATGCCTGTAACCAGTGGGTGGGAAACTAACAATCTGCTCGTACGCCTGGATCAGTGTCGCATTGCCACCTGCAGATGGATTGGGAGCCATGGTGGATTGCCTGCAAAAATCAGCCTGGGATATGAGATACCTGGGGGAAAAGGATGATAGACAAGAGGTAAGTTGAGAGACGGTTCCAGGATGGATAGAACGGGAGTTGGGATTATCGGTGAGTAGATGAGGTGTGAGTGTGGGAGAAGGGAAAGGGAGAAGACAGACTGGGGAGAGTTGTTTACTTATGTACTTCGAGTTGGGAAGAGTTGCTGTGGTCTGATTGGCTGGCGGTCCTAGTCTGATCTTGCAGAATTCATCTATTTCAACAATCGCGGTGCCAAGAGTTTTCTGATCCCGCGCTTGGATTTCAACAAATCCGGTTGTTGAAATCACCCCTACCGCTGGCCACCAATCTTGATCACGTATCTACTTGCGTGGACTTTCTTCCATGCTATCTGCCCAGTTTGAATCTACGTAACTAAGTCGAGTGCCGCTTGAACACTTTGACCCATCAGCTCCGTCCGTAGGTGAACGCCTCAACTGTGTAATGACATTTTTTTTGGGACACATTGACCGTTTGCTGGAGCCTTGCTGCAACTGACACCTTGTATTAAGTATCCTTCTCTCCATTTTGGCGTCGCTGTGCCTCTTCAATGACAGCGTAGAGGCGACTTCGCTGTATGTCGGACGAACGTGTGTTGTATCTAGCTGGGGACTTGGTGTCCACGCCAGTGGGTTTGGCAGCGCTTGTTTTTGGTGCCGACCAAAGTGCGGCCCTCTCTCTCCCTCCTGGCTGAGGTTCGGTGCGGGCACGG
>Ga0068855_100004649_pt1 | contig 16756 bp, 17 predicted proteins | sample KBSCornC52_FD_66592 | JGI IMG/M metagenome (GOLD analysis project Ga0068855, IMG submission 66592) | Corn rhizosphere microbial communities from Kellogg Biological Station, Michigan, USA - KBS Corn C5-2 | ecosystem: Host-associated > Plants > Roots > Rhizosphere > Soil ...
TCGGACGTGGTGACGCGCGCCGGGTTCCCGCCCGTAGTCCTCTCTCCGGTCAACTTCGAGGCGATCTACCAGGCCCAGCGCGATCCGCAGCCCGCGCAGCAGCCGGCCGTGCAGATCATCACGCCGGGCGTCTCGCACTAGGGCCGTGAAGAGCGCGGCCGTCCTCGCTTTCCTCGCGGCCGCGGCGGCGATGCCGGCGCCGGCGGCGGAATTCCGCAGCGTCGGCGAGAAGCCCGCGATCCTCTACGACGCGCCTTCGGCGCGTGCCGACCGGCTCTTCGCGGTCACGCGCGATTATCCCTTCGAGGTGCTGGTGAAGCTCGACCAGTGGACGAAGGTGCGCGACGCCAACGGCGAGGTCGGCTGGATCGAGAACACGGCGCTCGGGGACCGCGCGATGGCGGTCGTGACCGTGCCCGTCGCCGACGTGCATGCCGCGCCGGATGCGAAGTCGCCGCTCGTCTTCGAGGCGTACAAGCAGGTGCTCCTCCAGGTGCTGGAGCCCGCGGCCAACGGATGGGTGAAGGTGCGCCACCGCGACGGCCAGGAAGGCTACGTCCGCACCTCGCAGGTCTGGGGCGCCTGAAGCGCGCGCATCCGGCGTGAACATCGCGATCCTCGGCGCCGGCGCCTGGGGTACCGCGCTCGCGGTGGCGCTCTCGGCGAGCCACCGCATCGCGCTCTGGACACGGGATGCGGCGCAGGCGGCGAAGATCGGCGCCGCGCGCACGAACGATTATCTTCCCGGCATCGCCATCCCCGCATCCGTGCTCGTCACCGGCGACGCGCGCGAGGCGCTGCACGATCGCTCCCTCGTCATCGCGGCGACGCCGACGGCGGGACTGCGCGAGGCGCTCTCGAAGCTTCCCGTGGCGCCCGTGGACATGGGCCTCCTCTGGGCGTGCAAGGGGTTCGAGCTCCACACCGCGCGCCTTCCGCACGAGATCGTCGCCGAGTCGCTTCCGCGCTGGCGCGAGACGGGCGCCTTCTCCGGGCCGAGCTTCGCGCTCGAGGTCGCGCGCGGGCTTCCCGCCGCGCTCACGATCGCGTCGGCGGACGCCGCCTTCGCGCGCCGCACCGCCGCCGCGCTCCATCGCGCGCCGCTTCGCATCTACTCGAGCGGCGACGTGGTGGGCGTGGAGCTCGGCGGGGCGCTGAAGAACATCATGGCGATCGCGGCGGGGATCTGCGACGGCCTGGGCCTCGGCGCCAATGCGCGCGCCGCGCTCGTGACGCGGGGCCTCGCGGAGATGGCGCGGCTGGGCGTGCGCATGGGCGGCGAGCCGGACACGTTCATGGGCCTCACCGGGCTCGGCGATCTCGTGCTCACGGCGACGGGCGACCTCTCGCGCAACCGCACCGTGGGCTTGCGCGTCGCGAGCGGCATGCCGGTCGAGCGCGTGCTCGCGGAGCTGGGCCACGTCGCCGAAGGCGTGTCCTCGGCGCGGGCGGCGCGCGCGCTCGCACGCCGGCACGGCATCGACATGCCGATCACCGACGCCGTCTGCGCGGTGCTCTTCGAGGGACGCGAGCCCATCGCCGCGGTGCAGGAGCTTCTCGCGCGCGATCCGCGGCCGGAATAGGCGGCGTCTCGAGTTAACGAACGCATCGTGCGTGCATGCGCAGGCGCGCGGTCCGCGCGAAGCCGCTGGTTATAATCCGCCTCGTGCAAAAGCCCGGGGAGGCAGGCTCGCGACACACGATGCCGCGACATCGTGCCGCGCTCGCGTGGATCGTCTTCGCGCTCGCGGCCGCCCCCGGCGTCGGAACGGCGGGGCCCGCGATCTCCCCCGAACGGCAGGCGGTGCTCGAAGCGCGCCTGCGCAAGGCCGCCGATGCGCGCGCGAGCGGCGAATGGATCGTCGCACCCGGCGAGCACCTGCGCCTCATCGCGCGCCAGTTCTTTCCCGGGGATCGCCGGCGGCAGAAGCGCCTGCGCGAAGCGATCGTCGCCGCCAATCCGCACGCATTCGTCCACGGCGATCCCGATCGGCTCATTCCGGGGACGCGTCTCGCGATTCCCTTGCGGGCGCTCGGCGGGGCCACCGAGCCTTCCGCCAAAGCGGCGCCACCGGAGCCGCGCGCGCGCGGGGAGCCGAAGCGCGCCGAAGTCCCGCCGAGCGGGACGGTCACGGTGCCCGAATTCGGGACGACGCCTCCTCCCCCGCTTGCGCGGCCGCCACCGCCCGCCTACGTGGACCAGCTGATCGAAGGGGCCGGCGCGGAGGCGCAGGGCGCGATGGCGATGGAGGACGCGCCGCTCCTGCCCGGGCAGCGCTATGCATCGGCGGAGTATCGCGTGGAGGCACGCTCGCCGCCGGGCGGCGGTCATGGCATCGAGCAGGGCGTCCAGGTGCAGATGCGCCGCGAGACGCTCGACTACGGCGATTTCCACCTGGATGCGGCGCTGCGCGACACGTCGCCCGCGCCGGGCGACACGACCGTGAGCCGCCGCCAGGGCGCGCGCTTCACGCTCTACCAGGATCGATTCCCCGTCGCCGGGCAATGGCTCGCGGATTCCGCGTTCGGCGTCGTGCGCACGCCGCCCAACTTCCTCAACGCGTCGTATCGCATCTTCCTGCCGACCTCGATCATGGCCGGCGCGGGATCCACGCTCTCGGACGGCACGCACACGTTCATGGCGTACGGAGGCCACATCGGGCGCCTCGAGGGGACCGCCGTGCAATCGTTCGATCCGACGACCGGCAACATCGCGGGCCTCGCCTACGCGCAGGCCGTCGGGCCATGGACTTTCGGCGGCGAGGCGATCGCGCTGCGGGGCAGCGCCGAGGCGCCGGATCACACCGCCGCGACGCTCGCGGCCGAATACGGCCGCCTCGGCGCGCCCGTGCACGACAAGCTGCAGGTGGTCGCGGACGACCATTCCCACGCCGGTGCATGGTTCGACGGCGACCTCACGGCCGGATACCTGCGCCAGCGCTTCGGCCTCTACCAGCTGGATCCCGGACTGCAGTGGGGCGACGCGGCCTTCGCGGCCGACCAGCGCGGCGCGTATTGGCGCGGCGATTACCACAAGCTGCGCTACACGGTTTCCGGCGGCGTCGACCTCGCGCAGGCGAACATCCGCGAGGACCCGTCCCGGACCGAGACCCGCTCGGCGAGCGGCTACGGGACATTCTCGCTGCGCATCGACAGGGCCCTCAGCGTGGGCGGCGGGCTCACCGTCGCCGGAAGCCGCTCGCGTTTCTCCGATTCGCCGCGCGGCGCGACCGTTTCCGGGAACGCGTACGCGGCATGGACCAACGCGCTCGGCCAGACCCGCTTCGACATGACGGGCTATCGCGCGACCGCGACCGCCATGCCCGGCAACACCGTCGACAGCTTCTCGTGGAGCCAGGAGTGGCCCGCGGCGGGATCGGTGAGCGTCACCTCGACCCTCACGTACGCGCGCGAAAGCCAGCTCGGCGAGCGCGACACGCGGTCGAGCGCGGGCCTCTCCGCACGCGGCACGGCGGTGGCCGACGTCGTCTGGGACGCGAGCGTCGTCTACGGCCGCGTCGCGAAGCCGGGCGGCACCGAGAACAACTTCAACGTGGCCGCCAACGCGACGTGGCCGATCGCGCCGCACTGGTTCGCCCTCGCGCAGCTCAGCGCGAACACGTTCGAGGCGGTGCCGCTCATCGCGGGCGCCGACACCGCCGTGACCCAACACGACAAGCGTTTGCTCCTGGGCATCCGCTACGAGGAGGCCTCCGGCACGCCCTACCAGGCGATCGGGGCGCGAACCGCGCCCGGGAGCGGCCGCCTCTCCGGTACCGTCTTCTTCGACGAGAACGGCGACGGCGTGCGCCAGCCGACCGAGCGCGGCGCCGCGAACGTGACCCTCTACCTCGACGGGCGATTTCCGGTGCGCACCGATGCGCAGGGCCGCTTCTCGTTCGGCGCCGTCACCCCGGGGAGCCACAGCGTGCGCATCCTCAACGAGGCGCTGCCCTTGCCGTGGACGGTGGACGACGACCATCCGCCCGTCGCGAGCGTGCCGCTGCGCGGCGACGCGATCGTCGATATCCCGCTTACGAAGATCCGGCCTTGACCGGGGAGCCCGCGCCGATCGTCGAATCGATCGCCTGCTTGCCGCCTTCCCATTCGATGGTGCCCTTCAGGCGCAGCGGATAGACGAGATCGGGCGCCTTGCGGTCGGGCGCCTCCTGCGGCCAGATCGCGACCGAGCGCGTCTCGCCCGGCAGGATCGGGAACGGCGACACGACGAATTCGTACGACTTGCCCGACGCATCGACGCCGTCGAGCACTCCCTCGGGACGCCCGTGCGACGTGCCGCCGTTGTGGAACGTCGCCGAGGGCGTGAGGCGCCCGTTGAAGTCCTGGAGCCCCACCCCGCGCAGCTCGAGCTTCGGCAGCACGTCGCCCACCGCGACGTAGACGATCACGCCGATCCGGCCCTGGAGCGGGAACTGGATGTTGCCCGCGACCACCTCGGGAACCGCGGGCTTCGCCTTCTCGACGACGATCGCGAAGCGGCATTCCTGGGCCGGCGCATCGGGCGGGATGTGCACCTCGAAGCGGAACTTGCGCACGGCGCGCGGCTGCATCGCGACGACATGGCGCTCGATGCGCACCCACGGGCGGCAGCTTCCCGCAGCGAGCGGCTCGCTGAAGTCGACGCCGCCCTTCGCGTTGAGCGTCCAGTCGGCGGTCGAGACCGCGAACTCGTCGGGAATGGCGGCGTCGTTGCCGATCTCGAGGACCTGGCGGATCACGTCGCCCGCCTTCGCCTTGAGCTCGAAGCGCGGCGGGCTCACGAGGCCCGCGAAGGAGCGCGCGTCCGATGCGACGAGGAGCGCGAGCGCGCAGGCGGCTGCCGCGCCGGCGCTACGGGACAACGTCGATCTCGAACACCGGATCGAACTCAAGGCCACGCTCCCAGTCCCTCGCGTCGAGGTAGATGGTGAAATCGAAGAAATCCGACATCACCGCGTCGGTGATCTTACCGCGGTAGACGAGGGCCCGCGTCCCCGGAACGAGCGAGCCCGGCGCGAAGCGTCCGCGCGTCGTCCACTCCAGGCGCATCGCCGTGGGCGACTTGAGGCCGCTCACGTGGTCGGCGACCGTGAGGTAGATCTCCGCGTTCTTCCCGACGTAGGGAGCGGTCCGGAGGCGGAACTCCATGCCGCGGACCTGCGCGACGAGCGCGCTCACCTGGTCGGCGTTCCAGTTGCCCACGCCTTCGTAGAGGAAGCGCGTCGTGGCCTCCACGCGCTGCCGCGGGGAGAGCGAATCGTCCAGTCGGACTCCGGCCTGCGCCAGGGCGCAGGCGAAGAGGCCCGCGGCGAGAAGGACCGTGCGGCGCATCAGGGCATCGTGAGCGTGTAGGTGACGCGGCCCGTGTAGGTTCCCGCCGAGACGATGCCCGTGTTGCGATAGCTGAACTGCGCGCACACGCAGGCGCGCTGGGAGGTGCCGAACGAGACGAGCGACTGGCCCGACGCGCCCGAGAAGGTCCCCGAGGGAATGGTCACCGGCGCGGCGAGGCATCCGTTCGGGCCGCCGCCCGGCGTCGAGGAAGCCCACGAGATCTCGGTGAACGGGATGGTGGCCGTTCCCGAATTGAGCGGCGTGGAGGAATCCGCGGTGAGGGTCGCCGTGCGCGGCTGGTTCGTCTGCGAACGGGCCTGGGCATCGATGAGGATGGAATTCGCGGGGCAGGTGGGATCCGCGGGCGTCACGCTCGTGCTCGCGACCGCGGTGCCGTCGCCGACGTTCGCGCCCGGCACGCTGATGTTCACCTGGTTGATCGTCGTGGTGCCGCTCCCGACCTGCAGGATGAGGCGGCCCGGACCGCTCGCGATCGCGACCGTGGCCGCGTGCGCGAGCATCGCGGCGGCGGCGCAGAGGGCGGCGCCGGCAAGGACGGTGAGGAATCGCTTCATCGCAGATGGAAAGGCCGGAGCGCTCCCGCTGCCCCGGCCTCGTGTCGGCGTGCCGAGCCAGCGATTACGGCATCGCCGCAGTATACGTGACGCGCCCGCCGTTCACGTTGACGCCGCCGTAGGTGCCGGCACCCGGGAAGGCCGTGTTCGCATACGCGTAGGTCCACGTCGCCGAGCGGTTGGTGACCTGCCCGGAGCTGATCACGGGCTGCGCGGTGTTCGACGAGCCGTTCGAGAGCACGGGCGCGGGGAGGTTCGCCGCATCGCTCGAGGTGGTCGTGATCTGCGAATACGGGATCGCGTCGCCCAGGCCGTTGGTGAGGCCCGCGCCGGCGCTGTTGTTGGTCTCGGTGATGGTGATCTGCCCGCCGTTGCCTTTCACGACCACGTTCTCCGCGCCGCCGCCCGCATCGCCGCCCACGCCCGCGACCGGCGTCGCGTTGCCGAGGCTCGCCGCGGGGACCGTGAAGGTGATGAGGTCGATCGTCGCGCCGGCGGTGCCGACGCGGAACGAGAGGAACCGCGGGATCACGATCGAGAAGTCGACGTGGGCCGTGGTGCTCAGCGCGCCGTTGCCGTTCGCCGAGGTGGATTCCGCGTTCGCGGGAAGCGCCGCGCAAAGGGCCGCGGCGAGCGACGCCGACAATGCCGCCTTGCGCAGCGTGGGCTCGAGGTTGATCGCTTTCATTCTCCGTCCTTCCAGGGTCTCGATACGACGGCCGACCGGCCGTCTCGCATGCGGCGCATTTCACGCCATGGCGGCACTGGAAGCTGTGACGCCCGGCACGTTTCGACGCGCCTTCTTTCCGCGCGGCGATTTCAGGAGTAGCGCTTCGTAACGGAGCGGCCGCTCGTTCCCCGATCGGCACCGCTCGTCGGCGCCGCCTCAGCGCGCGCCCTGGAAGCCTTGCTGGCGCCACGCCTCGTAGACGAGCACCGCCGCGGCGTTCGAGAGGTTGAGGCTGCGATTTCCCGGACGCATCGGAAGGCGAAGCCGGCGCTCCGCCGGAAAGCCCGCGAGCACGTCTTCGGGAAGCCCCGCCGTCTCCGGGCCGAACACGAATGCATCGCCCGGCGCATACGCGGGCTGCGTATACGGCGTGGCGCCGCGGGTGGACACGGCGAAGAGACGGCTCCCGCGCAAGGCCTCGAGGCATGCTTCCCAATCCGGATGCACGACGACGGTCGCGAGCTCGTGGTAGTCGAGGCCCGCGCGCCGCAGCTGGCGGTCGTCCATCGAGAAGCCGAGCGGCTCGACGAGGTGGAGCCTCGCGCCCGCGTTGGCGCAGAGGCGAATGACGTTCCCCGTGTTCGGGGGAATCTCGGGATGGAAGAGCACGACCTCGAACATGGTCAGCGCGAATCCGGCTCCGGCGCGCGCGCCACGGCCCACACGCTCACGCGCGCCGCCCCCGCGTGCTTCAGCGCGCGCGCGAGCGCATCGGCGGTGGCGCCCGTCGTGAGGACGTCGTCCACGATGGCGACGTGCAAGCCGTCGACATTGCGCGCGCATGCGAATGCGCCGCGGAGGTTCGCTTGCCGGGCCCGCCGGCCGAGGCGTGCCTGCGGCGCCGTCTCGCGCCGGCGCTCGATCGCATGGGCATCGACCGGCAACCGCAGCCGCCGGCCCACGGTGCGCGCGATCTCCACCGCCTGGTTGAATCCGCGCTCGCGCAGCCGCGTGCGGGCGAGAGGGGGCGCCACCAGGACATCGGGTCGCGGCATCGACGCCGCGCGCTCGGCGAGCCGCTCCGCGAGCCACCGTCCCACCGCGAGATCGCCGGCGTACTTGAAGCGCAGGACCAGGCGATCGACCGGGAACCGGTAGTCGAAGCGCGCGAGCGCCGCATCGAACGCGAGGCGCCGTCCACGGCACGCATCGCATCGCCCGCCGCGCAGGACCGGAGAGGCGCAACGCTCGCATGCACTTGCCGCGCCTTCGAGCGCGGCCTCGCATGCGGCGCAGACGAGGCGCTCCCTCGACGGCGCCAGGCAGAGCGCGCAATCTTGCGTCCAGGGCTGCGGGAACCGGCGCGATGAAAAAAGAGGCAGATGCAAGGCGAGGGCCGTCGAAAAACTTGACATCAGCGGAAATCCTGCGAAATATCAGGGCGTTATTTGGCAGCCGGAGCGCCCGAAACGATGGACACCGCAGTCGTCGCCTTTCCCCAACCCGCGCGCCCACGGGACTCGCGGACCGAGGCCCTGCGCGAGCGCGCGCTCGCGCTCTACGCGCTTCCCTTCAACGACCTTCTCTTCGAAGCGCATACCGTGCATCGCGCGAATTTCGACCCGCGGCGCGTGCAACGCTCGACGCTCCTGTCGATCAAGACCGGCGGCTGTCCCGAAGACTGCGGCTACTGCCCGCAGGCGGCACGCTATCACACGGGCGTGGAGAACGAGGCGCTCCTTCCGCTCGAGGAAGTGCTCGACGCCGCGCGGAACGCGAAGGACCGTGGCGCGACCCGCTTCTGCATGGGCGCGGCCTGGCGCGGCCCCAGGGATCGCGACCTGGCTCCGGTCCTCGACATGGTGCGCGGCGTGAAGGCGCTCGGGCTCGAGACCTGCTGCACGCTGGGGATGCTCCGCGACGGCCAGGCGGAGGCGCTTCGCGACGCGGGCCTCGATTACTACAACCACAACCTCGACACCGCGCCGGAGTTCTACGGGAGCGTCATCACCACGCGGACCTACGAGGATCGCCTCGAGACGCTCGAGCGCGTGCGCGCCGCGGGGCTCAAGGTCTGCTGCGGCGGGATCGTCGGCCTCGGCGAATCGCGCGCGGCACGCGCGGGGCTCATCGCGCAGCTCGCGTCCCTCGATCCGCATCCGGAATCGGTGCCGATCAACGACCTCGTGCAGGTGGAAGGCACGCCGCTCGACGGGACGGAAAAGCTCGCCTGGACCGAGTTCGTCCGCACCATCGCGGTCGCGCGCGTGATGCTGCCGCGGAGCGTGGTGCGGCTTTCGGCGGGCCGGACGGCGATGGGCGAGGCCGTGCAGGCGCTGTGCTTCTTCGCGGGGGCCAACTCCATCTTCTACGGCGAGAAGCTCCTCACGACGGACAACCCGGAAAACGCACGCGACGACGCGCTCTTCGCCGCCCTCGGCCTCGAGCCGTCCTGAGCCGCGCGATGCCGCTCGTGGATCGGCTCTCCGAGAGCCTCGCCGCGCTCGACCGCGAGAGCCTGCGGCGCAAGCGCCGCGTGATCGATTCGGCGCAGGCGACGTGCGTGCGCGCGGGCGGCCGCACGCTCCTCAATTTCTCGAGCAACGACTACCTCGGCCTCGCGAGCGATGCGCGGCTCGTCGATGCGGTGCGCCGATCGCTCGGGGAGTACGGCGTCGGCTCCGGCGCATCGCCCCTCGTGAGCGGGCACCTGCGCGCGCACGAGGAGGCCGAGGAGCGCTTCGCGGCGTTCTGCGGGCTCCCGCGCGCGCTCCTCTTCGGAAGCGGCTACGCGGCGAACATCGGCATCCTCACGGTGCTCGCGGGGCCCGACGCGGACGTCTTCGGCGACCGGCTGAACCACGCCTGCCTGCACGACGGCGCGCGCCTCTCGCGCGGAACGTACGTGCGCTATCCGCACCTCGACATGGAGGCGCTCGAGCAGGCGCTCGCCGCTTCCCGGGCGGCCGTGCGCGTGGTCGCGACGGACACGGTCTTCAGCATGGACGGGGACGTCGCGCCCGTCCCGCGGCTGGTGGAGCTCTGCGAGCGCTACGACGCGTGGCTCGTGCTCGACGATGCGCACGGCGTGGGCGTCCTCGGGGCGAGCGGGCGCGGGAGCCTCGAGCACTTCGGCGTCGCCTCGCCGCGCATCGTCTACATGGCCACACTCGGCAAGGCGCTCGGCGGCTACGGCGCGTTCGCCGCGGGGACGGACGACGCCATCGAGTGGCTCCTGCAGCGTGCGCGCACCTACATCTTCTCCACGGCGCTCCCGCCGATGATGGCCGCGGCGGCGAGCGCCGCGCTCGCGATCGTCGCGGCCGACGGCTCGCTCCTGCGCCGGCTGCGCGAGCGCATCGCGGAGTTCCGCCGCGGATGCGCCGCGCTCGGCGTGCCCGTGACCCCGTCCGAGACGGCGATCCAGCCGGTCATCGTCGGCGAGGCGGCGCGCGCGGTGGACGTCTCCGGGCGCCTCTTCGACCGCGGCTTCCTCGTTCCGGCGATCCGGCCGCCGACGGTGCCGAAGGGGACCTCGCGCCTGCGCGTGTCGCTGAGCGCCGCCCACACGCGCGCGGACGTCGAGCGCCTCACGCACGCGCTCTCGGAAGCCCTCGCATGACGGAGCGCCCGATCGTTGGCTGAGACGGCGCCCGACAAGCGCGCGGTGCGCCGCGCCTTCGGCCGTGCCGCGGCCGGCTACGAGCGCCACGCCGTCGTGCAGCGCGAGGTGGGCGAGCGCCTGCTGCAGCACCTCGATCCGATCCGCATCGATCCCGCGCGCGTGATCGACCTCGGGTGCGGCACCGGCCTTTTCCTCGATGCGCTTCGCCGCCGCTATCCACGCGCGGCGATCGTCGGGATCGACGCGGCGCTCCCGATGCTCGCGCAAGCGTCGGGCCGCGCGCCATGGTGGCGCCGCGCCTTCTCCCGCGCGCCGATGCTCGCCTGCGCCGACGCGGAGCGCCTGCCGCTCGCCGGCAATTCGGCGCAATTCGCGTTCTCGAACCTCATGCTCCAGTGGTGCGACGCCCCCGCGGTCTTCGCCGAAGCCGCGCGCGTGCTCCAGGCGGGCGGCCTCTTCCTCTTCTCCACCTACGGGCCCGACACGTTGAAGGAGCTGCGCGCCGCCTTCGCCGCGGCCGACGGCGCCGCCCACGTGAACACCTTCGCCGACATGCACGACCTGGGCGACGCGCTGGTCGGCGCGGGATTCGCCGATCCGGTGATGGAGATGGAAACGATCACGGTCGAATACGCGGACGTGGCGGCGATCGCGGACGACCTCAGGCGCGGCGGCGGGCACAACGTGTTGCCGGGACGGCGCCGCGGCCTCGGCGGCCGCGCGGCGTGGCGGCGCATGGTGGAGCGCTACGAGACGCTGCGCCGGGGCGGATCCCTTCCCGCGACCTTCGAGATCGTGTACGGCCATGCGTGGAGGGCCGTGCCGCGCAAGACCGCGGATGGCCGGAGCATCGTGGATTTCCAGCCGCGGAGGCCGCGATGACGCGCGGCGTCTTCGTGACGGGGACCGATACCGGCATCGGCAAGACGCTCGCCGCGTGCACGCTCGTGCACGCCCTGCGTGCCCGGGGCGAATGCGTGGCCGTGATGAAGCCCGTCGCCGCGGGGGCGGTGCTCCACGCGGGGCGGTGGGTGAACGAGGACAGCCTCGCCCTCATGCAGGCGGCGGAGGTCCGCATGGACGCGCTCGACCGCGTGACGCCGATCCTCGTGCGCGAGCCGATGGCCCCCCACGTCGCGGCCGCACGCGAGGGACGGGGAATCACGCTCGCGCCGATCCTCGCGGCACTGGAAGCTTCGCGCGCCGCGGGAACGTTCGTCGTGGCGGAGGGCGTGGGCGGCTTCGCCGTGCCCCTCGCCGATGGCCTCGACACGATCGACATGGCGCGCGCGATGGCGCTTCCGGTGCTGCTCGTCGTCGGGTTGCGCCTGGGCTGCCTCAACCATGCGCTCCTCACGGCGCGCGCGATCGAGGGCTCGGGGCTTCCCTTCGCGGGATGGATCGCGAACGCCATCGATCCGGCCATGGCGGCGGCGGACGAGAACGTCGAGGCGTTGCGCGGGCGGCTGCGCGCTCCGCTCCTCGGCCGCCTGCCGTTCCGGCCGGGCGCCGCGCCCGCCGACCTCGCGCCCGCGCTCGACGTGGGGCCGCTCCTTCGGGCGCGGTCGAGGAACCAGCTCGGCGCCCTCTAGGGCGACGGAACCCGCGAGGAGCTGCTCGCGGACGGGGCGCATGCGTTGTGCGCCTCGCCCGAGGCGATTCCCGTGGCGATCGAGGACCTCACTCGAACGCCGCGCTGAGGAGCGCCACGCCGTGCGCTCCGTGGCGGCGCGCCTCGTCGCCGTCGGCGCGGCGCAGTCCCCCGATGGCATACACCGGCATCGGCAGGTCGCGCGCGAGCGCCTCGAACCCGTTCCATCCGAGCGCCGTGGCTTCCGGATGCGAAGGTGTCGGCTTCACGGGCCCCAGCACCGCGTAATCCAGCCCGAGGGAGGCCGCCCGCGCGAGCTCGGCCGCGTCGTGGCACGAGGCGCCGGCGAGCGGCGCATCCGGGCGCGCGTTCGCGCGCATGAGCGCGGCCGCGGTGAGGTGGACGCCGCCCGCCTGTGGAAACGCGCCGCAGTCGCTATTCACGACGACCCGCGAGCCCGCGGGCTCCGCGCGCGCGAGCGCCCGCGAGACCAGGTGCTGCAGGCGCAATCGCTCCATCGCCTTCTCGCGGATCTGCACGAGGAGCTTCTCCGCCGGCACGCGCTCGCCCAGGCGCTCGATCCAGGCGTCGAGCCCCATCGCCGCCGCGTTCGAGACGATCATGATGGACGGGAGCGCGAGCGCGGCGAGCACCGGCGCGTTCGCCGGAAGCATGGGCTCCACGTCGGGCGCATCGACCCGCTGCCAGCGGATCGCCTGGTCCTCCAGGGGTTGCGGCTCGCCCTCCCAGCGCGTCACGCGCAGGAAATGCAGGCGGACCGTCGCATGGGTATACGCATAGACGCGCGTGATCCACGGGCTCGCCTCGCGCACGTCGATCCCGAGCTCTTCGCGCAGCTCCCGCGCGAGCGCCGTGCGCACGTCCTCGCCGGGCTCGATCTTTCCGCCGGGGAACTCCCAGTAGCCGGGATAGGGCTTGCCGGCGGGGCGCTGCGCGAGGAGGAACTCGCCGGGCCGCTCGATCACGGCGGCCGCGACTTCGGTGATCGCGCGAGACGGGACTTGCTCCTGGGTCATCCGCGTTTATCTGCGTCGATCTGCGGACCCCGACGTTTGCTTTCCGACCCAATCCCGCGCGAACTGCCACGCCACGCGACCGCTGCGGAACCCGCGCTCGAGCGCCCAGAGGAGCGCGGCCTTGCGCGATTCGTCCGTCGCCTTGCCGCCCAGGCGCGCGACCCAATGGTCGGCGATCTCGAGGTACTGCTCCTGGTCGAACGGGTAGAACGAGAGCCACAGCCCGAAGCGCTCCGAGAGGGAAATCTTCTCCTCGGTCGTCTCGCCGGGATGGATCTCGCCGTCGACGTGCCGCGCCTCGAGGTTCTCGTCCATGAACTCGGGCATGAGGTGGCGCCGGTTGGAGGTCGCGTAGACGATGAGGTTGTCCGTGGATCCGGCGATCGAGCCGTCGAGCGCGACCTTGAGCGACTTGTAGCCGGCGTCGGACGCCTCGAAGGAGAGGTCGTCGCAGAAGAGGATGAAGCGCTCGGGCCGCTCGGCGACGAGGTCGACGATGTCCGGGAGGTCGACGAGGTCGCGCTTGTCCACCTCGATGAGCCTGAGGCCCTTCGGCCCGAACTCGTGCAACGCCGCCTTCACGAGCGAGCTCTTGCCCGTGCCGCGCGCGCCCGTGAGGAGCACGTTGTTCGACGGGCGGCCGGCGACGAACTGCGCCGTGTTCTCGCGCAGGCGCCGCTTCTGCTCGTCGATGTCCTTGAGGTCGGAGAAGCGGATCGCGTGCGGATGGCGCACCGCCTCGAGGTAGCCGCCGCGCGCGTTCTTGCGCCAGCGGAAGGCGGAAGACGCCTTCCAGTCCGGGCCCGCGCCCGCCGGCGGCAACATCGCCTCCACGCGTGCGGCGAGGGCGTCGAGGCGATCGGCGATGCGCTTCAGCTCGTCGGTCATCGGACCGTGAAGACGAGGAGCCAGTAGTAGGTGAGCGATTCGAGGTGCGCTTCGCGCGCGACCTCGCGCACCGCGTCGGCGAGCTCCTTCGGCGTGGGGAAGTTCTTGAGCACCTCGTACTCCTCCCCGCTCGGGAGCTTGCGCATCTGGTAGGTGTTTCCCTCCGCGTCGCGGCGCGAGATCGCGGTGGAGCTTCCCTCCGCGTAGCTGTTGTCGAGGATCGCGACCACGCTCCCGGGGGCGAGCTTGGCGGCGAGGTTCGCGACGAACTTCGCGAGCTCGCTCTTCTTCACGTGGGACCACCAGAAGCCCGCGAAGGCGGCATCGCAGCCTCCGGGCGCGCCTTCGAGGGTCACCGCATCGGCCTTGAAGAACGTGACGCGCCCCGGGGGAATCGGCTTCTCGCGCGCGATCTCGAGCACGGCCTCGTTGATGTCGCACGCGTGGACGCGGGCGGCCTTGCGCGCGATGTACTGCGTCCAGTACCCGGTGCCGCACGCGACCTCGAGGACCGTGCGGTCCGCGAAGATCTCCGGCACGCGCCGGCGCAGCCACTCGAGCTCGTGCTGGCGCTCGGGCTTGTCGTAGACCTGCTCGTAGACCGCCGCGCGCTTGGCGTAGTACTGCTCCATGTGCGGCGTGGCGCTTCGCGGATCGGCCATGGCGGGACCTCGCATCGTAGTGTCTGGGGCGCTCAACTGCGGTAGTCGGCGTTGATCTTCACGTAATCGTAGGAGAAGTCGCAGGTCCACACGGTCGCGGTCTCGTCTCCGCGGCCGAGCGTCACGCGCACGGCGATCTCGGCGGGCTTCATCACGCGCCGGCCGTCGGCCTCGGTGTACGAGGCCGCGCGCCCGCCATTCTCCGCCACCACCACGTCGCCGATCTGCACGCCCACGAGGGCGGGATCGAGGTCCGCGATCCCCGCGTTGCCGATGGCGGCGAGGATCCGGCCGAGGTTCGGGTCCGACGCGAAGAAGGCCGTCTTCACCAGCGGCGAATGGGCGATCGATTTCGCGACCCGGATGCATTCGTCCCGCGTCGCGCCCTCGTCGACGGTGATCGCGATGAACTTGGTGGCGCCCTCGCCGTCGCGCACGATCGCCTGGGCGAGGAGCCGCGCGACCTCGGTCACCGCCTCGGCGAGGTGGCCGAACTCGGCCGTCCCCTCGCCCACGATCTCGGTGTTGCCGGCGTGGCCGGTCGCGACCAGGAGCAGCGTGTCGTTGGTGGAGGTGTCCCCATCCACCGTGATCGCATTGAACGAACCGCGCGCCGCGAGGCGCACGAGGTCCTGGAGCGCATCGGGTCCCACGGCGGCGTCCGTCGCGATGATCCCGAGCATGGTCGCCATGTTCGGGTGGATCATGCCGGCACCCTTCGCGATGCCGCTCACCGTGATCGTGCGCCCGGCGATCACGGCCTGGCGCGACACGGCCTTCGGGACCGTGTCGGTCGTCATGATCGCCTCCGCGGCCGAGGCCCAGTGGCCGGCGGCGAGGTCGGCGATGCAGTCGGGGATGCCGCGGACGATGCGCCCGACGGGAAGCGGCTCCATGATCACGCCCGTCGAGAGGGGCAGCACCTGGGTCTCTCCGATGCCGAGCGCGCTCGCGACGGCCGCACAGACCTCGACCGCATCCGCGATGCCCGCATCGCCCGTCCCCGCGTTCGCGACACCCGTGTTCACGACGATCGCCCGGATCGGCTCCTCCGCCGCGAGGTGCCGGCGGCACACGACGACGGGCGCCGCGCAGAACCGGTTGCGCGTGAAGATGCCCGCGACGCGCGCTCCCTCGTCGAGCGCCACCACGAGGAGGTCCTTGCGGTCGGGCTTGCGGATGCCGGCCCGCGCGACGCCCAAGCGGACGCCCGAGATGGTGAGCAGGTCTTCGGCGCGCGGCGGCTCGAGGTGGACGGCCATGGCAGGTCCAGCGGCGTCGATTCTCTTGGGAAGGCGTGCGCGGCACGCCCGTTCGATCGCGGAATTCTACACGCGCGCGGGCTTCGGCCTGGGCCGCGCCCCGGTTTTCCCTACGCGAGCTTGCCGTGGCAGTGCTTGAATTTCTTTCCGGATCCGCAGGGGCACGGATCGTTGCGGCCGACCTTCTGGGTCGAACGGGTCATCGGCTGCGGCGTGGCGGCGGGCATCGGGCGATTGGCGACCGCGACGTCCGAATCGCCCTCGTCGGGGGCGGCGGCCGCCTGGCCGTAGTCCGAGTGGTGGTACTGCACGTTCTTCACCGCGCGCGCGGCCTCCTCGGCGCGGCGCTCGGCTTCCTCCACCTGCTCGCGCGTGCGGACCTGGATCGCCATGAGATGGCGCGTCACCTCGCGCTTGATCGAATCGAGCATGGCCCCGAAGAGCTCGAAGGCCTCGCGCTTGTACTCCTGCTTCGGCTGCTTCTGCGCGTAGCCGCGCAGGTGGATCCCCTGGCGCAGGTAATCGAGCGCGGCGAGGTGCTCGCGCCAGTGCTGGTCGATGTACTGGAGCATCACGCCGCGCTCGTAGTGGCGAACGGCCTGCTGGTCCTCGATCACGGCGAACTTGCCCTGGTACTCCCGCGCGGCGAGCTCCACCAGGCGGCCCACGACGCCCTCCTCGTCGAGGGTCTCGTCCTCCTCCGCCCACTTCGCGACCGGCGCCTTGAGGAGGAAGTCCGCCTCGAGCTTGCGCTCGAGGCCCGGGAGGTCCCACTGCTCCTCGACGCTTCCCGGCGGCATGAATTCCTGCACCGTGAAGGCGAGGACGTCGGCGCGGATCGAGGCGATCGTCTCCGAGATGTCGTCCGATTCGAGGAGCTCGTTCCTCTGCGCGTAGATCACCTTCCGCTGGTCGTTCGCGACGTCGTCGTATTCGAGGAGCTGCTTGCGGATGTCGAAGTTGCGCGCCTCGACCTTGCGCTGGGCGTTCTCGATGGAGCGCGTCACCATGCGCGCCTCGATCGGCTCGCCCTCGGGGATCTTGAGCGAGCGCATGATCGCCTGGAGCCGCTCGCCCGCGAAGATCTTGAGGAGCGGATCCTCGAACGAGAG
>Ga0068855_100004651_pt1 | contig 16752 bp, 15 predicted proteins | sample KBSCornC52_FD_66592 | JGI IMG/M metagenome (GOLD analysis project Ga0068855, IMG submission 66592) | Corn rhizosphere microbial communities from Kellogg Biological Station, Michigan, USA - KBS Corn C5-2 | ecosystem: Host-associated > Plants > Roots > Rhizosphere > Soil ...
CGCGCGGTGCGCAACACGGTCGACGCGCTCGGCGTTCCGCTCGCCGAGGCCGCACGCATGGCGGCGACCTATCCGGCCGATTTCCTTGGCATCGCCGACCAGCGCGGTCGCATCGCCGCGGGCCTGCGCGCGGAACTGGTCGAGCTCACCCCGGCACTCGAGGTCGTACGCACCTGGCCGGACTGAGCAGCCGCCTGTACGGCACGATTCATGCTTCGTCCATGGTGCGTCCACCCGTCAGGAAGCCTCAATGAAGTCGACCCTCGCCGCCGCGCTGTTCGTCGCCCTGCTCTGCAGCGGCTGCGCCACGACGCAATACCGCCCACTCGTCGACGCCGGCGTCAGCCGCGGCAACTACGAGGACGACATCGCCGACTGCCAGCACCTCGCCGACCAGCGACCTGCGGCGGCGCAGGCAGCCGGCGGCGCAACCGCCGGCGCGGTGCTCGGCGCCCTGCTCGGCCTCGCGGTCGGCTTGCGCGGCGACGACGTCGCCCACGTCGCCGCGTGGGGCGCTGCGAGCGGCGGCATCAACGGCGCCGCCTACGGCGTGGCCGAGCAGCGCGAGATCGTCTCGCGCTGCATGGCCGGGCGCGGCTACAACGTCGTCGCGAACTGAGTCGCCACCCTCGATACGGATCGACCGCCGGTGTCGATTCCGGTCATGCCCGTTCGTCGTCCCTGACAGGAACGCCGGAAAGCCGTTCAACCGAACGGCACGGCGTCCATCCACGAGGAGACGACGATGCGATGCATGGTGATGGTCCGCGCGACACGCGCTTCCGAGACCGGCGAAATGCCGAGCCAGGCCCTGCTGGAAGCGATGGGCGCGTTCAACGAGGAACTGGTGAAGGCCGGCGTGATGCTCGCCGGTGAAGGCCTCAAGCCGAGTGCACAGGGCGTGCGCGTGCGCTACGCCGGCAAGACGCGCGCCGTCGTCGATGGCCCGTTCGCGGAGACGAAGGAGCTGATCGCGGGGTTCTGGTTGTGGCAGGTGCGCTCGCTCGAGGAGGCGATCGAATGGGCGCGGCGCTGCCCGAATCCGTTCGAGGGCGGCGAGTCCGAGCTCGAGATCCGTCCGCTGTACGAGGCGGAGGATTTCGGCACCGAGTTCACCCCGGAACTGCGCGAGCAGGAAGAGCGCCTGCGCGCCGAGATCGCCGCGCGCAACTGACCGCCACTCCGCCAGGAATCCCGCGAATGAAGACCGAACCCTACCTGTTCTTCGAGGGCCGCTGCGACGAGGCGATCGCGTTCTACCGCGAGGCGATCGGCGCCGAGTTGCTGATGCTCATGCGCTACCGCGAAAGCCCGAACGCCGAACAATGCGAGCCGCACACGCTGGACGGCGTCATGCATGCGGCAGTGCGCGTCGGCGAATCCGTGCTCATGCTGTCGGATGGCTTCGTCAACGGCACGCCACGCTTCGAAGGCTTCGCCGTCTCGCTGACCGTCGACGACGACGCTGCCGCGCGCAAATGCTTCGATGCACTCGCGCACGGCGGCATGGTGAAGGCACCGCTCGAAGCGACGTTCTTCGCCAGTTCGTTCGGCATGGTCGCCGACCGCTTCGGCGTGACCTGGCTCGTCATGAAGGCGAACCAGTGAGTTGATGACACGGCGATGGCACCCGGTCCCGGCAGCTGCCGGGACGACGATCAGCCACAAGGTCCGCGCATGAACGCGACGAACGCAACCGCTGCAACACTCCGCCCTGGCGATCGGCGCTTGTGCGATGCGATCGGTGATGGTCTGATCGGCGTCCATGACGACCGATATCCATCGCACGATCGATGCCGTCTGGCGCATCGAGTCGCCCCGGCTGATCGCCGGCCTCGCACGCATGGTGCGCGACGTCGGACTCGCGGAGGAACTCGCGCAGGATGCCCTGGTCAGCGCGCTGGAACGCTGGCCGCAGTCAGGCGTACCGGACAATCCGGGTGCGTGGCTGATGGCGACCGCCAAGCACCGCGCGATCGACACCCTGCGCCGGCACAAGCTCGCCGACCGCAAGTTCGAGCAGCTTGGCCACGAAATCGAACTGCACCAGGAGGGTGGCGACGCCGCGTTCATCGAATCACTCGATGACGACATCGGCGACGACCTGCTGCGCCTCGTGTTCACCTCCTGCCACCCGGTCCTTTCGAAGGAAGCGCGCGTCGCACTGACCCTGCGCCTGCTCGGCGGCCTGACCACCGACGAGATCGCGCGCGCATTCCTCGTGCCCGAGGCGACCGTCGCGCAACGCATCGTGCGTGCGAAGAAGACGCTCGCCGCAGCGAACGTGCCGTTCGAGGTCCCGCGCGGAGAGGAACTGGTCGAACGCCTCGCGGCCGTGCTCGAAGTCATCTACCTGATCTTCAACGAAGGCTATTCCGCGACCGCCGGCGACGACTGGATGCGCCCCGCCTTGTGCGAGGACGCGTTGCGCCTCGGGCGCGTGCTCGCCGGCCTCATGCCCGACCAGGCCGAAGTGCATGGGCTCGTCGCGCTGATGGAAATCCAGTCCTCGCGCTCGCGTGCGCGCACCGGTCCGAGCGGCGCACCGATCCTGCTGCTCGACCAGAACCGCGCGCAATGGGACCAGCTCGCGATCCGTCGCGGACTCGCCGAACTCGAGCGCGCCGAGAAGCTCGGCGGCTCGCTCGGCCCGTACACCCTGCAGGCCGCGATCGCGGCCTGTCATGCGCGCGCGCGCAGCGCCGACGAAACCGATTGGCCGCGCATTGCCGCGCTCTACGGCGTGCTCGCAGGCGTGGCACCGTCGCCGGTGGTCGAACTCAACCGTGCGGTCGCCGTCGCGATGGCGAGCGGACCCGCCGCCGGCCTCGCGATCGTCGACACGCTCGCCGACGAACCGTCGCTGCAGAACTATCACCTGCTGCCGAGCGTGCGCGGCGACTTCCTTGCCAAGCTCGGTCGCAACGACGAGGCACGCGCGGAATTCGAGCGCGCGGCCGCGCTGACCCGCAACGAGCGCGAACGCGCGCTGCTGCTGTCGCGCGCGGCCGCCAGCGGAGCGCAAGCCTGAGCCGTCACCCGGGGCCGTTCTCCGCGTTCAACCTGACGCCGTTGCGGTGCAGGCAACGGTACAGCGCCGGAAGCACCAGCAAGGTGAGCAGGGTCGACGACACGATGCCGCCGATCACCACCGTGGCCAACGGACGCTGCACCTCGGAGCCTGCGCCGACATTGAGCGCCATCGGCAGGAAACCGAGCGAAGCGACCAGTGCAGTCATCAATACCGGGCGCAGCCGTCCGAGTGCGCCATCCACGATCGCATCGTCGAGCGGATCGCCCTGCTCGCGCAGCCGGCGGATGAACGCGATCATGACCAGGCCGTTGAGAACCGCAACGCCGGACAGTGCGATGAAACCCACGCCCGCGGATATCGACAACGGTATGCCGCGCGCGGCGAGTGCGACGACACCGCCCGTCAGCGCGAGCGGCACGCCGCTGAACACGATCACGGCATCGCGCAACGAACCGAAAGCCATGAACAGCAAGCCGAAGATCAACACGAGGGTGACGGGGACGACCACGCCGAGGCGTCGACCGGCCGAGATCAACTGCTCGAACGTGCCGCCGTATTCGACCCAGTAGCCGGTCGGCAGCGCGACCTCGGTCGCGACCCGCTGGCGCAGTTCGGCGACGAACCCGCCGAGATCGCGTGCGCGCACGTTCGCGCTGACCACCACGCGGCGCTTGCCGTTTTCGCGGTTGACCTGGTTCGGACCGAGCTGCGGTTCGATGCGCGCGACCTCGCGCAGCGGCAACGAGCGCGGCGCGCCGCTGTTCCAGCTCGCCGCGCGACTCGATTCGTCGGCATCGGACGACGCCGGCAGCGGAATCGGCAAGTCCGCCAGCGCCGCCGGGTCCTGGCGCAGGTGCTCCGGCAGGCGCACCACGATGTCGAAGCGGCGATCGCCGTCGAACAACTGTCCTGCGACTTCACCGCCGACGGCGGTAGCGACGGTTGCCTGGAGATCGGAGGGATCGAGGCCGTAGCGCGCGAGCGCTTCGCGATCCGGCACGACGGTCAGCAACGGCAGGCCACCGACCTGCTCCGTCCTGACGTCGGCGGCGCCCGGAACCGTGCGCACGATCCGTTCGATGCGTGCTGCGCTGCGCGCGAGCTGGTCCAGATCGTCACCGTATACCTTGACCGCGACGTCGGAACGCACGCCGGAGATCAACTCGTTCGTGCGCATCTGGATCGGCTGCGTGAGCTCGTAGTTGTTGCCCGGCAGGCGCGTGATCGCTGCCTCGATCTCGGCCAGCAACGTGTTTTTCGGCTTGCCCGGATCCGGCCACTGCGGGCGTGGCTTGAGCATCACGAAGGTGTCGGCGACCGAGGGCGGCATCGGATCGCTCGCGACTTCGGCGGTGCCGACCTTCGAGAACACGCGGATGACCTCGGGGAAACGCGCCAACGTCGCTTCCAGCGTCTCCTGCATCGACACCGCCTGGCTCAGGCTCGTGCCGGGAATGCGCAGTGGTTGCACGACGATGTCTCCTTCGTCGAGGCTCGGCACGAACTCGCTGCCGAGGCGCGTCGCGAGCAGGCCGCAGGCGAGCACGCCGGCGGCCGCTGCGACCACGACCGGGACGCGCCATCGCAGCGACCACGCGAGCAGCGGTGCGTAGCCGCGCCGGCTCCAGGCGACGAAGCGGTTCTCGCGTTCCTCCACGCGGCCGCCGAGGAATGCCGCGATCGCGGCCGGCACGTAGGTCAGCGACAGCGCCATCGCCGCGCTCAATGCGAGCACGACCGTGATCGCCATCGGCCGGAACAGTTTTCCCTCGACGCCGCCGAGTGCGAAGACCGGCAGGTACACCGCGGCGATGATGCCGATGCCGAACAGGCTCGGCCGGATGACTTCGGCGGTAGCGCCCGCAGCGAGTTCGAAACGCTCGGCCGCGTCCATCGTGCGGCCGAGCCGATGTTGTTGTTCGCCGAACCGGCGCAGGCAGTTCTCGACGATGATGACGGCGCCGTCGACGATCAGGCCGAAGTCGAGTGCACCGAGGCTCATGAGGTTGCCGGATACTCCGCCGCGAAGCATGCCGATGACGGTGAGCAGCATCGCGAACGGAATCACCGCCGCGGTGATCAGCGCTGCACGCACGTTGCCGAGCAGCAGGAACAGCACGGCGATCACGAGCAGCGCGCCTTCCGCGAGGTTGCGCGCGACGGTGCGGATCGTGCGTTCGACCAGCGCGGTGCGGTCGTAGACCGCGGTCGCGCGCACGCCGGCGGGCAAGCTCGCGTTGGCGTCCTCGAGTTTGGCGGCGGCCGCCTGCGCGACCTCGCGACTGTTTGCACCGACCAGCATGATCACGGTACCGATCACGACCTCGCGCCCGTTCTGGGTTGCCGCACCGCTGCGCAGCTCCGGGCCATCGCCGACGGCGGCGACATCGCTTACGCGGATCGGGACGCCGTCGCGCCGATCGAGCACGATGCGGCCGATCGCCTCCGCGTCGGCGGCCTGGCCGGGCACGCGCACGAGGTACTGCTGGCCGTTCCGCTCGATGTAGCCGGCACCGACGTTCTGCGTGTTCGCGCCGATCGCGGCGACGACGTCGTGCAGGGTGAGACCCAGCGCGATCAGTCGCGCCGGCTCCGGCGTGACATGCACCTGCCGCTCGTAGCCGCCGATCGTGTCCACTTCGGTGACCCCGCGCGTCATGCGCATCTGCGGTCGCACGACCCAGTCCTGCAGCGTGCGCAGGTCGGTCGCGCTCCACGGCGAACCATCGGGCTTGCGCGCCGCAGGATCCGCATCGACCGTGTACATGAAGATTTCGCCCAGGCCCGTCGCTACCGGCCCGAGCCGCGGCTCCAGGCCGCGCGGCAATTGCGCGCGCACCTGCTGCAGGCGCTCGGCCACCTGCTGGCGCGCGAAGTACAAGTCGGTGCCGTCGGCGAAGACGACGGTGACCTGCGACAAGCCGTAGCGCGACAGCGAGCGCGTGTAGTCCAGGCCAGGCACGCCCGCCATCGCCGCCTCGATCGGATACGTGACACGTTGCTCGCTTTCGAGCGGCGAGTAGCCGTGGGCCTCGGTATTGATCTGAACCTGCACGTTGGTGATGTCGGGCGTCGCATCGATCGGCAGCCGGGAAAAGCTCCAGGCGCCCACGACGGCCAGGGCGAGGGTGAGCAGCAGCAGCAACCAGCGCTGCCGGATCGAGAATCGGATGATGCGTTCGAGCATGCGCGCGGCCTCAGTCTTCGTGCTCGGCGGCGGACTTGCCGATGTCCGCCTTGACCAGGAAACTCTGCACGACCACGACCTGTTCGCCGGCTTGCAGGCCCGTGACGACCTCCACGCGTTGCGCATCGCGCCTTCCGAGCTTCACCGCGCGCATGGAATAGACGTCGCCTTCGCGCACGTAGACGACGTCGTTCGCGGCGACCGTCTGCAGCGCACCCAGCGGCAGCGCGATCGCGACCGGCGCGTGGTCGACGGTCACGCGCGCCTTCACCGCCGTACCCGGCCGCCAGCGGCCGTCGCCGTTGCGCAGGCTCGCGCGCGCGATCGTGCTCTGGCTCGCCGAAGCGGTCGTCGGCAGGATCCGTTCGAGCCTGGTCTCGGCGATCGCGCCGTCGTCCATGCGCGTGACGACGACGGGCGCGCCTGGACGGATATGCTGCGCATCGGCGCCGAACACATGCAGGTCGACCCACAGCTCGGACAGGTCGGCGATCTCGTAGAGCGGTGCGCCTTCGCCGACGACGCTGCCGACGGTCGCGTACCGTTCGAGCACGACGCCGCTGATCGGCGCGCCGGTCGTGTACGTCGTGAGGCTGAGATTGCTTTCGATCGTCGCGAGTGGTTCGCCCGCGCGCACGGCATCGCCGACGCCGGCATGCAAGCGGCGGATCGGACCCGGAAAGCGCGCGGTGACTTTCGCGACGCGACCCTCGACTGGCGTCAGCAATCCCTGGATCTCGTGCTCGTCGGCGATCACGCCCGGAGCTGCCGCCGCAACTTCGATGCCGGAAGCCGCCGCGACCGCGGGCTCGATCACCGTGCTCGCGGGTGCATCGTCGTGATGCGCGCCGCTGCTCCCGGTGTCCACCGGCGGTGGCGGCGCGTGACCGCAAGCCGTGAGCAGGGCGAGCAGAAGAAGAAGGATCGAGGCGTGCGATTTCATCGGCGATTCTCCGCGGCATCCGCCGACGTTCGTGCAGCGGGCAACATCGGTTGGCCGGTCAGGCGCTGGATCTCGATCAGCGCGCGTTGCGCATCGACCGCGACGTCGAGCTGCTGGCGCAACTCGGCGATGCGTGCCGACTGCACCTGCGCCCATTCGAGATAGCTCGACGCACCGCTGCGGTATGCGTGTTCCGCAGCCGTTTCGGCCCTCGCGAGCAATGGCAACACCTCGTCGCACAGGCGATCGACCTCGATCTGCGCCGCGCGATAGCGGCCATGTGCGTCGATCAGGGTCGAATGCAGCGCGAGGTCCCTGCCCTCGCGTTCGATGTCCAGCGATGCGAGTTCGGCCTCGGCCGCACGCCGCGCAGGTTGCGTGCGCTGGCGCGTACCGAGCGGGATCGACAAGCTCGCAAGCAATGCGGTGTCGTCGCCCGCTTCGAGCCGACGCACGCCGACCTGCCACTGCAGGTCGGCGGAGCCGTCGCTGCGCGCGAGCTGCAGGCGCGCCTCGCGAATGCGTCGCTCGTCGGCGAACTTCGCCAGTTCCGGCGCCTGCTCGAGCAATACGGCGAGCATGCCGGCATCGGCGATTGCGGGCAGCACGGTCGGGTCGATCGCGGCGACGTCGAACTGCGCATCGCCGTCGCCCCACAACGACGCGAGATGTCGGCGCGCGGCGTCGACGCGCAGCGCATCGCGGTCGCGGTCGAGCTGCGCACGGGCATGCGCCGCACGCGCCGTGAGCAGTACCGATTCGGGCGACGCGCCCGCGCGCAGGCGCGTCTCGGCCGCAGCGACCGCGCGTTCGCGCTGTGCGACGTCGAGCTCGGCGATGCGTTGTTGATCGCGTGCAGCCACGATCGCCAGGTAACGCCGCGCGACTTCGGCGAGCAGGTCCAGCCGGCGCGTCTCGCGCTCGATCGCGAGCGCATCGATCCGGCTCTGCGCAAGCGTACGGCGCGCATCGAGCTTGCCGCCGCGCTCGAACACCGAGGCCAGCGTCAGCGACAGCTCGGCCGCGCGCACGCCGTGCGTCGCACCGCTACCGAACGCGTTTTCCAGCGTCACACCGGCGGTCGACACGGGAGGCAGCAGCGCACCCGCAAGGTCCGCCGCGAGAACGTCGCGGCGCGTGTCGACCCAGCGCAGGTCGGGATGCTTGTCGGCGACGCGCGCGAACGCGTCATCGAGCGTGATGACGGAATGCACCTGCGCCAATGCGATATCGCATCGTGCAAGCGCGAAGGCAGCCGTCGCTGCCAGGCGCAACCACATGGGGAATCTCCGATGCCTCGAGGAATGAGCCGGTGGAACCGGCGCAGCGACTCGTCAGGCGGAGATCGGCGGCCGCAGCGCGACCGGATAGGGCGTCGGCTCGAACGCGCGCGGCGACATCGGCGAAGGAATCGCCACGACGGATTCGGCGGTGGCGATCCGCACCCACGGCACCACGACGCTCACGTGCACGCAGCACTGGCTGCAATGCTGCATCGGACAGCAATCCGTGCCACTCGCGTCGATCGCCGTCGCCGACATCGAAACGCCAGCCGGCGCCGCCGTGAGGCGGAGGTCGACGACATCGCAGGCGGCTGCCAGCATCGGCTTCGCGACGAGGCCGAACGCGACCAGCGCGAGCACGAGCAGGCGCAATGCGAGCGAAGGTGAGCGGCGCGACGACATGGCGAGGAGGTTAGCGGCTGGCCCGGCGGTTACACAATTGCATCGCGGATCGGCCCGGGCCGCGCGACGTCGCTTCAGCGTGCCGTCGCCTGGGCGTGGGCGGCCACCACGTTTTCGTTGAGCAGGCCGTTGATCTCGTTGACGAAATTGGGCAGCGATTTTTCCGAGTAGCCGACGTGGGTGAACGCCATCCTGCCCTGCTTGTCGACCAGCACCATGTGCGGCAGCCCCTTCACGCCATAGGCGTCGGCGAGGTGCTCGTTCGCATCGCGCGTGATGTCGAGCTCGAAGTCCTTGAGGCGTCGCCGCAACGCGATGAAGTCGCGATAGTGCTTGTCGACATTGATCGCGACGACCTCGATGTGCTCCTTGCCGACGCGACGCTGCAGGCTCTCGAGGATCGGCAGTTCCTGCAGGCAGTAGCCGCACCAGGACGCCCAGAACGTCATCACGACGACCTTGCCGTGCTGTGCAGCGAGCGAGAGCTCGTTGCCGTCACGATCCTTGCCGAGTGAATCGGGCAGCGCATCGCCGACGCCGAAGCCTGCCCCCGCAGGCATCGCCACGACGAGGGCAAGCACCGCCCCGGCGATCAGGTTGCGGAAAGTTCCGGATCCGTTGCGCATCGTCATCGTTCCTTCGATATCCGGTTCAGGCGATGCGCTCGGCGCCGCCCATGTAGCGACGCAGCGCTTCCGGCACCGTGATCGAGCCGTCCGCGTTCTGGCAGTTCTCCATCACCGCGATCAGCGCGCGGCCGACCGCGACGCCGGAACCATTGAGCGTGTGCACGAGTTCGGTCTTGCCGGTTTCCGGGTTGCGCCAGCGTGCCTGCATGCGGCGTGCCTGGAAATCCGTGCAGTTCGAGCACGACGAAATCTCGCGGTAGGTGCCCTGCGACGGCAGCCAGACCTCGAGATCGAACGTCTTGGTCGCGGTGAAGCCCATGTCGCCGGTGCACAGCAGCATGCGGCGATACGGCAGGCCGAGTTTTTCCAGCACGACTTCGGCACAGCGCGTCATGCGCTCGTGCTCGTCGAAGCTGTCGGCGGGCTTGCTGATGCTCACCAGCTCGACCTTCTCGAACTGATGCTGGCGGATCATGCCGCGCGTGTCGCGCCCGTGCGAACCGGCCTCGGCGCGGAAGCACGGCGAGTGCGCGGCCATGCGCAGCGGCAGCGCATCGGCTTCGACGATCTCGTCGCGCACGATATTCGTCAGCGAGACTTCGGCGGTCGGGATCAGGTAGCGTTTCGTCTCGCCGACTTCGGTCGCGAACAGGTCTTCCTCGAACTTCGGCAGCTGGCCGGTGCCGTGCATCGCATCGGCATTGACGATCAGCGGCACGTTGCATTCGCCGTAGGCGTGCTCGGTCGTGTGCAGGTCGAGCATGAACTGCGCGAGCGCGCGATGCATGCGCGCGAGCTCGCCACGCAGCACGGTGAAGCGCGCACCCGAAAGCTTCGCGCCCGTGTCGCCGTCGAGCCAGCCCTTGTGCGCGCCGAGTTCGACGTGATCCTTGACCGCGAAATCGAACGTACGCGGCGTGCCCCAGCGATGCTGCTCGACGTTGCCGGTTTCGTCGCTGCCGACCGGTACCGATTCATGCGGCAGGTTCGGCATGCCGAGCGCGAGCGCGGCGAGACGTTCCTGCACTGCGGCGAGGGCGTGCTCGTTCGCCTTCAGCTGGTCGCCGATGCCGGCGACTTCGGCCATCAGCGCGGCGGTGTCCTCGCCCTTCGCCTTCGCCTGGCCGATCGCCTTGGAACGCGTGTTGCGCAGGTTCTGCAGTTCCTGCGTCTCGGTCTGCACGCGCTTGCGCTCGGCCTCGATCCCCTCCAGCGCGGCGGTAGGCAGGTCGTAGCCACGCGTCGCGAGACGCCGGGCGGTTTCGGCGAGATGGGCGCGCAGGAGGGCCGGATCGAGCATGGGATTTCCGCGGAAACGTGGATGGGCCGGCGATTATCGCGGCTCGGCCGAGGCGCGCGCAAACGGGGCTACAAAGCATCGCGGCTGAAGCCGCTCCTACACGGTCGGCCCGGTGCCGCCGGCGATGCGTCCGATCGTCGCGTCCTTCTCGTCCCACAACGCGCTCATCCATTCCTGGAAACGCTCGCGGAATTCCGCGTCGCCCTGGTAGTCGCCGCCGACGAACTCGCGCGGGATCGGCCGTTCGCGAACGCCCACATGCACTTCGGCGACCTTGTCGCCGAACAGGTCGAGCAGGGTCGGCCGCCCGCCCGGATAGACGATCGTGACGTCGAGGATCGCCTGCAGGCCATCACCCATCGCATCGATGACGAATGCGACGCCGCCGGACTTCGGCTTCAACAGGTGCCGGTAGGGTGATTGCTGCGCGGCGTGCTTGGCCGGCGTGAAGCGCGTTCCCTCGACGAAATTCATGACCGCCACCGGGATCGAACGGAACTTCTCGCAGGCACGCCGCGTCGAGGCGATGTCGCGCCCCGCCAGTTCCGGCCGCCGTTCGACCTGCTCGCGCGTGTAGCGCTTCATGAACGGGAAATCGAGCGCCCACCAGGCGAGACCCATCAGCGGAATCCAGAACAGCTGGCTCTTGAGGAAGAAACGCAGCAGCGGAATGCGCCGGTTGAACACCTTCTGCAGCACGGGGATGTCGACCCAGCTCTGGTGGTTCGCGAGCACGAGATAGTGGCCATCGACATGCAGCGCCGCATCCCCGGTCACCACCAGACGCGTACGCGTGAACAGGTCGATCATGCGGCTGTTGAAGCCGATCCAGCTTTCGGCGATGCCGGTCAGGAGCGGGTTGCACGCGAGGCGTACCGGCGCGAACGGCAGCAGCGCCTTCAGCAGGGCGACGGCGAACAGCGGCAGCACGTGCAGCACGGTGCTCGAGCCGATCAGGATCGCGGCGAGGAAGATGCGCAGGCCGGCTGGCAGGTGGTGCATGCAATTCCATCGACGGGGTATCGACGCAGGGTAACGGCGATCACCTTCGCATGCGAGGGGCGCCTCGCGATCGAACCGGCGCGCAGATCGGGCCGGCCGGCCGCGCAACATCCGCAAGCGGCCACTGCAGGTATCCTCCCGATCCTCGGAAAAAAAGTCTTCGCAGGCATGTCGAGAACCCGCGCCCTGCTCCGACCAACCCCTGAACGCACCCATTCCGGGGCGTCGAAAGGAGATGGAACATGAAGTACATGCTGATGATGCACGCCCCGAAGGAAGGCTGGACCACGGCCGGCATCGGTACCTGGCCGCCGCAGGACATCCAGGCGCATATCGCGTTCATGCTCGATTTCAACCGCAAGCTGCAGGCCTCCGGCGAATTCGTCGATGCGCAAGGCCTGGCCGGCCCGGAGGAAGCGAAGAGCGTCCGCGCGCGTAAGGACGGCACGCCCGATACCGACGGCCCGTTCGCCGAGTCCAAGGAATTCCTCGCCGGTTTCTGGATCCTCGACGTCGAGGACAGCGCGCGTGCGTACCAGATCGCCGCGCAGATCTCCGCGGCACCCGGCAAGGGCGGCGTGCCGTTGAACATGCCGATCGAGATACGCCAGGTCATGAGCGCTCCCCCGGCCGAGCTGTAGGCGCTGGCGATGGCGACCGGCTTCGAGCACCTGCTGCGCGAACTCGCGCCGCAGGTGCTCGGCGCGATGATGCGCCGCTTCGGCGATTTCGCGGCCGCCGAGGATGCGGTACAGGAAGCGTTGCTCGCAGCCGCGCTGCAGTGGCCGAGCGACGGCGTGCCGGACAATCCGCGCGGATGGCTGATCCACGTCGCCGCGCGCCGCATGACCGACCAGTTGCGCAGCGACTTCGCGCGCAGGCAGCGCGAAGCGTTCCTGTTCCTCTACGACGTCGGAGGCGAAGCGGTCGAACCCGCGGCAGAGGAAGCCGAGCAGGACGACACCCTGATCCTGTTGTTCATGTGCTGCCACCCGGCGCTGACGACCTCTTCCGCGATCGCGCTCACCCTGCGCGCGATCGGCGGCCTCGGCACCGGCGAGATCGCCAGCGCGTTCCTCGTGCCCGAAGCGACGATGGCCCAGCGGATCAGCAGGGCGAAGCAGTCGATCAGGAACTCCGGCGTGCCGTTCGAATTGCCGGGCGAGGACGAGCGCTCGGCGCGTCTCACGGCGGTCCTGCACGTGCTGTACCTGATCTTCAACGAGGGCCATACCAGCAGCAACGGCGCCGAACTTCATCGCACGGAACTCTGCGACGAAGCGATCCGCCTCGTGCGCACGCTGCACGGACAGCTGCCGCGCGAAGCGGAGATCGCCGGCCTGCTCGCCCTGATGCTGCTCACGCACGCGCGGCGCGACGCGCGCACCGACGCCGGGGGCGGCCTGGTTCCGCTCGCGCAACAGGATCGCTCGCGCTGGGACCATGACGCGATCGCCGAGGGCATCGCGCTGATCAGCGCGACGCTGCCGCGCGGCGCGGTCGGGCCGTACCAGTTGCAGGCCGCGATCGCCGCCGTGCACGACGAGGCAACAAGCGCCGAGGATACCGACTGGCCGCAGATCCACGCGCTCTACGGCGTGCTGATGCGCCTGTCCGACAATCCGGTGATCGCGCTCAACCGCGCCGTCGCGACCGCGATGGTGCATGGCCCCCGGGCTGGTCTCGCCGAGCTCGATGCATTGGCGGCCGATGCCCGCCTTGCCGGGCACCATCGCCTCGATGCGGTGCGCGCGCATCTGCTCGAACGCGCCGGCGAGCGCGAAGCCGCCATCGCGTGCTACCTCGCCGCGGCCGGCAGGACCGCCAGCGAGCCGGAACGGAACTACCTCGCCACCCAGGCCGCAAGACTGGGCGAGTCCCAGGCACGCCCCGGCGCAACACCGATGTCGATTCCGACGCCGCCTGTTCGTCGCCATCGATGAGCCGGGCGAGAGGCCGCGGTATTCCACGGGCCCGCCAACGGCGGCCCACCAACGAATAGAGGAAGCAACACGATGCGATTCCTGTCGATGATAAGAATCAACGAACGCGCCGGAGTGGTACCGAGCGAGCAACTCATGACCGACATGGGTAAGTTGATGGAAGAACTGAGCAAGGCCGGCAAGCTGATCGACACGGCGGGCCTGCGCCCGACCGCGGAAGGCAAGCGTGTGCGCCTCGCGCACGGGAAGCTGAGCGTGACCGACGGCCCGTTCACCGAGAGCAAGGAGGTCATCGGCGGCTACGCGATGCTCGAAGCGGAATCGATGGAAGAAGCGCTCGAATTGACCCGGCGCTTCCTCAAGGTCCATGGCGACGAATGGAACGTCGAATGCGAAGTGCGCCAGCTCGACGGTCCGGATTTCGAAGGACGTCACTGCGGCGCGTGAACTGCATCGGCGATGCACCGCTGTGACGCGCCATTGCGTCGGCGCGTCACAGGGCATGGCTTCGCTTGCGAGGGGCGCGCACCGGCGCCCCGTGGCATGGTTCAACCCTTCTGCGCGATCCAGTCGTCGATCACGCGTTGCAGCAGCGCGAGCGGCAGCGAGCCGTGCACGAGCACCTGGTCGTGGAATTCGCTGAGCACGAACTTCGGTCCCAGGGCCTGCTTCGCCTTCTCGCGCAATTCGAGGATCTTCAGCATGCCGGCCTTGTACGCGAGCGCCTGGCCCGGATCGACGAAATAGCGCTCGATCTCGGCGGTGACGTCGGTCTCCGACATGCCGGTGTTGTCCATCATGTAGGTGATCGCCTGCTCGCGCGTCCAGTGCTTGTAGTGGATGCCCGAATCGACGACCAGGCGCACCGCGCGCATCATCTCGTCGCGCAGGCGGCCGAGGTTGTCGAGCGGGTCCTTCTCGAAACCGAGCTCCCACGCGAGGCGTTCCGCGTACAGCGCCCAACCTTCCGCATATGCGGTGAACGGCAGCACGCGACGGAAGAACGGCACGCCCTGCAGTTCCTGCGCGATCGAGATCTGGAAGTGATGGCCCGGGATGCCTTCATGGTAGGCCAGCGTGCGCATCGCGAACTTCGGGTTCTCCTCGGTGTTGCGCATGTTCGCGAAGAACGTGCCGGGGCGCGTGCCGTCGAACGAACCCGGCTGGTAGTACGCACCCGGCGCGGTCTTTTCGGCGAACTCCGGCACCGCCTTGACCTGCACCCCCAGCTTGGGCCGCACGTGGAACGCGTCGCCGAGGTGGGCGTTCACGTCGTCGAGGATGGCCTGGTACTGCTTGAGCATCGCGGCCTTGCCTTCCGGCGTGTTCGGATAGGTTGCATCCGGCATTTTCGCGAGCTGCTGCACGCGCGGGCCGATCGCCCCGTCGACGAGGCCCTTGTCCTTGAGGATCGCGTCCATCTCGGTCGTCACGCGCGCGACTTCGGCGAGGCCGAGCGCGTGCACCTGCTCCGGCGTCATGTCCGTGGTCGTGTGCATGCGCACGAGGTACGCGTAGTAGGCGTCGCCGTCCGGCAGGCTCCACGCACCGTCGTTGCGCGTGACCTTCGGCTGCAACGTCGCGAAATAGTCGATCAGCGTGTTGTAGGCCGGGTACACGTTCTTCTCGATCGACGCCTCGACGCGGGCGAGCAACGCGTCGCGATCGGCCTGGCCCATCTCGGCCGGCGCGATCTTGTCGAGCTTTTCCTTGAAATTCGTGTACAGCGTGTGCTGCTTCGCCGGCGTCGCGACGAAGGCCTTCATCTGCGCCAGCACTTCGTCCACGGTGAATTTCGGCGGCACCACCTTGTTCGCCTCGCGCAGGCGCAGGCCTTCGAGCACCTGGGCGAATTTCTGCGGGAACAGGTCGAGCCGCGCGATATAGGCGTCGGCGTCGTGGCGGTTGTTGACCTGGTGCGTCTGCGCCATGAAGTCCGGCAGGGTCGATTGCACGCCGAACAACTGGTTGACCGGGAAATCGTGGTCGCGGAACTTGTCGCCTTCGACCTGCATCGTCAGGAAATAGTCGAGCACGTCGTAGGAGAGCTGGCCCTCGCGATCGAGCGCGTCGCGGTCGTAGCGATGCAGGGTCTCGACGTCCTTGCGCACCATCTCGGCCATCTCGGCCTCGTGCGCGGGCGAGGCGTCGTCGAACTTGCTGCTGTAGAAGTCCGCCCACGACGGCAGCACGCGCAGGTTGCTGAGCAGTTCCGGGCTCTGCAGCGCGAACTGCGCGAACACGCGCCCGTAGAACCAGTCGATCGAGTACGGCTTGAAATACCAGACGTGGGCGAAGAACCCGCCGCCGAGCACGAGCACCAGCACGACGAGCCGCAACAGCCACTTCAGCAGGGTGCGCATCGATATTTTCCCCATTGTGCAAAGCGCGCAGGCTAGCGCACCCGGGGGTGGCCGGCCATGGGCCGGAAGGCAGGCCTCACCGGTCACCGCGACGAACGCGCCGGGTGCGGATGGTTCCTCGATCCGGCGACGGATGCCGCCCTGCTCTCACTTCCCTTGCAGGACCTGCGCGTCCTTCACGTCCGCGAGATACGGGCCGCAGCAATCGATGTCCCCTGCATGCCTGGCGTCAAAGACGTGACCACATCCGGTGCAACCCGACCGCATGCAGCAGGCCGAGTACGAGGCAGACCGCGGAGCTCACGAACCAGAACAGCGCGCTGTTGCCCGGAAAGACCGCTTGCAACGGCAGGAAGGCGATCGCACGCAGGAGATAGACGGCCGTGATCGCGCACAGGCCGGGACGAAGCAGCGGCAGGCGCTGGACCAGCCCGGCCGCGGACCACGCATACAAGGCCCATACGACGAGGATCGCCGCAATGGCGAGCGTGGCCATCGTCGGATACCAGCGTCCCTGCTCCGCCATGCGCGCCATCTTGCGGCCCGCGCCGAGCACCACGTACCAGCGGGGGCCGCCGACGATGCAGGCAAGGTGCAGTATCGCGGCGGCCAATGAGCCGATGCCGGCCGCGACGAGTGTCGGATTGGTGCTTTCGATCATTGCGA
>Ga0068855_100004654_pt1 | contig 16749 bp, 14 predicted proteins | sample KBSCornC52_FD_66592 | JGI IMG/M metagenome (GOLD analysis project Ga0068855, IMG submission 66592) | Corn rhizosphere microbial communities from Kellogg Biological Station, Michigan, USA - KBS Corn C5-2 | ecosystem: Host-associated > Plants > Roots > Rhizosphere > Soil ...
GGACACGGTTGATGGATTGTTCAGGTAGGTCGAGAAACACGATTGAATTCCTTCTGCGCCCTGCTCTTCTACATAACTTCCCGTACGGGAATCTGTCTCAACCTATCGTGGCACATAGGGGATGCTCTCAGGTAGCGCGGGTGTAGAGCGAGTGTCAACTCCCGCCGAGTCCTGAGACAGAAGAGCAGATTGGATTTTCTGCTGGACTTCTTGTCCACAACGCAGCCGCTGAGTGCTCCTTCGTTCGCCCCGCTTCGCACTTCCCCGCCGATTGCTGCCTCTATGCAGCCAGTATCGAGCGAAAACATCGCACTGAGTTCCTCGATCAGTTCATTCAGATCGTCCAATCGCGCCAGGTCTGCCACGTCGTGCCGATCACCTTGCAATGGGTGTCTCCTTCCCTGCGAAAAGTGAGTGTCGGCAAGGGAAGGGTTGGGCCGCGCCTGTGTGTGTGGAAAATCGACCAAAAACGCCGATTCGCGAACCTTTCTTGGATTATTTTCAGCAGGGCAGTCCACGGGCGATTCCGACGAAATTGAAAGCTCAGTCCTCCTCGAAAATGTCGTGCTCCGTGTCCAGGGGAACCTCGATCTGCGGCTGGCATTCCTTCCTGAGAAGACAGCCGAAGCACGCCTCTCCTGGCTCGGCGTGATGTTCTCCTTCGGCAAGCAGTGTGAAGAGCCGCACGGCCTTCTCGATGAGGGGCTTGTGCATGCCTCGCAGGTCCTTCCCGTGGATTACCTCCCTCTTCACATCGCCCTGCTCATCGATCCAGTCCAATTCCAGCGCGAAGCTCTTGTAGTTCGGATAGAGGAGCTTCGCGGCCCAGAGCATGAAGAAGGCTTCCTCCAGGTTCCGATAGCGGCGGCTGGTCTTGTAGTCCCGTATGGTGAGGACTTTCTCATTCGGGCGGACGAGGACGCGATCCAGCTTTGCGCTCAGGAGGAAGAGCGGCGTTCCGTTGACCGCTATCGGGAACTCGCCCTGCCGCTCCACATCTATCGTGAATGGCGCATCGTCATCGTTGAGAGCATAGGTCCTTGCGACTTCGATGCAGCGTGCGATCTCCTTCTCGCGCAGCTCGGTATCGGGGTAGTTGCGGGCGAAGAAGGCGCTACGGGTCCAGGCGTCGAGGTGGTCCAGCTTCGGAAGTGGAGCATGGCGAGGATCGAAGACATGGCGGAGAACAGCGTGGAGTGCTATTCCGAACTCGGTGCCGATATTCACGGTCGTGTGCGGGCGGGGAGGCCACTGATGCAATACGCGCAGGGTGTGAAATCGTTTCGGGCAGTCGAGATCGGTGACAGACGATGGCGTGAGACGCGGAAGGTCCATGTACATTCCTCCATCGTGAGAAGGGTGGAAGGATACGCTTTCCTACTTGTATCTGTCTACCAGTATAAGCTATAGGGCCTATATTTGTCAACTGGAGAGGCGATACATTTTCTGCTCATAATCTCGGTATGTCAGAATTAACGGAACAGCAGGGTCAGAGCGGCTTCGGGGAGTGGGTGAGGAACATCAGGCGCGGGCGACGATGGACCGAGACAGAGTGCGCCCATCGTGCTGGTGTCAGCTTGCAGCGGTGGAATCGGTGGGAGAAGCGCGTGGGCCATCCGCAGCGCAAGACTTGCGAGATCATCGCTCAGGGGCTGGAATTGCCAGTGGAAGAGGTTCTGACGGCTGCAGGTTACGCGGTCGGCGCTGCCGGGAGCGTGGAGGATAGAACGGACCTATGCCGTCGCCTGGAGCGGGTACTGAAGCCGCTTCCTCCACAAGCACGGACGAAGGCGGAAGAGGAGCTGGTGAGAGACGCGCAGCAGTATGTGAATCTGCTACGCGAATCAAGCGACCCGTAGGCCCCATAAGAATTACTAGAGACGAGCGGACAAAATGCCGATCTAAAAGAGGAGTGTATGGTCCGTGTCGAGAATGGAACTTCCATATCATCGCGGACGTTATAACACTCTGGTTGACAAACTGTACGATAGTGGTATACTACAGGTGTCGCCAATAAATCGCCCAACCGTGGAGACTCTAGCAATGCGGCAACGCGCTAGAGCAGTCGGGCGGCTCGGAGTCCAGAGGTTCACCCGACGTACAAGGAGGGAGTTTTTGAACCGATGGACGTTTACGGGACGGAAAGCGCACTCTTCAGTGCGTAAAAAATGATAGCCGCCGAGATGTTGCTACGGCCCTTGTTGAGCGGGCTGCGATCTTAAGATCGCAGCCCGCTCATTTATTGTTTCCTCTGTTCTTCTTCGGTTTGGGCGGTGGGTATCGGCACGGCCCGATATCACGTGCTTTGTTCCACGTATCCAGATTTGCAGCGTAGGCCGTCACAAATCGCACCATCGCAGGCCCCTCCACCTCTGCTGAAACCAGGAACCTATCACGCGCTCTGCCAACAGTGGACCATACCTCCCACGAAACCAAATAAACATCGTAACCTGGTCGGTTCCCTGGACGGATTTCGTATGGAGCCGTAAGCGCATGTTTAATCCACTCTATACGGTCAGCACACTCCTGTCGCCATTGATCCCGAGGAACTTTGGCGAACTTCTGGCCTGCGGGCCGCTCAAAACAGACATGGTGGCAAGATTCATTCTCAAACCGAACGCTACGTCCAAGAACATCGATGACGGGAGTTGGATAGAGTTGATCGAATCTAGCTTGATATTGAGGGAAGGTTTCTTCTCCCCCAAGCTGACAGAGCGGAGGCGGATTCATTGACGCGCCTTTTTGTTGGCTGATATGCGTACACTATACCCCCTCCGGTGTATTCTGGACCGCCGTTGTTATAAAACGCTGCAAAGCCCTCCTGCTCGATCTCCTTCACCTTTGAAAGAAAGACCTCTAGGGTTCTTCGCGTCTCGGATCGCATGTTATTCTTCCTGCCAGACTATCCATACCGTCCCACGCGGGCCGACTAAAGGTCTAGCACCCTGTTTGTCACGGATTGCTCCGCCCGTTGCGCCTTCCGAAACGTGCCGTGCGGTGGCGGCATCTTGACCTCTCCCTGATTGAGAAGCTCTGCCACGGTGAGGATTTGGATGCGAGGGTAGTCCTTCCCCCAACCATCAGAGTGATAAAATCCTGCTGAAATAGCTTCCGTTTTACCACTCTCCCATGAGGTCACCTCTGCGGTTGAAGTTTAGTCGTCGCCCGATTGGTCTACTCGCGCGATAGGCAAGAACCAGGAAAGCAATCACTACAATTCTTATTACGGTGGGCAGAGGGGCCGGGTTTGACTCTCTCGTGAGGCAACGATTGTCCCAAAGTTGGAATCTCGGCGAGGCAATACGCGCTCTTGACATTGGCGCGGGCAGAGGAGTATATTGACTTCATAGTCTCATCAGCGTTCTCTGGAAGACAGTAGCAAGGGGCCGGACCCGGCCCGGTGTGTCTGTAGGCCAGCATCCGTCGCGAAAGGCGAGTCATCGCCCCCTTCGCGGCGATGCTGGCCTTTTTGCTGTTTTGGGCCTCCCGGCCCGTTCCGCAGGAGGATAACAGGTTTGAAGCGTCCAGTCTCAGGCCCGCCGGCAGCGGCGAGCGTGCCACAAGCCGCGCGAACCGCGCAAACAGCCCGCACCGCGCGGGTGGTTGTGGCAACCACCGTCATGCTCTCGTTCATTTCGTTCTGGCGCGCGGCGGCGATCGTCCTGAACGACCTCGGATCGTCGGCCTACTACGTGGGTGGAATCGCGGAGAAGGCCATCGGGCAATCGGCGCCGTGGTTCATCCTCGGCGTCATGCTCTTCTCCTACGCCGTGAGGGCGATCTATGTCGAATCCTGCTCGATGTTCACGCGGGGAGGGGTCTACCGGGTCGTGAAGGAGGCGATGGGAGGCACCCTCGCCAAGCTCTCCGTCTCGGCGCTGATGTTCGACTACGTGCTCACGGGACCGATTTCGGGTGTGTCCGCGGGGCAGTACATCGTGGGTCTGCTTGCCCAGGGGATGACTTACTTCGGGCATCCCTGGTCGCCGTCGGGAGCGACCACCAACCAGATTGCCGCGGCGCTCGCCGTGCTGGTGACCGTCTACTTCTGGTGGCGAAACACGCGCGGGCTGCATGAATCGTCCGACGACGCCCTGCGAATCATGTATGTGACGACCGCGATGGTGGTGATACTGATCGGGTGGTCCGCCGTCAGCATCGCGGTAAAGCCCGCCGCGCATCGCCTGCCGCCCGCGCCCATTGCATCGCACCTTGCGTTCAATCGCGACGCGGTCGGATGGCTCCCGAACATCGCGCCGCATGCGCTCCGACCCGTTCCGCCGCAGCCGAACGGCGAGCCGCGATTCGGCCTCCTTGCACATCCGGGGCTGCTGCTCGGACTGATCGGGATTCTGATGGCGTTCGGACACTCGTTTCTGGCGATGTCGGGCGAGGAATCGCTCGCGCAGGTGAACCGGGAGCTCGAATACCCGAAGCACCGCAACCTGATGCGCGCGGGACTGGTGATATTCGTCTACTCGCTGCTGTTCACGTCGCTGGTCTCCTTCTTTGCCTACGCGCTCATACCCGACGCGGTCCGGTCGCAGTATTTCGACAACCTCATCAGCGGCATTTCCATCTATCTGGTCGGCCCGGCGCCAGTCAGGCTGCTCTTCCAGGCGTTTATCGTCGTGGTCGGCTTTCTGATGCTCGCCGGCGCGATCAACACCTCCATCATCGGCGCGAACGGCGTGCTGAGCCGCGTAAGCGAGGACGGAGTGTTGCCCGACTGGTTCCGCGCGCCTCACCGCCGATTCGGCACCTCATATCGGATGATCAACCTGATCGTGATGCTCCAGCTCGTCGCCATCGTGGGTTCGCGCGGAGAGACGTACACGCTGGGCGAAGCTTACGCCTTCGGAGTCATCTGGTCGTTCGCGTTCAAGGGCCTGGCGATGCTGCTGCTCCGGTTCAAGGATCGGTCTGAGCGGGAGTGGAAAGTCCCCTTCAACATCAACCTGGCCGGCAGCGAGCTGCCGCTCGGCATCGGCGCGATTACGGTCCTGTTGTTCTCGGTGGCGGGAATCAATCTCTTCACGAAGCAGGTGGCAACGGTGAGCGGGGTGGCGTTCACCCTCGTCTTCTTCACGCTCTTCTTCGTATCGGAACGCGTGATGAATCGCCGCCGGGAAGCGCACGTGGAGATGGATCAGTTCAACGTGCAGGCGCATGCGGAAATATCGTGCGAAACGACGGGCGTGCGGCCGGGCAACACCCTCTGCCTCGCGCGCGATTACAACACGCTGGACCATCTGCACTGCGCGCTCGAATCCACCGACACGACGAAAACCGACCTGCTCGTGATGACGTGCCTCGTGAGGCGCGGCGGCGATCCGGCATACCGCGACATTCCGGAGCGCCAGTTGTTCGCGAGCAACGAGCAGCTCCTCTTCACCCGCGTGGTGGCGCTCGCGGAAAAGGCGGGCAAGCACGTGGACCTCCTCGTGGTGCCGGCCGCGGACCCCGATCAGGCTGCACTTCAGACGGCTTGCCAGATAGGATCGGCGGCAATCATCGTCGGCAAGTCGGTTAACAGCACCGCCGAGGAGCAGGCCCGCCGATTCGGGGCGGAGTGGGAGAAGCTGCCGCGGCGGCCGCCACACGAAGTGAGACTGGCGATCGTGGAACAGGAGGGGGTCGTTCGCGAGTTCGTGCTGGGCGCCCACGCTCCCCAACTGGCTGCTTCGGACGTCGAGCTGATCCACAAGCTCTGGCTCGACGTTGTACAGGAGCCGGCGAGATCCGCGCTGCACCACCACGAAGTCGTGTCGCTCGCGCTGATGCGGCTCCGGCAGGACCTGACGGGGATCAGGCGTAAGTCCGTGCTCGCGCAGGTAGTCGCTCTGTCAGGCTCGTCGCCCGGCGTCGTCAGCGTCGCAGGTGATTCGCGTGCCGCGAGCGCGTCGACCAAAGGAAAGCAATCCCGCGGCCAGCGCGCGGAGCGCGAATCCCCATCTGTTGTCGTAGCCGTGATGGGCAGCGAAGCGGACCTCCATGCCGCATCCATCGCGAGCCAGTTGTGCGGGAGCGGCGCGCACATCTACCTGGTCCGCCCTGTCGTGGTGCCGCGCCATCTGCCTGTTTCCGCGCCCGGAACGGCCGAAGAGCGAGACGCACTCGAGTCGCTGCGCGAGCTGACCGTCGCGGCTGCCGGGAGCGGGGCGCGCGTTACCTGCCATCTGGAGCCGACGCGTTCCGCTGCCCATGCCATAGCGGCCTTCGCCAGCCGCGTTGGCGCCGGTACGGTGGTGGTCGCGGACTACGAGGGGGACAATGATTCGACGCGAGAGATCGTCGAGGATCTCCCCTCGCTTGCAGCCTGCGAGGTCATCATTGCGCGGCGCGGCGCCGCGAGCCGTCAGGGTGAGCCCGCCACCGTGTAAGCTACAATGGTACATGAAGCGGCCACAACAGGGGTCCGTGGCGTCACGTTGCGCACTTGACGCGCGTAGGGGCCAGGCATTCGCGCTCTACGGCTGCTGGTGCGCACGAATCCTGGTACGCGAATGCTTCGCCCCGGTCGCTGAACCGAGCGTGGCCAGGAATGGCAGGTGGAGACTTGGCTGAACCGACACGGAGCGGTGATTCCATTGGTTGAACAGGATTCGGCGAGGTCAAAGGGAGAGGTCGAGGCCGAGATCGCGAAGGCGATTGTCCGCACGCACCGTGAGCAGCACGGGCGCGGCCCGGCGGACGTACGCGCCACGATTGTGCGCGATATGGTCCTGGCGCGCTATTCCGGAATCCTGACGTCGACGGAGGCGAGGCTGCTGGGAACCGAAGAGGGTCGCCGGCTGATCCGATCTGCCCGCCACGAGCTTCGCAGCATCAGCCACCGCGAAGCAGAGGACGCCGTGGCAGCGGCAGCGGGGCGGAAGGTCCTGCGCAGCTATGCCGACCTCGACGTCGAGGCGGCCGAGATGATCGAGGTGTTCATACTGGACGGCGACCTCGAAAGCGATCTCCATCCACGACCAGAGGGGCCAGGGTGACCGTCGAAAATGAATCAACGATCAATGCCGGGGACCTGAACGATGTTTACCGCGCAGCGCAGCCTCAGGAATCAACTGCTCTTCAGCCACCTCGTTCTCGTCCTGCTCATGACGGCCGTCATGGTTGGCGCGGTGGCGGCGTTCTTTCGGCTCGGCAGATCGATCGACCGGATTCGCCGCAACAACTATGTGAGCGTCGCCGCCATGCAGGACCTGAAATCGGCGCTCGCCCAGGAGGATCGCGCCCTCGTGGTCGCGCTGTCGGGTCAGCATGGGGTCGCAAGGGAGCTGTTTGAGCAGGGCGACGCGAGGTTCGGCAAATCGCTGAGGGTGGAGGCGAACAACATCACCGAGGCGGGAGAGCAGGATCTCGTGAAGCAGCTCACTGCCTCATACCGCGCGTACACGACGGCGGGGCGGCAGTGGCTGGGGCATCCTTCGCCGGAGCAATACCGCGACAGTCTCGAACCGAGCTCAGCGCGCGTCGAGGGCCTGATCGACAAGATCCTCGCGCTGAATGAGGCGGCCATCGCGCGGGCGGACCAGGCAGCGAAGCGGGAAGCGCGAAACGCCTCCTGGACGAGCGTGGGGGTGACCGCGGTGGCATTCCTGTTCGCGCTGGCGCTTCTGAGCCGGATGGTGCGCGCAGCGCTCGCGCCAATCCGTGTTCTCGCGGCGCAGGCCGAGGAGATTGGCGCGGGACATCTGGACCGGCGAATCGATCTGCGACGCTCGGACGAGATCGGCGCGCTCGGGGCGGCGTTCAACACGATGGCCGAAAAGCTCCAGCAAACATGGGACCTGGAGGAGCAGCGGCTTCACCGCGCGGAGCGGATGTCGGACGCGGCCCTCCAGAACCTGTTCGATCCGGTCATTGTCACCGACGCCACGGGCGCGGTGGTCCACCTGAATCGGGCCGCGGAGGGCCTCTTTGGTCCCGCCGAGGAGGCGAGGGGCCGTGCCGCCTCCGAGGTATTGCACGACGACCGAATCACGCGGGCCATCGAGCGGGCGATCCGGCAGGAGCGGGTCTCGGCATCGGACGACGAATCCGGGTTGGTGGCGCTGAAACCGGGCGAATCGGAGCGGACCTACCGGCTTCGCGCAACGCCCATGGTTGACGACGACGGGCGGATGCTGGGCGCCGCGGCCGTCCTGGAGGACGTCACCCATCTGCGCGCTCTCGACAGGCTCAAGTCGGAGTTCATCGGGGTCGCGTCACATGAGCTGCGCACGCCTGTCACGTCGCTCCTGCTCTCGGTCCAACTGCTGGAGGAGCTGTCGGCCGGGCCGCTCACGGCGGAGCAGCGGGAGATAGTCGCCGCGCAGAGGGAGGACCTGGAGCGGCTCCAGTTGATGATGCGCGACCTGCTCGACATCACGCGGCTGGAAGCCGGCGTCACCCCGCCGCGGCTCGAGGTGGCGCCTTCCGCGGAGCTGGTGAGCGCGGCCGTGGAGGTCGTGGCCGTCGATGCGGCGCAAAAGCGCGTCTGCATCGAGAATCGCGTGGACCGGAACGCTCCCGAAGTTCGCGCGGACCGCGGGCAGATAGGCCGCGTCCTCGCGAATCTTCTTCAGAACGCGATCCGCCACTCCGCGCCGGGAGATACGGTGACGGTTTCCGCCGAACGGCTCGACCGGATGCTCGCAATCTCGGTGGAGGACCGCGGAGAGGGAATTCCCGCGGACTACGTCGGGCGGGTGTTCGACCGGTTCGTACAGGTGCCGGGCGCGACGCGAGGGGGCGCCGGCCTGGGCCTCTCGATAGCGCGTTCCATCGTTCGGGCGCACGGCGGCGACATCCAGGTGCGCTCCGAATTGGGCAGAGGGAGCCGATTCACGTTCACGCTGCCACTCGCTTGAGCATGAACTTGGGAAAGGCCGGCGAAAGGGCGGGAAAATGGCCAGGATTCTGGTGATTGACGACGAGCACAACATTCGGATGATGGTGCGCATGGCGCTCCGCAGCGTCGGGCACACCGTCATGGCGGTCTCCGAGGGCAGCGAGGGGCTGGAGGCGTACCGCGACGGGCGGGACTGGGACCTCGTGCTGCTCGACCAGCGGATGCCGGGAATGGACGGCCTGAGCGTCCTGCAGGAGATTCGGCGCCGCAATCCGGAAGCGCGCGTCGTGATGATCACGGCGTTCGGGACCATCGATCTGGCCGTCGAGGCGATGCGGGCCGGCGCGCGGGACTTTCTCCGCAAGCCGTTTACCGCGGACGTGCTGCGCGGCGCGGTGACGGCCGCCCTGAAAACGCCTGTGCCGAAGCCGCCGGACCTCGGCGCCATAACGTACGGCCACACGACGATTAACGGCTTCCACATCACGTGGCGCGCGGACGAGATCGGCGCGGAAGCGGGCGGAATCTCCCAGAAGTTCACGATCACGGACCCGCGGATGCGCGCGGAAGAGTGTACCGTGACCCTCCGTCCGCACTTCGTCGAGGCGATCCGGGACCACGCTGGCCCGTCGGACCTGCTGCGATCCGAGCGATTCTGGCAGGCACTCTGCGAGGAGGTTGCCGCCAACTACGTCTGGCAGAACGGCGACTTTCCGCCGGATTCGAATCTGATCGTGGAAGAGCCGGGCGCGGGCCTGATGCGCTGGGTGGATATCGTCACCGCCGATTCAGCCTGAGCGCCTCCACCGGATTCCATGCTTACCCCAACCGCAAAGGCGATCAAACCACGGGGAGCACGGGGAAGGTCAAAGGCGGGATTCTTACCGCGAAACACGCGAAAAAACCTTAACCCCATGCCCTTCCCCGTGCTCCCCGTGGTTCAATTATGCCGCTGTTGTCAGAAGACGAGCTGGTGGCGGCGCATGGAGATGCTGAGGAGGAGGCCGATGGCGGCCATGTTGAGGAGGAGGCTGCTTCCGCCGTAGGAGAAGAGCGGGAGGGGCACGCCCGTGACCGGCATGATGCCAATGGTCATGCCGATGTTGACGATGATGTGGAAGGCGTACATGGAGACCACGCCGGCGGCGAGCAGCTTGCCGAGCATGTCCTCCGCCCACGCGATGGTCATTGCGCCCCGGAAGAGGAGCGCCGCGTAGAGGGTGACCAGAATCGACGAGAAGACGAACCCGCCCTCCTCGCCGATGACCGTGAAGATGAAGTCGGTGTGATTCTCCGGGATGAACCGGCCCTGCGCCTGCGTCCCCTTGCCGATCCCCTTCCCCCACACCTGCCCGGAGCCCACCGCGATTCGGGACTGAATCACGTGGTAGCCGGCGTCCTTCGGGTCCCAGTCCGGGTTGAGGAACGCGGAGAGCCGGTTCTTCTGGTAGGGCTTCAGGACGTTCAGCTTCCACATGCCGGTGAACAGCACCATGCCGATCAGGATGAGCCCGGCCAGATGCTTCACCCGCGCGCCCGCGATGAATGTCATCCCGAACCACATCGCCATCAGGACGAGCGCCGTGCCGAGGTCGGGCTGCTTGAAGATGAGGAGCATGGGCACGCCCATGTAGGCGAGCGAGCCGAGCAGCGTGGGCAGCTCCCTGATCTTCTCCTGCCGCCGCTGAAGGTAGACGGCCAGGCAGATGATCATGATGAGCTTTGCGAACTCGGAGGGCTGGAGCTGGAAGCCGCCGAGCGGAATCCAGCGCTGCGCGCCCTTCTTCGCCGCGAACTTCATCACCACCAGCAGCATGCCGATGTTGATGCCGTAGAGGAGCCGGACGAATCGGGGAAAGCGGTTGTAGTCTACTGTCGCCATGGCGACCATGACCACGAGGCCGACGCCGAAGAAGACGAGCTGCTTCTGGTAGTAGCGGGTGGAGGCGTCCCGCGAGACGCTGTAGAGAGTGATGATTCCGAGCGCCGCGACGAGGAACGTGACGATCAGGAGGGGGATGTCGATGTTCTTTCGAAATCGGGCGTCGATCATGGGCGGGCGCGGCGCGGCTGAGGTGATTGGCAGTGGGCTGAATCGATGTCAACCGGAGTATACGTCAGCGCGAGGTAAAAGTCAAACGGACGGTCGGGGAGTGATACGGGACTCGTGATACGTGATACGTGATGCGTGATGCGTGAGCCAGCCCCGCGGTTCCGGGGATGGAGCCGCGGGGTTTTGTGTGCCCACCCCCTTAACCCCCTCCCGAAGCGGGAGGGGGAACCAGTCCGATACCGATGTCGAGCGGGGCGCAATGTTTGAATCGCGTCTGGCTGCCTGCGGCGAATTGTCAATGTACTGATGACGCCCGCATTGACGCCTTGTGGCGTTCTGGTGTGCGGTCGGCCTGTTTATCGTGGTCTCGGCGAACGCCCAACGGCGCGACCGGGGAACGGCAGATTCAGGGATTCTCACCACAAAGACACAAAGACACGAAGGAACACAAAGGAAGAGCTGTTGTCTTTTCCCTGTCTCCCTGTCTCCCTGTCTCCTCGTCTGTCTTTCCGGTCCGACTCAAGGCGAGATACTTGCACGACGAAGGAACGAAATACTTGCACGACGATTGGTGGGACAGATACTTGCACGACTCAAGGGCGGGGAGCACTGGTGTCACTCGACACACTGGCTTAACCGGTGTCTTTCCGGAATCGGGCGCCCTCATTGGTTTGGGTTGGGCTGCGCTGGCCCAGGTCTTGCGCGCGATTCGCGAGAGTGCTCCGGCTGGGCTCGCGAGTGCGGCCGGTGCCGCGGGAATCACCTCCTGACATGATTAGTGGCTGTACAGCTGCTTTACGGGCCATTCGGGCAAGCGGCCGTAGACGAATCACAGTATAAACGACATCCGTCCACATGTCAACACCCGTCTACAGTTTTGTCAATTCTTTTTCGCCGCTCGCCTGAACCCCCGCCACACGAAAAAAGGCGCTGCCCCTGATTCGGCAGCGCATCTCCCAAACCGCAAGACCAACCCGCCGCTACTCTGACGGATCGATTGTCACCAACCCGCCATCGACGAAATCTGCTCCGAGGTGCAATCCGTCCAACAGGGCGGTACCCGGCAGCGGCCGCCTGCCCATGGCGTGCACCGCGACATCGCGCTCGATCCCATTCCACACGACCGTGCCAACATGTACGTCGACAGGCACATTTGTGTCGTCGGCGAGGTTTCCGTCGAGTTCTGTGAGATAAGGGAGGCCCATCGCCAAAACCGCACCCCGAGGCAGAGCGAGCGCACCCTCAAATCCCGTGTTTACGACGCACTCGATCTCGACATTCGGCTGGCCAACTATTCGAAACGTAACCCCGACCCGCGCCTGGAGCCCATCGACCCTCCCGCGAATCATCGAGCGGTGCGCGTGAGCGAGCCGCCCACCGCATAGACCGCGTTATATCCAATACGCCTGGTCCAGATCGCCGCGTCCGGGTGGATGGCTTGAATACGCCGAGCCGTCACGACCGGATCGTCCCCTATCTCATACACGCCGGTCTCAACGTCGATGGAGACAATCCTGCCAACGTTCTCCTCGACCTCGACGCGCCCGCGGATATCGGTCCTATAGATCTCCTCGCCCCGCCGCGCGACCTCTTCCCGGCTCAAACGTGAATGGTCCATCGCCCTGCTCCTCGCTCACGAATCGATCAACATTCCCAAGGTATCACACAATCCAGGAGACGCGTTCCCCCGCCCTCGCACCGGCCCAGCTAAACAAAAAGAGGACCACTGGAACCTGTCAGCGGCGCCACGGTCCAGCGACGGCTGCCCGACAAGTCCGCAGGCCTAGGAATCACCGATCGATAGCCTTGGACATATCGCCTTCCACGATGCCTCCACTTGGCAGCAACTCCTCCAGTACCTTCCGTTCCTCGGCCGGCAGTCCCAGCAGAATCCGTCGGTCCGGCTTGTGCTTCCATTCCACTGCCGCCCGAAGCAGACGCACGGGAATCTCCAATTCCTCGTGACCCTGCGCAGCTACTTCCCACGAGTTCAGCCAGTCCACGGCGAGGCCGATCGTCGCGTCAGGGCCGAACAAATCGAGAACGCTCAATGTTAGAAGTCTCCCAATAAACGATAGCGAGGAATGTCTATCGAATATATCGATTACGTCGGACAAACGGTCTGTCCAGGACTCACGATGATCGGCATCCCTAAGAATCGATCCAAACCATGATACGAACTGTACCGGGCCCAAACCGTTGTAGGTTGGGAGAAACGTCAAGCCGCGGTCAATTGATCCGAGGAACTCATTCCAGTCATAACCGAGGACAACTGTTGCGCGGATGAAGTGATACTCGGTATCGCTCGGGTTAACCTCGACCGCTCGATCAACGTCGCGCAACGCATCGGATCGTTGACCAAGGAGATGGAGCAGAAAACCACGAGACGCCAGCATACGGGCATTCGCCGGTTCAATAGACAATGCTCGGTCAAATGCACCGAGTGCATTTTCGTATTGCCCCAACAGACTGAGGGCAATGCCTCGACGGAACTGGGCTTCAGAGTCGTTCGGATCCAACCGGCAAGACGTCTCGAAGCTAGCTAACGCCTCGGCCCACCTTTGAAGCAGAAGTAATGTAGACCCGCGCTTCGCATGAGCGAGTGAATTGGCAGGATCAATCTCTATCGCTTTATCATAGCTCCATAGGGCTTGCACGTCTTGGCCGGAATGCTGATAGAGAACGCCCTTGCCGAAATGCGCGATGGCAACATTCGGATCGGCTTCGATCGCGCGGTCGAAGCTCTGGTGGGCAGATTCCAGCCGTTCCAGACTAGCCAGGCAAAATCCTCGCATCGCCCAAAGAAACGACGCATCAGAGTTCGCTGACTCTATCAACTCCTCCGCCAATTCAAGTGCTGCCTCGCAATGACCTGATCCCATCAATTCTCGTACACGGAGCTGATCATCGCAGGAACTCCACACCCTCGAGACGGCAGGTACCGGCCCAGCCAAGTCCAATGCGGCGTGAAGATAGGCGAGCGTTACTCGCGATTGAGGAGCGATTCCAGCGAGCAATACCTTGCGCTCGGCTCGGCTGTACCAACACCGAAGAAAGTCCACGATAAGTCGGATCGGGTTTCCGCGGCTCTCCTTGACCTCCAGCACAAGTCGCATGAGCGGCTCCCGTAGCTCGTACCATGATTCCCGCCCGCGTCGCTCGAACCGCACGAATCCGTCACGAGCGAGCTGACCGAGCTGAGCTGCGGCCGCCTGTTGCGACAACCGGCACCCGTTCGCAATCTCCTTCACCGGCACGGCGCCTCTACTCTTGGCCAGAAAGGCGGCGATCTTGCGTTGCTGAGCCGGCAACTCCTTCATGCGCGATTGATAATATGGCGTGAGGTCGTCCAGCATGTGTAAGAACAGCGGCAGCAGCTCATCCAGCTCATGCCGCGTGATCACCGCCGCGAACAGAAGCCAGATTCTGGGATGTCCGCCCGCCAACGCCTGGACGACTTCCAGCCTCGCTCTTGCCGCAGGTGTCTGAAGAAATGCCTCCAGTTCCCGGTCTTCGCGGAGCCGCGCAACTTTGCACAGGAGCTCGCGTGCATCGTCCACCGTCAACTCGTCCAGATGGTGAACGTTGAAAAACCCGTAGAATGCAGCGTCATGATCGGAGACGCCGTAGAACAACGCCGGAGTTGACGCAAGCAGAATCGCATTCCGCCGGTTCTGCAACAGGGCACGTAGTTGCCGCTGTCCCTCCTCGCCAACCGAATCGAATAGGTCGCCGAGATTCTCGACGATGATAAGGAGCAGTCGGTCGCCGAGGAAGTTCGCCAGCAGCGTCTCTGCGCTCGCCTGAGCATCCGCCGCCGACAAGCGATTCAACCCCTCCGATTCAGCCGCAAGCACCCCATCGCCATACTCCTTCGCTAACGCCTCCAGGACGCTCTGCATTAGGTCGAGGAACGACGAAACCTCCCACGTCTCTTCTCGAAGCCACGCGATTCGGACCCTATCAGCCAGCGGTTCATCGGCCTTGATTCGGTGATAGAGAAGGGAAACGAGGTGGGTCTTGCCGATCCCGCGCGGACCAACCAGAAGCGAGTGTTTTCGCGTCTCCGAGAACGCGCTCTCCCGTATCGACTGCATCAGGCGCGCCGCCAGTGGTTCGCGACGAACGAAGATGGCTTCCAGGGTCTCCGTCGACATGAGGCTCGGCGTAAAGGCGACGAGCATTCGTTCCGTTCGGCTCATCGAAGCCTCCGTAATGTCCGCCACGCCCGCCCGACAATCCCGAAACGAAAGCGGAATCCGGTCCCCGACTCAACCATTACGTAGTGGTCCTGTTGTAGTAGATCCAGCACGTCTCGCGCAGTTTCGTCGTCCTGAGTGATCGTCGCATGTCGCAACAGGTTGACCAGGTCGGTGAACTCAAGCGGCTCGGGTGCAATCGATAAGGCGTCGAGCATTCCCAGGGCGAAGGGGCGATGCGCCTCGATATAGTATTTATCGATCCTCTTGCGGTAGTTGCGCATCTCCCAGGGATCGTTTGCGTCGATGAGCAATTCGACGACGGCGGAATCCACGGCGGCCGGAGTCACCTTGCCGCCCGAGTCCGACAATTTTCCGACAACATGCTGGATGTAGAAGGGGAGGTTATCGACGAGTTCGGCAATGCGCTGTACTACGGCTTCAGGGTCGTCCGCAACGAGCTGATGGCCCTGCAGCAGACTCCAGGCCAACCCCCATGCGGCGTCCTGACCCAGCGCGCCCAGATCGCGCGGCAGCATGTCGTTGGTTGGCGCGTTGCCGTACCGCGCCCGCCGAAGCGCCGCCAGCACGTGGTGCAGCCCAATCGAGCCCGTATACACCATCCGTAACCGCGCGGGGTGCTGTTGTCGCAGCGCTCGCAGGGTGTCTAGCACCTCCATGGCCGACTGCTCGTCAGATCGTTGAACGATATTATCGAGCATCAACGGAAGCTCATCCCACAAAAAGACAACCCGCTTCTCCTGATTCGTCACCAGGTCCAGAATGACTCGTTCAAGACCTGTCTTCCAGTGCGCCGTCTGGGCTTCCGGCAATTTGATGATGCCGCCAACCTCGGTGCCGCCAATCGCCTTCCACGTTTTCTGAAACCATCCGGCCGTCCGCTGTTTGGCGCTCAGGTTCGCGCTGATGTCCTGCAATACGCGCTCCACGAATTCGACCGGTGTTCTCACACCTTCAAGGTCGCGCCTGAACACCAGCGTGTCTGGCTCCGGGCGGTCTTCCATAAGCAGCAGCACGCTCGTCTTGCCCACACGTCGCTCAGCAGTAAGCAGCACACTCTGCTTCTCCAGTGCCCGCCACATCTGAGAGACTACTTCCTCGCGCCCAACTACCTCGCGAGGGTCCGGCGTGCCACCTCGATTCACCGTGCGCGGCGGATAGTCTCTCCAGTTCATTGACGGTTTCTCCCCAGACGATAATCGGGCATAAAATACAATGACGCCATTGTACAATGAAACCATTGTACGAGTCAATAGTCCCTTCGATGAACGCTCGCGTCTCCCGAATCCCCGCCCCCGTCGAGCCGGCTCCAATTTGCGGAAAATCGCCGTAACCGCTTTCCGCATTACCCCGCCCGCCGCGAGTACCCATATATCAACCACTCAAAGGAAGGTGATTCACGCGACTTGAGAGGCACCGTCGCACACAACCGGTTCGCGCCGGTTCAAGGGCAAAGGCAAACCGAACTGTCGCCACGACGCGACACTCGCCACCTGGGGAAAGCTCCCGATTCTGAGAAACAGACAAGGGAAGGGTAGGTCGAGGGGAGAGGAAACTCAACCGATACGCCGTAACGCCCACGGAGGCTGGCTCTCCAGAAAGAGAGTCTGGTGGTCCGCGAAGGTCTCCTTATGCAGGAG
>Ga0068855_100004655_pt1 | contig 16749 bp, 15 predicted proteins | sample KBSCornC52_FD_66592 | JGI IMG/M metagenome (GOLD analysis project Ga0068855, IMG submission 66592) | Corn rhizosphere microbial communities from Kellogg Biological Station, Michigan, USA - KBS Corn C5-2 | ecosystem: Host-associated > Plants > Roots > Rhizosphere > Soil ...
TACAGCACACCGCCGCCGGCATTGGGGTCAGGAAATGCACTGAGAAGATCCAATGCAGCCTGGCTGAAAGGAACAGCGCCGACGGAACTGGTGCAGCTTGAACTGCTGATGAGACAGTTGTTGGCGAACGGTGCAGGTGCTGCCGATCCACTCTGGTGGTAAAGCTGGTAGGCGGTTTTGTTTGCCGTGAGACTGGGATTCAACAGCTCAGAGAAATCGCCAAGGCGCATTTTTGCCGTGGGCACGGTGTAATACGAGGATTCCTGGAAGCTGATGCGGTTGGCCTGAGCGTCACCGAAGAAGAAGAGCTTGTTCTTCAGGAACGGACCGCCAAGTGTCGCGCCGAACTGATTCTCGTGGTAAGCGGGAACCGGAGTTCCTGCGGCTGCGGTCCAGTCATGCGTGTCGAAAGCCGTGTTGCGGACGTATTCCCAGAGACTGCCGTGAAGCCTGTTTGTACCCGATTTCAGGCTGGCGTTGACCACGGCACCCGCGGAGTGTCCGAACTCGGCCGAATAGTCGCTGGTCTGCACCTTAAATTCGGCGAGGGCGTCCGGTGGGGGCTGGGCCACATAGCTGGCGCCATTGTAGAAGTCGACAACGTTTACATTGTTGTCCACGCCGTCGAGGATAAAGTTGTTTTCCTCGGCTCGCTGGCCGTTTGCTTCGAAGTCGCCCTTGCCGCCGCCGCGAGAGCCTGCGGAAACAGCCGCTCCTGCGGAGAGCTGTGCGATATAGACCCAGTTACGGCCGTTCAGGGGGACGCTGTTGATGGTGTCTGTGTCCATGACCTGGCCCACCGAGCTTTCCTGAGTCTGCATGAGGGGAGCTTCGGTGGTGACGGTGACCGTCTCGGAAGTGGAGCCAGGCTTCAGCGTCATAATGACGTTCAGGCGCTGCTGAATGCTGACGTGGAGATTGGTTTGCGTGGTGGTTTCGAAACCCTGAGCGGCTGCCGTGACCGAATAGTTGCCGATCTTAATGGGCGAAAAGACGTATACGCCCCCGCCGTCAGCCTTGGTCTTCATCACCAGTCCCGTGTCCGGACTGGTTAGGGTTACGTTTGCATTGCCGATGACGGCCCCGGTGGGATCCTGAACGACACCGGTAATCGTGCCTTGGTCCGCCTGCCCCAGAAGAAATGGAGCAGAGGCCACAATCGTGAGCACAACGAGGAACACGACTGACCATGGGCGCTTCAACATGATGATGCCTCCAAAGAATACGTTCCTATCGAATCCAAACCGGAATGCAGCCCGTTGCAGGAGATGATCGAAGGCCTGCTGAAACAAGCACTCCACCAATGTATACGGTTACATTCTTGGCTAAATTGGACTCAGCAATGGAACCTACACTTGCGTTTGGGCTGCTGTCAAGCTATATTCCCGACAGAAAACACGGAATTTAGCTGAATCGATTTACTGCACACGGTTACATTTGAGGTTAAGCTTAGCTTTTGTGTTCCAGCGCACTGATGAGACAGACGACCGTGGGCTTTCCGTAAAACGGCAGCTGTTTGTGGAATGGAATATCAGGTCGAGGTAAGTGCGAACCAGCGGGGTCGCTGATCCGTCCATGTACTAAGAGGAAAAGATGACCATCAGCATGCGAGAGATCGCGAAAATCGCGGGGGTTTCCAGCGCGACCGTCTCGCGTGTTATCAACGGATCCAACCTGGTCACCGACGAGACCGCCGAGCGGATCAAGAAGATCATCCGCGATTTCAACTTCGTTCCGAATACCAGCGCGATCCACCTGAAGAACGGCAAGAGCCAGATCTACGGAATCATCATTCCCGATTTGACCAATCCGTTCTTTACGGAAACCATCAAGATTTTCGAGGAATTACTGGTCGAGAACGAGAAGGAACTGCTGGTAGCGAACACTGATTTTCACCTGACGCGCATGCAGCAATCTCTGCGGCGGATGCTTTTGCGGCGCGTGGACGGCGTGGCGCTGCTGACATCAGAAGTGGAAGCTGCGCCGCTGGAGTCGCTGGTGCAGAATCGGATTCCCGTGGTCACGACCGATCACTATCGGACAGGGCCGGGCGTGAGCGACATCGTGGTGGATTTTGCGGGCGGCATGGCCCAGTTGATTGCGCATCTCAAGAGCCTCGGCCATCGCAATGTCGGCTTAATCGGAGGCTCGGAGGGACTGGCGACTTCGAGAGTACGCCGAGAATCTTTTCTGGATGCGGTGGTGAAGCAGGGTCTGTCGTCGCGCGAAGGCTGGATCGTCCCGGGGGATTTCAAGATTGATGGTGGATCAGCGGCAATGGCCCAGATCCTGGCGCAGGGCGAGTTGCCGACGGCCGTTGTTACGGCGAACGATCTGACCGCGATCGGTGCGCTGCGGACAGCGCATGAGAAGGGACTGCGCATTCCCGAGGACATCTCCATCACGGGCTGCGACGACATCGCAATGAGCGACATTGTGCACCCTCCATTGACGACGCTACGAATCTCGCGCAAGGAGTATGCGCAGTTGCTGTTTGAAGCGCTGCGGGCGGGAAGTGAAGACCTCAGCCGCAAGGGCAAACAATATGTCCTCTCGACGAGCCTGCTGGTGCGGAAGTCCACGGGGCCCGCGCCGGATAGGACAAGAGCCAAGCTTCGCAGCGGGCGCTAACGCAGCCAGATATTCACGCCAATGCATGCGGCAAACACAACAGCCGCCCAGACAACCGTAGGAATGGAATAGCGCAATGGAATGCGCGCATGAGGCTGCTGCTGGTCGCATATGCGGCTTTGCGAGCGACTGCTAACGATGAGAGTGACAAGGGCGCTGACTGTGAAGCTGAGCATCGCGGCATAAAAGTTTGCGGTCATCCGGCTGCCGTAGTGGAGAATCCCACTGAGAACAAGTACCTGATGGGCAATGGCCGATGCCAAGCCGGCAAGAAGGCCCGGAAGGCCACCGGCGGAAGCGCGTTTGGGAGCCAGGGCGGCAAGCGCTACGAGCGCAAAGATCGGCGCGTTGAAGGTGGAGAGGATCATCTGGATGTACTCCATCAGGCTCTGGAAGCTCAGAGCTGAATATGCCGCTGCGATGGAGAGAACGATCGCCAGCACGTTGGTCAGGCGGCCCATCCAGAAGTAATGCGCGTCGGACTCGCCTGGCCGAATCCAAGCCTGATAGATGCCTTGCACGGTTGCAGAGCTGAAGCCGGAAACGTTGTTGGCGAAGGTGGAAACGAGGCTTGCGGTCAGCCCCATCACTCCGATGGCCACCCAGGCCGGATTGAAGTAATGGAGCATGAGTGAAGGCAGGGTCGTGTTCCAGTGGCCGGCAATGCGATCGCCCAGGATCACCGGCGCTGCGATTCCGGGAAGCACGATGATGAACGCAAAAATGATTTTTGCAGCCGCCATGGAGAGCGGGACGAAAGGAACATCTGCGGCTCGCCGCACCGCCAGTGCGCGCTGCATTTGAACGAAATCCGTGCCCCAGAACCCGAAGCTGAGGATGATTCCGAGACCGACGATCACGCCCAGCAAATCCATCGTTGAGCGGGGACCGACGACCGGCAGATTCTTCCATGCATGGAGATGGTCTGCTGGGAGATGGGCAACCAGAGACGAGAGACCGCCGAAATCGTGAAGCACCAGAACGAACAGCGGCACGATGCTCACCAGCACAACCGCGAAATGAAGCAGCTCGGTGTAGACGGTCGCGCGCAGACCACCCATCCACGTGTAGAAGAGGACCACAGCGGTGGTGATGAGGATGCCGAAGGCGAAGCTCCATCCTAGAAAGGCCGTCATAGTCTGGGCCACGGCACTGAGGCATACACCGGCGAGCAGCAACATCATGGCGGCCATGCATAGAGCCACGGCCGACCGGGTGCGTTGTCCGTAGTAGTTGGCGATGAAATCGAGCACGGTGGGATAGCGACCGCGAGCGAATGCGGGCAGCAACCAGAAGGCAACCACGATGAGGGCGGGAATGGCCCCGATCCAATAGAAGTGGCAGGCCAGCATGCCGTATTGCGCGCCAAGGGCCATCATGGCGATCACATCGAGGGAACCGCAATTAGCGGCGATGCAGGCGGCGATGCACATCCAAAGCGGGAGTGCGCCGGTGGCATTCAGGAATTCGTTAGAGGATTCTCTCTTGCGGCTGGCAAGGATGCCCAGCGCAATGAGCGCGGCGAGATAGAGACCGCCCAGGACGTAATTAATTGGACTCCAACTCATACTGCCGCTGCATCCTCTCCAGACACACGCGCAAAATCGCATGAGCGCAGGGTTTAATTCGGAGAGTAAGGATGATTGTATGCGAGCGGCCGGTGTGAAACCCCCGCTCGCAACATCCATGGAAGGGCGCACGGATCGTACTAAAAACGTTGCATCTTTACGCGCACTACGGTTGGCTTGTCGTAGAAGCAGAGACCGCGATCGGTTTCATCGCCATTCCAGAGGCGCGCAGGCTTCCAGACACCGTTTTCGTATGCCCCTTGTTCTGCGGTGAGAATCTCACTGTGAATCCATGCCGGCTTGTTGGGCAGATGCAACACCACGCTGGCATCAACGCCGGTGACGAGGAACTCATCCGGGCCGAGTTGCGCCACGATTGCGGCTCCGTGAGCATCCTTGGTGCCGGGAGCGCGACGCCCGTCCTGTTGAGGGAAGCCAAACGCGACGGTGGCTTGCCATGGGCCGAAATCAATTTCCTGCGTCGCTTGTCCGGGCTCTTCGACAGCCGTTTTCAACTTACCCTCGGACTGCAGTTGAGCGATTTCGCGATCCATCGGAGCAATGAGCGCGTAGTTACGGGCATGAGCAGTCCACGGTTCGTCGCCAAGTATGTTCCAGCCGCTCTGGTCGACGCCGAAGGGAGAAAAGCCGATGGCGTCTGCGCCAAGAGCGTAGAAGAAGAACTTGGCGAAGCTATCGCTACGGCCTGTTTCGGGAATCCAGAGAGGATTGTCAGGACGGTGGTAAGTGGCCATCGTCTCGCGATAGAACTGCGAATCGTCGGCGTAGATGTCGGGGCCGATCATGTCAATCGACGGCGCGAGTTTGCGCCAGAGGCCAACGAGCTTCTGCACCGCGCCACCGCTGGGGTAGCCGATTCCCGGCTGATCGATCTGGCGCTGCGGAAGCTGGGCCGCCGGGTAGTTGATCCAGACGTTGATGTAATACGGAATGTTGAACTCGCGCTTCCCTGCTGCAGCAATTTCGTTGATGTATTTGGATTGGTAGTAGGCCTGAAAGATTTCGTCGGCCTCACTGCCGAACACCTGGCTCCAGGTGCCGTGCTGCTTTCCGGTGGCGGTGAGCAGATCGGCGGGGACGTCGCCGGCGAATTCCTTGTTCGCTTGAGCCGAGTAATCGCGCACGCTTCCGACGTTGCCCGATTCGTTCTCGATCTGGATAAGCAGAACCGTGTGCTGTTCGCCATCAATCTGGCTGAGGTGATGCGTCAAAGCCGTGAAAGCTGATTTGTCGGCATCGAGTGTGTTCCGAGATAGAGGCGAGAGCACATCGATGGGTTCCCCGTCGCGGCGGATGATGCGGGGAAACCGGGCGGTATCGGACTTCACCCAGGCTGGAACGTAGTGCATGTTGCCGTTCTTCCAGGTGCCGAACCAGAGCAGAACGACGCGCAGGTTATGCGCACGCGCACCTTCAACGATGGCGTCAACATTGGTGAAATCGAATTTGCCCGGCTGCGGTTCGAGCTGCTCCCAGTAGACGGGAGCTTCTACGGTGTTGGCGTGCAGGTCAGCCATGGACTTCCAGACCTGCGGCAATTCGCTCGGCCATCCGCTGGAGTTGTGAATCTGTCCACCAAGGATGAGGTAGGGCTGGCCGTCCACAAGAAGTGTGTAACGGCCGTCTTTCTGGACCAGCCGGGGTGCTTCGGCAGCGAAGAGTTGTGAAGCTGCGGCAACAAGGAATAGAGATAGAGCCGCGATGCGGCAAAGGAGGGCAGGACGGAACGCAGCGTTCAATGTCATGAAGATCACCTGCACCGGAATGTAATCGTATACATGCTGAATTGCAAGCTTCTCCTTCCGCCACATCCAATCGGAGACGGTTTTCTGGAACGGCTCGGATGGAAATGCTCGATCCTTTTGGCGCTGTTTATGACGATCCGCGTTCTGAAGCGATCCGAGGGCGAAGCAGATCGGCGAGATCGTCGATGCGCTCGTCGAGCAGATGCATCTTCCGGGAGAGGCCCTGAATCTCCAGTTCGGCGCGTCGATTGACTTCGAAGTCCAGTTCGCTCCGCAGGCGGTCTTTTGTGTCCTGACGATTCTGACTCATCATGATGACCGGCGCCTGGATGGCCGCAAGCATCGAGAGGAAGAGATTGAGAAGGATAAATGGGTAGGGATCCCATGCCTTGTGGTCCAGGAAGACGTTCGCCGAAGTGTAAGCAATCAGGACGACAGCGAAGGTAATAATAAATGTCCATGAGCCACCAAACCTGGCAACAGAGTCGGCGATGCCCTCACCAAACGTCTCTTCCTGCTCGATGATCTCGTTGGGATTGCGGGTCGCGCGCAACCGAACGAGTTGATGAGCAGCATGGTACTGGTGAGCGAGAGTGGTGAGCAGATCCATGCCCGCATCCGGCTTACGGAGCATCAGGGTCTGAATGTCGTCCCGGGATATTTCGAGACAAACGGATTCCTCGAGCGCAGTGGCGTTGGTCTGATGAGGAGTCTCCTCCAGCATGGAGGCGAAACCAAAGAATTCGCCTGGTCCAGGCTCGTCGACCACGACCTCCTGATGATCTTCGTCGATCGTGGTGACGCGGGCCTTACCAGATACGGTGACATACGCCAGGCCTACGTCGCCGGCCTTGTATATGCGTTGACGGGGCGCGTAGTTTTTGATGTCGACTTGTGAGGCAAGAACTGCGATCTCGTCGTCATCGAGGAGGGAGAAGAGGGGAACGGTCTTGAGGATTTCGGGTTTGCAACTCATTGGGTTCTCCGTTGCGATGGTGTGAAGTGATCGTTGGCTGCGGATTTTACCTGAGGGGAGGCATGCCGGAGCGGGAAATCTATTTCGTAACCGAACTGGCAGCCGATTTTCGGGCTGGCGATATGAGCGCCGCCCAGGGCTGCGAAGGTGAAGCTCATGCGGCTGTTCAGCGCCCAGGCGCCGCCGAGCAGGGCCTGGAACTGGTCTTTGCCGAGGCCGTTGTTATCATCGACCGCGCCGTAGAGTTCGCCGCCGAGCGTGAGGCGCGGGTTGAAGTCGTGCTGAAGCGACAAGCCGCCGGTGTAGACATGGCCATGAGCGATTTGAATTCCGAGGACGCCGGTGCTGGTGTTGCCGGCGAAGAGGTATCCGAAGTTCGCGTTGATTCTTGTCTTGTCCGAAATTGATTCCTGCGCGATGGAATTCAGGGCGTAGTCGGTCTGGCCCGAGCCAAGCGACTGAACCTCATCGCCGGTGGGGAATTCGATGTAGAGGCTTGCTGAAAGCGACGGGATACGTAGCGGGCGGGACGCCTTGTGGAAGTTCCACTTGATACCCATGTCGGCATCGCCATTGCCGTTCGAGGTTTCAGAGCCTGACGCACGGTAGATGGCAAGATACGGAACGTCGAAATCGAGTTCGAGCCTGCGCGGAAGGCCGTAGTTGACCTTGAAGTTTGCGGTGTTCTGACGGAGGTCTGGGTACTGCGCGGACTGGAGGCTGTCGAGCTCGTTATAGATCTCGATGTGAAGGGTACCCTGGTCAGTGACATCGGCGTTGTCAGTGTAGAAAGGCATCTGGGCGGAGAGCGGCGCAGCAATCAGTCCGAAGACAGCCATGAGGAGAAGCCGCAGGGGAGTTTGCATGCAGGTGAGAACTACTATACCGGGCGGGCGATTGGGGGAAATGTCAATGGAGCGTAAAAACGATGTGAGGGCGACGAGGCGTCCGGAGTTTAGCGAGGAACGCTCCTACGCTTACAATGTTGAAGATTCGCAAGGGGAGTGTTGATTGAGTCCGGATGTCGATCCTTGTGTTCTGGTTTATGACGTGGGAGGGAGCCACATTTCGGCGGCGGTTTGCCGGAGGCAGAGCTATGGGTTGGGCACAGTGGTGCGGGCCAACCTACCCGAAGAGCAGACAAGCGACGCCTTCATCGATGTGCTGCAATCGCTCGGCCTCAAGGCAATGGAAGGTGCTGCTGTTGAAGGGGCGGAGTTCGCCATGCCGGGGCCGTTCGATTATGAGAAAGGCATCAGCTGGATGAAGCACAAGATGCCGTATCTCTATGGCGTGAATGTGAGCGAGGCGCTGGCGGCGCGATTCGGATGGAAGCCCGTGCAGGTGCGGTTTCTGAATGACGCGGCCGCTTACCTGCTGGGCGAAGTCGGCGCCGGTGCGGCGCAGGGTGTGAAGCGGGTGGTGTGCTTCACGCTGGGGACCGGCGTGGGATCGGGATTTGCGGTGGATGGACGAGTGGTCACCGAAGGTAAAGGTGTGCCGCCCGGGGGCGAAATCTGGAATGTGCCTTATGAAGGTGGCATCGTGGAGGACAAGATCTCCACCCGCGCCCTGAAGCAGGCATACGCAACGCGTAAGGGCGAGGACCGTGAGGTGGCGTCGATTGCTCACTATGCGATCGGGGGCGATCCGGATGCGGTGGCAGTGTTTCAGGAGTTTGGGAAGACGCTGGGGACCGCGATCAAGCGGCTGCTTTCGGATTTTGCGCCCGACGTGGTGGTGCTGGGCGGAGGAATCTCGCGATCGGCCCCGCTGTTCCTGGATGCGGCGAAGTCGGAGCTGGCCGGCACCCAAATTGAAGTGCGTATCGCGGAACTGGGGGACAATGCGCCGCTCGCAGGAGCGGGGGTGGCGTGGTTCTCTGACCCGCCAGTTCCTGGTTGCTAGCTTCTACTTCCGTCTCGGTGGACGCCCTATTTGCGTGAGGCCGGCTCTTGTTTCGGGTCGGGTGGAAGGCTGTAGATCACTTCGCCGGGGCGGGCGTAGTGTAGCTTTTCGCGGGCTTCGTGTTCGATGGCGTCGGGGTCGTTCTTCAGGTGATCCACGTGCTGGCGCAGGCGGGAGTTTTCGTCTTCAAGCTGCTGGATTTCGTTCTTGAGGTGCTTCTCCTGGTCCCGCTGGCCGTACCAGGTGGAGAGGCCGTGACGCCCGTTCACTACACTCCATGCAAAAGCGAGGGCGAGAACCACGGCAAAGACAGTGCCCGCGGGACGCCAGCCTTGCTGCAGCCATTGGGTGGCCCTCTGACCGAGCGGAAGCGGCTCGATGGCCGCTTCCTTTTTTTTGGTGAACAGATTCGGGTGCTGCATTCGGCCTCGAAGACAAACTTTAGCCCTGAACAAATTTTTCGGCGGCGGAGCGGAGGGCGACCATATCTTTCTCGTCGCGTGCCTCGGTGTAGGCCCGCACCACCGGCTCAGTGCCGGATAGGCGGAAGCATGCCCACGAACCGTCGTCGAGGATCAGCTTGAGCCCGTCAGTGCGCACGACCTGCGTGACCTTGCGGCCGCCGAGCTCAGTTGGATCCTTCTTCAATTCTTCAGTGAACGCGGCTTTGCGATCCGGGGTCAAGCGGAAGTTCTCGCGAACGGGATAGTAGGAACCAACCTTGGCAAACAACTCCTTGAGTTGACGGCCGATGCTCTTGCCGCGCGCTGCCACCATCTCGGTGACGAGGAGGCCGGCGATGATGCCGTCCTTCTCCGGGACATGGCCGCGGATCGTGAGGCCGGCGGATTCTTCGCCGCCAATAGCGATCTTGTCGGCAATGATGAGCTCGCCGATGTACTTGAAGCCGACGGGCGTTTCGAAGAGCGGGACCTTGTGGTAGTCGGCAAGGGCGTTGATGAGGTTGGTGGTGGCGACGCTCTTGGCGACGCCGTTTTTCCAGCCGCGGGTTTCGACGAGGTAGTCGAAGAGGAGCGCGATGATGTAGTTGGGCTGGATGAACGTGCCGTCTTCATCGACGATGCCGAAGCGGTCGGCGTCACCGTCTGTCGCGATGCCGATTTTGGCGCCGAACTCCTTCATCTTCTTTTTGCAATCGCCGAGGAGATGGTCATCGGGCTCAGGTGCATGGCCTCCGAAAAGAACGTCACGGTAGTCGTGCACGGTTGCGACTTCAACTCCGGCTTCGCGGAGAATGTGGCAACTATAGCCGCGGCCCGCTCCCCAGAAGGGATCGAAGACGACTTTGATGTGGGATTTGGCGATGGTTTGGAGATCGACGAGTTCGCTGAGCCGGTGCAGGAAGCCAGGTTTTACGTCGGCGGTCTCAAACCCGCCCTCCGGCGGATCGGAGTGGGGGATTTTGCCTTCGGTGTTCGCGTTGATGGCGGCTTCGATCTGCTTTGTAACTTCGGGCAGGGCCGGAGCGCCGTCGTGGGTGGAGAACTTGATGCCGTTGTACTCCGGCGGATTGTGGGAGGCGGTGAAGTTGATGGCGCCGGAGGTCTTGAGAGCGCGAACGGCGTGGGCGATGGCAGGGGTTGGCGCTGCGTCCGGGATAACGATCGGCGTGATTCCTGCGCCAGCGAGGATCGCTGCGGCTTCTGCAACGAAGGATTCGCCGAGGAAGCGAGGGTCGCGGCCCACGAGAACGCGATGGGGCTCAGGCTGAGTCTTGACGTAAGCGGCGATGCCTGCAATGGCGAGGCGAATGTTGGCCAACGTAAATTCGTCGGCAACGATGGCCCTCCAGCCGGAGGTGCCAAATTTGATTACGGAACTCATCGGTCGTTCTCCTGGGCGGCTCAAGGCCCGCTAAACGTAAGGATAAGATGCGAGCCGCAAGGAACATACTGCAACACGAGAGTGAAGTGGGCAAGTCGGCGCTGAACCTTCGCCGATGAATCGAGAAAGACAGTTACGTTGGGGCGTCCAGTTTGATTCGTGGACTGAAAAATGTGATGGGGGGGCCGGGCTTTGTCCGTACACTGGACCGGACAGTACACCGGAGAGAGCGAAAATGCACGAGCACGGACCGAGCCCGCAGGCACGGATTGTCCTGACAACGGAAAGCACCCTGGAAGAGGCGAATAAGCTGGGACGCACGCTGGTGGAGGAGCGGCTGGTGGCTTGCGCGACGCTGCTGCCCGTAGTGCAGTCGATTTATCACTGGAACGACCAGATCCAGTCGGCGCCGGAGACCATGGTGCTGCTGAAGACGAGCACGGAGAAGCTGGAGCAACTCGAGAAGAGGCTCAAGGAACTGCACACCTATCGAGTGCCGGAATTCCTGGTTTTGCCGGTGGAGAGCGGGAGCTCAGCCTATCTTGAGTGGATGTTCGGGGCTTTGGCGGGAGCGAAATCAGCCTCTTAGATTTCCTCGCTGAGTTCGTTTTCCCCTCCAGGGCTGCAGGTTCAGGCGGAGGTTCTCACCACACAATCCCCGGCGCGACGAAACGCATCGCGGTTCTTTGTGCTGTGACGGACTGCCGGATTCAGAACCTGGCCTTCTGGTATTCTGAGCATCAGTCGTGATGCGCTGGTTACTCATCGCGCTTCTGGTTTCTTTAGGGGGACTGCTCCTGGCGGCGGCGGGCGTAGCGCGCCATGTGTGGCTGCACCGGAAGAAGCTCAAGCAGAACAACGCTCAAAGTGACGCGGTGGTGGTAGGCGCTCTTGAAGAATCAGACTTAGAGTCAGGAAGTTAAGGGAAAAACGTGGAAAACGGAATTTCAAAGCCGCTCTCTTCAGAGATCGCGAATTCTGCCGTCTCGAGCGGGCTGCGCAGTGCCGGAGTGGTGCTCGCGGGCAGCGCGCTGGTGGCTGTCTGCTCACACATCGCGTTGCCGCTGTGGTTCACGCCGGTTCCGCTGACCCTGCAACCTCTTGCAGTCCTGCTGCTGGGCCTGGTGCTTGGGCCTCGGCTGGCTGCGGCGACTTTAGCAGCGTATCTGCTGGAAGGTGCCGCGGGGTTGCCGGTGTTTACGCCTGGCTTTGCGCTGGGCACGGGCATCGCACACCTGCTTGGGCCGACGGGCGGATACCTGATGTCGTATCCCGCGGCAGCGGCTCTGGTGAGCTGGCTGCGGCGGCGTGTGGCGCGTGGATTCGCGGGAGCGGTGTTGAGCGCGGCTGCAGGAGACGTGTTGATTCTGCTGTGCGGGTTTGTGTGGCTGTCGATGTGGACGCACACGTCAATCGGAGCAGCGTTCGCCCTCGCGGTACTTCCCTTCTTGCCCGGTGACGCGCTTAAGGTTGTGGCGGCGGCAGGCATCGCTCGCGGGCTGGATCGCGTGCGCCGGAACCGATGGACGGTATCCTGAGAAGGACCAGCACGGTAGTTTGCCGAAAGGATTGTTGTCTACAAGTGAGTAATAGTTCTGGACCCGCTGTTTCAAACTCCACCCGGGAGATTTCCATTGCGCACAGCCCGGACTCGGACGACGCGTTCATGTTTTATGGACTGGCGACGAACAAGGTTCGCGTGCCGGGATACAAGTTCACGCACACGCTGTGCGATATCGAAACGCTGAACCGGAAGGCACAGAACGAAGCGTTCTATGACGTGACGGCGATCAGCTTCCATGCATATCCCTATCTTCAGGATAACTATGCTCTGATGGGGTGCGGCGGCAGCGTAGGCGAAGGCTACGGGCCGATGGTAGTAGCGCCCCGGCAGATTGCGCCTGAGAATTTGAAGCGCATGCGGGTTGCGGTTCCAGGGACGCTGACGACAGCGTACCTGGCGTTGAAAATTTTCGATCCGGATATCGAAACAGAGGTCGTGCCGTTCGATCAGATCATTCCTCAGGTGCTGGCGGGCAAGTATGAGGCGGGACTGATTATCCACGAGGGCCAACTGACCTACAACCGAAGCGGGCTCCACAAAATCCTCGACCTGGGTGTGTGGTGGCGCGAGACAACAAAGCTGGTGTTGCCATTGGGCGGGAATGCTATCCGGCGGTCTCTCGGGCCGGAGCAGCACAAGATCATCTCCAAGGCTCTGCGGGACAGCATCCAGCACGGGCTCGATCATCGCGACCAGGCGCTGGAGTACGCGATGCAGTTTGCTCGTGACCTCGACACCAGCCTGGCGAGCCGGTTCGTAAGCATGTACGTCAACGAGCGGACGCTCGACTATGGACCAGATGGCCGCGAGGCGATCCGTAAGCTGCTGGAGATGGGGCACGAGCGCGGGATCATTCCGATCGAGCCAAAGGTGGAGTTCGTAGACTGAGAGCGTTTCGTTTCAGAGCGAAATCCGGGGCTGATGCCCCGGATTTTCCTTTTGGAGAATGCCCAGGTGCCTGAGGTCCTGCGTGCCCGTTCCAGAAGTAATTTGAATTTGCAAAGCTTGCGCGCTTAGCTGCTCAAGAATTTCTAATATCCGCCGATTAGTTGGACAGTTGAGGGACCTTCGATGCTTCTGAGCCGGGATGAGCTGATCGCATCGCTGTTTCGGGAGACAGACCGAGCGCAGCGGATGAAGACGGGACTGGCGGTAATCCTGTGCGGGATTGACGATTGGGAGAGCTGGCGATCGAGGCTTGGGGAACACGCACTGCAAGAGGCGGAGCGAGAGATCACCACGCGGATCGTAGGGCTTTTGCGCTGCTACGACCTGGTAGGCCGTTATGGCGATGGAGAATTCGCACTGCTACTGCCGGGATGCAACAGCTTCAAAGCTTGTTCGATGGCGGAGCGATTGAATTTCGTATTCAACTCAGAGCTTCGAGCGGGTGATGAGGAGATGCGTTTCACCGGTTCCTTCGGGGTTGCAGGCAGCGGCGGTCGATCGCCGGTGGTGGTGCTTCGCAATGCAGAGAATGCTTTGAGGAATGCCCGCATGCGGGGACCTGGATCCGTTGAGCGCTCCTCGTATGATGTGGAGCCCGACCCCGCAACGCTGCTGATGCCGGTGATCGAATACAACTGACATCATTGGTAGCTATCAAGGGGCTGCGGGCTGCAGGTCCGCGGCAGAGGTCTCCAGAAACTCCTGAAAAACATCATTGGAGAGCAGGCGCCCTTGCGGGGTGAGTCGGATGGTTTCGCCATCGGTAACGAGAAGACCGCGGGCGACAAGCTGATCAACGGTTTCGAGTGCACGCGCAACCGTGTGCATGCCGAACTCGTGGCGGAGGTCAGCAACCGAGACGCCGTGGTTGAGGCGAAGGCCCAGGAACCAGGCTTCCTCGTGCTGTCGGTCCGGGGAGAGCCATGCGGTTTCGGGCGGCAGCGAGGACTCGATGTAGGCGGTGAGGTCGTCCGTGGTGGTGAAGCGGAGGACGTATCCGCTCTCCGTCAAGTTAGGTGCCGGTGAAGACTCGCGCAGCATGGAGGAGGCGTCGAGGCCGAGGCCCAGATAAGGACGCCGCTGCCAGTAGCGCAGGTTGTGGCGAGATTCGTGACCGGGGCGGGCGAAGTTGGAGATTTCGTACTGCTCGAGGCCGGCATCGGTGAGAGTGGCGATCGCGTACTCGTACATACGGGCGATGGTGTCGTCGTTGGGAACGACCCCGGCGTGGTATCGCGCGCCGCCGGAGAGGAGTTCGCGACCGAGCCGCGATTCGTCGTCCACCTCAAGCATGTAGACACTGGCGTGCGGAACAGCGGTGGCAATGAGGGTGGAGACGGAGTCCTGCCAGGAAGCGAAGGTCTGGCCGGGGAGACCGGCGATGAGGTCGAGATTGATGTTGGTAAGTCCGGCTGCGCGAAGGCGCGCGAGGTCGTCAAGGACAATGGCGCTGGTGTGAAGGCGACCAGTCTGGCTGGCTTCGCGATCGATGAAGGACTGGACGCCGAGACTGATGCGGTTGACGCCGGCGCGAGTGAAGGCGGCCAGAGTTGCATCGGAGAGCTGCCCGGGGGCGCATTCGACAGTGATCTCGGCATCGGGATCAACGGAGAACTCGGCGCGGATAGCTTGGAAAAGTTGGTCGATGAGATCGGGTTCGAGAAGACTGGGGGTCCCGCCGCCGAGATAGATGGTATCGACGCGTGTTGGGAGGTGAGCGCCGTTTTCTGTCCATTTGCGGGACTCGTGCATCTCAGTGATGAGGCGTTGAATGTACCGCTCGTGTTCATGGGCGGGAAACACGCCCGAGGCAAAATTGCAGTACGTACACTTCGAGCGGCAGAACGGAATGGAAATGTAGAGGCCGAGTTTGTCGCTGCCGGGTACCGCCATATTTCGATTCTTTCATGGCGCGAAAGGAAGGCGGGGTGCTGCGGGCCGGTCCGACAGTTTAGGGTCCGAGTTTGAGAAGGAGACGGTTTTTTGAAGGCCTGGCCAGCGGTTGCCGTTCTTATCGTCCAATCTTTTCTCTGCATTGCTCATTGGTTCATGTACCAGACGTGGGTGGATTTCTGGTGGCCCATGAGCCACGCTTCCCTGCTGCCGCTGCGCATTGGCATGACGGTGCTGTCGCTGGTGTTTATACCTGCTTCGTTTCTGAGCTTCCGGCTTTCAAATCTGCCTGTGAGAGTGTTCTACCGCGTGACAGCGGTATGGATTGGCCTGGCCAATTTTCTGTTTGTTGCGGCATGGCTGGCGTGGCTTGCGGATCTGTTCGTGAAATTTTCGGTACCGCCTTCAACGCGATCTGCGGATCGGCCGTATGTTGCGGGGGTGCTGCTGGTGCTCGCGATTGCAACGGCAATTTTTGGGCTCATCAATGCGCGAACGCTTAGGGTGCGCCGCGTCAGCGTATCGGTGCCGCGATTGCCGGAGCGATGGCGCGGCCGTCAGGCATTGCTGATTTCAGACATGCACCTGGGGCATGTGAACGGCGTGGAGTTCGCGCAGCGCATTGCGGCCAAGGCTAAGGAACTGAACCCGGAGATCATCTTCATTGCCGGGGATCTTTTCGACGGGAGCAAGGTGGATGCAGCCACGATGATTGCGCCGCTGAGGGAGTTGAAGCCGCCGTTGGGAGCTTTCTTCGTCGATGGAAATCATGAGGAATATGGCGGCGCAGCGCACTTCGAGCAGGCGGTGCGGACTGCCGGGATTCGCGTGCTGCACAACGAGTGCGTGACGGTGGATGGCTTGCGGATTGTGGGGGTGCCGTATGGACCGGCGTCGTATCCGCTGCATTTGCGGGCCTTCCTCGAACAACTGGGATTAAAGGAAGGACCGGCGAGCATTCTGCTGAATCACGTTCCGAATCGGCTGGCAATTGCCGAGCATGCCGGGGTAAGCCTGCAGCTTTCGGGACATACGCATGGCGGCGGGCAGTTGATACCGTTCAACTTCATCACGCGACGCGCGTTTGGGAAGTACACGTACGGGCTGCAGCAGTTCGGGGAGATGCAGGTGTACACGTCGAGCGGCGCGGGGACGTGGGGTCCGCCGATGCGGGTGGGAACTAATCCGGAGATCGTGTTGCTCACCTTCGCATAGACGTGTTTTGATAATCCTTCCGCTTGAAGAGAATGCTTGAATCACTCGAAAGGCAAGGATTATGAACTCCGGAAGAAAACGCTTTCATACCGCTCTGGTTGGGATTTGTCTGCTGGTGTGCGCCGCGGGTGCGCAACACAAGGATTCGGACTCGCGTGCCGAGGCGCAGAAGACGATCGAGTTCCCAACTGTGCTCTACGGTGCAGCTTACTACAACGAGTACATGCCGGGAGACCAGGACGCGCGGCTGACGAAAGATATTGAATTGATGAAGGCCGCGGGACTGAACGTTGTGCGCATGGGCGAGTCTACGTGGAGCCTGTGGGAGCCGGAGGACGGCAAGTTCGAATATGCGTGGATGGACCACATCGTGGACGCGATGGGCAAGGCCGGGATCAAGGTGATTCTGGGGACGCCGACGTATTCGATTCCGGC
>Ga0068855_100004658_pt1 | contig 16743 bp, 9 predicted proteins | sample KBSCornC52_FD_66592 | JGI IMG/M metagenome (GOLD analysis project Ga0068855, IMG submission 66592) | Corn rhizosphere microbial communities from Kellogg Biological Station, Michigan, USA - KBS Corn C5-2 | ecosystem: Host-associated > Plants > Roots > Rhizosphere > Soil ...
TACCTCAGACAACCGTTATAAAGAAGGGCTGTTTAAAGTGTTTGCCGAAAATTTTCCTATCTCCGATTCAAGAAACATCTTCGTATTAGAGTTTCTTGATTACTTTATTGATCCGCCACGTTACGATATTCAAGAATGTATCGAGCGCGGATTAACTTACAGTGTGCCTCTTAAAGCCAAGCTTCGCCTGTCATGTAATGACGAGGAACACGAAGATTTTGAAACTATTGTGCAGGACGTGTACCTGGGAACTATCCCTTACATGACACCTAAAGGCACATTTGTTATCAACGGTGCCGAGCGTGTAATTGTATCGCAGTTGCACCGTTCACCCGGCGTGTTTTTTGGACAAAGCCGCCATACAAACGGTACAAAATTATATTCGGCCCGTGTAATACCTTTCAAAGGTTCATGGATTGAATTTGCTACTGACGTTAACAACGTGATGTATGCTTATATTGACCGTAAAAAGAAATTCCCGGTAACTACCCTGCTGCGTGCAATTGGTTATGATTCGGATAAGGACATTTTGGAATTATTTGAACTGGCCGACGAGGTAAAAGTTAGCAAATCAGGTCTTAAGAAATTCATCGGCCGTAAACTGGCTGCAAGGGTACTTAAGAAATGGGTTGAAGACTTTGTGGACGAAGATACCGGTGAAGTTGTTTCGATTGACCGTAACGAGATCATCCTGGAGCGTGAAACCGTGCTGGAAGATGACCATATTGATATGATCATTGACGCAGGTGTAAAAACAATCATCCTGAACAAGGAAGATTCGACTACCAGCGGCGACTATACCATTATATATAATACTTTACAAAAGGATACTTCAAACTCCGAAAAAGAAGCGGTTGAGCACATCTACCGTCAATTACGTAACGCTGAACCACCTGATGAGGAAACTGCCCGTGGTATCATCGATCGTTTGTTCTTTTCGGATAAAAGATATGACCTGGGCGATGTGGGCCGCTACCGCATCAACCGTAAACTGAAATTAACTACTTCGGAAGAAACCAAGGTTTTAACCAAGCAGGATATTATTGCGATTGTTAAATATCTGATCAAATTAATCAACTCAAAAGCTGAGGTGGATGATATTGATCACTTGTCAAACCGTCGCGTACGTACCGTGGGTGAGCAATTATACGCACAATTTGGTGTTGGTTTGGCCCGTATGGCCCGTACCATCCGTGAGCGTATGAACATCCGCGATAATGAAGTGTTTACGCCAACTGACTTGATCAACGCGCGTACATTATCTTCAGTTATCAACTCGTTCTTCGGAACAAACCAGTTATCACAGTTCATGGACCAAACCAACCCACTGGCAGAGATCACGCACAAGCGTCGTCTGTCAGCCCTGGGGCCAGGTGGTCTGTCACGTGAGCGTGCTGGTTTCGAGGTTCGTGACGTACACTACACCCACTATGGCCGTTTGTGTACTATTGAAACACCGGAAGGACCGAACATCGGTTTAATTTCGTCGCTTTGCGTACACGCAAAGATCAATAACTTAGGCTTTATCGAGACGCCGTACAAACGTGTGATTGATGGTAAAGTACAGGTACAGGAAGATGTTATTTACCTATCGGCCGAGGATGAAGACGGCAAGACTATAGGCCAGGCAAACGCTGTTTATGATGATAAAGGCGAATTTGCTACACCGAAAGTTAAAGCACGTTTTGAAGGTGACTTCCCGATCATCGAGCCTGAAAGGCTGGATTTGATGGATATTGCGCCGAACCAGATCACTTCTATCGCGGCTTCGCTCATTCCGTTCCTTGAACATGATGATGCTAACCGTGCGCTGATGGGATCGAACATGCAACGCCAGGCAGTGCCTTTATTGCGCCCTGAAGCGCCAATTGTTGGTACAGGTTTGGAAGGCCGTGTGGCTAAGGATTCACGTACGCTGATCAACGCCGAAGGCGATGGTGTGGTTGAATATGTCGACGCGAACGAAATCCGGATCCGTTATGACCGTAACGAACTTGATCGTTTGATCTCGTTTGAAGGTGATTCAAAAAGCTACCGCTTAACCAAGTTCAAGAAAACTAACCAGAGCACTACCATCAACTTAAAGCCGATTGTTAAAAAAGGCCAGCGCGTTGAAAAAGGACAGGTGCTTTGCGAAGGATATGCTACACAGGATGGTGAACTGGCCCTTGGCCGTAACCTTAAAGTGGCGTTCATGCCTTGGCAGGGTTATAACTTCGAGGATGCGATTGTAATATCGGAGCGCGTTGTGTCTCAGGATATCTTCACTTCGCTTCACGTTGAAGAATTTGAACTGGAAGTGCGTGATACAAAACGTGGTGAGGAAGAATTAACACCAGATATCCCTAACGTATCAGAAGAAGCTACCAAAGACCTTGACGAAGACGGTATTATCCGTGTAGGCGCCGAGGTTAAAGAAGGCGACATCCTGATTGGTAAGATCACCCCGAAAGGCGAATCGGACCCATCACCGGAAGAAAAACTGTTACGTGCCATATTTGGTGATAAAGCCGGCGACGTTAAGGATGCTTCGTTAAAAACACCTCCGTCAATCGCCGGTGTGGTTATCGATACCAAACTTTTCTCTCGTGCTAAAAAGACTTCAAAAGCCGAAGAAAAAGCGCAGCTTGAAAAACTGGATAACAAACACGAAAAAGCAATTAAAGATCTGAAGAATATCCTGATCGAGAAATTGTTCGAAATAGTGAATGGTAAAACATCGCAGGGTGTTTACAACGTTTACAAGGAACTACAAGTACCAAAGGGTGTTAAATTTACCCAGAAAATACTGGTTGACCTTACGTTTGAAAACATTAACCCTACCAAGTGGACTACCGATGACGACAAGAATGACCTGATAAAAACTCTTCTTCACAACTATAACATTAAAGTGAACGAAGAATTGGGTGCTTACCGTCGCGATAAGTTTGCCATCAGCGTGGGTGATGAGCTTCCATCAGGTATCGTGCAAATGGCTAAAGTTTACATCGCTAAAAAGCGTAAGCTTAAAGTGGGTGATAAAATGGCAGGCCGCCACGGTAACAAAGGTATTGTTGCGCGTATTGTACGCGACGAGGACATGCCTTTCCTTGAAGACGGAACACCTGTTGATATTGTATTGAACCCGCTGGGCGTACCTTCGCGTATGAACCTGGGCCAGATATACGAAACTGTATTAGGATGGGCCGGTAAAGAACTGGGCATTAAATTCGCTACCCCAATTTTTGATGGTGCAAGCCACGAAGAAGTTGAGGAGTGGATTAAAAAGGCCAACTTACCTGAATCAGGCCGTACCTATTTATACAATGGCTTAACCGGCGACCGTTTTGACCAGCAAACAACTGTAGGTATTATCTACATGCTGAAACTGGGCCACATGGTTGACGATAAGATGCACGCACGTTCAATTGGGCCATACTCATTGATCACGCAACAGCCATTGGGCGGTAAAGCACAATTTGGTGGTCAGCGTTTTGGTGAGATGGAGGTTTGGGCACTGGAAGCATTTGGTGCATCAAACATCCTGCAGGAAATATTAACCGTTAAATCGGATGATGTTATCGGCCGTGCCAAAACATACGAAGCTATTGTTAAAGGCGAAAACCTGCCAACACCATCAGTTCCGGAATCATTCAACGTATTGGTTCATGAATTAAGAGGTTTAGGTTTGGATATAACGTTAGAATAAGAGGTAAAAGGTAAAAGGTGAAAGGTGAAAGGTAGGAATACCAACAACCTTTTACCTTTCGCCTTTCGCCTTTAACCTTAAAAAACAAGGAGACTATGTCTTACAAAAAGGATAATAAAATCAAGAGTAATTTCACCACCATTACCATCAGCCTGGCTTCTCCGGAATCCATCCTGGAGCGTTCGAGCGGTGAAGTTTTAAAACCCGAAACCATTAACTACAGGACCTACAAGCCTGAACGCGATGGTTTATTCTGCGAGCGTATTTTTGGTCCGGTTAAAGATTATGAGTGCCATTGCGGTAAGTACAAACGTATCCGTTACAAGGGTATTGTTTGCGACCGTTGCGGTGTTGAAGTAACCGAAAAGAAAGTGCGCCGCGAGCGTATGGGCCACATTAACCTGGTGGTTCCGGTTGCGCATATCTGGTATTTCCGTTCGTTACCTAATAAAATCGGTTACCTGCTTGGTTTACCAACCAAAAGGCTCGATTTGATTATCTACTACGAACGTTATGTAGTTATACAGGCAGGTATTAAGGAAGCCGATGGCATCAACGCTATGGATTTCCTGACTGAAGAAGAATACCTGGACGTATTGGATACCTTACCAAAGGAAAACCAATACCTGGACGACAAAGATCCACAGAAATTTGTGGCTAAAATGGGTGCTGAAGCCCTGGAAGAGTTGCTGAAACGCCTCGACCTGGATCAGTTATCTTATGACTTGCGTCACCAGGCTGCTAACGAAACTTCGCAGCAACGTAAAAACGAAGCTTTAAAACGTCTGCAGGTAGTTGAAGCTTTCCGCGATGCAAAAACCAGGATTGAAAATAACCCTGAGTGGATGATCGTTAAGATCGTTCCGGTTATCCCGCCTGAATTGCGCCCGTTGGTTCCTTTGGAAGGCGGCCGTTTTGCAACTTCGGATTTGAACGATTTATACCGTCGTGTAATTATCCGCAACAACCGTTTAAAACGTTTGATCGAGATAAAAGCGCCGGAAGTAATTTTACGTAACGAAAAACGTATGCTGCAGGAAGCTGTGGATTCGTTATTCGATAACTCACGTAAAGTTAACGCGGTAAAAACTGAAGGTAACCGTGCTTTAAAATCTCTTTCGGATATCCTGAAAGGTAAACAAGGCCGTTTCCGTCAGAACTTATTAGGTAAACGTGTGGATTACTCGGCCCGTTCGGTAATTGTTGTAGGCCCTAACCTTAAATTACACGAGTGCGGTTTACCAAAAGATATGGCTGCTGAATTATTCAAACCGTTTATCATTCGTAAAATGATTGAGCGCGGTGTGGTTAAAACAGTAAAATCAGCCAAAAAGATTGTTGACCGTAAGGACCCATTGGTTTGGGATATTTTGGAAAACGTATTAAAAGGTCACCCGGTATTATTAAACCGTGCGCCTACGTTGCACCGTTTGGGTATCCAGGCCTTCCAGCCAAAACTGGTTGAAGGTAAAGCTATCCAGCTGCACCCATTAACCTGTACCGCGTTCAACGCCGACTTTGACGGTGACCAGATGGCTGTTCACGTACCACTAGGTAACGCAGCAATTTTGGAAGCCCAGATATTAATGCTTGCATCGCACAACATCTTAAACCCTGCTAACGGAACTCCTATTACCGTTCCTTCGCAGGACATGGTGCTTGGTTTGTACTACATAACCAAAGGCCGTAAAACTGATGCACAGCGTGTTATAAAAGGCGAAGGTTTAACTTTCTACTCTCCGGAAGAAGTAATTATTGCTTATAACGAGCGTAAGCTTGATTTGCACGCTTTCATTAAAGTGAAAGTGTTTGTAAAAGAAAAAGATGGAAGCATCGTAAGCAAAATTATTGATACTACTGTAGGCCGCGTGTTGTTTAACCAGCATGTGCCAATTGAAGTAGGGTATATTAACGAACTGCTTACCAAAAAATCACTGCGTGATATCATTGGCGAAGTAGTAAAAATTACCGGTATGGCCCGTGCAGCCCAGTTCCTTGATGATATTAAGGAATTAGGTTTCAAAATGGCCTTCCAGGGCGGTTTATCGTTTAACCTGAAAGATATTAATATCCCTGCTGAAAAAGTAACCCTGATTGAAACAGCTTCTAAACAAGTTGAAGAGGTAATGGGTAACTACAACATGGGTTTCATCACCAACAACGAGCGTTACAACCAGATCATCGATATCTGGACCCGTATCAACAACCGTTTAACTGCCAATGTAATGGAGATCCTTTCTTCGGACAACCAGGGCTTTAACTCGGTTTATATGATGCTTGATTCAGGTGCGCGTGGTTCAAAAGAGCAGATCCGTCAGCTTGCAGGTATGCGTGGTTTGATGGCTAAGCCTCAAAAATCAGGTTCAGGTGGCGAGATCATCGAAAACCCGATCCTTTCGAACTTTAAAGAAGGTTTGTCGGTATTGGAGTACTTCATCTCAACTCACGGTGCACGTAAAGGTTTGGCGGATACAGCGTTAAAAACTGCGGATGCTGGTTACTTAACCCGTAGGTTGCATGACGTTGCCCAGGATATGATTGTTGGCGAAAGCGATTGCGGAACCTTAAGGGGTATCTACACAACTGCTTTAAAAGACAACGAGGATATTGTTGAGCCATTGCACGAGCGTATTTTAGGCCGTACATCATTATATGATGTTTACGATCCTATCACCAACGAGCTATTGGTTTCTGCAGGACAGGACATCGAGGAAGATATCGCTAAAAAGATTGACAACTCGCCGCTGGAAGGTATCGAAATCCGTTCGGTATTAACCTGCGAAAGCAAACGTGGCGTATGCGCATTATGTTACGGCCGTAACCTTGCAAGCGGTAAACGCGTGCAAAAGGGCGAGGCTGTGGGTGTAATTGCAGCACAGTCCATCGGTGAGCCGGGTACACAGTTTTCACTGCGTACATTCCACGTGGGTGGTACCGCATCAAACATCGCGGCTGAATCGCAGATCAATGCCAGGTTTGAAGGTAAAATCGAATTTGAAAACGTTCGTACCGTTGAATACCAAACCGAAGAGGGCATGGTTGAAGTGGTATTAGGCCGCTCGGGCGAATTCCGCATTGTTGAGGCAGGTACAAACAAGGTAATTGTTACCAACAACATTCCATACGGTGCTTACCTGTATGTAAAAGATGGCAGCAAGGTAACCAAAGGCGACCGTATCTGTTCATGGGATCCATACAACGCGGTAATTATATCTGAATTTGCAGGTGTAACCAAATTTGAAGCTGTTTTGGAAGGTATCACTTTCCGCGAAGAATCAGACGAGCAAACAGGTCACCGCGAGAAGGTAATTATTGATACACGCGATAAAACTAAAAACCCGGTTATCCAGGTTGCTGATAAAGCAGGTAACGTTATAAAAGGTTACAACATCCCGGTAGGGGCACACATTGCTGTTGATGAAGGCGAAAAACTGCAAACAGGGCAGGTTATTGCTAAAATACCTCGTTCAACTGGTAAAACCCGCGATATCACCGGTGGTTTACCGCGTGTAACTGAGTTGTTTGAAGCACGTAACCCATCAAACCCTGCAGTAGTAACCGAAATTGACGGTGTGGTAACGTTAGGTGGTGTTAAACGCGGTAACCGCGAGATCACCATCGAATCAAAAGACGGACAGGTTAAAAAATACCTGGTTCCATTGTCGAAACACATCCTTGTACAGGATAACGACTTTGTGAAGGCTGGTATGCCACTGTCGGACGGTTCAATTTCACCTGCCGATATCCTGGCCATTAAAGGCCCTGCAGCAGTGCAGGAGTACCTGGTAAATGGTATACAGGAAGTTTACCGTTTGCAGGGTGTGAAGATTAACGACAAACACTTTGAAGTTATCGTTCACCAGATGATGCAGAAGGTATCCATAGAAGATGCCGGCGATACCCGCTTCCTTGAAAGGGAGGCTGTGGATAGCTGGGACTTTATGATTGAAAACGATGAAATATTTGATAAAAAGGTAGTTACCGATCCGGGAGATTCAACTTCGTTGAAATCAGGCCAGATTGTTTCGGTGCGCAGGTTAAGGGACGAAAACTCGATTTTGAAACGTAAAGATTTAAAATTGGTTGAAGTTCGTGACGCCATCGCCGCTACTTCGAGCCCGATACTGCAAGGTATCACCAGGGCATCGTTGGGTACTAAATCGTTTATCTCGGCAGCATCGTTCCAGGAAACTACCAAAGTACTGAATGAAGCAGCTATAGCGGGTAAAAAAGACAACATGCTTGGCTTGAAAGAGAACGTTATCGTTGGTCACCTAATCCCATCCGGAACCGGTTTGCGCGAGTATGAAAATATCCGTGTAGGTTCGCAGGAAGAATTTGATCGCCTGATGGCTTCGAAAGCTGAAGAAATAGAAGCTTAATCGCATCTTGAATATTTAAAAAGCAAGCCTTCCCGGTAAATCGGGGAGGCTTTTTTGCTTTGCAGGAGGGGGGAAGTGCTTGCTGCAACTTGAGGGTGTCAATTTGCTTTAATACGACTTCTTTTTAGGGTCCTGTCGATTGTCAAAAAAATGGAGCAAAACCAGGCGGGTATCTTCTACGTGATAAAACAAAGTATTGTGCTTCGTAATCAAAAAGCCGCGAATTTGTTTTTCATGGTGTTCAATTGGGCCCATTTCGGGGTTTATGGCCAATAGGTCTAAAATGTGATAGGTACGATTAACAAAGTCCCTTGTTACGTTGTCGCCCCACTCATTTTCGAGGTATTGAATAATGGCGTTGAAACTATTGCTGGCCCGGCGGTTCCAAACTATGGTTTTAGCCATTTTTCGTGCTGACTTTTAACCGCCTCATGACTTAATAAATTTTGCTCGTTAAAACTTTCCTGGTATGCCGCAAGTAGTTCCTTTTGCTGGTCTTCACCCAGGCTATTCCATAAATGTCCGTTTTGCTCGTCACGAATCTTTTCAATCAATTGGTAACAAGCCTTCAACAAATCCTCATTATCGATGCTATCGATCAAATGGTGAAAATTATCTTTAATTGTCATACGCGCAGCTAAAATACTAAGGTAGTGATTTCACCGTGAAATTAGTTTACATTATAATTTTCCCGATGTACTTTTGTCGCAGCAGGGTCACTGGAACAGGACCCTGCGTTCCCGGAGGCATGTCGTTGCGCAGGGTCCTCTGCGAGAGACCCTGCGGGGACGGAAATCACGTATACCCGTAGCTGATTTCTGGCCTATTGACTTTTATAAATAGCTGTAATTCTTTATTTTCAAAAATTTCTATTTTTTAACATAGCGAATAACTACCTTAAATGTGTTTTTGATAAATACATTGCGTTATAAGGGGTATGAAAAAAATTGCTTTCCTTTTCCTGTCAAGTTTTGTTTGTTCGTTAGCGTTTGCACAGCAAGACAATAAAATAACGATTGGCGTTATTGATTCCGTTCAATCAAAAATTTTGAATGAAAACCGTAAGGTTTGGGTCTACGTGCCATACAGCAAAAATGACGGTGTTCAGCAGCGATATCCTGTTATCTATCTATTGGATGGCAATTCCTTTTTTTCTACGGTAGTCGCTTTGGTTCAGCAGTTCAGTGAAACAGATTGGAACTGGGTTTTACCGAAAATGATTGTTGTAGGTATCCCCAGTACCAACAGGAGAAGGGATTTAACACCCTATCACGTTGAAGCAGACCCGCCGTTTTTCGATAAAGAGGGTGGTAAACCAACAGGTGGCGGGAGGAATTTTGTGTATTTTATGCAAAACGAATTGATGCCACATATTGATTCGTTGTACCCGACACAACCTTATAAAATACTGATCGGGCATTCGTTTGGCGGTTTAACTGCAGTGAATATACTTACAAATTATACCAAATTGTTTAATGCCTATATCGCGATTGACCCAAGTATGTGGTGGGACAACTTACATTTTTTAGAAGCTACGAAGAAATTGCTAACCCAGGGTGACTTTTCGGGCAGGTCATTGTATATAGGCATCGCCAATACCCTGAGAGAGGACATGGATACAAGTAAAATTAGAAAAGACACGGCGTATGCCTGGAGCAGACATATTCGTGCGAATCTGGACTTGAATGATTTTTTAAAAAGCCAAACACCAAAAGGACTGCGCTACAACAGCAGATATTATGAAAATGATGATCATATGTCGGTGCCGTTTATAACAGAATATGACGGCCTGCGGTTTATTTTTAAAAATTACCAGGTGAGATTTTCTGGTAAAGAATCTGACGATTCCACGTTCAACTATGCCGGAACAATCAAACATCATTACGCAGAAATTTCAAAAATGCTTGGTTATGATATGATGCCTCCTGAAGACATGATAAATGATTACGGCCATTCCTTTATCGGGGAAAAGCAATTTACCAAAGCCTGGCAATTGCTTCAAATGAATATTGAGAATTATCCTGAAGGCTATAAAGTTTACGATGCTTGCGGAGACTATTTTATTGCAGTGGGCGATAAGGTTAAGGCAGCGGCATATCTCAAAAAAGCTTTGTCGTTAAAAGAAAATCCGGAATCACGGAAAAAGTTAAACGAACTGGCAAAGTAAAAACACATCGCACAACACGGGTATTTATGCAAGTGTGGGAGGACATTATAAATTAGGCGGACGAATATCACGGCGCCAGGTTGACATCCATTGATGTGGATTGTTTGTTTTTTTAAGTGTAGTCAGACTTCGGACAGCGTTCAGCGGAAGACTACAGACAGCAGGGAAAATCCGAATATTAATTATCGTAAATATTTAGCAAGGTCTGGAGCAAACTTCCAGGAATGCGAAAATCTGTTGTTTTTATTTTTTCAAAATAAGGTCGCATTGATGTTATAACTCCCTGTTGCCTCGCTAAAATCAGTACACCAATACTACCCGTATAAGGCAGTTGCAACTTATCAGCAAGATTGCGGCCTTTCAGGTCGTCGAGTATCAGGCAGCGCGCCGTTATAACCTTCACTTTTACCGCTTTGGCCTACGCCGACACTCGCGCCTGAATCGGTATAAAAATACTTATACTCGTTCATTTTCATGCGGAACAATTAAATGAAAACTTCAATACTATACATTAAGTAGTTCGTATGATAAAATCATTTGTTGCATTTAAATGTATATTTGACTATTGATTTATATATATGGCTGAAAAAAATAACGAAGAAATCATAGAAACTGATGCAGACACAGTTGCTGAGGATAAAAATGATGGGGGCTTATATCCTTATGATCCTGCTTATGAAAGTATTGAAATTGGAGAAGATCCGTTTTCGATTTTTGAGTATTTAAGGCAAATGGACAAAAAGAAAATCGTAATTCAACCGGATTTTCAGCGTAATCTTGTTTGGACCCCTATACAAAAAAGTAGATTCATTGAATCTATCATTCTAAATTTTCCTCTTCCACCAATCTATCTAAATGAAACAAAGGAAACCAAATATGTAGTAATTGATGGCTTACAGCGTTCCACGACTCTTAGACAATTTTTTAACAATGAATTTAGCCTTTTGGGTATAGAAGCTTTGCCAAAATATAACGGTTTAAAATTTAAAGAACTCCCCGAAATTTTACAATCAAAGTTTGAAAATAAAAAATTAACTGTATTTGTATTAAAGCCGTCCACGCCGATGGTGGTAATTTACGATTTATTTAATCGGATCAACACCGGTGGTACACAATTAAACCGACAAGAGGTTCGAAACTGCATTTTCATTGGAAAGTCTACAGACATGCTTAAGGAACTTTCTGAAAAAAAATATTTCAAAGAGGCGATCAGCTACGGTGTGAAAGACACGAGAATGAAGGACAGAGAAGTGATTTTACGTTACCTCGCGTTTCGATGGTTCGATTATCAAAATCTTTATTCAGGCGACATGAGCAGTTATGTGGAAATGGCTATGAAAAAAATCAATCGAATGAATGAGACCGAATTAAAAGATATAAAAGCTGATTTTGAGCGTGTGATTAAATGGTCATACGAGATATGGAAGGAAAAGAATTTTCGTATTCCAACTTCTCAAACCAAAGGGACAATCAATATGGCAATCTTCGAAACCGTAAACTATTATCTATCACAACGTGACAACGATTTCCTTAAAAGAAACAAATCAAAAATAAAATCAAATTATATCTCATTATACAGCAATAAGAATTTTTATGAGGCTGTGACCAATTCGACGTCGAATAAAGCGAAAGTTTTGGATAGATTTAGATTAGTTTTTGAATTTTTAGATAAAGAAACAATATGATAAAAAATCTAAGGTTAAAAAACTTTAAATGTTTTGGAAATTCGCCAATATTTAATTTTTCAACAATAAACTTGCTCACGGGGATAAATGGACGAGGCAAATCCACCTTGTTACAATCAATATTAATCCTCGCGCAGTCACTTAACAGAGGTGGAGACTTAAATAAATTGATCATTAACGATGAATTTGTTGATCTTGGAAATTATGATGACATTAGGAATAGCGACATAAAAAAAGAAGAGAACATTCAGTTTGATTTTGAAATAACTGACCTCGTCACTAATAAAGTTTCTGTAACATTTGGCGAAGATGAAAACAACGCGCGGTTGGCACGTTGTAATGGCATCGTTTATAGTGGCCACCAAATGGGTGGTAATCAAGTCGATGGAAAAATTCACAATGATTTTTTAATCCCTTTTTTTTCTGCTATTAGGAAAACCCATTTTATTAGTGCAGATAGGCTCGGGCCGGTGAAATATGTCGACAAAACCAATCTACCTGAGTTTATTCACGTTGGACCAAGAGGAGAAAACACGATAAACATACTTGCGAACTCTGATAAACTCGCCCCGGTTAATGATAGTCTTTATTTAGGTAACGATTCCAAATCGATTATTCAGCAAGCCACCGAATGGCTTTCCTATATCTTAGAGGGAGCAAGAATTCAAGTTAGGGGCAGAGAAAATGAGAGCAGTGTCCTTTATATGTTATTAAACAACAGGCCAAACTCATATAATTATAAACCTGCAAATGTAGGCTTTGGATATAGTTATGTATTGCCAATTATCGTGACGGGATTAATTGCAAAACCTGGCGAGATTATAATTTTGGAAAATCCGGAAGCTCACTTACATCCACGGGCTCAATCTAGGATTGGGGAATTTTTGGTTCGAGTAGCATCATCTGGTATTCAGGTTTTCATCGAGTCACACAGCGAACACATACTAAATAGTATTAGGGTGTGTTCTTTAAAACCTGATTTTGCATTGAAGCCAAATGATATATCAATTATATATTTCAATGAAAGCTTCAGTCCAGAGTCCTTACTTCTTACAGAAAAAGGTAAGATTCCGAACTGGCCAGCTGGGTTTTTCGATCAGCAGGATATAGACCTATCTGATATTTTTAGATTTAGTAGGTAATGAAAGCTGAATTTTACATCATTAAGGAATCTTTTTTATCTAATATCACTATTGATAAGAAAGATTTGGTCAGTAAAATCGAAGCTTTGCATGCCGATTTTTTAGAAATTCGAAAACATGATACCGACAGTCTATTTATCCATCCTGGGGTTTACGATCTTGAATTTATGCCTGGAATTTCCTTAACTGATTTACTTTATACAGCAACTGGTGGAACGCATTTGGATAAAGAAACTATGTCAGCTTTGAAACGAGTTATGGTTGAAAGTGAAGCTTCTGAATATAATGGCGACGATATTATCACCGTACTTCTTCCCGAAATAAATGGGGATAATTGTATTGGTATAATGACATTCAACCAGCTACCAGATATTGAACGTGATTATCAAATCGTGTATACTGACGACAGCTGGCTAAAATTAAGACGGAAGTTTCTTGGAAAATTTCCTACAAATCCCATTCATTTTATTGAGACATGCTCCGTGCTTTTCCCTTCAATTTATTTTCACGAACAAAACAAAGAAACTGTTGGAGTAATTCTAAGTACTTGTTCAAAAAAAATAGTAGCTCATCTTTCTGCTCTTAATGACAATTTTAAAAATTACAAGAATAAGCCTTACAATCGAAACGATACTCTTAACCGATTTTCCGTGGGAGAAAAATTGGATGAGACAGCCTCAGTAGAAGGAAATGCATCAAGGAAACGAAGATTGATTTTCAATTTCGTTGACAACAATAACCAAATTGAACAAGTTTGTTGTGAACCTCATTTGAAGTTACCGTATAATGATAACTATCCAGGAGACAAATCGTATAGCACAGACAGAAGAATTTATTTCCATGAAGGGAAAGAAAATATCCACAACGGTAAAATACTTATTGGTCATATTGGTGACCACTTATAAATTTGCATTACCCCCCGCCGGTTCAAGCGTCCCGCTTAAATCCAAACAAATGTAAGCGTACCGCTTACAATAACCCTTGTGCAATGTCAGCAAATAACTGCATATTTATTAGCATGCGTGAAGCAAGAAAGTCCGCTGAAGGTCATTTCGTAATGTCAGCGGGACGCTTGAACCGGCGGGTGCTGGTGGTTAGTAATATACAAATTATTTTGATCTGCAAGTGAACTTTAAAATACACCGAGTTTTTGTAAACTTTTTTATCAATTCAGGCGTGAGTCGCCTTTGCGCTATAGGCTAATTCTACAAACTCGCGCGAGAGGAAATTTGTCATAAGTCGTTATACTTTTAATAATTATCAGCGCTTTATTGACTACCTTTAACTATATTATTTTATGGTACCATCGACCTTTTCTTTAAATGAACTAACTATTGGTGACAAAGTAATCCCTAGACCAGGGAGCGTCACAACGCACCATATTCCGGATCCGCGTTTTGAATTGTTTTGGACTAAGTTTTATTCGCTCTTTTACAATGAAATTCAATTATCTCATCCGCTTGGTTCAGATAGGAACTTTGTTATAAATCCAATTTTTGGTTATTTCGGTTTTCGTTTTCATCCGATAACCTTTCAGCCGAGCTATTTTCACGTTGGCCTTGACTTTGACCAGACAACGGGTCATAATGTTTTTGCTTTTACAGATGGATTATTTGAGTACTCCGGCTACGGCAAAGAAAATGGACATTATGTAATGATCTCTCATCCTGACATTTTTACAAAAGACAATTTTAAATTATATAGCCTATATCTCCATCTCGACAAATACTTTTTCAATTTTAGTCTTTTTGAAAAATCTCTGCGGGAAGTGGGCTTGAGAGGTTTAACTGAAAAAAAAATCAAATCAGGTCAGATCATAGCAACGACAGGCGATAGCGGAAATTCAGTAGGGGTATTTCCTCATCTGCATTTTCAATTGGAGTTCAGAAGCAATCAATCTCAAAAAATTATCGTAGTAGACCCGGCGCCAATTTTAGGTTACCCGGTAGCTGATAACAAAACTAAAGCCATTAAGGATTTCAAAGAATTTAAAATCTTCTATGAAATGCACAAAGTACCTTTAAAGAACTGGTCACCATTAATAAAAAAGTATGAACTTGATCATCAAATCCCTGAACCATGACACCTTAAAAAGTAATGAGATTTCTTTATTTTTTAAGAACTATCCTTTCGAAGTTTTCTATCGATTAAACCTAAAACTTGACGAATCAGTTTTTATCAAATTTTTAGTGCATAAGTTGGAAAACCGGCTAAAAAGTGAAAGTAATATCTGGGAAATACGAAAAGATCAGGAGTTAGTTGCAATTTTCGGGCTTGACAAAGACAAAACGACTTCTACAAAATATGGAAAGGAAATTTATTTTACGAACAGTTTTTATAACTTTTCTGTATATAATTCGGAGGCCTTTAAACTTATAAATGAACAAATTCATGACTTTGCTCAAGAGAAGAAAATTGATATTGTCAAATGTAAAATTGATGCCGAAGATCACTCTAATATTTCTATGTTATTAAGCGAACATTTCCATTATTATGCTTCCAGTTGTAAAATTTATTATGATGTTGAAACTCTTGGTGTACCTCGTCCTTTTGTAAAACATAGATATAGTGTTAGGCAGTACCGCACGGAAGATTTGCCGGCTGTTATAGCGATTCTTAAACAACATACCAAAAACGAGAAGTATTACAATAGTGATCTGGATAAAGAGAAAACGAGAGAGATTTTTGAGGAATATTTTTTAGGACGAACGGCTTCAAACAAGTCTACAGTGCTCGTCTTGGAGGACTTAATGGAAAAAAAAGTTTTGGGGCTTTCTGTTTACTCGACCCCTGAAAGTTTTAACGAATCTGTAAACAAAAAACTGGTAACTTGGGACTTAATTGTAATAGACGAATCAGCAAGGGGTAACGGATTGGGCCATCTTTTTTTTAGTCAAATGGTTAATTATAAAAAAGCTGATATTGAGCTAAGCACTATGTCGGATAACTTTCAAATGCAAAAATTCCTCCACAAATTCGGGTTCTATAAAGTCGGGGAATTTAACCATTTGTACAAGAAATTCCACCATTAAGATATTTTGAATTTATTTCAAATCATTGACCTGGCGTGAGTGTCGGGGCCAGCTCGTGCGCGGCGGCACTTGCGCCCGCTGACAGGTAGCCGCTGTGCGAAGTTTGCAAATTGCACCCGTATACCCGCGTGAGGGATAGCAGCGAATACCGGCTCCGCGGCTAATGCCCGTGCAGTATAAGCGAATAGCCCGACCCGCTTCTACCAGCGGGGCACGCCCATGAAAAAGTAGCAGTACGGAGTGGCAGTAGCAGTTAAATAAGCAATAGTAACCAGTGGCAGTAGCAGCTAAAGAAGTAATCAGCCGCCGCTATCACCGCCGCTAAAGCTTTGGCGATTAAAAAAAGCTTTGGCGGACGAAGGCCTAACCCGGCGTATGTGCCGGCAATGCTGTATTTATTGCATTATGTATCCCTGGTTGTTCGCAGGCTTCCGCCAACCAGCGTTCGAAATGAGATACGCCAGCCAGCAGACCTTGCCCTCTGCAACTATTTGATATTTAGTAAATTGATATTATCTTTATTGCATTATCAACCTTAATTGTATGAAAACTACGTTAACCTTATTGCTGCTGTTGCTGGCCGGCAGCAGTGCCTTCGCGCAAACAAATAACGATGCCGCCGCGCTGATCCCCACCGCGCAAATTAA
>Ga0068855_100004663_pt1 | contig 16741 bp, 22 predicted proteins | sample KBSCornC52_FD_66592 | JGI IMG/M metagenome (GOLD analysis project Ga0068855, IMG submission 66592) | Corn rhizosphere microbial communities from Kellogg Biological Station, Michigan, USA - KBS Corn C5-2 | ecosystem: Host-associated > Plants > Roots > Rhizosphere > Soil ...
CGTCGTGCCCGGCACGAGTGGCACGCCGCGAGAATGTCGCATTTCATCCGACGCCGAAGGACGCGGAGCGTGCTGGATTTCGAGCCTGCAAGCGCTGTAGGCCAAACGATCTCTCAATCCACGCCGAACAAGCGGCCATTGTGGCCAAGGCCTGCAAATTGATCGTCGATGCTGAAGAGCCGCTCTCGCTCAACGCCCTGGCTGAGGCCGTCGGCATGAGCCCGTCGCATTTTCATCGTACGTTCAAGTTGATGACCGGCCTGACGCCTAAAGCCTATGCCACGGCGCATCGGGCCAAGCGAGTGCATGAGGAACTGTCGCACCCCGGGACGGTGACATCGGCGATCTACAATTCGGGATTCAATTCGAACGGGCGCTTCTATGCTGAATCCAACAAGAGGCTCGGCATGAAGCCCACGGAATTCAAGGCTGGCGGCGAAGGTGCGACCATCCGATTCGCCATCGGCCAGTGTTCGTTGGGTTCGATCCTCGTGGCCGCTTCCGACTTAGGCATCTGTTCGATCGCAATCGCGAACACCCCTGACACGTTGGTGAGGGAGCTCCAGGACCGTTTTCCCAAGGCCGAGCTGATCGGCGGCGATAAACAGTTCGAACGTATGGTGGCACGGGTCGTCGCCTTCGTCGAGAATCCATCGGTCGGATTGGAGTTACCCCTGCACGTCCAAGGCACGGCATTTCAACAGCGGGTTTGGAGAGCTCTGTGTGAAATCCCCCTCGGCACAACCTGCACGTATTCGGAGCTCGCGCAAAAGCTGGGCCAGCCAAACGCCACCCGTGCCGTCGCTGGAGCCTGCGCCGCGAACAACCTGGCCGTCGCAATTCCGTGCCACCGTGTGGTGCGGACAGACGGATCGCTCTCCGGTTATCGCTGGGGTGTCGAGCGAAAGGAGAAGCTGTTGCATGCAGAAGGTGCGAGTACCTAGCTACCGCTGCGACTTATAATAATCCCACCATGTCAAAGTTTCTTGGGCAACGTTTGACCCGCCGTCAGGCGCTCGAAGGGCTGGGAATCGGAGCGGCCGCTGCCGTGCTCCCGAGGAGCGTATTCGCGCAAGCTCCCGTATTTCCGAAAGGCGCGATCATCCGGACCATCCTTAAAGATTACGCCCCCGAAGAGTTGGCCGGCGGCGCGACGCTCTTCCATGAGCACTTTCAGCTAGGTCCCGATTTCAATGCGAAATTTCAAGCCGCGTCCGCTGCCGTTCGAGCCGCGAATGGTTTACCGCCGGCTCCTCCACGTGGCGGCGGTGCTGCTAAAGGCGGCGGAAATGCTCCCCCGCCCCCGGATATCATGCATGACCCCGACCTGATGTCCGAGGAGGTCAAAAAAGCCGCGCGCGACGGCAACATCGCCTGCATCGTCGAGGCTGGACACGCCGAGATGGGCCGCGACATCAATTTCATTCGCCAGGTGGCGATGAAGTCGGGTGTGCCGATCGTCGTGGGAGGCGGTTTCTACTCCCAGCCGTTCTACCCCAAAGAAATCTCCACGATGAGCGAGGATCAGATCTTCAAAGCTCTGATCAAGCAGGTGGACGACGACGTGGTCGGCGCGTTCGGCGAAATCGGCTCGTGGGACGAGATCACTGCCGATGAGCGCAAAGTCTTCCGCGCGGTCGGCCGGGCGCATGTCGCAACCAACATTCCGATCTTCACGCACACTGGTATTCCCGGTAAGTCGGCGCTCGAACAACTCGACATTCTGGAAGACGAGGGCGTAAAACCGGATCGTGTTGTGATCGGACACCTGGGAAATCTGGTGGATCCTAACGTTTACGTCCACAAAGCGATCTGCCGGCGCGGTGCGTTTGTCGGTTTCGATCGGCAGGGCGGCAACAACGATGCGCAGCAGGTTCCCATGGTCGTGGCGCTGATCGACGCGGGCTTTGCCGACCATCTGATGTTTTCCGCCGACGCCTCCAGCGGCTATGCGAAGACACTGACAGTGTTCGTGCCGAAACTGAAAGCGGCCGGCGTGAGCGATCAGCTGCTGCACCGGATCATGGTGGATAACCCCCGCCGGTTTCTGGCGTTTGTTCCCAAGCGGCCTCGCAAACACTAAGGCCTTCCTGAATCAAAAATGATGCAGTGATAGGATACCTGCATGGCGGATTCTGCCTGGGTGCCGCGCCTTGCTACTTCCGTAGCAGCCACCACGGATACGCCCAGGCACGCGGCCCTAGTTCGCGTCACGCACTGGATCACCGCACTCTGTTTCCTCGCGCTGCTGGTCAGTGGAGTTGAGATTGTCATCTCGCACCCGCGTTTCTATTGGGGCGAAACCGGTAACGTATTAACTCCCTCACTGTTCGATCTGCCGATCCCTTCCTCGAGGGATACCGTGCAGACCGGTTACGGTTACGTGCTGCCCGACCAGAACGGTTGGAGCCGGTATCTGCACTTTCAAGCGGCCTGGGTCGCGGTATTAACCGGCTTGCTGTACGTCGTATCCGGCGTGCTTGCTGGGCATTTCCGGAAAAACTTGATTCCCCTCGGGACGGATCTCTCATGGCGCTTCAAGCACTCGAGTGGCTCAGATCCCTGGTCGTATAACGTACTTCAGCGCCTCACGTACCTGTTCGTGATCTTCGTGCTGTTCCCCTTGGTGATCTGGACGGGTCTGGCGATGTCTCCCGCCGTCGCGTCTGCGATTCCGGCCACCGTAACCGTTTTCGGCGGCCAGCAATCCGCACGAACCATTCATTTCTTCGTCTCCGTGTTTCTTGTACTCTTTCTCCTGGTCCACATCGTGATGGTATATCTCGCTGGATTCCGCAGCCGCACGCGCGTCATGATCACCGGCCGCGTTCCATATAAGGAGCAGCCATGAGCAACCTCTCACGCCGCAAACTGATCACGGGTGGACTGGCAGCGGCGGGCGCAGCCGGGCTCGCGGTGGCCGCCAAGTTAGCGGATCGATACGGCCTGATCCCGCCCGATCGCGGCGGAATCTACGGTGCGGGCGCGACGCTTACCTATGCTTCCCAGCGGCTGCTAACTCGGCACTCGTTGGCCCGCGAATTTCCTCGCAGCTTGATTTCGAAGGATCCGTTCCCAAACGGCGATCCGCCGCATGACGAAGACTTCGGGCGCCTTGAGGCCGGCGGGTTCGCTGACTGGCGGCTCGCTGTCGAAGGAATGGTCGCCCGGCCCACATCCTTCTCGCTGGCCGAGCTCAAGAGCTATCCGCAGCGCAGCCAGATCACGCACCTGGCCTGCGAAGAGGGCTGGTCGTTTATCGCCGAGTGGACCGGCGTACCTTTGTCGCACGTCTTAGAACTTGTGGGGATCCTCCCGCAAGCCAAATACGTTGTCTACTACTCAGTACAGCGCGACTGGTGGGACAGCGTGGATATGGCGGATGCGTTGCATCCTCAGACACTCATCACCTATGGGATGAACGGCGCGGATCTTCCAGTTGGCCACGGCGCTCCGTTACGCGTGCGCGTCCCCCGCCAGCTCGGGTACAAGAGCATAAAACATGTCAACCGGTTGTTGGTCACCGATAGTCTGAAAAAGTATTGGCCGGAAAGCAGCTATTCCTGGTACGCCGGAATCTGAACGCTCCTACATCACCTTCGATTCGGAATATCCGGCATAGTCTTTCTGCCGTTCCGTCTTCTGGTATTGCTCGCGGAAACCAGGGATCGCATCCGAGAGGATGTTCTGAACCTTCGCCGTCGCCAGGCCAAACAATGCGCCCTTGATGGTATCCACAGTCTCCGCCATCTTGTCGCGTGCGCCGCCGGCGGGCCGGGCCGGATAAGCGGCTGGCCTCGATTGGTTCTCCTGCCAACCGATGCTGTCGGCAACCATCCGGCCACGATTCGATCGATTGCCGCCCATCAACATGGCCAGCAGGATGCCGCCGCCGAATGAAATCCCTAACGCTGTCATCGGATAGCGCTCAAAGTACGTGTGCCAATCCCCGGCACTCTTCACCTTGGATTCCAGCTCTTCCAGGTTTTGCCCCAGCTCGTTTCGTTTGGACTGGATGTGTTGCTCTAACTGGTCGGTTTGCTCAGCCATGTAGCGTCTCCCTAATGCTCGCAACGGTCTTCTCTGGTTTAAGGTGAATTAGTTTCAGCCGCTTGCTCCCAGCGCTGATTAAAATCGAGCCCGCGATCGCCAGGACGATGCCAACTGTCAAAGCTGCCAGCCACGGCGGCATGACGAGAGCAAGGGCGTACACGGCGGCCAGCAGCAAAAGGGCGAATGCAAACAGGGCCAGTACGCCTCCCGCTGCGGCGACCTTTCCCGCGCTGGCTGCTTTTGCCAGCTCCTGCCGGATCTCAACGCTGGCCAGCCGCAGCTCGGATCGGACTATGTCCTGTATATTCGCGACGATGTCATGCAAGACATCCGCCAGGGAACGCTCCCGGAGTGCTGCCATGACGTCCTCAGTTATGACGAAGCGCGCGGCCCGCCAGGAAGCCGACGGCTACGGCGACCAGGAGAGAGCGGCCCGGGTTCTTCTTTACCACTTCTTCGACGTCCGCCATCATCTGCTTGGTGTCGTTATCCCGCATATAGCCGGCAACGGCCTCCAGCTTGTCGGCTGCCGAATGCGCAACACTTCCCGCGGCCTGCACGCCGCTATCTGTCTTCTGATGGAGCGTGGTGGCGGCGCTTTGCAGCGAACTGGCCACAGAGGTGCGGCTCTCCTCGATCTTATTCATGGCCGTTCGGCCGAGCTCTTTGCTCTTTTCCGTGGCCTTATTCGCGGTGTCGGTGATGGTTTCTTTCAGGTTCTTGGAACCTTCGGCGAGGCTGTCGCCGAAGGTCTCGTTCGGATATCCGAGATTGGTTGGGTCGGGCATGTAAAGTCTCCTTGCTTGGACGCGCTTGATCCACCTAGTAGATCCGCCCGCGCGCGAAGTATTGCGTAAATATTGTCGTTGGCATGCGGACGAATGCTTGTTATGCTACGAGCATGAAAACAAGCCTTGGAATACTCGCTCTCATCCTGACCGGCTCGGCTGCGATGCTCGTTTCCGCGCAACAGGGCCCAAAGGAAGATATAAAAGACGCCGGCAAAGAGGTAAAGAAAGCCGCGAAAGCCACCGGTCACGCTGCCAAAAAGGCCGGAAGCGCCACGAAGAAGGCTACCAAGAAGGCGGTAAACGCTACAGCCGACAAAGTGGCGGAAGGCGCCGACAAAGTGAAGGATAAAACGAAGTAAGCTCGTTGGGCTCGTGGAATCCGCTACTTCTCGTTGAGAAGCTCGCCGAAGGCTTCAAGCCCCTCGATTCGTTCGCACGCGGTCTTAATGATCATCATTAGAGGCACTGCGACCAGTGTGCCGATCAAGCCCCACATCCAGGTCCAAAATAGCAGCGACACGAATAGCGCTGCACCATTGATCCCGGCGGCTCTCCCCATCCACATCGGACTGAGCAGTCCCCCCTCGATCACCCGAATGAATAGAACCAGGGCCGCCACTTCCAGGCTGGGCCCTACCGTTCCGAACTGAACGAAAGCAACCATCCCCAGCCCTACAGCCGCAATGACCGCTCCGAAGTAGGGAATGAAGTTCAAGATACCCGCGGCGACCGCCCAGATTGCGGGCTGTGAGACTCCCATCAGTTCCAAAGCCAGGAACGTAGCCACGCCTACAAAGACACTGGTCCAGATCTGGACCGCAAGGAACCGTTCGATCTGGCGATCGATTTCATGAATCGCTTCTACGGTAATCCGTTTCTGGGCGAAATCTCCACCCACAATGCGAACCAGCTTACGTTTATATAGATCGCCCGAAGCGAGCAGAAAAAAAGCCAGAAAAAGAATCACGGTTGCCTGCCCCGCCAGATCGACCAGGCTTCGTGAGCCCAACCAGATGTACTCGCTCGCGCGAAACACCGGGGGTTCCACCTGCACTCTGGTAACGCCGGCCTTCGGAGCCGAAGGAGTCGCCGTAGCATTTGCCGTTTTCTCTATTTCCTTAGCAGCTTCTTTGATGCGATCCAGCGTGCCGGGACTATCTGGGGTATCCACCCGGCCCTCGATGATCTGCCGCAGTTTTCTAGCATTGTCCGGCAGACTCTCAATCACTGCGACAAAGCGATGCCGCAACGCATATGCCGAGCTTCCGGCGCCAGCCAGAACCGCGAGAACCGCGAGCATTGCGCCCAGCGGGCGGGGTACACGCCAGCGAACCAACCGCGATACCAAGGGGTCCAATGCGTAAGCGACCAGCACCGCTAACACGATGGGGATGAATACTGCCGCGGCGTATCGCAGGAACGCCACCGCAGCCAGGATTGCAATGAGCGAACTGAACGTCTTTATGCCAGCCGGCAGTCCGAGCGAAACCTCGCTGGAGCTTGCTTCTCCGAGGGGCTCAGTGGTTGTGGACATTCGCACCCAGCGATGCTGCTGCTGGAGTCAGCAGAGGCGGCCGAAGAGGCGCACGAAACCCGTAGTATCCGGACGCCTTCTTAGGGCGTACGGGCGAAGCGGCGCGTTGAGGTTTAGCAGGCTGCTGCTTAATCGCCGGCTTAACGGCCACATGACCAATGCCGGTAAGCGCGATTCTCAAACTATTCTCGCCCCGAGCTTCCTCGTAATCCGCTACCGCGGCTTTCAGGGCATGCGAATCGCTGCAGTCGCTAGACACCGGTATTGCGTGCCAATTGCAGAACACCCAGTTCGCGCCATCTTTGGTTTCTACCCAAGCGGCATTTCCGGTGATGTGGACGCGAAACCGTTCGGTCTCAAAAACAGCTAAAGTCATTATGTTTCCTTTTCAATTGGTGAGTCAGATTATGCAAGCGACTGCAGGAACGTGCGGCAATTCGTGCAACACACTTAGTGCATGTGCGAGAACAGGAACCAAATCACGATCAGAATCCCAGGGACTCCCAACATCCACGCTGCGATGTATTTCATGACGTAACCTCCACCAATTACGTTGCAATCGCTATACCAACTCACAGCGGTCCCTAGTTGGATTCCGGAAGGCGATGCTGAAGTTCGCTTACCAGCGTTTTGGGCTCGGTCGGCTTGGATAGTTGCTCGATATCGGGACTCAGCTCCGCGTCTAATCCGTGATGCTGACAAAGAGCCTTGAGCATTTCGAGCATCCTGGTGGACTCTAATTCAGCCAGCAAATTGATCTGTAGATCCAGATGCGCCCGTTGATCCGCTTGGCGTGCTTCCCGGTTCTGGCTCATCAGAATGAACAGCGAAAGAAAGATCGCTTCGAGCGAGACTGCAAAGGTGAGAAACGGATACGGATAGGGATCGAATCTAGGAACGACGGGAACCAAGCCGGCGTTCAAAATAATCCAAGTAGCGAACCAAATTAGGTGGAATACGATGAACCAAGCCCGTCCGGCATGATGCGACACTCCATCGCCGATGCGTTCCCCCAAGGATCGTTCGTCGAGGGCTTTCTGCTCTAACTCGCAAACGGCGCGGATGTTCTGGAGGACGACCTTAGATGCGGGCGCTCCGCTTTCCTGCCCGGCTTGGCCCTTCGCGGTGGTCTTTCTATTGGGCTGCGGCTGCAATTTCTTTTTTCCCTCCTCGGTCCAACCCGAACTTCGGACTCTGAGAGTTCCCTTCAACCTTGATGTGCAGAAACGTGCCGGCGCCGTTTTTTGCAAATATCGGATCGACGGGTTTGAGAGCCCATCGTTTCCATCCGGTCATCGTCTGCGAAACTTTCGCGTGCAGGGCCAGGGCGCCATGGAAATCAAGCTTGTCGGCGTCCAGGTCATAAGCTCCGGCTAGTTGAACGGCAGCACCCGGAATATTGAAAAACAAACTACCGAACGTGATGACCTGGTCCTCCAGTTTGAACGAGCCGGTCATAGTCGAAACCACTTCATCGATTTCCTGGTTGCCCGGTTTGCCTTGTCCCCGGCGGCTCAAAGAGTCGATCTGATCCTGAATGCTGGACTTGAGAAACTTACTTTTCGATAGCTCAAAATGGCCATCCAGCAACAGCTTCTCTTTCACTGACCCGGATAGCGGAGGGATGTCGATCTTGCTGTTCATCGCGATCCGTCCTTCCATGGACGGTTGACCCTTCACTGCCAGGCGAAGCAAGTCTTGCAGGTTCCCATCCGGCATCGAAACTTCCAGCGAAATGGTGCGCCGCGCTTTCTTCTCGCGCTTGATTACCGCTCCGCTGGTCGTAAAATGCGTGCTTCCCAGCGTGGCTTTCACCGGACTCAGAATTGTGTTCCCGTTGGTGCCGTCTACCTGTACCTCGAACGAAGTCGACAGCGGCACCGGATTTCCCGCCGACTTCAGGCGGAAGTCGGCTACCGAAGCCTGGCCCCGCGCGCGAATCGTATCGAGCGTGCCCTCGAACTGTCCTGTGGAGTTAAGAATTCCGGCGATACTGTGAAACACACTCAGATCGGCATGCTCGAAGGTATACTTTCCGGCGAGAGGCGTATCGCCAGGGGCCTCCGCCGCCCACGGACCAAACGTCCCCTGGCTGTGAATCAAGCCGGGAGGCTTAGGATTCGTCAACTCGGCATCGTAGTTCATCGCGATATCTTTGCCGGCTGATTCAAGCCGCAGGCGATGAATGTCAAAACTGAGAGGGACCCGACTTGGATCTCGCGGCAGGATCACCAGCGTGGCGTCGTTAATCAGCACTTCTTCGATCACGACCCTACTCGCGGCAGCTTTTTCCTTAGCCGTCTCCTCCGGCTCAGGCCGAGGCGCTGAAGAATTGAGCTTGGGCCTTTCTCCTTTGGGAGGAACGTAGATCTCCATTCCGTCGAGCTCAATCAGCGGCACCTTCTTGGTTTTGCCGAACAACAATGCCAGATCGACGTCGAAATGAAACTTCTTGATCGCGAACATGGGAGGCAGGTCATGTCGCCCCATATGGCGGAGGAGAAGATTTTCGCCGTCCACCTCCGCTACCGAACCGCGTCCGCCCGTGAGCGCCAGCCGCCAGGTAGAAACTCTGGGCATGCGGATGTGCAGAGCACCTAGCTCTACTTCGCTATCAAAGCGGTCGCGCAGGTAACGGATCGCCTGATCGCGAATATACGGCTCGTAGCGCTTCGCTAAGATCGACGTGATCACCGCGATCGACACGACGAGGGCGATTCCTATCAGGCCCGCCGCGATCAGCCAACGCCTCTTCTTATTGCTCACGTCGCGCTATAAAGGGCAACTCGATAGCCAACGTTAACTTCTTGAAAACGTAGATAATCACCGCCAAATGTGGCGCAAGCTCCACTTCAAAACATGTCGCTAGTGCAAAATCTGCACTCTGCCATTCCGCCAATTGTTCCTAGGTGAACGTAGAATCTGCCCGGTTGACTGGCGGCAAACTTCTCGTTTTTCATGCGATTAGCAATGGACCAAAAGCTGCTTACCAGTCTAGAGGAGTCCGCTGACCCCGGAGATAGAAAGATGAACAAAAACTACTTGATCGGGTTTTCGCTGGGTATTGGCGTAGGAGCTGCACTCGGCATTCTGTTAACGCCGCAATCTGGCGTAAAGACTCAGAGGATGATCGCCCGCAAGCTTCGCAAGAGCACGGATTATTTCCAGGACCAAGCGTCCGGCCTCCGCGATTCCGCGGCAGATCTGGTTGAAAAAGGAAAAGTACAGCTTGAGCACGCGTATAAGCGTGCGATGGCCTAGGACTGAGTAGCACCGAAAGGAAGGGGTTCATAAATGAAAATCATAGTCGGATCCTTCATAGCGTGCGGGGTTTTGCTGGCACAGGCGCCTCAGGCGCCCAATCCAGCGCAGCGTAACGTAACGGAACAACCCGGCGCATCCGTGCCGATTTACCGGGTGACCGTGGTGGCTAGAACTACCAAAGCCATCAACTATAACCATCGCAGCGGACCCACGGAAATCGACTTCCGAGGAACGGCATTGATGCCGGATGCTCGTGGGGAAGCCAAAGTCGAAAGCAAGCAGGGCGTGATCAAGATAAACGCCGATATGCGTAAGCTGCAGCCACCTGGCCAGTTTGGTCCGGAGTATTTGACCTACGTGCTGTGGGCGATCACGCCCGAAGGCCGCGCGACGAACGTTGGCGAAGTGGTCCTGAACGGCGACAAGAGCTCCCTGGATGCGACTACCGAGTTGCAGAGTTTCGGTTTGATCGTCACCGCGGAACCCTATTTTGCCGTCACCCAACCCAGCGATGTGGTGGTGATGGAGAATTTCACCCGTCGCGACACCACTGGGACGATCGAAGAGATCGATGCGAAATATGAGCTCCTCCAAAGAGGGCAGTATTCGCTCAATGTAAATCCCGCCGAGCTGAAGCCGTTCCGGATGGACAAGAAGGTCCCGCTGGAGCTGTATGAAGCTCGCAACGCCGTCCAGATAGCACGCTGGACTGGAGCCGACCGCTACGCTCCGGATACGTATCAGAAAGCTGTCATCGGTTTGCAGAACGCGGAAGGTTACCTGGTCGGTAAAGGCGGCAAGAAGCCCATCGGAACGGTAGCCCGCGAAGCAGTCCAGATGGCCGAGGACGCGCGTATCATCACGGTGAAGAAGATCGCTGACGAACAACTGGCCTCGGAACGCCGCGCATCCGCGGATCGCGAAGCACGGGCCACAGCCGAGGCGCAAGCAGAAGCACTGCGCAGAGCACAGGCCGAGGCAGCGCAAAGAACCGAGGCTGCCGAACGAGCCCGGGCGGAGGCGGAACGGAGCGCCGCTCAGCTAGACGCACAACGGACCCGGCAGGAAGCCGAACGAGTGCAAATCGCCGCTCGGGAAGAGGCAGATCGCTTACGTCGCGAAACCGAAGCGCAGCGCGCCGCAGCCCTGGCCGACATCGATCGGGCAACTCGGGAGAAGGCTGAAGCGGAAGCTGCGCGCGCGGCTGCCGTAAACCAACAGCAGTTAGCCATGGCGGAGACCGAGAAGGCCCGGCTGGCAGCTCAGGAATCGGATCGCCTTCGGCAGAAAGCTGAAACGGAGAAGGCCGAGCTTCGCGCAGAATTGCTGCGCCAGTTCAACCTGATTCTGGAGACTCGGGACACGGCGCGTGGACTGATCGTCAATATGTCGGATGTTCTGTTTGACACCGGCAAGTCCACTTTACGGCCGGGCGCTCGGGAGAAGTTGGCTAAAGTTTCAGGCGTGATCTTGGGACACCCTGGGCTGAAGCTTCAAGTTGAAGGCCATACGGATAGCGTGGGAGGCGACGAATACAACCAGCGCCTGTCTGAGCAGCGCGCAGCGGCTGTTCGGGACTATCTGGTCCACGAGAATTTGCCGGCCGCTTCCATTACGGTCCGAGGCTTCGGTAAGACTCAGCCTGTCGTTTCCAACGATACGGCCGCGGGAAGGCAAAGGAATCGTCGCGTCGAGCTAGTTGTCTCGGGTGAGATTATCGGAACGCAGATCGAAAGCGCGACTCTTCGATAACGATTTCAAAAGGAGGAGGTACACATGAAGAAAACGATGCTAGGACTGGCATTCGTGATGGGAAGTACCATTCTCAGTGCGCAAATCTCGGTCGGAATCCGAATTGGGGCTCCGCCGCCGCCACGGGTCGTCCGGGTTCAGCCACGCAGTCCCGGGCTTGGATACGTCTGGGTAGACGGCTACTGGTATCCCAATGGCAGGCGATACGCTTGGCACGACGGATATTGGACGCGTCCTCCCTACGGCAGCGCGCGTTGGATCGGGCCACGCTATGAAGGCGGAATGTTCTACGAAGGCTATTGGGATGGCGATCGTGGCAGATACGGCCACGATCATCGATGGGACCGCGACGGCCGGAATCGTGACTATGACCGTTATCACTAGAGTGTTCTAACAAGTAGCCATGAACCCGAAGGCCTCAGCGCTGTTGGTAGACCCGCATCCCTGCGGACATATTGTTTATCCGTACGCGGACAGGGCTTTGCTGGCCCAGGCTGTATGCCTCTACGCCAGCGCGGGCCTTCGGAAGAATGAGGCAGTCATCCTGATCGTACGCAGGGACAATTGTCCTGCGATCACCGGCGCCCTCTGGCAGCAGGGCTTCGATTTGCAATCCTTGCAAACAACCGGGCAATTCAACTGCCTGCTGGCCGAAGAGATGCTGCCACACTTCATGGTGGATGGCATGCCCGACGAGGAAAAATTCAAAGCTCTGGCGGAAGGCTGGATCGGCCGGGCTCGGGCTAGCGTTGGAAGCGATCAGAAAGGCCCGAATATCAGAGCGTTCGGAGAAATGGTGTGTCTGCTGTGGAACTCGAATCTCCGGGCAGCCGCGCGTCTGGAAGAACTGTGGGGAGATTTAATCAAAGCCAACTCGTTTTCCTTGCTGTGCAGCTATGAGCTAACAGGCCCCGCTCCGAAGACTCTGGCTACGGAACTGGTCGCCTGCCATGCCCACAATTTGGCTTAAAACGCTAGTTCGTGACCGCCGGCGGTCGGGGGGTCGCCCATCGCTCAACGATATCCTGCACCGCATGCATGAACGCATTAAAGCCGGCCGGCTTGATGACGTAGTCGCTTGCGCCGCTCTCCAATGCCCGGCGTCTGTCTTCTCCGTTGGAGGAGCTGGTGAATACTACGATGGGTGGTGTGTTGGATGACTTGCACAGCTCAAGGATCGAGTGTCCGTCACCCTTCGGAATGCTCAGATCCAAAATAATGAAATCGGATTTGGATCCCACTTCTTCCAGCAGCCTCATTGCCTGTTCGCCGTCGTAGGCGATTGTTACATCGGCGGGAATGGGCGACCCGCGCAAGGCTTCACGTATCATCATCACATCAGCCGGATTATCTTCGATCAACAACAGGTGCAGCATGCCTGGTAAGAGGATGATGCCCCCGCCATTTTGTTTCAGATGGGTCCAGTCTGCTGGCAATGGCCCATGGGGTGCTTATTCACCGGCATGATAGACCGATTCATGCTCATTCTTGCAGGCCTCGTGATAGCCGGACTGATCGGATCATTCCTCCTTTACGTCTCGGCGCTGGCCCTGCTAACGAGCATCGCCATGGCCCTTGGACTGGTTGCGACGCTGGCGCTGGGATTCTGGGCGGGTCTCAATTCTACCGTCCAAACCCCAGCAAATACACGTAAAGGAAAGACCGTTCAGGTAATAAATACAACCGGAGACGTGACGTTTTTGCCGGAGGTGCCCGCCGTAAACATGAAGCGAGAGACTGGGCTGCGAATCGTCACGGGTGCAGCTTCAAACCGGTAGGAGACAAACATGTTGATGACAATTTTCGTGATTCTGCTCGTGATGTGGCTGCTAGGGATGGTCACTTCCTACACTCTCTACGGTTACATCCACATCTTGCTGATCATCGCTATCGCAGTGCTGTTGATTCGTGTCATTCAAGGGCGAAGGGCATTATAGGAAGGAGGGCCTGTGGGCAGACCTAAGATTCTTGTAGTAGAAGACAACGCCGCTGATATCGAGCTCCTGCGCTTCGCGCTCGACCGGCAGGGAGATTATGAGCTCCAGGTCTTGGAGGATGGAGAAGAAGCGCTGCGGTTTATTGCTGAGCATCGCGCCGGTATCCATGCGCCGGATCCTTGCGTGATTCTGCTGGACGTGCACCTCCCGAAATACGATGGCCTGGAAATACTGGATGCCCTCAAAGAGGCGCCGGCTCTGAACCATATCCAAGTCGTCGTTTTGTCTTCCGCTTCCCCTCCCGAAGCCCAAGCTGAAATCCAGAGCAAGGGAGCCCTTTACCGAACTAAGCCTGTGACTCTTAAGCATTTTTTGGAGTTGGGCGCGGAAATCTTTGCACTCTGTAAAGATCCAGTTTTGGCGTGAAAGGCTGGTATCCGCGGGGAACAAAGATTTCTGGAAACACTAGCCATCGCTAGCGGATCTTACCGAGGAAATGGTCAACCCGGCGTCTGTTCGAAGCTACATGGGGGAAGTCTAATCGTGGGACATCCTGGCGCCCAGGCAGCCGAAAGAGTCGCCGAAGGCAGCGGCGTAGATGTCTTGGCCGGAGGGGGACAGCACCGCGAATCCGACGATCCCCTGCCTGTTGAGTCGGAGCGGGACAAGACTCCCGACGATAAACGCGCTTTGGTGCTGGTGGTCGAGGATAACCAGGCGGACGTGTTTCTTGTGGAGCAAGCGGTCCGGCTTCGAAAGCTCCCGGTTCGTCTCCTCACCCTCGATAACGGGGAAGATGCGCTACGCTATTTCGCGCATGCCGACGCCGATCCGGCAGCCCAATGCCCCGACGCGGTTCTCCTGGACCTGAATCTGCCAAGACGATCTGGACGAGAGGTCTTGGAGCACGTGAAGTCAACGGTCCGCTGCCGCGATGTGCCCGTCATCATCCTTACCTCTTCGAACTCGCCCGAGGACCGGCGCGAAACCGCGGCTCTCGGGGCTAATCGCTATTTCCGCAAGCCGACGTCCTATCAGGAGTTCCTCAAGATCGCCGAAGTGCTGGAAGAAGTGCTGGCTGAGCATCGCCCCCAATGAGGCGGTCTTCCGATTACGCCGAAGGCGGCTCTTCGCGCAGAGTGAACTGAAAATCGGATCCACCGTCGGGACTGGAGTCCACCCAAATCCGCCCGCCGTGGGCCTCGACGATCCTCCGGCAGACTGCCAGACCCATTCCGCAGCCTGGAATGTTTTTGCCGTGCAGGCGTTTGAAGGGGGCAAAAACGGACTCGTGATATTGCTTCGCGATCCCAATCCCGTTATCACGCACGGAAACTTTCCATTCGCCGGCAATGTCACGCGCGGCCTCGATCCGTATTTCCAGGGGCGCATCCGGATTTCGATACTTGATTGCGTTAGTGATCATGCAGCGCAGCACTTGCTGGAGCCGGGGAGAATTCCCCCAAACCCTCGGCAACGACGGGCTGATTGTGACGCTGGCTCCGGATTCTGAAATAGGCTCATGCAGGCTCTTTACAGCGCTGTGCGCCACGCCTTTCAGGTCCACCATGCTATAGGTGGCGGGATTGTCGGATGCAGATTGCGCGTAGATCAGGAAATAGTCCAGCAGATCGCGCATCCGATCCGTGCCGTTCAGCATGTAATCGAGGTATTGACGCTCGCGATCTGAGAGAGCTTCGCCGCGAGCCTCGGCAATCAGCTGCGAGAAAGTATTCATTGCCCGCAGTGACTCCTGAAAATCGTGCGATGCACGCAGGGCGAACTGCTGGAGCTCCTCCTGCGCGGTCTTTAGTTTTCCTTGCAGCTGGTTGGCACGGTCATGGGCGGCTGTAAGCTCCTGTTTCAGGGTTTCAATACGCGCATCCGCATCCGGCTCAGGTTTGCTCAAGCCTGTCGCGGCCCGGGAGCTCATGCAACTTCGCTTCCCGCCGTCTGCGCATTTTGCTTTTCAGGAACGGCCGGCCTGGCCAAACGATTGTAGAGAGTTCGCACACTGATACCCAGCATGTGTGCAGCTTTCTTGCGGTCATTGTTGGCGAGTTGGAGCGTGTACATGATGTATTCCATCTCCACTTCATCCAGCGTCTTGCCGCCCTCCGCGCGAGGCATCGCACGTTCCTCGGCTTGAGGCGCATCCACGGCGACTCCGAACGTCTTGGGCAGATGCCAAGGATGAATCGTACCCTTCCCTACCGTGATAACCGACCATTCCAGCACGTTTCGCAATTCCCGTACGTTGCCGGGCCAGGAATGCGACATCAGGCGCTCCAGTGCGCCCGCATGCAGGTTGGTCACATGAGTTTCATGCTTGCGATTCAAGTCCCCCAGGATGGCTTGCGCCAGCAAAGCGATATCGTCTTTGCGTTCCCGCAGCGGCGGCATGTGGATGTTAAACACATTCAGGCGATAGTACAAGTCTTCCCGCAGAGTCTTGCGATCCAGTGCGCTCACCAGGCGGTTCGTGGCGGCCAGCACCCGAACGTTCACGGCAGTTTCGGATGTCCCACCTAAGCGGCGAACTTTCGATTCTTCCAGCGCTCGCAGCAGCCGGGCCTGCATGGCCAGGGGCATTTCGCCGATCTCGTCCAGCAACAGTGTTCCGCCATCGGCCTGTTCGAAACAGCCCGCCCGCCGGCCGATCGCTCCGGTGAACGCGCCTTTTTCGTGACCGAACAACTCGCTCTCAATCAGGTCCTGCGGGACTGCCGCGCAGTTGATTGCCACGAAGGGCCGGGCCGCGCGCGGGCTCAGCCGGTGAATGGTTCGGGCCACCATCTCTTTTCCGGTTCCGCTTTCGCCCGTGATGAGTACGGAAGCAGTGGTGGGAGCCACCCGCTGAATCAGCGTGCTCACTTGCTGCATGGACTTCGACGCGCCCACCAGGTCGCCCAAGATGCCGTGATACCCCAGTTCCCTTTGCAGGCGCTCCGTTTCACGAACCAGGGAGCCGTACTCGATGGCCCGTTCGAGCAAGGTTCCCAGCACCGAGGGATCGGCAGGCTTCTCCAGAAACCAAAAGGCTCTCAGCTCGTGAACGATGGAAACCGCCTGGGCGATGTTCCCGAAGCCGGTGAGCACAATCGCAGGAGGCGCTTCTCCCGCTGCGGACAGGGCTCGTAGCAACTCAAAGCCATCCATCCGCGGCATCATGAGGTCGGTTACGATGGCCACAATGGGCGTGGCGTCCAGTTTTGCGAGCGCTTCTTCTCCATCGCCCGCTTGTTCCACCGCATAGCCCAGCGAGGATACTGTCTGTGCCAGCCCGGTTCGTTCCATCGGGTCGTCATCTACCACCAGGACGGTCTTTTTCGATGTGGAAACTCGCGCCGATTCGGAATCGGCGGCTGCGGAGCGTTTCACCTGATCGTTAGGCGTCATAGGCAGCTTAC
>Ga0068855_100004664_pt1 | contig 16740 bp, 6 predicted proteins | sample KBSCornC52_FD_66592 | JGI IMG/M metagenome (GOLD analysis project Ga0068855, IMG submission 66592) | Corn rhizosphere microbial communities from Kellogg Biological Station, Michigan, USA - KBS Corn C5-2 | ecosystem: Host-associated > Plants > Roots > Rhizosphere > Soil ...
CAGCACCTCCGCCGTCAACTCATTGCCCCGCCGCACCAAATCGGACAACCCCGTTACGAGCTCGGAATTCTTCAAGCCCGCCAATTGATATTGGCTCCTCATCTCTTCCCAATATCATGCTGTTTCGAAGCCCCACCGATCGCGGCGCAAGCGATTTTCAGCCCTCCAAATGCCCCGAAACTCATCCCGCGCACGAAACGCCCGCAGCGCGAAATCTCACGCAACCCAAGCCCAACATTTCCAATCCCCCTCACCGCAACGCAACTCCTTGTACAAATCTCGTCAAGAAAAAAAACATCTCTAGTCAGAAAACAGCTCAAGCGAGCGGGCGCGCGGGTGATGGCGCAACGTCGCGATTCGTCGCGCACGCGCGGCACTCCCAATGCGCCATCACCTGCGAGCTCGCCACCCAAGCTGCCCACCCCATCACCCGTCGAAACAACATCTCCCAGCGCGGGAAGCTGAAACAACCCAGCACACACCGCACGTCATCTCGACGTTCGTCTCATTTTTGGTGCGCGCTCCGCCGTCGACCGGAACTCCGCCGGCGGAGCCGATCCCGCGCGCCAAATTGGCGCACGCTCCCGCAACGATTGGCGGCGCACGCGCATTCGTCAAACTCGAAAGAGGCGACCGGAGCTGAGCAAATCAGTCCCGCGAGCGAGCAGGTGATGGCGCAACGTCGCGATTCGTCGCGCACGCGCGGCACTCCCATTGCGCCATCACCTGCGAGCTCGCCACCCAAGCTGCCCACCCTTCGCCCGTCGAAACAACATCTCCCAGCGCGGGAAGCCGAAACAACCCACGTCACAGGCAACGCCCCGCCCCCTCGCAAACTCCGCTGGCGAATCAACGTCACGCGCCAGCCAGCTCGGCTCAAGCGAGCGCGCAGGTAATTGCGCAACGTCGCGCTTCGGCGCACACGCGCGGCACCCCAATCGCGCCATCACCTGCGAGCTCGCCACCCAAGCTGCCCACCCTTCGCCCGTCGAAACAACATCTCCCAGCGCGGGAAGCTGACCCACGCCGCAGGCAACGCCCCGCGCCCGTGCCAGGCGCTCGCCACATCGTCGCAGCCGTCCTCTCTCACGCAACGCGCGCTCTCTCGCTGGACTCCGCCGGCGGAGTGCCGGCGTTCGGCCCCCCGCGGCCGGCGGAGGCCGGACGCTTGGCGGGGCCCTGGCGGCGCAGCGCGAAGCGCGAGCACGCCAGGCCGCAACCCGACGTCCTCAGTTGGGGGCAACCCCCATTCTTTCGCGGACCGCAAGAGCGTGCGCCCCCGCAGCCGCGTCACTCAGAGCTCGCTCAGTGCTCACTCGTGGAGCTCGTCGCAGTGGTTTCGCTCAGAGCTTGTCGCGGAATTCTCACAGACCTCGCTCACAGAGCTCGGCGCTATTCGGCGGCGCTGCTCGCTTGTTCGAGCACGTCGCACTCGAGCGTGTCGCCTTCGACTGACAAGAGCGCGACGCTCTTGGGGCTGAGTTCGCCGCGTAGAATTTTTTCTGCGAGTGGGGCTTCGACCAAGCGCGCGATCGTGCGCTTCATCGGGCGGGCGCCGAGTGTAGGGTCGAAGCCGCCGTGATCGAGCAAGAACTCGACCACTTCCGGGCCGAAATCGAGGCGAATTCCGCGCTGGGCCGAGAGCGCGCGGCCCACGCCTTCCAGCAAGCGGCGCGCGATTTCGCGTACTTCATCGCGGCCGAGCGGCGCGAACACGAGCACCTCGTCGATGCGGTTGTAAAGTTCGGGAGCGAGCGCCGAGCGCGCCGCACCCGTCACTCGCTGCTCGAGATCGGCGCGGTCTTGCGCGTCGTTGCCGAAGCCGACGCGACGGCGCGGCGTGCTACCGCTCTCTTCTGCACCCAAATTCGAGGTCATCAGGATCACGGTGTTCGTAAAATCGACGGTTCGCCCGCGACCGTCGGTCAAGCGCCCCTCGTCGAATACGCCGAGGAACGAGGTGAGCACGTCGGGGTGCGCCTTTTCCAATTCGTCGAGCAAGATGACTTGATAGGGCCGGCGGCGCACGGCCTCGGTGAGCTGACCGCCCGCTTCATGACCGACGTAGCCGGGCGGCGCGCCGATCAAGCGCGCGATCGAGTGCGGCTCGGAGAACTCGGACAAATCGACGCGCGTCATCGCGCTGTCGCAGTGGAACAGTACTTCGGCAATCGCTTTTGCGGTCTCGGTTTTGCCGACGCCGGTCGGGCCGAGCAAGAGAAAGGTGCCGATCGGCCGGCGTGAGCCGAGGCCCGCTGCGTTGCGCCGCAAAATGCGGGCGATGCGCCGGATTTGTTCGCCATGCCCGACCACGCGCTCGGCCAGGATTTCTTCGAGCCGGAGCATGCGATCGCCGTCGGCCTCGAGCAGGCGATCGACCGGCATATCGGCGAGCTCGGCCACCACTTCGGCGACGCTTTCCGCCGTCACTTCCAGTCGACCGCGACGCCGCGTGCGCGCGCCCGCCAAATCCAAGATGGATACGGCCTTGTCCGGCAGCGCGCGCCCGGGCAGATAGCGCACCGACCAACCGACCCCGAGCGCGAGCGCTTCCGTTTGGTAGCGCACTTGGTGGTGCGCTTCGAGCCGCGGTCGGAGCGCATCCATGATCAAATAGGCATCTTCGCGGCTCGGTTGCTCGACCTCGACCAGCGAGAAGCGGCGCGCGAGCCCCGCGTCCGCCGCGAGCGCCTTCTGAAAATCTTCCGGCGTGGTCGCGCCGATGCACGGCAGTTCTCCACGCGAGAAGGCGATCTTCAGCTCGGACGCGATTTCCTCCGCTGCTTCGCCGACGAACAGCTGATGGATCTCGTCGAAGAAGATCACCACGCGGCCCTTGGCGGCCAGCACTTCCTTGCGCAGCGCTCCCACGCGCGAGGCGAGCGCGCCGCGCACGCCCGTGCCTGCCACCAGCTCACTGACCGGAATTTGCACGATCACGCGGTCGTCGAGCGAGAGCACGTCCTCGGCGCTGGCGATGCGCTGCGCGAGGCCACGCACGATGCTCGTCTTGCCGACGCCGGCAATGCCGACCAAGCAGGGATTATTGCCTTCGCGCTTGGCCAGCACGTCGAGCGCTTGCTCGATCACCGCATCACGACCCACCACCGGATCGAGCTCGCCGCGCGCCGCCGCGAGCGTCAAATTGCGCCCCAGTGAAGTTAGGGTCGGAAACCTTTGAGGATCGAGTTCGAAGCGCTCGAACGGCTCCGCTTCCTTGGGCGGCGCGCTCTCCGCGGGCGGTAGACTCGCTCGCGTCAGCTTCAAACGCGGCGGATGATTGGGCAGTGCCATCACCGGCACGACCACGCCCGCACCGCGCGGCTCCGCCGACGTCGGCGCTGGAGCGGGCGGCGCGTCGCTGCTTTGATTTTTGCGCGGTGGCGGATAGAGCGGAACCTTCACCGCGGTGGACGCCTTGCGCGGCGCCGGAGTCGGCGTGGGCGTTTCGCGTACGACCTCGGCCGGGCCACGTCGCCGACCCACGAGTCCGAGCCCTACTTGCACCGCTTGCGTCCTCAGCCGCGAAATATCGGTACCGAAGCTTTCGAGCGCGCGCCGTGCCGCGCTCCTCGGCTCGCCGAGCAAGGCGACCAGCAAGTGCACCGCGGAGGCCTCGCTTTCGCCCATACGACCACCGATTTCGCGCGCGCGCTGCAAAGAGGCCTTGAGCGGCTCCTCGAGCTCTTCCTCGATCGTGCGCCCGAGCCGCAAGATCTCGTCGACGCCCAGCTTGCGCTCCCGCAGCAGATCGCAGGCCGGCCCCGGACGCGCCGCCAGCGCAGCCAGCACGTGCAGGCTGGTCGTGCGCTCCTTCTTCTGCTGCGCGAGCTCGTCGGCAATCCGTTTTACGAGCGCGAGCTCGGATTCGAAGCGGGCACCGGTCATCACCCGTGGGATTTGCCCGCAAACGACAAAACGGCCAACTTTCGGGCATTTGGCCCGCGGCCCTGAGTTTTATCCGGGTTAGCGGCTGAACACGAGCGCGCCCTTTGCGTAGTCCCAGACGCGCAGCGCGCCAGGCCCGCCCACCGCCACCAGCGGCTCGAACCCGGAAATGGCCAGGTTTTCGTCGCCGGTGAGCGCATCCAGCCAATCATCGCTGGGCGGGGTGGGCCGGCTCGGTAGGTCGGCCTTGAACCGCTCCTGACCGTCGAAATCAGTGACCAGCAGACTGAAGTGGCGCGGCCCCCCCGGCGCGCTCACGAGCACGAACGCCAGCGCTTCCTCATTCGCGGCCGCCGCGAACAGCGGCTGTGGCAGCTGAAAACGCCCGAGCACCGGAAAGCCCGCCTGCATGCGCAGGTGCGTGACCTCGCCGGAACGGGTCGCCGAGAACAGCTCATCGAGCCGCTTGCCGGGCAGTAGCCGCGCGCCGGCTTTGACGCCAGTTGGCCATTTGAAGTGCGCCTCGCGTCCACGCGGCGCCCGCCGCTCGACGCCGTCGGCCGTCAGGCACAAAAACGCGCCGTCATGGGTGAGCACGGGCGTCGCCACGCAGCCGGAAAGCGGGAAGCGGTCCTCGATCGGCAAGAAGGGGCCGGCTTCGGCCTCGAATGGGTAGTGAAAGAGCTGCGGCGGTGCAGCGTAGTAGACGTAAAAATGGCGCGCGTCTTCCAGATCGGGAAACAGCGCCGCGCCAGGAAAAAAAGCCACGTGTGGAAAGCTGCGCGGCTTTTTTAGCTGCGGCTCGAGACGCGCGCCGGACGATAGCCCGAGCGCGCAGAGCGAGGCGTCGATCCCAACCGTCACCGCGCGGGCCGCACCGAGTTCGGACTCGGCGATCACCGCGCCCTCCGACGTGTCGCGAAATACGACCTTGCTTCCCGCCAGCTGCGCGATTCGTCCCTTGCCGAACGCGAGCATTTGCGGCGGATCGCGGGGCGGCAAAATTTCCACCCGTTCGCGCGCCTCCTCGAGCGCCGACGCGACCGGCGGCAGCAACGAGGGCGCGGGCTCGGCGCGTTCCGAAGGCTCGAAGGCGCTCGCTGAAAGCGCGGGCACTGGCCCGCGTTGCCGCGGCGGTGGCCGTCGGTGTTGCCGATCGCAGGCGCCTGACAGCGCCACGACCGCACTCACCGAAGCCGCGTGCCAGATTGTTGGGGCGCGGCGCATGGTGGTACGGTAAATTCTCCTCGGCGAACGCCGAGCGCAAGCCCAATGTTTTCGCGTTCTCGCTCGCCCTACACCTTACGGTTGAACCTCGCGCTGACGCTCACGCTCAGCCTCACCTTTTGCGCTCTCGGCTGCGGACGCTTCACGCGCACGCGCCAATGCCGCGCGCTGATCGCCCAGGTGAACCCGGCGCTCGACGAGGTGTTGACCTTGACCGACGCTGGCGTGAGCCAGGGCGGCGCGAGCGGGGGCGGCGGGATGAGCGGCGCGGGAGGTTCGGGCGGCGCGGGCGCTCCCGGCCAAAGTGCAAACGCCGGAGGCGCGCGCTACATCGCTGCAGCGGGACGCTATGAGCGGCTGGCCAAAGAGCTCGGGCCGATGGAGTTTTCGAGCGAGCAGATGGCCAAATCAGTGGCCGAGTACGCGAGCGTGCTCAGCAGCACCGCCGAGACCTTGCGCACGCTCGCGACGGCCCTCGACGCGAACAACGCTGCCGAAGCCGACCGAGCCAACCACGAGCTCGAGCGCCTGATCCTGCGCGAGCGCAGCGTCGTCGCGCGGATGGATGCGTGGTGTCAGCCGCAGTAGGCGCGGCGAGCCGAACCGCTTAGGGCGCGGGCGGGTAGCCGAGGCAGGTGCCGCCCACGGCGAGTGACGGATCCTCGCACGTGCCGCTCACGCACGTGAGATCGTGCCGGCAGCCCATGCCGCACGGGCCGTGCAGCACGCCTGCTGTTTGGCAAGTGGTGTAGCAAACTCCGAGCGTGCCGCAGGCGTCGCTCGAGCCGCAAGCCTGACCGGTTGCGACGATTGGCTTGCACACCGCGCCTGAGTCGGCGAACGTATCGCAATAGAGACCGTCGCTCTCGAAGCAGAGAGTGAGGTTCGAATCAGCCGGGCCGTAGGTACTGGACGAACAATTGTCGCCAAGCCGGCAGGTGGATAGACAAGCCTCACTCGCCTTACCGTGCGGCACTTTTTTGCACACACCCACCGGTGCGTTATCGACAAAGAGGCAAGTCGTTGGTCCCTGCGCGTCGTCGCACTCGTAGCCGTTGGTGCAGGCTTCGCTCGCTTTCTTCGTGCCGAGGAAGACGCCCTGGCAGGCGCTGAGCAGGGCGTTCTCGTCGCAAGCGGTGGCCGCTTGTTGATAGGCCGTCTGGCACTTGGCGAGCGCCGCGCTATCGACCGTGACCGTGCCCTGATCCACCAACGCGAGCGCTGCGTGCCGGCCGAAGAATGCCGACTCACAATCATCGAGCATCATGTCCTCGCCGGCTTTGCTGCAGCATGTGCGGGCCGCAGCGCAAAAGCTCGTGACGATGGGCATGAACTGGGCGCTCACCATGCCCGAGCCTCCGGCGCCTCCCGCGCCAGCGGAGCCCCCGATCCCTGCACCGCCAGCGGTGCCGACCGTGCCAGCCGCGCCCCCAGCGCTCGAACCGGCTGTACCGCCCGCGCTCCCGCCACCCGCGCCGGCGGTGCCGCCCGCGCTCCCGCCGTGCCCTGCGCCTGCAGACGCGCTCGTGCCGCCCATGTTTGCGGAACCGCTGGTTCCGCCAGAGCCGGTACCGGTTCCCGATTGGCCGCCGGTTGCGGATGAAGTGCCATCCTGCCCGCCGCACGCGGTGAGCCCGACCGACAACCCCGATAGTACTGCCAATATCAGCGCAAACTCTTGCCCGCCCCGCATGAACGACCTCCGATGAGCCGGGAAGATACCCCGAAATGCGCCTTCGAGCAGCTCCAAATCGTGCACCCGAGCGCGGCCGCATAGGCAGCGACCTTCCCTTACTTCGCCAACCAATCTTTTGCGGTGATTCGCCGCAGCGGGCCCGAACGGCGCGCGCTGTGGTGTCGCACGAAGGCGCCGGGTAACCGGTCGTCTGCGAACTCGAGCTCCGTGCGCGCCCGCTCGGCAACAAGATGCGCGGGGTCGAACCATCCGCGCCGCCAAGCAGTAGCGAGTGCCGCCGACCGTGCTGTGCGCTGCCGTTCAATCCTTGCTCGCGCTTTGCCGCGCGCAGCGCTTTGCGCCTTCAATCGCTTTGCCGCGCGCAGCGCTTTGCGCGCGCAGCGCTTGAACCTCGGCAGCTCGCGATGGTTTCGCGATCGGCGCAACCATTTCGGTTGTGCGAGGCACGACAGAGTGAAGCCATCTTCTTTTTGGCAGACAGGCAATGAGCGCCGCGCGGCAACGAGCGATGCCTCGAGCCGCTGAACAATCGAGAAGGCCAGCACCGCGAACAAGCTCCGTGCGAGGCGAGCGGTGTACGTGTGAGGTAGTTGGCTCACCTACCTCAGCCAGCGCGCACGGCACGCGCAAACGCGCTGCGCCACCAAGCGATACGGATTGGCTGCGGTTCTTGCGCTACTGAACTCACGCCGGTCTAGGAGTTCGTAGCTTTCACGATTCCGTTCACGGGAGCGCGCATTTGAGGCCGCGGGGCAGTGCCTGCTTGTCAGCGGAGGACAGGCTCGATAGCTTGGCTCTGTAATCGGGTTGGTGTAGGTGGTGGAGCAATTGAAGCAGGCGGGCATCGTGCACGCGGATGATCGAAGGTGCGGTGAGCTCCGAGCCGCGAAGCATGCGCCGGCCGCGTGCGAGCTGGCGCTTACCGGGTCGAACAGAGTCGAGCTTCTGAACCGCCGCGGCTCGCCCGCGCTGATCTTTTTTGGGCCGCCCCCAGTCTGCCATTTCGAGATGAATTCATGACTAAAGTGGAACGAGATCCCTCAGGTTTGCTGGAGCGAGTGCCCGAGCTCGCGGGGCTAGCGGAAAAGCACGCCGGGGTGCGCCGCGCGATCGAACAAGGGCGACCGCACGCCGTGTACCGCGCGCTGCTTTGGCTGCGCTGGCTGGGCAAGGCCGGACCCGATGCCGATTTGGTCCGCCAACTGCTCACCACGCGGCGCCTGTTCATCCAGCCGCTGAACGGCGCACCGGCGATGGTCACGTACAACGGCATCGGCTCGCGCGCGTACGGCGAATCCGAGCCGGACGGCGCCGACGCCAGCCACATCAAAACGCTGTTTTTGGTCGTGCTGTTCGTGCCCGTGTACCCGTTCTCGGCCTACCTCGTGCGCCGAGCCGACCGCGGCTGGACGTTCTTCGGTCGCGTCCCGCTGTCTGCGACTTGTTATTTATGGCAGCGCGGGCTCGCGCTATTCGGCGTGGTCGCGGTGCTGATCGGCGCAGGGAACGCCGTGTTTGCCATGCGCTACAACACCGTGCAGATCGCCAATGCTTTGCCCCTGCCCATCCAGGCGCAAATTGGCGGCGCCGCGCCGATCACGGTCGCCAGCGGACAGGTCGAAAAGCTGCGATCCAAGGTGGGCGTGCAAGACGTGGTGATCAAAGCCGGCGCGCGCGAGCTCGAACGCGGGAAGCTCGAAGTCCGACGCGGTTACGACGTGAACGCTTGGAACGTGCTCGGAGCGGGCGCGTTGTACTTGGAGGACGTCGCCTACACGTCGGAAAAGTCGACGCAGACACCGCCAACTCACGACGAGCCCGTCTTCCACTGCGGCGAAAACGAGGTACTGCAAGACGGCGTCAACTTTGCCTTCACTACGCCGCCCCAGAGCATCAGCATGGGCGAGCACGAGCAAGTGGCCCACCGCACTCACTTTGCGATGGCCGAGTTCCCGCCGATTTTCTGCGTATACAAGCTCAGTACCACCGGCAAAGCGGCTCAGGCCAAAGCGCTCGCGAGCGAGCTAGCAAAAGCCACGAGCTACGAGCTCAGCATCGTGCAAGGTCTGGCCGGCTTCTTCGGTCAACACAGCGAAGGGGCGTTCGCGCTCGAGCTGCTGGATAACGGCCGAAAACAGCATGACAGCGAGATCGAGTATCAGCGCGCCTACCAATCACAGGCGATCTACGAGGGCCGGCGCCCAGCGATCATAGAAGAGTACCGAGCGCGCGCCCAAGCGCACCCGGATTCAGCCGACGACGCCTACTTGTTGGGCCGGATCCTGAGCGGCCCCGCGGCAGACCGAGTCGTGAGTGACGCGCTGGTCCGCTTTCCGCGCCATCCTTACCTACTGCGCGGCGCCGCGTACCGCGCGTTCTGGCGCGGCGAATATGCGGAGGCCGAGCGCTGCCTGGACACGCTCCGGGCAGTCGACGCGCACGCCTGGCAAGACGTAGTCGATCTGGAGCTGCGTGCACTCGCCGCCAGCGGTAAAATCGAGAAAGCGCGCACAATCGCCAATGAGTGTTTGAAGAGCCCGAACCTGGAGGCCTCCAATCGTTTCGACACCGTCGTGGACGCCGAGAACTTGGCTCGTTTCGAGCCAAAGTCGGAGACGAGCGCGCTGCTCGCGAATCTGAAAGGTGATAGCGACACCGAGACGAAGGAGATCCGCCTGACCGCGCGCGTGAACGCGTGTGCGGAGGTAACGCCAGAAGAGCTCGCCTCACTCGAGGACAAGCGCCTGCGCGCGCGGCTCGAGCTCGAGCTCGCCTCGCGCAAGAACCCGAGTGCCGCGTTCGCTAAGTTGCGTGACTTCGACGAGCAAGCGCCGGGCATCACCACGGCCGCGTGGGCACTCCTGCTGAGTGAAGCGGCGCGTCTCGACGCGCAGCACCCCGCGCTCGATCGCCTGCTCGGTTGGTCGCCATACGGACGCGCCGACGGGCTGGCGCTGGTCAGCTACGTCCAACACGGCACCGACAGCCCGGAGCTCGAGGATCTCGCCCCCGAGGCGCTCGCTGCCGCCGACTACGTGCGCTCGCGCGATCCCGCACTGAGCGCGGCCGCTCGCAAAACCTTCCGCGAGCGAGCCAACCGCGAGGATGCGCTGCACGGCCTCGTCACCGTGGCCATGAATCAGTGGCCCGAATGATGGCCGGGTCGAGCAGCGCGCCGAGCGCACCGCGCGTGGCCTTGCGTGCGCTGGTGCTGCTCCTGCTTTGGGTAGGCTTTTATTTGCTCGGCGTGGGGCTCGCGGGGGCACTCTTGTGGGTGCCCTGGGCGCAAATCAACTACGGCTCGGGTCCGGACGTGGGGGGAGTGCTCGCCGCCACCGGTGCGCTCTGGCTGCTCTGGGGCCTGCGTCCACGCTTTCGTCGCCAGACGAACCGCGAGCCGCCATTGCCGACGGGCCGCCATCCGAAGCTCCACGCACTGGTCGCGGATGTGGCCCGGCGCGCGGGGCACCCGGTGCCGCACGAGCTGCACCTGCTGCCTGAGGCGAATGCTTACGCGGGGCAACGGTCGGAGCTCTGGCGACGCGGGAAATCGCTGGTTGGCATCGGGCTACCCTATCTTGCGTGGCTGGATCGGGCTGGCGTGGAAGCGATCATCGCTCATGAGCTCGGTCATCACTTGTCCGGAGACGTTCGGCTCGGGCCCTGGGTCCATCGCACGCGGAACTTGATGGGGCACACCCTCGATCACCTGGAGGGCTCTGGGTTTTGGTTGGACTTGCCGTTCGTCGGCTATGCGCGCGCGTTCTTACGCTACAGCATGAGCGTGTCGCGCGCCCAAGAAGTCGCGGCAGACGCGGTCTCCGCGAGAGTCGCGGGGAGCGCGGCGGCTGCGCGGGCGCTCGTGGTCTCCGAAGCGCGCTCAGCCGTTTGGCACGTGTACTTGCGGACCGAAATCGAGCCCATGCTCGAGGCTGGGTTCTTGCCGCAGCTGCTCGAGGGTTTCCGCCACTTCGAGGCCGCGATCAGCGAGCATCGCGAGCGCCAGCAGAGCGGCCCCAAGACACCCGAAAAATCTTCGCACTATGACACGCACCCGACGCTCGAAGAGCGTTTGACCGCGCTCGGGGTCAGCGAGGCTCCGCCCTCCAACGAACCCGGTGCGCTCGAGCTCTTGGACGTCACGAGTGAAGCCGAAGAATACGTGCTCCGCAGCATGCTGGTCGACGGCTCGCGACCGCTCAAACCCCTCACCTGGGAGGCCGCTGGTCGTGAGCTGTGGCTACCGCGCTTCCTCGAAAGGATCCGACCGTATCAGAACGCGCTCGCCAAGGTCACTCCCGAGATCATGCCAGCGGTCCTCGCGCAGATCGACGATTGGGCGGAGCGCCTGCGGAGCGGTCTCGCCTTGTTCTCACCGGAAGCGAAACGCCGGCACGTGCTGGCCATGTTTGGCACGTGGTACGCGGTGTACTTGGTGAATCTGGGCTTCGAACTCGAAGCGCTGCCCGGTTGCGCCGTGCGCACCAAGCGCGGAGAAATCGTGGTCGAACCCTTCGCCGAGATCGCCACATTGTCCGAGGGCAAGCTCGGCAGCGACGAATGGCGCGCGCGCTGCACGGAGATCCGCGCGGCCGTCGCCTGAGGACGCTGGGGGGTTACGGCTCGCCAGGCCGCTAGTCGTCACGGAGCAGTGGCTCCCTGACCGACGCGTACTCTTCGATCAGCGCGCGGGCTTCGGCCGGCACTTCGCTGAAGCGGACGCCGAAGCCGGCGGGGGAATCGTCGCTCAGCTCGTCTTGGGTGTAGGAAACGGCGCCGAACACGGTGCAGCTCGGCCCCGTGGGAAACGTGAGCCGAAGCTCGACCGGCGCGCCCAGAGACGGCGGCTTTTCGTAGGTTGCCACGAACAGCCCGCCCAGCGAGCAGACATCGTTGCTCGAGAGGGGCCGGAAGAAATTGCTCCGCGCGCGTGCGTCGAGCGTGATGTCGACCCGTTCCGGGTGTGCCATGCCGCGCTCGATCACGCGCTGCATGCCGGCGATCGCCGCCGCAATCTCGGCCAGGCGCTGCTCGTGCGCGTCGCCGCCATCGACCGCGCCGCGCGAAGCCAGTGGGACAATCAGTTCACGAAGCAGCGAAAGTTGCTCGCTCGCCAGGCGGGACAGCTCGCTCGAGCCGCCGCCCTGAAGGGTCACGGCCAACTTGGGCCGCGCGAGCGCTTCCAGCCCGTGCAACAATTCGCTGGTGTGAGCGCCGTTCTGCGCCTGCTTTTGGCTCGTCTCGACAGCGCGACCGAGGGTTTCGCGAATGCCTTTCAGGCCGTCGTCGAGCAGGCTGAGCGAGCCAGTCACGCGCGCCACCGGATCATCGTCCTTACCGCCCATGCGCTGCACACGCACGAACGCTTCTTTGACCTCGGCCCAACGCTTCGTTTGAGCCTCGTTCATCCGACCGCGCAGCTCGGCCAACTTGAGCAGATTCTGCTCGGCCCCGCGCGTCAAGGTCTGCGCTTCGCTCGCGTAGTGGTCATCGATCAGTCGCTCGAGCTCGCTCTCGTTCATCGCGCTGACTACTTTTTCGGCGAGCTTGTTCATATTGCGATAGCTACCCTGGAGCTTGAAGGGCGGCTCGGTTCGATAGCGGTCGTCTTGCGAGGCCGACGCGATGTACTCGCGATTGACCCGCAAGAGCACACGCTGCACCTGAAACAAGCGTTTGAATACCGCGACCAACTCCTCGACCTCGGCGGCGCTGTAACCGTGGGACAGCTCGGCGGTGCTCGCCTCGGCGCCTTCGGCCATGGCCACGAGTCGATGCACGTCGCTCGGCTCCCGACCGGCGAGCGGCGCGAGCAGCGGCTGCGAAGTGAGCGCGTTTTCCAAGTAGCTGAGCGCGAATACCTGCTCCTTCCCTTGCAAAATATCGCCCAAATTGTAGGTATCCGCGCGGTTCGCCAGCATGTCCGGGATCTGAAAGCGCGCGCCCGCTTCGGTGTACGGATTGCCAGCCATCACCACGCAGAATTTCTTGCCGCGCAGATCATGGGTGCGTGATTTACCGTTCCACACGCCCTCGATACGGCGTTGCCCGTCGCACAAGGAAATGAACTTCTGTAAAAGTTCCGGGTTCGTGTGCTGAATGTCGTCCAGATAGAGCATGACGTTGTTGCCCATCTCGAGCGCGAGATTGATCTTCTCGACCTCTTGGCGAGCCGTCGCGTTCGGCGCTTCACTCGGGTCGAGCGAGCGCACCGCACTGCCGAGTGCCGGGCCGTTCACCTTGACGAAGACGAGACCGAGCCGGCTCGCGACGTACTCCATGAGCGTGGTCTTGCCGTACCCAGGCGGCGAGACCAAAAGCAACAGACCCATCAAATCGGTGCGCTTGGTGTCGCCCGCAGCGCCCAGCTGCTTCGCGAGGTTGGCGCCGACCAGCGGCAGGTACACCTCGTCAATCAGCCTATTTCGCACGAAGGACGTGAGTACGCGCGCAGAAAACTCGTCCAGCCGCAGGCGCGCCCGCTCGCGCGCGGCGACTTCGGCGCGCAGCTTCTTGTAAGCGCGGTAACGCGGCGCTCGCTCTTCGATGAAGCCCGTGACGCGCTCGAGTAGCTCGTCGAGCGACAGCAAAAGCTCGCGATTTTTCAGGCGCGGATGCGTGCCGAGCAGGCTCGAGAGCGTCAGCCCATTTTCGGCGGACGAGACCTCGACGGTCGCGCCAGCGAGCGCGATCAAACGCCCCACGACCTCGAGGCGATAGCGCTCCAGCCCGGGATTTTCGAGCGTCTTGAGGAACGCATCCACGTACGCGAGCCCGATGCCGAGTCGCTCTGGCGCGTGCGCCTCCAAAACGCACAGATCTTCTTCGAAGCCTCGTCGCGCGCCCAGCTCGTCGAGGTGACGCTGGAACGCGAGCTCGAGCTCCTGCGCGCGCGCGCTGACGGTGAAGCGCGGTCGAGGAGTCGAAAGCTCTTCGACCAAATAGCGAGCGGCCCACAGTGGCGACACGGATACGCCGAGCTCGACCGAATCGGCAAACGCGCGCACCCGTTGGCTGAGCTCGGCAGCCAACGCGAGCGTCGCTGCCGAGTCGGCAAAGCTCGCTCGCAGGCGTCCGATACTCTCGGCGCGCCGCGCGAACAGATCGCGTTCATCTTCAGGCAAGGATTGCCAAAACAGCCAGCCGAGCGCGCGCGCGTTGGGCGTGAACTTGAGGAAACCTGCGCCCTTTTGCAGCGCGAGCAGCTTGCCCAAAATCGCGGCGCCGTCGACATCGTGAACGCCCGGCTCGTAGCCCTCGTCGACGCGCTCGGCCGCGTACGCGCGCACGAGCGAAACCAGCCGCTCCTCACGCAGCGCAAGCTCGAGCGCGCGCATGGACAGTCCGCTTTTTCCCGCTTCCGCGTCCAACAATAGCGAGACGGCCAGAAACTCGCCGCGATATACGTCGGGGCTTTCGGACACGAGCGCCTGATCCCAGAACTCGCGCCCCTGCTCCAAGCCCTCGTCTGTGAGCGCCTCGAAGAAATCGGTGCCGGTGAGGTGGCTAAATAGCTTGCCCTCACGCGCCACGATCGTGAGCTCGAGTGGCTGCGTGTTGACGTTGAAGCGGTGAACCCCAAACACAATCGTGTTCTCGTCGCCGCCGGAGAGCTCGGTCTTGTCGCGCAATGCGCGCAGCGCGGTCTGCTTTGCGGCCTTCAGCTTGGCTTCGAGCTCGTCGGCACGCACCGAATCGCCGAGTTTCAGCAACTGAACGCGCAAATCCTCCAATTTGCCGAGCATCGGGTCGGCCACGAAGAACGCATTCAGCTCGTCGAGGAGCTTGAAGTTTTGCGCGCGGCGGACGATTCCGGACAAGATGCGCTCTGCAGCCAGCGTCAGGCCGTGCGCGCGGCGCTGGCGCTCTTCGACGATGGCTTGGCGCTTGCTTGCGATCGCGCTCAGCACCTCTTCGCGTTTGCCGGCGATTTCCGGCGCAAACTCGGTGAATTCCCCGAACTTGGTCTCGATCTCCTCGAGCTGCAGCATGAGCCGCCCGAGCTGCTCGTCGCAGCTCTCCGGGGTCTTGGCCAAGCTGAGCGCGCTGACCACGTTTTGTCCGAGCAGCTTGAACTGCACCGCGAACTCCGCGCGACCCTCGCTCGCCGATAGCTCCTGATAGCGCCCATCGAAGATCGCGCGCGCGCGATTTTGTTTGGCGAACGCGGTGCTCGTCCCATCGAGGATCTTGGTGCGCGCGGTCGGGTCGGCGACCTTCAGGCCATTCACCGTCTCGGTCAGCAGATTGAGGCCTTCGTGGATACGCTCGAGCTCCTTCTGTACCGGCACTAGCTCTGCGGCCGTCTTGGTCGCCTCGATCCCGCCGACCAGCACGTCGAGCTGCTCCAACAAGGGCCGGAATGCGTCGGCCGAGAGAAAGAAATCGACGCACGCTGCGCTCAACTCGTCGAACCGCTGGGCGATCTCGGCTTCCAATGCGACGACCCGCGCGACCTCGACCGAGCGCATGTCCTTGAGCGTGACCAGCGCACCGCGTTGTTTCTTCAGCGCCTGAAGCGCGTTCAGGAATGCGTCGACGGTCTTCAGCTCGCTCGGCCGCAGCGTTTCGAGCAGGCTCTTCTGGCTGTCTTCGGCCTTGCGCACCGCTTCACGCGCCGACTTTTCGAGCGCTCTGAGCTTCTCGAATTCATCGATGATCAGTAGCGCGGTGGCCTGCGTCTCGCGCACGGCGGACGCTAGATCGAACGCCTCCGCGTGGCCCAGCCAATGATAGGTGTCCAGCAGCCGCTGCGCAGAACTCACGACGTCTTCGAAGCTGCGGCGCGTCGGCGCTTCGAGCGCCGCAAGCTTCTTCACCGTGAGCGCCTCGCTGATCCCGGCGACCAAATCCGCGTTACCGACCTTGGCCAGGTACGAACCGTCGCTTGGCGCCGAGACCGCGAACTCGAGCGTGGTGAACGGCGTTTGCCAAACTTGCACCGGATGCACGCGCGCAGGCTCCTGCGCCGGCGTAGCGCGAAAGATCAGCATCGTGCCATCCGGAAACAAGCTGTAGCCCTGACAGCGAATCGGAGTCTTTATCTCCTTTTGAATCAGGTTGTACGGCAGAAGCCCGTATTCGCCGTCTTCCTCGTGATAAAAGACGAACAAGACGTCTTCGCCGTTGGGCGACGGAAGTACGCGCTCCACCCGCAGATCCGCCGTTTTCCCGTCGAAGATCTTGTAGTCGCCGCTCTCGAGGTAGTAGCCCGACGGAAACACGATGCCATGATTTTCCGGCAGCTCGAGGCACGATTGTCCAATCGAATCCGCGCGTAGCACGTGCGAAGTGCGCGTGTTGTACACGAGGTAGCGCACGCGCTCTTCGCGAAATGGCCGGATCTTGAGCAGGATCAAACTACCGACCTTGGCGTAAGCGATCTCCGCGTCGTCCAGGGTCTGATTCGGATCGTCGACGGGCTCGCGGTACACGCCGTAGCCGTCCTGGGTATTGTTCTCGATCTTGACCGTCAGATCGCCGCCCACGGTTTCCACGAACACCTCGTTCAAGATGTTCATGTGCGGGTGGCGGCCGGATACTTGGTTCTCGCGCGAAGTCGGCGTCCAGGCGAACGGATGCGGGCGTGGCGCCTTCGCGTCCTCCTCGCCGCGCGCGTCCATGTACGTGACGCGGTTCTGCGCGTCGATCGCGAAGCGGAATACTTTCACGTCGCGAACGGACGCGCCGATCTGCAAAACGAGTAACAGCCGCGTATCGGTGCGCCGCAACTGCAGCAGGCGCGCGTCCTTGTAATACCGAAATGCATCGGAGAATTCGCGCGAAAACGCGGGATCTGCCAGGAACGCGAGCGGCCCCTCGAAGGGCGCGCTCGACAGATCGAAGCCCGAGTCCACACGCTGGAAATGGTAGGCAGAGAGCGCGTCGCTCGGCGTGGTCTCACTCTTCAGGCCGATGAACACCTGAAA
>Ga0068855_100004667_pt1 | contig 16736 bp, 14 predicted proteins | sample KBSCornC52_FD_66592 | JGI IMG/M metagenome (GOLD analysis project Ga0068855, IMG submission 66592) | Corn rhizosphere microbial communities from Kellogg Biological Station, Michigan, USA - KBS Corn C5-2 | ecosystem: Host-associated > Plants > Roots > Rhizosphere > Soil ...
GGCCTTACCGGCGAGGTGGTGGCGGCGCGCTTCCTGGACAAGCTGCAAGCGATGCAGGCGGCCACCTACTCCGACCGGCCAGCCAGCTCGTTTCAGAACAATTGGGGCTCGGAGATCAAGGTCGAGATTCCCGAAACCGGACTGACTTTCGGCGAACTGGACAAGCTGCTGCGCGACAAGTTCGGTCATGCCAGCCATGTCACTGGCGAAGTTTTCAAGACAGCGGACGGTGTTGCGCTCACCGCCCGCCTGGACAATGCGCTGCCGCAGACTTTCACGGGCGCGGACGCCAAAATCGACGACCTGGCGCAGCAGGCGGCGGAAGCGATCTATCGCGACAGTCAGCCATATCGCTTCAGCGAATATCTCGAGCAGCGCGGCCGCATTGCCGAAGCTTTCGCAGTGATCGCAAAGCTTGCCACGGACGGCCCGCCCGGCGAGCGGGGCTGGGCCTATGCGCAATGGTCGCTCATGGACATTAATGACCACGGCGACGCCGCTGCGGCCCGCCTCCATGGATTGCAGGCGCTGGCACAGGGCGGCAGCGCCGCGGTGGATGCCGAAATCGCGCTGGTGAGCGCGGAGGAATGGTCCGGCCACGATCAGAAATCGCTGCTTTATTCCATCGATCTTGGGGCACGCTCGCAGGTACGCGCGCCGGAGCAAACGCAAGCGTTCTTCAACGAGAACCGGCTGGTTGCGACGGCCTGGCTGGAAAACCTGAGCGGCGACTATGACGATGCCGCACGTCGCTGGCGGGGTATGGAGAAAGAAGCTGATGATGAGGACCTTAAAGGCATCCCGGGCTTGGAGGACATGCGTATCCTGTCACCGGCCCTGACTGCCACGGCTTTAGCGCTGAATCACGATCCAGCGGCGGCGCGGGCGGCCATCGCGGCGAACGGGCAACAGGACGACAACAACCTGCTCACCGCCGACGCCGACGACGCCTTCTCGGCGCTGCCGCATTACTGGATCGCCGCCGAAGCGGGCAACTGGTCCGCCGCCCTGGCCGATGCGCGCGCTGCGGATACCTGGCTCGCAGCGAACAAGACGGCGCGGCCCCTGATGGGCCTGTAATTCCGGAGGAATGAGTCAGGAGCTGGGCGATTGTCAGGCTTGTTGTGGACATGCTCACGCGGCTGCTCCTTTTGGGGTGTTGGCGCTCATCATGGCGACGAATATGTCCGCAAGAGTCGGCGTGCGCACTTCTCCCAGACCCGCCTGGCGCTCACGCGTCACGCTATCGAACAACATGATACTGCGGCCCAGTACAGTGCGTTCGGTGAGCGGGTTCAATGCGCGGGCCTCAGAGGCCTGCCGGGAATCGACCGTTGCTTCGGCGAAGCGCGCGGCCAAATCATCCATGCTGCATGACAGTATGATGCGCCCACGGTCGATGAAGATCACGTCGGTGAGGACATGCTCAATTTCCTCAACCTGGTGCGTAGTCACAAGGATAGTGCGACGGTGGTCGAAGTAATCGTTGAGCAACGTATCGTAGAACTGCTTGCGGAATAGCAGGTCGAGGCCCAGGGTCGGTTCGTCCAAGACTAGCAGGCTTGCGTCAACGGCCATCGCCACGGCAAGGTGAAGCTGTGTCACCATACCCTTCGACAATTGGCGAACCTTGCTGCCTTAGAAATCGGTCATGGAAACCATCGCCCTTATCCTCTTTCTGCTGCTAGCCGTTGTGGTCAGTGGCACATTGGCCCGGATGTCGCCGGTCCCGGTGCCTTTACCTCTAGTTCAGATTGCGCTTGGCGCTGTCATCGCCGTTTTTGCCCATTCGGGCGTCGACCTGAACCCGGATATCTTCTTCCTTCTTTTCCTGCCTCCGCTCTTGTTTTTGGACGGCTGGCGCATCCCCAAAGAAGGTCTTTTCCGCGATAAGGGCACCATCCTCGAACTGGCGTTGGGGCTTGTTGTTTTTACGGTTCTAGGCGTCGGTTTCTTCGTTCATTGGATGATCCCCGCCATGCCATTGGCGGTAGCTTTTGCCTTGGCGGCAGTGGTTTCGCCGACCGATCCCATCGCTGTTTCCGCCATCGCCAACAGAGTTCCAATTCCCAAACGGCTGCTCCACATCTTGGAAGGGGAATCGCTGCTCAATGACGCATCCGGTCTGGTCTGCATGCGGTTTGCCGTCGCGGCCGCCCTCACGGGGACATTTTCGCCAACCGGCGCGGTTGGAACATTCTTGTGGCTGGCGTTAGGCGGCGTCGCTGTCGGCATTGCTGTGACCTGGGGAACGACCGTGGCCAAGAACTGGGTCTCTCGGCATTTCGGTGAAGAGACGGGCTCGCAGATCCTGGTCAGCCTTCTTATCCCCTTTGGCGCGTACCTTCTGGCCGAAGAGGTTCATTGCTCCGGAATCCTCGCGGCTGTCGCTGCCGGCATCAGCATGAGTTACGCGGAACAGACGGGCCAGGCACTGCCGGTCACGCGCGTTCGCCGCGTGGCGGTATGGGACCTTATCCAATTCGCAGCGAACGGCATTGTCTTCGTACTGCTCGGCGAACAACTTCCGCAAATCGCCACGCGCGCCAGAGCGCTGGTCCGCGACACTGGCCACAGCCAGTGGGTCTGGCTCGCGGTTTACGCGATTGCCGTCAGTGTCGCGCTCGCGGCGCTTCGATTCGTTTGGGTCTGGACATCACTACGCTTCACCCTTTTCCGTACCGGCCAGCGCGGCGAGCACCAGCGCGTGCCAAGTTGGCGTCTCATCGCTGCCACCTCGCTCGCAGGGGTCCGCGGCGCCATCACCTTGGCGGGTGTCCTAACCCTGCCACTGACTCTGAGCGATGGCGCGCCCTTTCCCGGCCGAGATCTCGCAATATTCCTGGCGGCCGGCGTCATCATCGTATCGTTAGTTGCTGCTAGCCTAGGGTTGCCCTACTTGCTCAAAGGGCTAAAGCTTCCGCCCGAGCCATCCTATCAAGAAGAGGAAGATCGCGCCCGCATCGCCGCGGCGGAAGCTGCGATTGCGGCGATCGAGCGGGCGCTGCATCAAAGAGGCGATGACTGGGGCGACGCGGATGTCTATACTGACGTGGGCGCGCGCATCATGGAACTCTATCGTCAGCGGGTTAGGGGACATTCCAGAATCGGCCAAGAAGGTATTGAGGCGCGTAAAGCAGACGCCGTCGAGCGGAGACTCCGGTTGGCGGGCCTGCGTGCGGAGCGCGACGAGCTATATCGCGCGGCCAGAAACAATGAACTTTCAGATGAACTGGGACGCCGCCTCGTTCGGGAAGTCGACCTGCAGGAGGCTCGGTTCGGGCCAGAATAGCGGTGTGTTGAGGTGTGCTCAGTCTGTTCGCGGCGGTGCGGCTATAAAGGCGTCTGGCCGTTCAGCGCCAGACTTGGTATGGGACTCTTGATCGTATAACCGGTCTTAAAGAGCGTTATTATCGCGCGTCGCTGAACATCAGCCGGATCTGCCCCTGTGGCGTGAGAATTAAGCTGCCAAAATTCTCTTCTATAAAACCCAGCTTTTTAAGACGCCGACACTTGGAACGCTCCACCACATTGCTCTTCGCGACGTCTCGCAGGACGATAATTTCCCCATCGGAAAGGATCGGGCCTTTCGGCATGCCGCGATTAGATGGGTAGGCCATTGGATCTTCTCCTGAGCCGTTGTCGGCCCTGCGACGAAGGATGGGCGCCATCGACTTTTGCATCTACTCAAACGCCTGTGCTACCCGCTCGTCGAACTGCGGCGAGGCTGTGCGCGGTCCGCTGAGGCGGCCGCAGTCTTTCGTGCCTTCGCGTGGCGACGTCTTTTGTTCTTTCTCTTCGCGTGACTTCTGCGGGCTGCCATTCTTCACATTCCTCTCATGCCTTGGAGAACCATCGGGATAGAGGGATTCAAGGTCCACCGCGCAAAACATCAGACGGGGGTCTTCCAAACCGCGGCGGCGTCCCGGTTGGACGAATCGGTCGATCGACGAAGCCTTTTCATAAAGGCCACGCCACACCGGAGAGATAACCACGAATGCCAACAATGTAAGGTCTGGAACAACATAAAGCCGAATACCTTACTGTTTGCGATATTAATGTCACTTTCGCCGTTTTGTCGGGTTTTCGGGAAGGGTCCGGAAGGTCTTGGTGTCGCGAAGCCAAACTGCGCGTTTCACATGGTGTGGCAGATCATCCGCGTTGGCAAACGCCGCTCTTGGCCACCAGGCGAGTTGTTGGCCTCGTGCTACTGCTCATGGCGATAGCACTTTTTGTTCCTGTACCGCTCAGCAATGTCGTTTCGGGTGTTATGACAATGTTTATTGGTTTGGCCTATCTTGAAGAAGATGGCTTGTTACTAAGTTTCACGCTGACCGCGTCGTTGGTATCGTTCGGAGTGATGTTAGGGGCAGCGTGGGGGGCTACACGGGGCGTCATCTTCTGTCGCACATCTGAACCTTGCCAAGACCGCGATGCTGAGCTACCGCGGCCCAAAGCTTTGGCTGTTCCACCAACGCCAAGCAGAGCCAGCTGGTGACCTTTATCCCCCTGGCAGTGCGCGCAGGCGCGGAAATCCGCGATCTCGCAATGGTCGGTCGCATCGAAATGGGTCCTGATGGCAGGGCGACTGGCGTGCACTATCGCCGGGAAGGGTATTGGCGGTTTCAGAAGGCGCGCAATGTGGTCGTTGCCGGTTATGCGATCGAGACGCCACGGTTACTGCTGGGCTCGGCAACCGACAAATATCCCGATGGTTTGGCCAACAGTTCGGGTCTCGTTGGCAAAAACTTGATGACACAATCCAACCAGGCTGTGTTTGGTACGATGGAGCAGGAGGTGCGATGGTACAAAGGCCGCCTTCGCTCGCCATCACCGAACATTGGAATTACGACGATCGCAAGGATTTCGCCGGCGGTTATTGCTGGATGGCGCAAGGGCCGCTTCCGGTGGAATGGGCGTCGATCCAGACAAGCTCCCGTGGCCTTTGGGGTCAGGCCCTGCGCGATGAAATGGAGAAATACAACCACCAGGTCGGACTCAAAATGGTCGGAGAGATGCTGCCGAACGAGCGCAATCGCGTAACTTTGGCCGACGACAAGGATCGGTACGGGCTGCGTATCGCGCGCGTCACCTATAGTTGGGGCGACAATGACAAGGCCTTGATCGAACATGCGCTAGGCCAAATGCAGATCAGCCTCCAAGCGGTTGGCGCGACCGACATCTTTCGGCAGGAGGACGACACCAATCACTTGGCTGGTACGGTGCGCATGGGGGAGGATCCAGCGTCCAGCGTTGTCAACTCAGATTGCCGGAGCTGGGATGTTCCCAATCTGTGGGTCTGTGATGGCTCGATCTTTCCCACCACTGGCGGGGTAAATCCGTCGCTGACCATCACCAGTATTGCCATGCGAACAGCCGATCGCATTTGCATGATGGCAGCACGTGGGGACCTATAACGAAACGGCAGTGTGCGCCCAGCACGCCGTGCATTACCTTCCTTAACGGTATCACGGGCTACGCTCATCCAGCCTGTGGAATGCCTGATGTGATGGCGGGTGGGGCACACTTCCGAGATCTGGGCACTCGGCACGTCCGTCCTACCGCCCAGCTCAAATCGGAGTGCGATATCCATAGAATTCGTGGTCCTCGTTGTAGCCCCCTTCGCCCGCGCCAAGATCGGCAAAGTCGTGCACAAATTCGATCGCCGCGATCCATTTGACCATCTTGAACCCCAACTCATTCTCACATCGCAGCCGCAAAGGCGCGCCATGCACAACGCTTACAGGATCGCCGTTCATCTCGTACGCGAGGATTGTCAGCACATGCCGCATGTTCTCGATCTTGTGGACGTCATAATAGCGGCCGCCATCGGCGCCATCAGCCAATGAGTAGAACACGGCGTAGCGCGCCTCGAGTGCCGGTTTGACGAGGTCGAGAATATGGCGCATGGGTACGCCGCCCCATTGCGCGACGCCTGACCAGCCTTGGATGCAGAAGTGGGTTGTGACCTGCTCTTGTATCGACATGGATTTTAGATCGGCAAGAGAGAGCTCCTGCGGTGATTCTACTAGCCCGCTAATGCGTAACCGGTAGCCGGAAAAACCCTCCGCCACGAGATCAGAAAATTCCTTTGAGTTGGGCATCGTGCCGTTCGGCCAGAAATAGGGTGAGACATCTTTCTTGGTGAGCTGGGAACATGGATTCCAACCCTCCGCCAAGCCCATGATCCAGCCGACCATGAAGGCGCCCATGCGCTGCACTCGGCGAGCATGTCGTAAAGTATAAGGCGACGCCAGGAGCCAGGCGACCGTCAGGACCGCCATGGCGAGGACAAACAGCGGAAGTCCCCTCCACGAATTATCATCGACACCTCCGAACATGTGATTTGTGTTTTGTCTCAAACCAGTGACGAAAATCATCACGCCGTGCGCCAAGATGAAGCCGACAAACCAAGCGAATGAGATGAAGTGGACCGACCGCATCGCCTGCCGGTTGAACACCCTTCCAAGCCATCCAAGTGCGTTTGAGATCGCTGGGCTCTGCATTAGGCCTGTGACAATCGAGACCGGTGCGGCGACGAACACGGTGATGAAGTAGCTGAGTTGCTGAAGGCCGTTATAGCGAGTCCAGCTATGGTCGACCGGAAAGTTCAGCGATGCGTATTGAATGGCAGTTGAGAGCGCGGCTGGAAACACTTCCCAAGTCAGGGGTACCAGCCTGCGCCATTGCTCGGTGGAAAACAGCAGCGCATAAAAAGCGATGCCGTTCATCAGCCACAACAAATTAATTGAAAAATGCCACCACCGTGCCAGCCCAATGGTATGGCGCAGGCCTGGGATCCCGAGCCAAGTCGGCAAAGTAACGGAATCGTCCTTGGCTGTCCAAAGCCGGCCCTTCGGCACCGGAATCTGAAAGCGGAACCAGTCAGTACCGGGCGTGCAATCGCGGCCCCAATAAAGGCGCGGATGATCGGCCAGGATCTGCAAGCCGGCCCGCATGATGAAGAGCATGAAGAGCATGTTGAGAAAATGCTGGAGCTGCAGCCACCACGGAAAGCCGGTGTCGACTGACGGCGCGGCCTGAGCGATTCCGGGGTGGTGCTGGATGAAAGCCGCGACCTCGGGCAAATCGCGCAGACTTTGCGCCAGGGCGATCAGACAGAGGAGCAGCGCGGTCCCGAGCGGCAAGCCCCACAGGATATTGATCCAGCGGTGGCCGATGCGAATCCGCGGCAAGACTGCTTGTTGCGGCGCCATCCAGTGGTCGAGGCGAAGACGGTCATCTGCGCCGCTAAGACTGGCCCGAAGCGGCTCGGACGAAGAGGATTGCGTGTCGTTTGGCATAGGCCGATCATTTTCGGTGGTCGATGCGGCGGGATCTGCCGTCAGTCGCGAAGCTTGGTGAGTGCCGAGCCCTTATGAAAGGCGATATGGTCGGTCCTGGCGCTCTTTATCTCATATTGCGGGCTATTTGCTGTCGCATGGCGAGTATAGCCTCTGAGTTCGAAATCCCGGGTATGGACCCGAGTAATTGTCCCGCTGACCTGTCCAGCCTCGGAATTCCAACTCACGCGATCGCCGACCTTGAAGCTTTTTTTCATGATGGACCGTCCGAACACTATGCACCCAAACCAGCCCAGGTAATATTGTCCCGCGATTAATTCTACTCCTAACGTGGTTCCCGTCAGCCCGCCCACGGCGGAACATCACCGCTAAAACTACGGCTGCCATGAATGAATGGACTGCCTGCTGCTCCCAACTGCGGACGCCATCATGCTAGGTAGCCGCCTAGGCGGCTACGCCGCTTTTAGTCCGAAGGTCGATTTACCGGCTGGCTTAAAGTGTGGACTTGGCATGACCTCCGAATACAGGGTTGTACTTGTCCGACCGTGAAGGACCGGAGTCCTTTAATATAACGAAGGGGGTGACTAGCGCCGTCGCACGTTAGCACCGCTCCTTGATCAGGTCCGCGACCCTTAAGGCGTTTGCGATTATCGTCAGTGTAGGATTCACCCCACCGATCGAGGGGAAGAAGCTCGCGTCGGCCAGATACAGATTGTCTACTTCGTGCGCCTTGCAATCCAGGTCGAGGACCGATGTGGAAGGATCAGTGCCGAACCTCGCTGTTCCAGCTTGGTGTGCCGTGCCGCCGATAGGGATATTCTTGCCGAGATAAAGATTCCGGTCCATTAGCAGTGGATGGGCTCCCGCGACATTGAGAATATGTTCGAGCTTCTTTTTGAGCCGGTGGTGGGCTTCCATATTGCCTTCGGTGGTATCTAGTACCACGCGCGCTCCGTCGTAGAAGATGCGATTTTTCGGACATGGCAGATCTTCGCTGGATAACCAGAAGTCCATCGAATGGCGGGCCAATTCCTCGAATGGCATTTTGGGCACCCACTCCAACCATTCGGGAAGAGCCTCGCCTCGGATCTGGGCGGCATGAGAGGTTGCGCACATTTGGATCAGTCCGAGAGGGTAGTCCCAATCATCGCTCCCGAAATAGAAATCCGCCACCGCAAGCGTTTTCTGGAATACGGTCTCGTTGGGCTCGCGCATCAACGCCATCAAAATCGATTGATTGTGCCGCATATAGTTACGCCCGACCTGTCCCGAACCGTTTGCAAGCCCCTGCGGGTGGCGATCATTGCCGGATCGGAGCAGGAGTAGGGCAGAGGAGAGCGCCCCGCATGCCACTACAATAATACCGCCCCGGTAGCGCTCTTCGGTTCCGTTGCGGCTCACAATGACGTCACTTATGCGTCTGCCCGACGGGTCGGTTTCAAGTTTCGAGACATAGGCGCCTGTTAGCAAAGTGAGATTTGGGTGGGCCGCCAAAGCAGGGTCGACGCACATGACCTGCGCATCCGCTTTACCGTTCAATAAACAGGGAAAGCCGTCGAACGCGTCGCAGCGGATGCAGATACTTGTCGGCGTTGGGACTCCATCCTTCTCCCGAAGCCGAATGCCCAAAGGGAGATGAAACGGATGCAGGCCTTGTCGCGCGAGATCGTTATGTAATATTTGGATGCGCGGCTCGTGTGAGACCGGCGGATAGGGGTAAGGCCCGCTGGCGGGGGGTTCGGTAGGATCTTCTCCGCGCAGACCGTGGACCTCGAATAACCGCTCGGCCTCCGCATAGTATGGCTCGAACGTATCGTATTTAAGCGGCCAAGCGGGCGAAATGCCGTCCTTGTGCACGATCTCATCAAAATCGCGCTCGCGTAGCCGCAGTAGGGCCGCGCCGTAGACCTTGGAATTGCCCCCGACGTAATAATGCAGCCCTGGGTGGAATTCGCGTCCGTCCCCCCCATACCAAGTTTCTTTGGCCTGATAGGCTCCATCGACGAAAACGGTCTGCGAATCCCAATTGGCGCGGCTGCGCGGTAAATAACCGCCGCGTTCCAACAACAGAATCCGCTTGCCTGTCGGTGCCAATCTTTGTGCGACCGAAGCGCCACCCGGCCCGCTACCTATGACAATGAGGTCGTATTCGTCCGTCATTCTATCCGCCGGTTGCGAAGCCGGGGAAAAGCGTCATGCCTCCGTCAACAAACAAAGTCGTACCAACCACGTAGTCGGCATCATCCGATGCAAGCCATGCAGCCACACGTGCAATGTCATCGGGTTCACCGATCCGCCCGTAAGGAATGAGAGTGACGAGGCTGGCGAGAGCTTTCGGGGTGTCCCAAGCCGCTTTATTGATGGGCGTCCGAATTGCGCCTGGAGCGATAGCGTTTACGCGAATGTGATGCGGAGCCAGCTCCTGTGCCATGCTCTCCATCAGCAATCTTATGCCCCCTTTTGAGGTCGCGTAGTTGGCGTGCCCACCCCAAGGGATTTCCTGATGAACCGAGCTCATGCATATGATTTTTCCCGCGGCGCATGAAACGTTAGGCACGACACCGCGGCGGAGAAATTCACGGATGGCAGCTCGGGCACAGAGAAACTGCCCCGTCAAATTAACGCCCAGAACTTTATCCCATTCCTTCAGCGTCATCGTCTGGATCGCGGAGTCTCGCTGCAAACCTGCGTTGGCGACAAGAATGTCGATTGTGCCGAACTCCTTTGTGGCATGATCGAACATCTGCTCAACGTCATCCTCACGAGATACATCGGCCTTAATGGCAAGGGCCTTTGTTCCGGCGGAGCGGATGTCTCGAACAACTTGGTGCGCGGCTTCCTCGCGCTCAACGAAGTTGACGATCACGTCGGCGCCGGCCCGTCCCAGCGCCAGCGCAACCGCCTGGCCAATGCCAGAATTAGCGCCGGTCACAAGCGCCTTCTGTCCTGTGAGATTGCCTTGCAAGATCATTGGGATGCCTTGGCTGGGCTGTCGCTAGCAGTGCCAACCCGTAAACGCACAATTTCGAATAGCGGCCGAGCGTAAATTGCATAGCCGTCCATCCGCTTTTTCAGGTTGCCCGGCGGGTCGTTTACGCAGATCGCGGCGTTGCCGCATAGGTTGGGTGCGAGCCGGTTTTCTAACAAGGCGTTCATCGCCATGCCAGAGACTCGCGTCGTAATCATTGGTGCCGGTTTTGCCGGCGCCGAAGTCGCGCGGGGACTCGGTGCTGCCGCTTGGGTCACCCTGATCGATCGGCACAATTATCAGTTGTTCCAGCCGCTCCTGTATCAGGTGGCGACCGCGGCGCTCTCTCCAGCCGACATCGCGGAACCGATACGCCGGCTGGTACGCGGCCGTCGCAACGTGGAGGTGGTGCTTGGAGAGGTAACAGAAATTTCGACCGATGACCGCAACGTCAAGTTGGCCGACGGCTCCAAATTACCATACGACATGTTGGTGATCGCAGCTGGTGCCACCACGGCCTATTTCGGCTATGAAAAATGGTCTCGCTTCGCTCTTGGCCTCAAATCTATATCCGACGCCAGGACTATCCGGTCGAGGTTGTTGCAAGCCTTCGAGCAGGCCGAAATGACCGACCACCCTTCCGAGCGTCACCGCCTGATGACCATCGTTATCGTTGGAGGGGGCCCGAGCGGCGTGGAGCTGGCGGGCTCGATTGCGGAACTTGCCCGATACTCACTGGCCAAGGACTTCCGCAAAATTGATCCTAAGTCCGCAGTCGTGCACGTGATCGAGAAAGGTCCTCGCATACTGCCGACTTTTCCAAAGGCACTCTCGGATTATGCGATCAGCAAGCTGACGGAACTGGGTGTCAAGGTGCAAGAGAACTGCGCCGTGAAGCAAATCTCGGAGTGCTGCGTCGAGACGGAGAGCGAGACGATTCCCGTCGCATTTGCGATTTGGGCAGCCGGCGCAAGAGCCTCTCCCGTGGCAAAGATGCTGGGGGGCGCCATCGACAAGGCCGGGAGGATTAAAACGAACCGCGATCTGGATTTCGGTTGGCTCCGCTTGAAGGGCCTGGTCGCCTGGCTGTTATGGGCGTTGATCCATATCTATTTGCTCGCCGGCGTGCAGCACGGGCTCTTGGTCGCGGTCCAGTGGCTCTGGCGCTATCTAACCTATGACAGAGGCGCACGCATGATCGTCGAGCCGATGCCGCATGGGCGTGGAGATTCATCGTGTTAAGCGTGCTTCCCGTTCTACTCGCTCGTTGCCTCCTGGTGGGGCTATTTCTGCCGTTCAGCGCTTTGGACAAGATCCTCAATTTCGGAGCGGCAACAGATCAAGCGCGTCAAGCGGTTTCCAGCGGCTTTGTTGCGCGGCTCCTTGTCGTCGGGGGCTTCTGCATCGAGATCATTTGTTCGACCGGTATCCTGGCAGGTGTGGCCGATCGGCTTGCCGCTTTTATTCTCGGCCTCTATTGCCTGATAACGGCGTTGCTGTGGAAACAGTTCTGGACGATTCGTGGCTTTCGCCTCCGCGGCCGGAGGGGCCACCGCGAGCTATTCTGGGATTTTCTGAAGAACGTGGCGCTCGGAGGCGGGTTTTTCCTGCTCGCATTTGGTGGCCAAGCCGGTGGCGCAGGACGCTTTTTCTCGCACCCTCTCACATCCTCGCATCCTTACTCGCAGAGGACGCCATGAGCGAGAAGCCGACAGTTGAATATTGGCATTTGTGGGTGGACGATCACGGGGTGAGTCACCAAAAGCGCTGTAGCATCGAAAGATTCGAGCTCAAGTCTATCCAGTCCGGCACAGCACCCCAATGGCAGGGAAGGATAACCAAAGCGCTCACCAGCACACTCGTAACAATACTGCCGGTTGGCTGGATGGGAACTTGGCACGAAAATCCTCGACCACAATGGATCATTCCTCTGACAGGGCGCTGGTTTGTTGAGGCTATGGACGGCACACGCGTGGAGATGGGCCCAGGGGAATTAGCATTTGGTGGTGATCAGAACTGCATCGAGGTTGATGGCAAGCGCGGACACCAATCCGGGACGATCGGCAATGAGCCCGCAATCTTAATGATAGTTCAGTTCGATGAGGGAACCGTGGTCGGTCCTTGCGGATTCCGGTGAATGCATGGACGGTTTTGAGATAATCGATCCTCGCTTTGCGCATTATCTCCTCGGAAATGCTTGTCTAGAGACGCTCGCTAGCGGCTTTCGCTGGATCGAGGGACTGGTTTGGATGGGCGACGCGAATTGCCTACTTTTTGAGGATTTGCCCCGCAACCGGACCATGCGCTGGATCGAAAATGCGGGGATCTCCGTCTATAGAGATCCTTCTGCCAACGCCAACGGTCAAACCCGCGACCGAGAGGGTCGTCTCATCACCTGCTCGCATCTGAAACGCTGCCTCTTCCGCACCGAGCTCGACGGCAGTATCACGCGCTTGGTCGATCAGCATGACGGCAAACGTCTGAATTCGCCGAATGATGTTGTGGTCAAATCCGATGGCACTATTTGGTTCACCGATCCCCTGTATGGGATCCAAAATGATTATGAAGGCGTACGACAGACATCAGAGCAGCCCCCGGCGCTTTATCGCTTCGATCCCGCAACTGCCGAAATTTGCATCGCGGCAGGGGATTTTGACGGTCCCAACGGTCTGGTCTTCTCGCCTGATGAGGGCAGGCTGTATGTCTCAGAGACCGGGGATCAGACCGGCGATGACCCCAAACAGTTTATCCGCATGTTCCATGTTGCGCCCGACGGTCGTCTTACCGGTGGGGACACATTCCACAAGATTACGCCGGGATATGCCGACGGGCTGGCGGTGGATCGGGACGGCAATCTTTGGTCCAGCGCCGGCGACGGCGTGCACTGCATTGATCCTTCAGGCGCGCTTATGGGGAAGGTTCTGGTTCCTTACCGGGTCTCCAACCTGGAATTTGGGGGCTTTCATAAAAACCGTTTGTTCATAGGCGGCTCGCACACACTTTACGCGATCTTTTTGAATCGCCAAGGAGCGGGTTGGCCATGACCGCTAACTTGTCTGGCGTGCGGTGTCAACTGAGGCGGTTTGGTCTGGTTGCGCGTCAAGCCGAGACGCTCGTCCGCTTTTATGAGGCGGCCTTTGGCGGTATCCGCACCGGATCTGGTCGCTTAGATGCGGGCCAAAGCGAGAAACTCTTAGGTGTCCGAGGGACCGCACGGTACATCACTATTCGTTTGGGAAGCGAACTTATCGATTTTCTCCAGTTCGGACGGCCAGGACGGTGTTATCCACGGGCATCCGCAGCTTCGGATGTCATATTTCAGCATTTCGCGATTGTGGTGTCCGAGATGCGATTGGCGCTAGAACGGTTGTGCGCAATCCCCGGCTGGACCCCGATCACTCGCGGCGGGCCCCAGCGCCTCCCACTATCTTCCGGTGGCGTCACCGCATTCAAGTTTCGTGATCCCGCGGGACACCCGCTGGAGTTGCTGGAATTACCTCCCGACAATATTCCGCTGAAATGGCGCGAAGGACAAGGCGCCATTTTTTTTGGCATCGACCACTCGGCAATCACCGTCCGCGACACTTCAGTCAGCGAGCAGTTCTACCACGGCCTCGGCTTTATGACCTCAGGCCGATCGGTAAACCAGGGACCAGAACAGGAGAGGCTCGATGACGTGACGGGCGCGGTCGTGGAGGTGACAGCGCTCTCGGCTGCAGGTGATGGCCCTCACATTGAACTCCTCTGCTATCGAGGCGTATCGCGCGGCGCGCCGATAGTTTGCAAAAGCAACGATGTGGCGGCGACTCGGCTGGAGCTGGAGTTTGAAGCGCCACCTGTCATTGAAGCGTCAACCGCCATTAAGGACCGGGCCTATAAATTGCTGGATCCAGATGGCCATCACCTCATCGTCCTAAACCACTCTTCTCACCGAGGACCGCGTGACGGTTGAAATTAAGGTCGGCACCCCAACTCTGACGGTTCATCAAGGCTATACGTTCGCAGCCAGCGAGCCAGACGGTCAAATGCATCATGGTGGAGATAGAGGTTTGTATTTCCTTGATACCCGCCTGATTAGCACGTGGGAGATTTTCGCAAATGACAAGCCATGGACGCTTCTAAACAGTGGCGCCTTTGCGGCCTCGGCGGGAAAAGTTTACCTCACGAACCCGGAGTTGCGGAGTGGAACTGGCACTGTACCCGCGCATTCCCTGGGGTTTGTGTTCGGGCGCCACATTCATGGCGGCATGCATGAAGATATCGACATCACAAACCATGGCAATGCACCCGCCCGCTTCGACCTCAGCCTGACTCTCAACGGCGACTTTGCTGACCTCTTTGAGGTGAAGGCAAACAAGATCGCGTTGCGGGGCGAGATACGAACCGACTGGAGGGAAGCAACGCAGGATCTGACCACCCGCTATCGTAACAAAGAGTTTTCGCGAGCGTTTCGCATCTCAACCCAAAAAAACAACGGGCCGATGATGTTTGCCAACGGAAAGATCATTTTCGTCCTGAACTTGCGGGCGGGTGAAACCTGGCATGCGTGCTTGCTATACGACTTTGCCGATGGCGACCAATGGATTGTAGCGCCTACCCTGTGCGTCTCAGACTACGAACATTCGGATGCTGCCAAGCTAATGAAGCACTGGCGCGAATCCATCGTGAAAATCGAAACGAGCGATGTCGGATTCAACCGCATCTTTTCCCAAGCGCTGGATGATATGGCAGCTTTGCGACTGCCCTTGCGGGACACGGACGACAAAAAATTCGTGCCTGCTGCCGGGCTACCATGGTTTGTGGCCCTGTTCGGCCGCGATAGCCTGGTAATCTCTCTGCAGACTTCGGTCGTCCATCCGGAGTTTGCGCTGGGAGCGCTTCGCGTGTTGGCCAAATGGCAAGCGACGGTGAGAGACGATTACCGGGATGCCGAGCCGGGTAAGATCCACCACGAGCTTCGGCAGGGCGAGCTCGCGCATTTCAAACTAATACCGCACACTCCCTATTATGGAACGGCGGACGCGACGCCGCTCTATCTCATCACGCTGCATTCTGCCTGGATGGCGACAGGCGACCGCGACGTGCTCTCTGCGCACATGGACACAGCTGAAAAATGTCTTGAGTGGATCGATAAGTATGGCGACCGAGATGGCGATGGTTTCCAAGAGTATCAAACACGATCTCCTGTTGGTTACGAAAATCAGGGCTGGAAGGATTCCGGCGAGGCTGTGCTTTACCCGGACGGTTCTTGTGTCAAGGGCCCCAAGGCTCTCTGTGAATTGCAGGGTTATGTTTATGATGCCTGGCTTCGCATGGCTCAGATTTATGAAGCGTTGGGCAAGAATGATCGCGCCGGTGAACTTCGCGCCAAAGCTGCTCACCTGTTTAAGCAATTCAACGATGCATTCTGGAACGAGGATGTAGGATATTATGCCTTCGCACTGGACGGCGATAAGAAGCAAGTCCTCTCAATCGCCTCAAATCCCGGTCAGTGTTTGTGGTCCGGCATCGTACCGCCGGATCGTGCCCGGCGGGTGGCCGATCGCTTGATGCAGGCAGACATGTGGAGTGGATGGGGCATCCGCACGCTTTCCGCGAACCATGTGGCCTTCAACCCCTACCATTATCAAATCGGAGCGGTGTGGCCGCATGACAACGGCTTTATAGCACAGGGGATGAAACGGTACGGATTTTGCGATGAGGTCCAAAAGATCGCGCGGGCAATTACCGGGGCGGCCACCTTCTTCGAGCGTGACCAGATGCCGGAGCTTTATGCCGGAACGACGCGCGAGTCAAATTCGTTTCCGGTTCAGTATCTCGGCGCAAACGTACCGCAAGGTTGGGCAGCAGGTTCGATATTTTCGCTTCTCCAGGCCATGGTCGGTTTTCAACCAGATGCGCCAAATCAAATGCTGTATATTGATCCAGCGCTGCCAGATTGGATGCCTCAACTGACGATTCGGGATTTGAAGTTGGGCTCGCAGAGTTTCGACATTAAGTTCGAACGGTGTGGAGAAGACACTATGTTCGACGTCGTCCATGGCCGAAAAGATCGGATAGCGATCCGGCCCATGCAAGAGTGGGCCAAACTGTTGCACGGATCTCTGTGAATGCCATTTTGCGGCTAAGAGAATTGACCGACGATCTCGCCCGGCAACAGCGGATCTTGGACGATTTAAAGCGCGCCGGTCATACATCAGTGGCAACGCAGAATGTTGCCCTTCGTATCGTTTCTGTGCCCGTGTCCGGCTTGGGCGCGGCTCGCTGGCCCAACATGCACATTGCCGAGCCGAAGCGTTCTCATGCCGCGGGGCGGTTCCCTATAACGCCCATTCAGGCAGCGACGAAAGTTCACCGGAGATTGAACGTCAGCCTCTTTTCGGACTGCGTTGGCCCGGGCTCGTGTTTGAGATTGACAAATAGGCGTGGTGCGTCTTCGTGGACATTCGTCATGCGCGAGAAGT
>Ga0068855_100004668_pt1 | contig 16736 bp, 13 predicted proteins | sample KBSCornC52_FD_66592 | JGI IMG/M metagenome (GOLD analysis project Ga0068855, IMG submission 66592) | Corn rhizosphere microbial communities from Kellogg Biological Station, Michigan, USA - KBS Corn C5-2 | ecosystem: Host-associated > Plants > Roots > Rhizosphere > Soil ...
TTGTGAGGAGACCACCTTCGACGAAACCCCAGATTCGCTCGCACGCTATCAGGTGTTCGACACCGGATTGCGTGACACGAATTCGATGGGTCTTGCCCCCGAATCGGTGCAGTTGTCGAACCTGCGCGTGCGTCTGCTGCCGGAAAAGGAGCTGGGCGATGCCTGGATCGGTCTCGCGCTCACGCGTGTGACGACGATTCGCGCGGATGGCAGCATCGCGCTCGACGACACGCTCGTGCCGCCGGTATCCGGTTACGGCGCAAGCGACCTGCTGACAAGCTGGGTCACGAAAATTCATGATCTCGCGCGCCTGCGCGCGAATGCGCTTGCGCAGCGGCTCGCCGGTACCGACGACACGACCGCAAGCGCGGCGACAGTTACCGATTACCTGCTGCTGCAGATCCTGAACCGCTACGAGCCGCTTCTGCAGCATCTGCTGCGTGTGCCGGCGACGTCGCCGGCTGACGTGTATGCGCTTCTGATCGGCATGGCGGGGGAGTTGTCGACGCATTTGCGCACCAACACGCGCCGGCCACTCGAGACGCACCCGCCGTATCAGCATACGACGCCGCACGTGTGCCTGAAGCCGGTCGTCGACGACACGCATCGGCTGCTCAATGCCGTGCTGGTGCGCAGCGCGCAGAGCATCGTGCTGGAGGACCGCGGTCACGGCATGCGCAACGCGGTGGTCGATCCGGTCGATATGCAAGGGTTCACCGCACTGGTGCTGGCCGTGCATGCGGCGATGCCGCAGGATGTACTGCAACAGCAGTTTCTTGCGCAGGCGAAGGCGGGGCCTTCGGACAAGCTGCCTAGCCTGGTGCGCAGTCACTTGCCGGGCATTGGCCTGCAGGCGCTGCCGGTGCCGCCGCGGCAGATTCCATTCAATGCGGGCTACATCTATTACGAGCTGACCCAGGGCGGGCCGCTTTGGGAGGAAGTCGTGCGGCATGGTGGCATCGCATTGCATGTGTCGGGAGAGTTCCCGTCATTGAGGCTTGAGTTATGGGGCGTGCGCTGAACAATGCGGCAATTATGAAGGCGTTAGATAGCGCAGCACATAAAACAGTGGGTTTTACTGATTCTAATTTTGAAAATGAAAAAATCAACTGAAGAACAGCTATCCGAAATATTTCACGGTCTTGTCGCCATCGTTGGCACATTGATCGTGGCGGCAATTATTTTTATTGTCGTTTTTTTTAGTGAGTCGCATTCATTTGTTAACGGGTGGAAATAAAGGGGCATATGCGTCACAGGCATAACACGAAACAGATGCTCAGTGATTCGATCGATTCAAGGAGATGTCGGGATGGCTTTGTTTGACGCACCACGGACGCTGTCGGTTTCCGGCGCGGCTCTGCCGATGTACGGTGATCGTCCGATTCTCACGCCGGTCAAGCTTACCGGTGGCGAGACGATCGGCGAGTTGTTCGAGTACACGCTCGAACTGAAAACGCCGGATGCGCTCGGGTTTTCGCAGAGCATCGCGGCGAATGTCAAACTCGACAAGCTGATCGGCACGGAAGTCACCGTCACGATTCAACTCGAGGGCAAGGGCCGTTTCATTCCCGGCTTGGCCGGCAGTGCCGGAATGGCCAATCTTGGTGCGGGCGCACGCGAGATCACCGGTATCGTGAGCCATGCGACGATCGTGCGTGAAGACGGTCGTTCGATCGTCTATGCACTCACGCTGCGGCCGTGGCTCTGGCATGCGACCAAGAATTGTGACTGCCGAATCTTTCAGGATATGTCCGTGGTCGAGATCACCGATGCGGTGCTCTCGTCCTATCCGTTCCCGGTCGAAAAACGCCTTACCACCCCTCGGCCGAACAAGGGATGGCCGAAGCGGGACATTCAGCGTCAGCACTTCGAGAGCGACTGGGCGTTCCTGCAGCGCCTATGGGAAGAGTGGGGCATCTACTACTTCTTCGAGCATAGCGAAGGCAAGCATCGCCTTGTGCTGTGCGACTCAATGGGTGCGCTCAAACCGCTAGGTGAAGCTTATGCCGCGCTTCGCTACGAGCCGCCGACCGGTCGACGGCTTGACGAGGAACACATTCAGGACTTCTCGGTCTCCCATGCGTTGACAACGGGCGCGGTGACGAGCGTCGACTACGACTATACGTTGCCGCGCGCGGACCTGAAGGTGATGCGCGAAGATCCTCGTGACACCGGGCTCGCTCATCAGGAGCATTACACATGGGGCGATTACGCGCAGCCGCAAGCTGGCGCGGCTGGCCTCTCGGGCGAGCACAACGAGCCGCGCACGGAAGCGGAGTACCTGACGCTCGTGCAGATGGAGGCTTGGCGTTGTCAGGGGCTGAGGGGCTACGGCAAAGGCAACCTGCGAGGCGTGGTGACCGGCCAGACGTTCGTGCTGTCGCATTATCCGCAGGATGCGGCGAATCGCGAGTATGCGGTGATCGCCTGCAAGCTGACGATCGAGGAGATTGGCGAAGCGTCGGGATCCGGCCAGCGATACCGTTGCGAAGCGGATTTTACGGTGCAGCCGACCAATGAGCCGTTCCGGCTGCTGCGTACGATTGCAAAGCCACGTACGAACGGCGTCGAATATGCCGTCGTGACGTGTCCGGAGAATCAGGAAATCTGGACCGATGCACACGGTCGGGTAAAGCTCCAGTTTCTGTGGGATCGGCTGGGCAAGAACGATGAGCGATCGAGTTGCTGGGTGCGTGTGGCCGGTGCCTGGCAGGGCGATCAGTTCGGCGGAGTTTTCCTGCCGCGACGGGGGCATGAAGTCGAGGTCGCGTTCGTCAATGGTGATCCGGATTTGCCGATCATCGTGGGCAGCGCGACCAATGCGTTCAACATGCCACCGTTCGACTTGCCGAAGAACCAGGCGCTCGCCGGCTATCGCAGCCGCGAGATCGGCGGTCGGCGCGCGAATACGCTCGCCTTCGACGATACGAACGGGAAAATCCAGGCGCATCTGTCGAGCGACGAAGGCGCCTCGCAGTTGAATCTGGGTTACATCACGCGCATTGCCGGCAACGCAGGGCGGCAGGACGAGCGTGGTCGTGGGGCTGAATTGCGTACGGATGGTCATGGCGTATTTCGTGCCGGGCAGGGCATGCTGCTCACGACCGAAGTTCGGCAAAACGCGCAGGCCCATTTGACCGACATGGGTGAAACGACCGCCCGACTCGAAGAGGCCGAGCGTTGGCAGTCGATGATCGCGCAACTGGCGCAGCAGGCGACGGCACAGGACGCGAACAATCATCAGGAGGAAGTCGCCAGGGTTCTCGCCAAACAGAACGCTGCGATAGGTGGATCGCAAGGCGCCGCCGCCGATGGTTTTTCTGAACTCGGCGCGCCACACGTCGTTATCGCGGGTGCTGCCGGTATCCAGATCACGACGCCAGCGACAACGCATATCGCGAGCGGTCAGCACGTGGCGCTGACGAGCGGGGAGCACATCGCGGCGTCGGCGAATGGCAGTGTCCTCATCAGCGCACAGGATACGTTGCGCCAGTTTGCTGCGCGTGGCGGAATGAAATCCGTCGCGGCAGACGGCGACATTGACATTCACGCACTGAAGAAGGCGATCAATCTGCTCGCCTTGCTCGAAGTCAACGTAACCAGCGACACGATTCATATCAGCGCGAAGAAGAAGCTGGTGTTGAACGGGGGCGGTAGCTATATCGAGCTTGAACAGGGCAGTATCAAGAGTGGCACCAGCGGTGTCTGGCTTGCGCACGCCGCGAACCACTATTTTCCGCATCCCGACGAAGTGCCTGTCGAGCTTCACGTTCCCAAGGTGTGTATCGAGTGCCTCCTGAAAGCGGCGAAGAGCGGCGCATCCGCTGTTCCTCGGCTTTGAGGTTTGCTGCATGACAAAAATGGACGACAACGGAAAACTATACGGCCTGGTTGATGGCGCTCAGTACCCGGACTCGATGGCTACATGGGTGCTCGAATTCTCGCCAGAAGTGCGATCGCTATTTGAAGGGCTACCGGAGGAGGAAGCCGGAAACGCCGCGCCGATCCTTTTCGAGATCGACAATGCAAAGAACGATTGGGTTCGCCAAATCGATGTGATGGACCGGTATCGACCATGCTTCACGGTGGTGCGTAGCGCGTTGAGTATTGACGAGTTCAAGCTGCACTTGCAGCGCTTTCTCTTTGTCGACATCGGCGAAGGGATGCAGGTACTGCTCCGCTGGTTCGACCCGCGTTCGCTTCCGTCGATTCTGGAGGTCTGGGGGAAGGCGGCGCGGGCCGAACTCACCCGACCGATGGCAATGTGGATGTACCGGGGTGGCCACCCGGAGTGGCAACGCGTTGAAATCGATGAGCGTGCGTCGGTCGTCGACGCGGGAGAGTTTCCACTGTCCTTCAGTCAACAGCAGCTCGATGAGTTGGAACGGCATGATGAACCTCATGCGCTCATGAACGAATTTAGCGATCTTGGGTTGATCGACGTGAGCCAGTCGTATGCAACCCGATACCAGGATTTCCTTCGACGCTATAACCGCGCGGGTGAGTGGGGGCTGACTTCACGCGCGGACCGTCACGCGTTCTGTGTGGCCTCGTATCAATACGGCGAATCCTTCGAACGCCACGATGAAATTCGATCGACGATTCGGTCGAGTATCGCAAGCAGGACTCCGTTGGTGCAATCGTTCGAAATGGTTCCGGCGTATGTCTGGCGGGAGTTGATGCGTAGTCTCGAGAAGAAGGCGCTCCAAGAACCGGAGGTTGGGAAATGATGGAGTTTGTCCGGAAGCATTTCGCCGCGGTCTTCGTCGTTGGGTTGCTGTTGACACTGGCAGGTTGCTCGGATGCGGACGAGAGCAATCCGTCAGATGTGAACGGCTACAACTATACCGACTACTACATTGCCGGTTTTCGTGTCGGGAATGAAGCTCAAGGTCTTTGGGCGGGCGGGCCAAACATTTTCCCGAAACGACATGGCGAGTCTCGCTCGGGCGGTGGCGGGGGAATGTGTTGCATCAGTATTCCTTCCAAATGGCGTCCTGACATGAAGCTCGTGGTCAAATGGAAGGTCGACAAGATTCAAGATGGAAAAACCCCGGGCAAATGGTACACGGCGACGACGGACGTTCCGCCTTATGGGCCACGGACCTATGGATTTTGGGTGCACTTTCTTCCGGGTGACCGTATCCGCATTGAAATTCAGGATAAACCGCCAATGCCAGTTAAGCCTGGTGAACGGGACCCCTACATCGTTCAGGGTTTTCTGGATCCGGAATTGAACAAGAAGTAAGTAGAAGGTGCGATGAGTGTAATCCGCTAGTCAGGGCTATTCAACGAGCACTATCGTCCGAGAAATACGAAAGAAATTCAAGAGCCGGAGATTTGGAAATGATTCTGTTTATCTGGAAGCGTTTCGCCGCACTATTCGTCGTTGGGTTGCTATTGACACTGGCGGGTTGCTCGGATGAAAGCGATAGCAATCCGTCAAGTGTAAGCGGCTACAACTACACCGATTATTACATTGATCAATTCAGTATTCGCAATGAGGGGCAAAAGCTGTCTGCCGATGGGTCGAACATGTTGCCGAAGGAGGCGGGGCAGGAGCGTTCGGAAAGTGGTGGCATGTGCTGTATCGACATTCCTTCCAAATGGCGTCCTGACATGAAGCTCGTGGTCAAATGGAAGGTCGACAAGATTCAAGATGGAAAAACTCCGAGCAAATGGTACACGGCGACCACGGAAGTTCCACCGTACGGGCCGCGTACGGCCGGATTCTTGGTGCATTTTCTCCCTGGTGACCGGATTCGGATACAGATTCGTGATGAGAAAGGGGTCCTCCCCAAAATCGACGATCAAGATCCCTACATCGTGCAAGGCGTGCTGGATCCGGAATTGAACAAGCAGTAAGGAGAAGATGCGATGAGTGAAATTCGTTGGCCCGAACCATTCAACGAGCAAGGACGTTTGTCTGAAGGCGCAGCTGCCAGAGCAATGGGCAAGAGTGCTTTGCTCGAGGGCGCGCCGAGCTGTCCGCAGACGCTGCTGGTCAATTTGTTCTTCGACGGTACGAATAACAATATGAAATCGGACATTGAAAACGCAGAAAAACCGACGCATAGCAATGTTGCCCGATTATATCGGGCGTGCCATCAGAATAAATCCACAGGAATTTTCGCTGAATACATTCCCGGCGTTGGTACTCCATTTCGTGAAATCGGTGAGACAGAATTCACGGCGAAGGGTAAGGCATTCGCCGCTGGTTTCGGCATGCGCGTCGCGTGGGGGTACACTCGCTTGCTGAACGCAGTGCATGAGGCGATAGCGGGCGACGTCCTGCTGTATGACCCCGATGCTCGCGCATTATGCTCGCTGATCGACGATGAGGTCATCGCGACCAACGGAACCGCGGTTTCAGCTGTCGCGAACATTGCTAAGACCAGCCGCGTTGCAGGATTAGCGGCAAGTAGTCCTATGTTTTGCTACGGATACAAGGTTCGCTCGAAGCTTGAGCGATTACATGGGGAGCTGTCGACGCTTCAAAGAAAGCACAGCAGCCCGGGCGGGCAGCTCAACCGGTCGATTAAGAAAGTGTGGGTTAACGTTTTCGGATTTTCTCGCGGAGCCGCTGGCGCCCGGGTTTTCGTGAACCGTCTCATAAACTCGTGGGCGCCGGGTGGAATGATCGCAGGTGCGATTCCGTACGAAGTCAATTTCCTGGGAATATTCGACACGGTCGCATCGGTTGGCATACCCGATACCGCTACTGCGGCGATCGATCGAACAGAACTAGATGGGCATTGGGCGTGGACGTCACGTGGGGCGCTCAACGTTCCGGTGTCGGTCAGGAAGTGTGTACATTTTTTTTCGATCCATGAGCAGCGGATGAGTTTTCCGCTCGATTCTATTCGGGAGCGGCAGGTATATCCAATAGGTGAACCCCGTAGGATCGAGATTGCTTACCCAGGTGTGCATTCTGACGTCGGCGGTGGTTATCCCGTTGGTGATCAGGGTAAATCGAGAGAAGGGGAGGGCAGCAAGCTCAGCCAGATTGCCTTGCACAACATGTACATTGAGGCACTCAAGGCCGGCGTGCCATTAATGCTGCAGACTGACATTCGCAAGCGCGATGACTTGGTGAGAGACTTCGCGTTGTCGTCGTCAGTCGCGCGGACATTTAACGACTGGCTGTCAACCGTCAATGAGAAGCCGCTTGACAGCGTTGAAACGGCGTTGCGTATTGGCATGGGGCAGTCTCTCGCGTGGCGGACGTTGCGCGCGGATATAGGAATTCTCATGCATACGTTACGTCTCAGGAGTTCTTCCGCCGTGCACGCGAGGATCAAGTCACACCCTACGGACTGGAAAAGCGTATTGAGCAAAAGGGATCGTCAGTTCGGCTTGACGACCTGAAGCGTGAAAAGCGCGAACTTGAAATCCGAAAGAACACCCTCGAGGCTGCAGCGCTTGGGACAATTCGAAACCCTGTCGAATCGAATGCATTCAAAAGACGAGCCGCGCAGCTTGCCGAGCAAATCAAGAAGAAGGACAAGGAGATACTTGAGGCCGCCGCAGATAATGGAAAGGAAAGTCGACCTGGAGAGGGGGCGACGGACATCACCACCAATGACAAGACCGACCTTCTCGAGGCGGCCGAGGAATTTCGTCTCCTATTGGCATATTTGCGCCCCGATCAGCGAACGCGCTTGCAGGTGTACTGGTCGCAGGCGCCTGCGAAAGCAGTCAAGATGGGGAGCGGGCTCTTCTCGGCAGAGATTTTCATTTCACAGAACCCCAACGCGTACTATTTGACCGTCGATCGAAAGAACGCGGGTTCTCACCGACGACAAGGTTCGAACACCGTTTGGTTGGGCGATCGTGATCTCGCCATCCAACTCCTCGGCGCTGTCGCCGCCTACCAGCCGGTCCTGGACTTCGTGCTGGCTCCGGAAACGCAGATGTTGCCGTTTCTACTTGAACACACGTCAGACGAAGCAGTGCGGAAGCTCTCGCCAGCCGTCGTGCGCCTAATGGACGATTACGTACACGACAGTCGCGCCTGGTTTCGAGTCCCGTATTTTCACGAATATTCACCAGGTGGCTATGGATGGGCGCGCACGTTCTTTGTCGGCAATGACAGGCGTGTCCGTAACCTCGGTCTTAAGGATCAAGCTGCGGCCGTTGCCGCATCTCGAGAGCAGAAAGCGACGGTGGATCGCGGCAAGTTCGTTGTCGAGCAGTCGAGGACTTTGCCGCCTCCGGTGAAAGTCGACTTCAGCACTTTTCCGCGCCATTGAGCGCGCCAGCCTACGAATAGCACCATGTCAATCAGCATCGCAGCCGTCGGGGACACCACCGACCATGGCGGCCGGATCATTACCGGCTCGGATACCCACAAGATCGGCGGCAAGAAAATAGCCCGCCTGCACGATCTTGTCGATTGTCCGGAAACCTATCCGGACGGACGTCCGCATGGAATCAACAAGATTATCGAAGCCCATCCGACGCTCAGCGTCGGTGGGCGGTACGTGGCATTACATGGGCACCGCACCGAATGCGGCTGCCGGTTGATTGCCGCTTCAACGGCCAAGGTGGGGCGCTAACTATGTCGACACCAAGGAAATCCAGCACACCGTTTGGCGTCGCGGATACTCCCGGGGACGGAGAGGAAACATTGGAGATAGCGCTGAATCGGGAGGACGATACACCTGTCAGCCAGGATATTGCATCTCCCGAAGTTTTCGAGCAGCGCTTGGCCAAGGTCAAGGGCGCATCCAATCCTTTGCTCGAGGCATCGCGTGTGTTGCTGCGTGCGCAGGCCGACATGCCCGAGACGTTTGAGTCGAGAGATGCGGTCGTGCTGTTGCGTAGGATTCTCGTGGAGGAGGTTCGCGTATTCGACAGGCTTTGCGAGCAAGCAAACATCCGTCGCGATCACATGATCGGTGCGAGTTACTGCCTGTGTACGGCACTCGACGAAGCGGTAGCGCAAACCGCGTGGGGCAAGAAGGGCTCGTCGGCAATCGAATGGATCCAAGGAGGGCTTGCGACCACTTTTCACGGAGACCTCAAGGGCGGCGACAAGGTCTACCTGCTGATCGGCCGCTTGCTGGAGGACCCTCACGAGCATCGTGACCTGCTGGAAGTAATTTACCGGATTCTCAGCCTCGGTTTCGAAGGTCGCTACCGAGGCGTGACCGACGGCAAGCGCAAGCACGACGCGATTCGTCAGCGGCTCTACAACGTGATCACGTCGCAGCGCGAACCGGTGCCGCTGGCGCTATCGCCTCACTGGCAATCGACCGCGAAAGGCAAGCGCCTGTCGTTCACCGATTTTCCGGTATGGATCACCGTCACCGTCCTGTCGGTGATCCTGCTCGGATTGTTCGGCTGGTTCAAGTACGAACTGGTCAGCCGTAGCGCGGACGTTCAGAAACAGATTGCCGACATCGCCCGCATGACGCCGCCTCCCGCGCCGCCGCAACTGCACCTCAAGCAATTGCTCCAGGGTGAAATCGCCGCCGGCACCGTCAGTGTCGACGAAGACGCCCGCCACAGCGCCGTCACGTTCCGCGGCGACGCAATGTTCAAGCCCGGCGGCGCTTCGGTTCAGGCATCGATGAATCCGCTGGTCTCGAAGATCGCCGCCGAGATCGCCAAGGTGCCGGGCAAGGTAACGATCATCGGCTACACAGACAACGTGCCGATTCGCAGCCGGCATTTCGCATCGAATCAGGTGCTGTCGGAAGAGCGTGCCACCCTGGTCATGCAGATGCTGCAAGCCGCTGGGGTGCCGGCAAACCGTCTCGAAGCCGTCGGCAAGGGCGATGCCGACCCGGTCGGCGACAACCGCACCGCGCAGGGGCGCGCGCAAAACCGCCGCGTCGAGATCGACGTCGCACGATAAGCCAGATCCGTTTCCGGAATACCACATGAAGAAGTTCCAGTTCCTGTCGTTTCTGGCCTCGCGCCAGTTCCTCGCGTTCCTCGCACTGATCGTCGTTGCACTGGTGATCTGGTTCGTCGGGCCGTTTTTCGCGTTCGGTGGGCTCAAGCCGCTCGCTGGCACCGGTATGCGCGTGCTGCTGATCGCGTTGTTGCTTGCCGGCGTGCTGCTCTGGCTCGTGGGCTTGTCGACGAGCGTCGTGTTTGTCGCGTTGCTGTGCCTGCTGATCTGGTATGCGGCGCCGCTGCTGTCGCTCGGCCACACGGCGCCGTTCGAGCCCGTGTCGGCCCGACTCATCGCGATCGCACTGGTCGTGGCCGCTTTTGTCCTCTTCTGGATCGTCCGCCTGTGGCAAAAAATGCGTGAAGACGAGGCGTTCATGAAGAAGATGCTGCGCATGGATCGCCGCGAGAATGAATCGCCTGCCGCACCACGCTTGCGGAAAATCGAAGCGGTCGTGACGAGCGCGCTCGCGCGCCTCAAATCGATGCGTACCGGCGCGCGCGGTCTTGGCAAGCTGTTCCAGGGCAAGCGGTATTTGTACGAGTTGCCTTGGTACATCACGCTCGGCTCGCAAGGGGCCGGCAAGACCAGCGTACTGATGAACGGCGGATTGGTGTTTCCCGTCGCCGAGCAGATGCAGCGCGCGGCCGGGCCATCGGCCGGCGACGCTGCCGCGGTGGACTGGTGGCTGACCAACGACGCGGTGCTGATCGACACGGCCGGCTACTACACGCATCATGGCATGTCGACGGCCGAGGACGTCAAGGCGCCCGCCGCGGAAACGGGAAAGCCGGCCACCGGCGTTCCGGGCAAGGACGGCGCCGATGCCCAGCCGGCTGCGAAAAGCGCTGAAGACGATACGAAGCGGAATGAGGCGCCGCAATCGAAAGCCGCCGCCGTGTCGACAGCCGGCGGCCCAGTTGTTCCGCCCGATCAAGGTGCGGGCGAACGCCGACAGAAGGTCGATCGCGCGGAATGGCTTGGATTTCTGGGCATGCTGCGCCGGCATCGGCCTCGCGCGCCGATCAACGGCGCGTTGCTGACGATCGATCTTGCCACGTTGGCCGGTGGCGACGAACAGGCGCGTGTGGCTGAGGCTGCCACGTTGCGCGCGCGGCTGGCCGAACTGAGGCAGGAGCTGGGTATTCGTTTCCCTGTCTATGTAATGGTCACGAAGATGGACCGTCTGACGGGTTTCGCCGAGTATTTCGGGGGGCTGACGGCCGAGGGGAGGGCGCAGACATGGGGCTTCACGCTTCCGTATGGCAAGGAAACGGTTGCGAAGGAAGGGCTGCGCGCCCGCTGCCAAGCGGAACTTGCCGAACTCTCGCAACGGCTTAGCGGTTCGATCGATACGCATCTGCAGGATGAGTACGATTCGCGCAAGCGCCGGTCGCTTGCGGCGCTGCCCGAGGAGTTTGCTGCGCTGCTCGGACCGCTGCTCGACCTGATAGACCGGGTATTTCTCGATTCGCGCTACGACGATACCCAGCTCCATTCGACGTTGCGCGGCGTGTATTTCACGAGTGCACGACAACGGGACAGCGAGATCGCCGTGGAGCGCGGTACAGTCGTTCAACGTCTTCTGTCGACTCAGGACCACGCCCCCGTTTCACCGGCGCGAGCCGAGGGCAACCAAGGGTTCTTCCTACACGATCTGCTGACCCGTGTCGTGTTCCCGGAAGCGCATCTGGTGAGCCCCAACCTGCGTTGGGAATACCGCTACCGGCTCTTGCGCCTGATCGGCCACACATTGGCGCTGCTGTTGTTCGTGTGGCTGGCGATCGGCTTGCGCGTGAGCTTCGGCCACAACGGCGACTATCTCGCCACGATTGGCCGAAAGGTACAGGCGCTTACGGCCCGCGTCACGGAGTTGTACAAGACGCCGAAACTGCAAGCCGTGCCCGATACGCTGACAGACGCGCGTTATTTGCCGACCTTCCCGGGACTCGATCTGTCCGATCCGGACAGCGCGTGGCGCTACGGTCTCTACACGCCGGCGGACATTGCAACCGAAAGCCACCGCACCTACGACGCACTCGAAGACAACCTGCTGTTGCCGCAGATCGTGCACCGCCTGGAAGACGTCATGTCCGGCGCGATTGCGAGCAAGGATTCGAAGGCCGCCTACGATGCGCTGCGCGTGTACCTGATGCTGTACGACAAGGCGAAGTTCAATGCCGCCGACGTCAAGGCCTGGGTGCTCGACGACTGGGCGAAGACCGATAGCGCGGCTGCTTTCGGTGGAAGGGCGTCGATGATCGACCACGTGCAACAGCTTTTCTCCGGAGAGCGCGTGGTGCAGTCTCCCGTGATCCGCAACGACGCGCTGGTGCAGCAGGCGCGCGCTTTTCTCGAGGGTAGCAATGCCACCGACCGCCTTTACCAGCGCGCAAAGGCGGCCATGCTGAAGGAAGCGCCCGACGAGTTTACGTTGCTGCGCGCAGTAGGCCCGCAAGCCGGCACGGTATTCACGCGAGCGAGCGACGCGCCATTGTCGCGCGGCGTGTCGGGGCTCTTCACGTTCGATGGCTATCGGAATCTGTTCGACAAACGGCTGCCCGAGTTCGTGCAGATCGCGCGCGACGACGACGCATGGGTGATGGGGCGCTCATACTTGGGCGAGGCTCAAAAAAAAACGGCTGAGATCGTGAGCAACGCCGCCGGCGCGGACGACGCGTTGACCGACGCGGTCCGCCGCGAATATCTGATGGAATATGCCCAGCAGTGGGACGCGTTTCTCAACGACATCCGGACCGTGAGTGGCACGAGCCTTGCGTTCAATCTGAAGGTGCTGCGCAGCTTCGCGGCACCTGATTCGCCGCTCGTGCGGCTGGCCCGCGCAGCCGTGCACGAGACGGCGCTCGCGCAGCCGATGACGGTGTCGGACGGTTCGCTGCTGCAGCGGGCCGCCGACCAGATCAATCAGAAGGCGGACAAGGCGCTGGGTATTCGGGCGTCGGAGCGCGTTGAACGGGAACTCGTCGACAATCACTTTGCGGCGCTGCGCGAGGTCGTTACCGGGAGCGTGGATGCGCAATCCGATACGCAACCTGCTGCCACACAGGCGGACAAGACGGGGCTGGATGGCGTTACCAACTTGCTGAACGACTATTACACGGCGCTCACCGTTGCCGACAATGCGTTGTCGAACAACAGCATGCCACCGGCGAGCGACGTAGCTGCGAAACTGAAAATGACGGCCGACACGATGCCGGCACCGTTTCGCGCCGTATTGCTGCAGCTTGCCGCCGATGGTTCGCGAGAAGTCAATCAGGGGATCGGCCAACTGCTGTCACGCCAGATGCAGGCGGTGGTCGGCGACGCTTGCCGGCTGACGATCGAAGGAAATTACCCGTTTTCGCCCGACAGCAAGCGCGACGTCGGTATCGACGACTTCACGCGCGTATTTGCGCAGGGCGGCGTGATCGATGATTTCTTCGTGAAGACGCTGGCACCGTTCGTCGATACGTCCGCGAAGCCGTGGCGCTATCGGACGCTGCCAGGCGCGACCGAGCCCGTACAGGGGCCGGACCTGGAGCCGTTCGAGCATGCGAAGGCAATCCGCGACATCTTTTTCAACGATCCCGGCCACAAGCAACTGGCCTGGAAGGCGGACATCCGAATTCCCGAACTCGACCCGACGATCATGAGTCTGTCGCTCGACATCGATGGACAGACTACGCTCTATCAACATGGCCCGGTGGCGCCTTTCACGGTCACGTGGCCGGGACCGCGTGGCGGCGTCCACACGGAAATCACGGCCAGCCCGCGCATCCGGCCGGACACGTCGACGATTTCAACCGATGGCCCTTGGGCGTTGATGCGCCTGCTCGAGAAAGGTCGCGTGATGGAGACGGCGACGCCGGGCCGCACGCGCGTCGCGTTCAGTTTCGACGGTCGTCAAGCGACGCTCGACGTCGCGAGCGCCGGGAGTGTCGCGAATCCGCTGACGAGCGACGTGCTGAAGACGTTCCGGTGCCCCAGCACGATGTCGGCGTTCAACCTGCCGGATAGCGGCCCGCCGCCGGGGTTGCCGCGAGGCATGTTGCCGGCGCGCGCGGGAAGCGCTTCCCGCTGAACCGGGAGGGATCGATCAAGATGACTCTTTCGACAACCGATCCGCTGGGCTACGCAGGCGCCGTGGCGTCGCCGCCTGTTGCCGCGCGGCTCACGGCCGCGGAGCAGGCAATCAACCCGCTGCTCGAAGCGTCACGCGTTCTGTTGCAGGCATTGGCCGATACGCCCGAAATGCTCGATGCCGACGCTATTACACGGTGGCGTCGATGGCTGGGGCAGGAAGTTCGTCTCTTCACCCGGATCTCCGGTGAACTCCAGCTCCGCCCCGAGCATGTCCGGCGCGCAAGCTATTGTCTGTGCTCCGCGCTCGACGAGGCGGCGATGCAGACGTCGTGGGGAAAGGGCGAAACAACCGGCGTCGAATGGCAGGACAACAGTCTGGCGAGTGTGTCGGGGCATGATCGTCAGGGCGGCGACCGTGTTTTCCAGCTGATCGACGAGGCAATGCGCGATCCGCGCGAGAACCTCGATCTGATTGAGTTGTACCAAAACGTACTCGATCTCGGGTTTCGTGGGCGATACCGATTTGAAGCAGGCGGTCACAAGCGCTTGCAGGTCATTCGCGAACACGTGCACGACGCGGTTATGACGGGTGGGCTGAGCGTGAATCGCGTCAGCGAGCCGCCGAAACGTACGCGACAGACGGTCGATCCGTGGGTACGTCCGGTGGCGGTGCGTCGATCGCGAGCGAGGTTCGTAGGAGGTCTCGCTGTTGCGTTATTGCTGGGGGCCGGGGGCTACGCCGCGGCGAACCGTTGGGTGCGCACGAAAGAGAGACTCCGGGCGTCGCCGCTCGATGCGCTGGCTCGCAATCTGGAACTGCGGCTTCGCGATGAAGTTGCTGCAGGGAATGTCGAACTGATCCGCGCTCCCGGGAGCGATACGTTGACGCTGCGGTTTGGCGGCCTGTTTGCGCCTGGTGATGCGGCGGTGGCGCCGTGGGGGGCTTCTGTCGTGGCTTCGGCCGGGCGGGAAATCGCGGTGCTGACCGGCAGTGCAACCGTGCATGTGGCGGGTTACGCGGACAGCACGTCGGCCCGTTCGACACGCCAAGCGTCTAACCAGGCGCTTTCCGAAGCGCGGGCCCGGCACGTGGCCCAGATTCTCGTTTCGGCTGGCGTATCGGCGCCGCGTATCAGTGTCGAGGGAAATGGCGAGGCCGATTCGCTGGCGGACAACGGAACCGCGGCGGGAAGGGCGAGAAATCGCCGCGTCGAAGTGACCATCACGGATTGACGTTCGATAGCTGGTAATCATCGCTGCGCGTCGTGTTCGCGAAGCCGGTGATGTTCTATCGGAATATCGCCGGCGACTGGCATCGCGATAGCACGCGCGATCACGACATCACGGAGGGCAGCAACGTACTGAACGTGCTGTCGACCTGGACGGAGGGTTTCCACGACCTGCAGTTGCGCCAGCTCGGCGGCAAATGGCGTCAGACGTTTGGCTGGTCTGCGGGTGATGGCGCGGATCAGCCGCGCTGAAGCGGCGTGATCGTCGACGGCCGCGCGCTTCGAACCTGACGCAGGAATCCGACATGCAGGTATTCAACGGCGGCATCGCCATGCGGATCGGCACGGTTCTGCTGATCTTTATAGTCTCCGATTACCGCGTGGATGGCGCGGCGGTTGCGAATTCTTCGACGACGGCTTCGATCACGGCCTGCACGCGCGCGGTCTTGTAGAGATCGGCATGGGCGACGAGCCACACGTCGAAATGATTGCATCGCCGGGCCATGAGACGCACCAGTTCCGGCTCGGCTTCGGCGCGGAAGCACGGCAGCTCGGCAATGCCGAGCCCTGCAAGCGCGGCCTCGACCAGCATCATCGTCGACGATGTCTGGAACATCACGCGGCCGCGCGAAGTCGGTTCGCCGCATAGCGCGTCCCACATCGTCGGCATCACCGGCTGCTGGTACATCACCAGATCGTGTCCGTCGAACGCGCTGCCCGCGACCGGTTCGCCGCGCTCGGCCAGGTAGTGGCGCGATGCATAGATGCCCGTTTCGAGATGTCCGAGCCGCCTGACGATCAGGTCCGGCGATTCCGGCCGCAACGTGCGAATCGCGAGATCCGCTTCGCGGCGCGTGAGATTGGCGATTTCGGTCGACGTCACGCACACGACGTCGATGCCGGCATGCCTGCGCCGCAAGCGGGCGATGGCGGGAATCACGAAACGCTTGCCGAGCGAGTCGGTCGTGGCAATGCGCACGGTTCCCGCCAGCTGCTCGTCGAGCCCCATCACGCGCCGTTCGATCGTGAGCGACGCCCGTTCCATCGTTTCGGCCGGTTCGAGCAACGCTTCGCCTGCGGTCGTCAGCACGTAGAGGGCCGGGGTTCGGAGAAACAGGCGGGCCGAGAGCTCGTCTTCGAGTGCTGCGATCCGGCGCCCCACCGTCGCCTGATCGACGTTCAGTTGCGCCGCGGCGCCGCGAAGCGTGCCGGTGCGTGCCAGGGCCAGGAAGAAGCGGGCATTGTCCCAGTTCATGCGGATCGACAGTGTCATCGGGCAAGGCGGCGGGAAGTGAGGATGCATATCTGCATCAGGGAAATGCAAAATTATCACTTTTCTGCATCGCATGCCGTTTCTAGACTCCCGGCATCTGCCTGGAGATCTCATGACCGATTGCAATCCCGTTTCCGTTCCCGTATCCATGACGGCAGCGAGCCGCCCGACGGCGCGCGAGCAGCGCTTCACGCTGGCGCTTGTCGCGATCGGAATGTTCATGGCGGTACTCGATACGACGATCGTC
>Ga0068855_100004670_pt1 | contig 16735 bp, 11 predicted proteins | sample KBSCornC52_FD_66592 | JGI IMG/M metagenome (GOLD analysis project Ga0068855, IMG submission 66592) | Corn rhizosphere microbial communities from Kellogg Biological Station, Michigan, USA - KBS Corn C5-2 | ecosystem: Host-associated > Plants > Roots > Rhizosphere > Soil ...
GGTGTAGGTGTCCGGTTGGCGCGGCAAGTTTGCCAAACCGGCACGCGCCTGGGTTTCGCCACACTCGATGAAGTGGCGATAGGTCAGATAACGTCCGCACGCGGCATCCAACGCGGGTGCGCCGCGGCTTCGCACCAGGCGGTAGCCATCGATCTCCCAACGCCGCGCGTCAAGGCAAGCGAAAAAGGCGGCTGCGCTGGGTTCTTCGGTCCCAGCGGAAAGCAAACCTAAGCGCTCGCATTCGGCCTCGAACTCGACCTGGTCCGGATAATGCGCGCATTCCTCGTTGATAAAACGCGACTTTAAGTACAGCAGGGGGGCCGGATAGGCGGCGCTCCCGTAATCGAACAGGTCGAGGTCGAGTTCCCTGAGCTTTACCTTGACGCGCTGACGCAGCCGTGGCAAGGGACTGGAATCGAAATCTTCGTACTTCAGGAGCGTCACCTTGCCCGATCGGATGTGGACCTTGACGAGGTCGAAATCCGCGATGTCCCCTATCAAAACAGTCGCGCAGGCGATATAAACACGAAGTAGGGCAGGCAGCTGGGGAACGAGCTGCGCGTGCAGTTGCAGCGAATGGTTGTCCAGCAACCAACCCAGGCCGCTCGCGCTCGCGTCGGCGCAAGCAGCGTACAGGCGTTCGGGCTGACTCAGCTCGGTCAACAAGATTTTGGCGGCACTTTGCAAGGCTTGGTAATCGCCAAAATGGTGGCGGATGTCGCGCTTCAGACCAACGTCCAGCTCACGGTAAGGCCGACGCTTGCCAAATTGCTGGAGCGCCGCGAGCACGATCAAATCTTGGTACTTTTGACGCGCGGCCCGCGCGCGCGGTTCGTCATCGAACTCGCCAGTTGCGAGGTGACATAGTTTCGCCCAGGCGCCGCCCGCGCCGAGCTGGTCGATGAGGTCCGGCGCAAGTTCATCGGGCAGCGGCGGCCGGCCGAGCTCGACGTGGGCTAGCCACAATGCATGCAGTTGCGATCGGTGGGATGCGATGAATGCCGCTTCGCGACTTGGCTTGGGTTCACGCACGCGACGCGGCGCCGGCGCGCGCACGACATGTGCCATCCGCAACCACGGACCCTGCAAGGCATGGACTGCCCGCGCACCGTAGCGACGTTGAAAAAAGCGCTGCTCGAGCCCCTTGTCCTTGAAAACAAAAAAGACCCCGGGCCCTACCGCGATCGCCGATTCATCGAGCACGTGTTCAATGAAGTCGCGCAGCTGCACCTGCGTAAAATATTTTTGGAAGGTGTTGCGCGACGTGAGGTAGCCATCGCCATGCACGCGGCCATCCGGTGGTTGCTGACTCGCCAGCATGGCGGCGATGGCCAGCACGCCGTTGGCGCAGCCATAGGCGCGACGCAGCGCGTCCACACGCTCGTCCAGGTCTTCGATGACATTGATTACAAAGCCCAGATTGACCGTATCGGCCGTACCCACTTCCGCCTCCGGGCGAAAATGAGGATCCCAGCCGCTCGCATCGATGCCGTTCGCGCTCAAGGTACGCAGGTCATCTCCCTTGCCGCAGCCATAATCGAAAAACGTACGTCCCGGGCTGATCAAGCCATGGCGCCACAGGGCTTGCACGGGGGCAGAAAGATTGGCGCGCGACAGGGCGGTCAAGTGACGTTGTATTGGTGCCCCCAGCGCGGTTGCGGATAAGATGTCCGAGTCGGCTTCGACATTGGCGACGGGGATGAACTCCGCGCCATTCAAGGTATAGCCTTGCCTGGCGATGTGCGCCAGCCACTGCTCACGAAAGCCGATGCGACTCGGATCATCGAACAGTCCAAGCGCTTCGGCGGTTTGTGTCAATGCCGCGTAACTCGGGATGCGCGGATCGTCGGAAGGAAGCAGCAACTCCTTGCGGTGCAGGATCGGCGGATTGCGCGAGTCCGCATAATCGCGAAAGACCACGGTACCGGTTTCGAGATTGACACGCCAGCTCTTGCTCAGCGTCGGAAACGGGGCAGCGTCGAAATCCTCATAGGCGAGCAGAGACAATTGTTCGCCGAGCGCATGCATTTTGACGACATTGACGTGTTCACCCAGGGTCACGCGAGCGAGCGAAGCCGCTCGTTCGATGCGCGCACGCAGCGTCTCCGGCCAGCTGCCCAGCACGGCAACATGGCAATACACGTGATCTGCGACGCGCTTACCGACTGCCCCTTGCAACGGCTCTCGCATGAGCTTCCCCTACCGGCATCGAACCGGAATGGACGCGCCCGTTTATGGCGGCGTCCTGTTGTAACGGAAGCATCGATTGTAGCCGAACGTTTTACGAAAAAGACGGTTTAAGGTCGACCCATCACACGACGGGACTGCCGCGCCGGTGCCGCTACATCATGCGGCCCAAAACCTCGCACACGTCAGGCCAATCGACGGCAGGCGTCAGATGACACCAGGATAAACGCAGGGCACACTCGACGCGCTCCTGGTCCAGCCCCATCGCCACCAGGACGTGGCTCGGTTCGTAGCTCGTCGAGGTACAGGCGGACCCATTCGACAAGGCGAGTATCCCCTTGAGCGCGACCATCGCAGCTTCCGAATTCAAGCCAGGCAGCGATACGTTCAGGACGTGCGGCAGGCAGTGTTCCTGGTCGCCATTCAGCTGACCGCCCAGTTGCGCCATTGCCGTCAACACTCCATCGCGAAATTTCAAACACGCCACCTGGCGCTGCGCGTGGTCACGCAAGGCCATGTGCGCCGCCATCCCGAACCCGGCAATCAAGTGCACCGCTTGCGTACCGGGGCGTACGCCGCGCTCCTGTCCGCCACCGAACATCAAGGGAGATAGCGGGGCGCGTTGCCCGTGGCGCCGGCGGCTGATCAGTGCGCCGATGCCTTTGGGGCCGAAGATTTTATGGGCCGAAACGCTGATCAGGTCGATACGCGGATTCTGCAAGGGTGCGATCAGCTTGCCGAAGGTCTGCGCGGCATCGACGTGCAGCCAGACCGGCTTCGGAAGATCCGCAGCAATGTCCTCGATCGGTTGCACGACGCCGGTTTCGTTATTCGCGTGCATGACGCTGACCAAGAGGGTGTCAGCTCGCACCGCATCCAACACAGCTTGCGCGTCAACTCGGCCGGATTGATCCGGATTAATCAAGGTCACTTCGAAGCCTTGCTTGGCCAGGTGTTCGAGAGGCTCGAGCACGGCCTTGTGTTCGATGGCCGTAGCGACGATGTGACGTCGTGTTGCGCCTTCTGCACTGTTGGCCAGGCCAAGCAACACAATATTGTTGCTTTCCGTAGCGCCACTCGTGAAAATAACGTCGTCGCGCCTAGCTGCAATTACTGCAGCAATTTGCTCTCGCCCACGTTCGACGGCTTGCTTTGCGCGGACGCCAAACTCATGGGTACGGCTACCAGCGTTCCCATACTCTTCCGTCAAGTACCGCATCATCAAGTCCAATACCTCAGATTCGACAGGCGTAGTGGCGTTACAATCAAGGTATGTGGACATGGTTTGTGTGTTTGTAGGTTGCTGTTTGTGTTATAGTAGCACAAACAACAAGCTACCTATCATGAACGGTGCCTTCGAGTACGTTTTCCCGTCCATCAAAGGGATACAGTCAGGACGCGAATATTTCGTGTCCATGTGCCCCCTCCGATTAATTCCTAAAATCTTTTTATTCGATGACGATGAGCTCAATCCAGAGCTCCGAGCACAGCGCACCCTGAACAAGGGGCGTGTGCCGGAAATCGCCGAGTATATCCTGGGAAACTTGCAGAGCTATACGTTCTCAGCCATTACCGCTTCAATCGATGGCGATGTACGCTTTATGCCTGCAACTGGCACGACGCACGGAAGCCTTCTCGGGACTTTGCACGTCAATATGCAATCGCGCTTCATCATTAACGACGGTCAACATCGACGTGCGGCGATCGAGATGGCGCTGAGATCGGAGCCAGGACTAGGTGACGAAACCATCGCCGTCGTCTTCTTCGTCGACCGGGGTTTGGAACGTTGCCAGCAGATGTTCGCAGACTTGAATCGCTACGCGATCCGCCCGAGCCGCTCGCTCGGCTTGTTATACGACCATCGCGACCAACGTTCCCAGCTCACCAAACTGATCGTGCTGAAGTCGAAATTTTTCTGCGACATGGTTGAGATGGAACGGAACACGCTGTCCGAGCGTTCCCGCAAGTTGTTCACTCTGAGCGCCATCTATTCGGCGAACTCTGCCTTGTTGGAGGGCATCGATACCTCGAACACCGACGAGACAGCCCAATTGTGCGCCGACTACTGGGATACGGTCAGTGCTCACATACCGGAGTGGCAACGCGTCAAAGAATCGCGCTTGAGCGCAGGTGATGTCCGGCGCGACTTCATTCATTCGCATTCGGTGGCCTTGCAGGCCATAGGTGCGGTAGGCAACCACGTGCTACGCCAACCGAAGTCCGCGTGGAACGACCTGCTCAATCCGCTACGCTTTCTCGATTGGTCGCGTGCCAATGCCCGTACTTGGGAAGGTCGCGCGATGTTGGGGGGAACGATCTCAAAGGCCTCGAACAATGTAGCGCTGACCATCAATCAACTGAAAAAGCATTTGCACATTCCTTTAGGGCCGGATGAGCAACGCACCGAGGATGCCTTCCTGAGAGGACAACATGGAAAGTAACAAACCGGCATCCGCCTCGGCTTTTGCCGAACACGGCTTCAAGGTCACCGTCAGTGAGCGGATGGAGGTCGTCAAAAAGCTGTACCTGAGCGACACCATCCCCTGGGTTATCGGCTATAGCGGCGGCAAGGATTCGACTGCCACCCTGCAGCTGGTATGGAAGGCCTTGTGCCAACTCGCGCCTGAGCAGCTCCACAAAGACGTGCACGTCATCAGTACCGATACGCTCGTCGAAAATCCGATCGTCGCGCAGTGGGTCGCGCACTCGCTGGAAGTCATGCGCGCGGCAGCCCATGAGCAAAAGCTCCCTATCAAGCCGCATCGCTTGACACCCGAAGTGAAGGACCGCTTCTGGGTCAATCTGATCGGCAAAGGTTACCCGGCGCCGCGTCCTAAGTTCCGCTGGTGTACTAGCCGTTTGAAGATCAACCCGTCGAACAATTTCATTAAGCAGCTCGAACAGCAAAATGGCGAGGCGATCGTCGTGCTCGGTACGCGCAAGGCGGAAAGCACGGCCCGCGCGGCCTCGATGAAGCGTCATGAAGGCAGCACTCGCGAGTGGCTCAACCGAAACGGGCAACTCGAACGTAGTTGGGTGTTTACGCCAATCCAGGACTGGATCAATGACGATGTGTGGCTGTACCTGATGCAGGAAAAAAATCCCTGGGGTTTCGATAACAACGAGCTGCTCGGCATGTACCAGGGCGCGACCGCGGATGGCGAGTGTCCGCTGGTCGTCGATTCGAGTACGCCCAGCTGCGGCGACAGCCGCTTCGGCTGCTATGTGTGCACCATGGTGTCGCAAGACAAATCCATGGACGCGATGATCCAGAACGACAGCGAAAAGGAGTGGATGAGCCCGCTACTCGAGTTCCGGAATACGTTCCTCGGAGCCAACTTCGGGAACGATCGCCACCATCGTGAATTCCGTCGTATGGATGGTCGGTTGACGCTAATGTCAGTCTCCAACAAGGAAGTTGGAGAAGATGACGTGTGGGAGGGCGGGGATGGCCGGCGCTTCCGCCTCGTTCACGGCCCCTACAAGCAAAGCTATCGCGAACTGCTGCTCCGTGAACTCTTGAAAGCGCAGCGGGCAGTGAACGACACGGCGCCTCCGAACCTGAAATTCGACTTGCTCGCACTCGAAGACCTGGAAGAGATCCGCCGGATCTGGGTCTTCGAGAAGCACGAGATTGAAGATAGCGTGCCGCGCATTTATGAAGAGGTGATGGGCGAACGTTATCCAGCCCCACGCCTCGACGAAAGCCAGGTGTTCGATGCCGGCGACATCGAGCTGCTGCGAGAAATTACCGCCAGCGAGGACGACCCGGATCAATTGCATTTCCACTTGATGCGTCAGCTGCTGGCGGTGGAGGGCAAGTACCAGCATGCGGCGCGGCGTGCCGGCCTGTTTGATGAGCTCAACAACGTGCTGGAACACCACGCGTTCAATGGTGAACAAGAGGCGCTTGAGTTCGCGATCCACCGCTTCCTCAGCGTCGAAAAGGCGAACCAAACGCCAGAGGTCCAGTTCGTGCAACGGACGATCCCGATCGTGCCGCTCATCCAAGCGGACGAAGAGCTCACCGAAAAAGAGTAAAGCATGTTATTTCAAGAATTCGTCCTGCATAACTTCGGCATCTATAAGGGACGCCATGCGGTCGACCTGGCGCCGGATTCTGGCCGTCCCATCGTTTTGTTCGGCGCGCTTAACGGCTCCGGCAAGACGACCTTCCTGGACGGTTTGCAGCTCGTGTTATACGGCAAGCACGCGCGTTGCGCGGGGCGTGGGAACATGGCCTATCCCGACTTCCTGCGCAGCACGATCAACCGCTTCGTCCCGCCCCAGGAAGGCGCTGGACTCGAACTCGAGTTCATCCACCACCACGAAGGGAAGTGGCAAACCATCCGCGTCATCCGCACCTGGAACGGCCGTAACGAAGTAACGCGCGAACGTCTCGAGGTCTATCGCAACGGCGTGCTCGATGCCGTCTTGTCCGAGCGCTGGAGCGAATTCGTCGAGGACTTCATTCCGTCGCAGATTTCGGAATTGTTTTTCTTCGACGGCGAGAAGATCGAGGCGCTGGCCGAAGAGCAATCTGCGGCCGCCATCATCCGGACCGGTATCCACGCGCTGCTCGGCCTGGACGTCGTCGATCGACTAGTCGCCGACATCAAGATCATTCAGCGCCGCCGCCGTGTCGACGAGCTTGACCCGGAAGCGCAAGCCCTGGTGCGCGCCAAGCACGACGCCATGCAGGTCTTGAGCGCGCAAGCAGATATCTTGGCGGCAAAAATCAGGGAGCAGGAAGAGGAGGGTAACGAGCGTCTACGCGCGCTGCGGGCACTTGAGGAAGAGTATCGGCAACAGGGCGGCGAATTGGCCGAGCAAGCGACGAGCATCGAAGCGCAACTCAAAGCGGCGCAGGAACAGAAAGACCTGCACGACGCTTACTTGCGCGACAAGCTCGCCGCCGGCGCCCTGCCTCTGCTGCTTGTCGAAAATCTGTTGCAGAGCGCCCGCACGCAGCTGACAGCGGAAAACAATGCGCAGTTGGCGAGCGCGATGTTGTCCGAGATTCGCGAACGGGATGCACAGGTCCTGGCCATGCTTTCGAAAAACGAAGTGAGCGCCACGGTGCGCCAAACGGTGGCAGAGCAATTAGAACGTGATCGTGAAGCGCGCGCCACGGCGACGCAAACGCCAGCGTATCTGCACATGCGCGCCGACGCGCTCGCACCCTACACGGCAACGCAATTCGCGACCTTGCGCAGCGAAGTGAACGACGCTTTGGAACGTCAACAAATTCTTGGCGAGCGCGTTAATGATCTAGAGCGGACCAAGGCCGCATTGCCGAACCCGGAGCTATTGGCACCGCTACGCGCGCGGCTCGAAGCGCAGCGCCAACAGCAGGAACAAGCGAAAGGGGCGATCTCTCTGCTGAAACAGCAGCACGAGGACTGCGTCAAGGCGCAAGTGCAGGCCGATCGCGAGCGCCAAAGCCTCATGCTCCAGCTGGCTGACCAGGATCTGAAGGACAAGACCAATAAACGCGTTCTTCGCCACACTGAGCTAGTCGAGCAAAGCCTTAAGCGCTATCGAGACGCGGTCTTGCAGCGCAACGTAAAACGCTTGTCCGGCTTGATCCTGGAGAGCTTCCAGAACATTACGCGCAAGCCCAAGATGTTCGAACGGATCGAGATCTCACCGGTCGACTATCGTCTATCTCTGTTCGACTACAACGGCAACCAAGTGCCGAGCCACCAGCTTTCGGCCGGTGAGCGACAACTGCTGGCGGTTTCGATCCTGTGGGGCTTGAGCCGGGCATCGGGACGCTCTCTGCCGGCCATCATTGACACTCCGTTGGGACGACTGGACGGCCACCATCGGAACAAGCTCGTCAAGAACTATTTTCCGAAGGCGAGCCACCAGGTCATCCTGCTGTCGACCGACCAGGAAATCGACGAGGATTTATATGGCAAGATCCAAAAGGTTACCTCGCGAGAATACCTGATCGAATACAGCCAAGAACATCAGAGTTCCGAAATCCAACGGGGCTATTTCACGTTTGACGAGGCATTCTTATGATCATCGATGTCGTCCGAGTCTCTGAAAAAGCGAAACACCAACTGCTAACGCTCAAGCGCCGTACCGGCATCCAGCAATGGAACGTGCTCTGCCGGTGGGCGCTGCTGGCTTCGCTGGCCGAGCGCACCATCCCACCGCACGAAGAGATCGTCACCGACAGCAATGTCGAGATGAGCTGGAAGACCTTCGCCGGCACCCTTGACGACGCGATCACTGCCGTCGTACGCCAGCGTGCGCATGAGGACAAGGTCGAAGACGAGCAGGTGGCGCAATTCTTCAAGATCCACCTGCATCGCGGGATTGCGTACCTGCTCAACGGAGCACAGGACCTGCGCAGGTTAATCGCGATGGCTAGCCCCATGGATAAGGCTTGAACCTTCCTCGCACCTCCACGGCCGGCCTACAGCAGTCTCCTGCAGAACCGGTCGTTTTGCAGGGTACGGTCCCCGTCGTGCTCGGCGAAAGTCGTAAAGTGTGAAACAAGGCGGGATACACCCGCCTCGTCCGAGCTTATCGGACGTTCTTGATCTTATTCATCAACGTCGCCAGGAACTGCCCCCAATACATCGTCAAGTCGTCATATCGTTCGGACGGGTTCTGGTCCATCGACTCGGCCTTGGCGTAGGCGATTACAAGTAGTTGCATCGCTTCGAGCGCCCGGCGTGCGGCACGTGTGGCCTCCTCGCCAGAAATCTCACCAGGGTCGCGCTGTGCCAGCTCGCTAATGGGATTCCACATGTCGCGATAGAACGGATGCCGCGTATTCAAACGAATAATGACTTGGTCACGCACGTGCTGCGTATCGATGAACGTAGGGCCTGGAAAACTGACAGACTCAAGCACGAACGGTAAATTGCGGATTCGCTCGAGATACTCGCGACGGTCCTCCTCCTTGTCGTAACCGAGGTCGCTCGCGAGTTCACTTAACATTTGTTCAGATTCGTCGGGCGTTTTAGTTTCCTCGACTCGACCTTTGGGCATCAGCCGGTTCACTTCCTTCACTGCCTCGGTCACTGCGGCATGCTCGCCGTCATTCTCATGCTCAGTTTTGGCAACCAGGTCCCAAATTTCGTCGATCTTCTTCCGAGCCTGTGGGATGGCTCTCTGCAGTAATTCACGAATTCGATCGCGCACCTCGCCGTGTGGCTCGACGCCACGTTTGACATTGCGGATGCCAAAGTAATCATCTAGATCTGGGTTAAACGCCACTTCGATGCCGATGAATCGATCCGGATCCTGAACACCACGTGGCAAGATTCTCGGCACATTGGTAAAAGAAACTTCCCTGTTGAGACGCATAAAGCTGAGGTTCCCGAGATTTTCTTTGAGCTTCAGGTCTCGTCCGAGTTCATCGCCGCTGATCCCGGGTCTGCGCACCACTTCCTGGGGGAACAGCGTGACCCGTAGCCTAGCGACGCTACGTCCGATCTTGATTGTTTCATCGAGAATTACCTCAGCTTCATAATGCTGCTCTGCTTTTGCGGCCTTCTGAACAGTCTTATCCTTCTTGCCGTTCGTCTCCTTGGCGATCTGTTTGTTTAAGACGAAGTCATGCCAAGCCCCTCGCATCAGCATAAGCGGATCATTAGGAATAAGTTTTTTGTCATTAACCTCGATTACGATTCCGCCGTCGATAAATGAGCGGAAAATGCGAGAGAGCTCTTTCTCAAGCTCTAGCCTGAGCGAGTTGAAGTCGTCTGCAAGTCGACCTTCTTCCAAGCGGTCCACCTGCGACCAGACCACGAGCGTGCCGGTAGCCGCAGGCAGAAGGTCCTGCAGATCTGCCGGGACGGGCTTCGCGCTTGGCTTACCAAGAGTGACCGGTTTGCCTTCCTGTTCGACTTTGATAGCTTCACCGAGATCAAATTCGGTATGCAGCCATTCACCGTCCGCAGTGTCACGGCTCCAGACATCAACCCGTTTACCGAAATTCAGCGCAGCGAATTTCGCGCCCACACCATATTTGCCGATGGTGTCTTTGCGCATGTAGCGCGTGGAAAAGCCGATCACGAGGTAGTAATACAGAGTCTCGGACGCCATGCCAGACCCGTCGTCGGCGACGGCGATCCGGTGGACGTGTTTCTTTCCACGTGCGCCCGCTGCCTCGTCTAGGCGGATCCGAATACGGTTGGCACGCGCCTCAAGTGCATTATCTATCACTTCACCCAGCGCCGTGGCCAGGCTATACCCGGAGTCACGCAATGAGAGTAATGCTTGGCCGATGTTTATGACCGGAATACGTCCATTCCCGTCAGGCTGGGGTTTAACGATGTCGTTCATTGTTTTCTCCTAATCACAGGTTTTCGCAGCAGCTGCCTTCACGGTCAACTGCTACTGCGCTAATGGCACTGCGTTTGCTGAGCGCGATACCTAACGCTCGGTCTACCCCCGCGCCACAGAAGGGGCAATCCTTGGAATACCCAGTCGGTTTGGCCGGGTGTCGTTGATTCAATAACTGTGCCGATGAGCACAACGTGTGAAACGCTGCCGCTTCCAGCCAAAAAGCTCGCTGAGGCGAAGTACTCGGCTCCCAGGTCACATGGGTCGCGTTTGTCGCATGCTCATGCGTGCAGAGACGGCGAAGCGTGCAGGTATCGGATCGGCCCACATAGATCGGGTTGGCGCCGTGAAGAAGAACGTAGGTGCCGGGTACACCGGCTGGAATACAAGCGCGCAGTACAGCGGGGTCCATCCGGTAGGCGACCCGCCGCCACTCCACGAGCGTCAGTGTCGTGGCGGCGTCGATCACATTGCCTCCGCGGTGAGATGTGCCTTCGCGGACGTGGCCAGCGCCATGCGGATTTTCGCAACGTAGCTGGTCGAAAAGCCGCTTGCAATCGCAATTTCAGCCACGGTTTCACCGTTGAGGATGCCGTCCCATACTTGCGCTGCGGCCTCGGAACTTCCCACATCACACAGGATTGCCGAGGCAAGGCACTGTGCCGTGACCACGTGCTCGGGGGATTCATGGTCCACCAGCTGCTCATATTGCTGCGCCGGGTCGACGTCCTGTTCCGAGACCTCGTCGTTCAGCGACACACTCGCGTGATTTTTCTTAAACCGGTCCAAAATGCGCTCTGCGTCGCGCAACACGTTACGGACGAGATATTCGTCAGCGACTCGTGATGCATTTAAGGCGAGGTCGATCGCATACTCAATTTGCTCGTAGCGACGGGAACCGGGGGAATGGCGGGTACGCATGCCCTGCAGAATGAGGACGGCGTTAAAGCGGACGTCCATGGAGTGGTCGTGCATAGATTTTCCTTTCAGTGCCCCACCGCCTCGATTGAGTGCAGCAGCGCCTAAGTAGGTAGTTGATCCTGTTTCTGCTAACCCGCCTCTTGGTCGAATTAACCCGAATCAATTGTTAAGTTGTCACGGGAGGGCAGCTTTGTCAAGCTTGCAATGTACCCTGTGCAATCAATATGGGACCGCAAGCGGCGGATACGTTCACTGCAAGTTGCAAATTTTTTTATGCTTTTGGCATTACGGTGCGGAGGCGTTGCGGATGGCTGGACCGCAGGACAGGGGCCGTCGCTGTGTTGGTGGGGCAAGCACGCGTGCCGCGATCTCAAGCAAATCGCTGGCAACCATATCAAACTCGCAAATATACATTGCCTACAATCAATCGCTTCAATTACGATAACGTGTGGATGGCATGATGTTAATAACCAACAGGTGAAAATGTGTGAGTTTTTCGGTGGAAATGAGCCATTACACTGTGTAATCGTCTTGGCTCATTTCATGTATTCACGCACTGCTCGACTTATTTCCGGTTGTCCTGACCACTCAGCGTTCCAGACAACGGATGTTTGGAATCGCAGTGGCGCCGTCCACAAACCGCAGCGATCGACCGTCCCTCTGGACGATCGATGGGCCTCGTCAGCACATCACGCATCGACATCAGGCCGACTAACCCGTCAAGCGGGAGCCGCCAACACTTCGACACGTGCGCATGCCACGTGCACGCTGCAGACGGCCATTGCCGGCTTCGGGATGGCTTCCGCTTATTTACACTCAGCATCTGACAGGCTATGACCTCCATCACCTTTCGGGACGCGCTTTCCGTCCTTTCCAAGTCGTCGCCTTTCTCGGTCAAGACCATGTCGACCCGCACGCCGGACGGCTTCGACGCGCTCAAGAACTGGCTCTACATCGAGCAGGGCATCGAGAAAGATTTACGTGCGCGTCTCGCGCTGGCCCAGTCGGGCGACATGCTGTTTTTGTGCGGCAGCAGCGGCGATGGCAAATCCGAGATCCTGACGCGGGCCTACGCCGAGTACCACGGCAGGGTGAAGTTCCACCTCGACGCGACCCATAGCTTCCAGCCGAACCAATCCGCGATCGAAGCGCTGGATCAGGTCTTTCGTACGGCGCTGGCGGAACGACAGATCCTGGTAGTCGGCATCAACATCGGCATGATTGGCAACTATGTGCAGGAAGGGCATGCGGACTTGCTGCCGGTGCGCGAGGCGATGCGCGCCTTCCTCGAGAACGCCGAACCGCGCTCCCCCTATCACTTCTTCAACTTCGAGGACTATCCGAAGTTCAAGATGGAAAACGGGGTGCCGGTCGCGCCGTTCGCCAAGAACATCATGCGCCGACTGACCGAGTCCAGCGCGACAAACCCGTTTTATGCAGCATTCACCCGCGAAGACGTGCGCCATGGCGAACCGCTGCTGTACGCGAACTTCCGCTTGTTGATGCTCGACGGCGTGCAAGACGCCATCATCGCCAACATCGCCAAGGCGCGTTTGGCCAAAGACCAGTTCGTAACGGCGCGCGGCTTGCTCGACCTGCTGCACCATGTGCTGACTGGACCGGGCTACCTGTTCGACAACCTGTTTGCCGGTGGCGACAATGAGCTGGCGGCCCGCGTTGCCGCCTTCGATCCCGCCTTACTGCGCACGCGTGAGCTCGACCAACTGGTGTTGCGTTACGAGCTCGGCTTAGCGGAGCCGGAACGTGATGCCTTCCTCGTCGAACTGGCGACCTGGAACATCCGCTTCGATGCCGATCATCAACGGAGTGCCGCTTCTTTGGTCCGTCTGCTGTACGTCCTGCAGCGCGAGCCGGTTGGTAACAACTACCATCACCGCTTCGTTGATGAGTTCATCGACCGGTTCACGGTCGAGTATGCGGAGGTGTGGAAGATGCATGCCGAGTTTGATGGCGATACCGATGCCAGAACAGTTCTCCGCAAGTTTTATACATCCGTGCTCACGGCCGGCATTTTCCGCTACGCGAACCGCAACGCCCCGGAACTAGGCAAAGGGGAGATCCTGCTCGGTGAATTCCAGGGTGTCAAAATCGCTGGCCTGGTTGATCTCAAGCCGGATTTCGCGGCGCTGCAAGCGCTGGCCCCGATAACTCCGATTGCCTTCTTCAACGTGGCGCTGAAGGTGGGAGATGCCGCTCTTGAACCCATGCCGTTTAACATCAATCTGTTCGGTCTGCTGCTCCGGTTGAACCAGGGTTACCGGCCCAACAAGTACGATAAGAACAGCGTCGTCCTATTGGACGAGCTGGTCGAACAAGTCAAGGCCCTGGTGAAGCGCGGCAATCGTCTGAAGCTGTACCGGCAACGACAACAAATTTCCCTAAGATACGAAGACGGTCTGATCGATACCGTTGGAGAAATGTAATGTATCCAATCACGCACCCCCTCCAGGTATCGGACAAGAACAAGTCGCCGAACTACCTACCTGTCAGACAAAAAGGGAACGAATTTTCGTGGGCGTCGGTGACCGGCACCGTGCTCGGCAATGTGTTGCAGCAAGGCTTGTCGGACTACAGCATCGAAGCGTTTCGTGACGACTGTCGTCGTGAATTCAAAGAACTGCTGAGCGAGCCCGAGGTATGGGAGTGGCTCGATCAAATGTATTTTTCGACCAACGCCGTGCTGCAGGTATCGCCGCTGTTCTTGTTGTTCAAGGCGCAGAAAGGCGCGCGCGAGGATAACGAGGACGCCGCCGCCAACCAGCGCATGAGCGACATGTTCTCGGGTTTGCTCGGCGACTTCAAGCTGACCGACAAACCGAACGACAATCTGCACTTCCTCGAGCAGGTGATGCTCAAGGTGCTCGAGCGGCGTTTGCGTCCGCTCGGGGGCAAGGACCGCCATCCGGATCAGCCTTATCTCCCTTTCCTCACGCGGGCTTTTGAACGTGACATGCGGTTCCTGGCAGCCCATCCGGCCTACCTGATGGCGGAACTGACCAACACCTTAAAATTGTATGCGTTCAGCTACTGCTCGCAGCTGTCGTTGGCTGTGCGCGATTGGCGCATCGGGGTACCACAGCCCAAAGAGCTGTACTTCATCCTCGACGTCGAGAAGGCGTCGACGGAGCGCGACAAGATTCGCGAGCGCGGCTACAAGCGGTTGTCGTCGACGTCGAAAGAACTGTTTCCGGTCTTGTCGGCTGGCGAAGTTCTCCAATCGGATGGGCCGCAGCGACCGCTTTGGCAGATCTATGCAGACGCCCAGCGTTACGAAGACCAGCAAGCGCTCGTCGATGAATTCAACCGCTATAACCATGAGTTCGCGTCACCCGCCAACCGGGACTTGCCAACACCGCCAATGGCTGAAACATTGGAAGACGCGTTCAAGCATTTCATCATCCTGGCGATCAAGCAGTTCGACGCCAAAGGCGGGCGCCAGAGCGTCAACCAAAACTACGCGCGCGAGCTGGAAAAAAAGGTGTTTGCCGACTTCATCCAGTTTCGCGGACGCGCCGGCAACATCCTGGCACTGAACCAGGACCAGCTGCTGCTGTTGACCAATCTGGCGATTGGCGGCAACGACAAGCTTCGTTTCTTCGAGCTGCTGGGTGAGTTCCAGCAGCGTGGATTCTTTTTTGATAATCAAAGTCAACAAGTGCTGATCGAGTTCTTCGAACGCATGGGTAATGTTGAGCGTATGAGTGACAGTGGAGAGGCCGTGTATGTCCGCAAGACCGTTTGAGACCTACCTGGTCGATGTCTTCATCGAGTGGGCGATCGGCAAAGCCCAGCCTGGCTTCCGGTACCAATTCCAGTCACCGGACCACAACAACGCTGGCAAGTTGCATGACGCCTATTTGGCGAAAGCGACCGGCGCGATCACGCATGCAGGCGTCGAGTTACCGTTCATCGCCTGCGGCGAAGCCAAGGTAATCCCGGTCTTGCATGGTGAAAGAGGTTTTTCCGAGAACTATATTTCTCATCTGCGCGACTGCGTGGCAAGCCGCACCGCAGAATTTGCAGATTGCGCCTTGCTGATCATCCACAACAGCAAGCTCGACACCATCATCAACAGCGCAGAGGACCTTGCGGCCGATGGCCGTGCTTGGCATCCGCAGCTGCTGGCGCGACGTTTGAAGGTGTTAGCCCAGGACCACGCGGGGAACCGCAATTTGCTGGCCTGCCTGCTGGAAGACCAGTTGAAGTACGTCGTCAGCGAAGGCGCCACGGTCTTCGGCTTTGCGCCCCTGTACCAGGCCATTGCTGAAGGTACGATCCAACTGAGCAAGCTGGGCTTGTTCGAGGATCCGCTGATCACTTCGCTCAACAACCCGGCGCAGATCCGCAAGCGCCTCGAAGAGAACCGCGACCTGCGTGACCGCCTCGAGTTCGAGACTGAAAACTATGCGGACCAGGTCGAGGACCGCTTTCGCGAGGACTTCGGCCCAAAATTCATTCGTGAACACTTCGTCGACAGCCAGGATTGGAAGAACCTGAACTACGGCGACTTCAAACAGGAACTCGATACCAATCGTACCCAGTCCTTAACCCTGGAAGACGTTGGCAATGCCAACGGCAAGTTGATCGATCGGGCGAAAAGCGCGACCAAGGCCGGCCGCAAGGACTTGAGCATCCTGCTCGAACTGCCGCACGAAGCGAACGAGGGGCAATTCGATATCACCTTCCTGGCGCCGGACGTGACCTTGTCCGAACTGAAGGTGTCGCAGTGTTCCATCGACAAGAACGACATCGGTTTGAAAATTGGGCATGCCGGCGGCAAGCGTAGCCGTGTCCAGGTGCGCGCGCCATTTTCGGGCGAACCCTTGTTTTTCACGCTGACACTCAGTCGACGCGCGCGCGCCGAGAACCATCAGTTCCGCTGCCTCTTCCTACGCCAGGGCGCGTTCTTCGTCGACGGTTTCAAAAACCATTTTCGCGTCGAGCCGAGCGCCAAACGCGTGACGCTGCAGATGGAAGCGAACCGCCTGGCCATCGCCGAGAGCGAGGGGCCGCGCTTCCAGTCCGAGGACCCACAGGACGTCATCGACAACATGGCATATGCCAGTGTCGACTTCTCGCGGCAAGCGAACGCGTCCGAGAAAATCGGCTTCCAGATCGCCAGCGGTGAGCAGCGGCTCAGCTTCAATATCGAGGGCGCGGCGGCTGAAGAATCGGTCACGGTGCCTCTGATCCATGACCAGGATCGTTACGACCGCCTGTTCCAGGACGACGCCTACCGCGCCGAATTCGGCGCCAACGGCAACCGCCTGGTCATTGACAATCGCGAGTCCGCCGT
>Ga0068855_100004671_pt1 | contig 16733 bp, 23 predicted proteins | sample KBSCornC52_FD_66592 | JGI IMG/M metagenome (GOLD analysis project Ga0068855, IMG submission 66592) | Corn rhizosphere microbial communities from Kellogg Biological Station, Michigan, USA - KBS Corn C5-2 | ecosystem: Host-associated > Plants > Roots > Rhizosphere > Soil ...
GTCTTGAATGCTGGCTGCACCTTGGCCTGGCTTTCCACCATTGCCGCAGCCGCGTCGAACGCGCCCATCATGAAAACCGGGCTGTCCTCGTCTGCAAAGACCATCGCTTGCTCTGGCGGCAGGCTGAAGGACCCTGTCACCTTATCGTAAGTGACATAGTCTGCCGCGGCCTGCGAGGCCAGTAGGGGATCGACGATCTGCTAGCTCAGCCATCCGCAGCGGTGACCTGGGTAGCGTCTTAATTTGTCTTTGGCCTTAAGCCCAGCGAGTTAAGCCCTCTGAAGCTGTCGAGCGGTCCAGGGGGAGCTCCGGACAGCGGAGATACCCTTGAAGCAACGTGTTCGGCCAGCAGAGGGTCGAGGACAAACAACTGGCCTCGCCTCAGTGACCCCCATGCCCGCACCCTTCGGGTCTTATCAGCATCTTGGTAGCCGGCGCTTCGATCACGCACTTGAGGCCAGACGGCTCGAAGCGCATCTCACAGTCGCCCTGGAGGCCATATGTGATGAGCTGTTGGATCAGCTTCAGCCCGAATCCGGTCCGTCTCGGCTTGTCAATGTGCCGGCCCGCAGTCTCGCGCCAGACAAGGCGTACCTTGTCGCCACGGCTCTCAACCGTGATATCGACATGCGCGGCTGGGGCGGCTAACCCCCCATACTTAGCGGCATTGGTCGCAAGCTCATTGAATAGCAGCCCGAGATCGAGTGCTGCTCGCGGCGTCAGGTGCTCGTCGCCGCAGGCGATACGTATTCGGCCGCCGTAGGGGGCCGCGATCGCTGCCAACAGCTCGCGCAGGCTGACGCTGCTCCAATCCGACCGTGTGAGCTGCTCATGCACGCGGTCGAGCGCTTGAAGTCGCCCGCACAGGGTTGAGCGAACTTCGTCGGCGACTCCAGCGTGCTTCAGCGTCTGCTCGGCAATAGAGAGAATGGTAGCGATCAGGTTCTTTTGGCGATGGCCGTGCTCAGCGGACAGAAGACGCTGATGTTCGAGCGCCTGCGACAGGCGGTGAGTGCGCGTAGCTACGGCCTGGTCGAAACTCGTCTTGAGCACCGCCAGCTCGGCTTTGGCGCGGTGGCCGTCCGCGGCGTCAATCACGTTCCACTTGCCGCGGGCCTTCGTCAGGGCGAAGTCGTGCCGCTGAATGACCTCGAGCGACGCGCTTGCATCGCAGCGCCTCGAGTCATAGCTGCAGAGCGCGATCAGCTTCTGGCGCTCGAATGCCTCGCGCAGCAGGTACTCGTAAGTCATAAAGCCGTCCCAGTCGTCGGCATGGAGGAACGCCGTGTTGCCGGTAAGGCGCAGCGCGCGGTAGCCGTCGCGCAGCGCCTGGTCCTTCGCGCTGAGCCAGACCTCGGCGACGTCGTTCGGTGACTTGGCGCCGTGCACCGCATACCATTCCGAATGGGTTAAGATCTTGAGCTGGCCGGTCGCCAGCCGATGCCCAAGGTTCGGCACATTGGTGTTCAACTCGGCCAGCGCCCGTTCCTTGGGGAATGGATCGGCCGTCACCCAGATGCAGGCGTCGTTCTGCTCGAGCCCGGTCTTGAAGTACGGCACTAGCGTCTCGGAGAGATCGTCGACGGTCCGGAAGAAGTGGCAGAAGTGGCTGCCCCAGCCGACGCGGCCGATCGGTGCGATACCTGTGTCGACGTCCATGGGCATCCTCCTAGGACCGCCCGAGGCCGCGCCGGTCGGCCGACGGCGTCTCAAGATCTCTCAGCGTGTCATCGATGCTGGTGACGAGTAGGCAGGTGCAGCCGGTCTCGCTCCAGACGCTGTCATCGCTCTCGCCGGATGCGCCCCGGTTGTAGTCGCCCGGGACCAACTTGCGGTCGTCGATCCACAGTTCGCCGTCGAGCAGGTGAAGCTCCTCGACGTCGGCGTGGGTGTGGCCTGGATAGCGTGCGCCGGGCGCGAGGCGCACTAGCATGCTGACCCGCTGTCTCTGCGAATCCGTCGCAAGCAGCTTGCATCCGATCCCGGGCGCCACCTGTACCCAGTCCGGCTCCGACCAGTGCGAGGGCGGAGGCATCGCGGCGGGCTGCCCAGTCTCCTGGGCGATACGATGAGCTAGCCGCTCGCCCAGCGCGGTCGCGGGACGCAACAGATCGGTCGGCCAAGCGACCAAGCGGTCGACCACCGGCCACAGGCTCGCCAATTCGCGCTGGCAGTCGGGGCACGAAGCGATGTGGATCTCAAAGGCCGGCCTTTCGTCCTCGGCTAGGGCTTGCAAGGCATAGTCGTGTACCGAGTCAATTCGCCGGCAACGAAGGCCCGGGGTTTCCTGCTGCATTCTTGTGGAACGACAATGGCGCGCTTCTGGATTGGTGGATTGGAGATTGGCGGGCGGGACGGACGCTACGGTACGGAAGTGGACGACCGCTCGTTAGTCAGGCGGCCCACCGTCCGCTAGCTGACGCTACCGGATCGACGACGTACCGGGAGACGTTCAACTGACGCTGGCAATCGGGCATGAGGCGACACGGCGTCGAAGGACTGCCGTACGACTGGACGCTAAGAAAAAGCACGCCCAGAACCAGTTGTCCGGCACCGCACTTCGGGGATTGCTTCCGCATGTCCCCTAGAATGACAACGGCTCGCGTTTGGATTGGACGACGGGACGGAGGGAGGTGTTAGCGAAGCGTATCGTTGGTGCTCGTGACGAGCAGGCAGGTGCAGCCGGTCTCGCTCCAGACGTTGTCATCGCTCTCGCCGGGCGCGCCCCGATTGTATTCGCCCGGGACCAACTTGCGGCCGTCGATCCACAGCTCGCCATCTAGCAGATGAAGCTCCTCGACGTCGGCGTGGGTATGGGGCGGATAGCTCGCACCGGCCGCCAACCGCACCAACATGCTGATCCGGTCCCTTTCTGAATCCTTTGCCAGCAGCTTGCATTCGATGCCGGGCGCCACCTGTTCCCACGTCGGCTCCGACCACGGCGGCGGCGGCGCGACGGCGGGTTGTCCGGTTTCCTTAGCGATCCGCTTCGCGAGACGGGCCTGCAGCGAGTCCGTCGGGCGCAGCAAGTCGGTCGGCCACGACGCAAACCAATCGACCAGCGAACGCATGCGCTCCAGCTCGCGCCGGCACTCCTCGCACAACGCGATATGAGCTTTGGCTGGCGTCAGTTCGTCCGGGCCCAGAGCCCTGACGGCATAGGCGCAGGTGGTCGCACTCTGGTCGCATCGACTAGCGATGCTCATGCCTTCTCCGCTTCTGCGGCTATCGCATCCCGCAACTTGTGAAGTCCCGATCTGATTCGTGTCTTGATCGTACCGAGCGGCTGATTGAGCCGCGCCGCGGCTTCGGCGTGCGTTAGCCCGCCGAAGAAAGTTGTCTCGATCGCCTGCCGCTCGGCTGGCGTCAGTGTCGCGAGGGCCGCGCGCAGCGCTTCGCCCTGCTGGCGTAGCTCGAGCACGTCGGCAGGATCGGCCGTCGGCTCGTCGGATGGCGGCGCCCCGCCCGGGACCGTGCGCTTCTTTCGGCTCTCGAAGCGCAGCCGGTCGAGCGCCCGCGAGCGCGCCTGGTTCATGATCCAGCCGAGCACCGTGCCGTTCGCCGGATCGTAGTTCGCTGCCCGGCGCCAGACATCGTGGAACACGTCGATGGTGACCTCCTCAGCTGTCTCCCGGTTGGCGGTTATGCGCACCGCCAGGGTGAAGACGATGCGGTGAGCCATGGCAAATAGCTCCTGCAGCGCCAGTTGATCGCCTGCCGCGATCGATTGCACGAGCTTGCTCCATGTCTGCTCAGGTATCGTGGAGCCGGGCTTGGCGTACAAGACGTCGCCCAGCGTGACCGACGATTTTTGCGAGGTCTCCTTAGTCACAAGTCCCTGGCTCGTCATCGCTGCAATTTTGCCTAGCATCCGGCTAGCGAATCAATAGGGGCGGCGATGGCTGCCCCGCCTGCCTGCCTGCCTGCAGCCGCAGATCGAAGCTACCACGCGCAAGGGGCGGCTACTTCGCAAAGAGTAGGGAAGTCCGGCCGGCCTGCAATTCTCAAAAGCAGCAGCTTGCGTGATCATCGTCAGGCCGCGCCTACAAACGCGGCAGGCTCAAATCCAATAATCGAGCTTAGGATAGCGGCCCGGCTTCTTCAGCTGGCCGAAAGCGGCCAACTGCATTATGCGGCGATTGCAGACAATGTGCCTGCTGTGATCTGGTGCGCACGCTGAGAACGAAAGGGCGCCCGTGGGACAACTCTGCGCGGGTGGGACATAGCTAAGTGACTGATTTGAAACTCTACGCCGAATTCTTCAAGGTATAGGCTGCGCTGTCAGATCAACGAGTTAGCGCCTAGGTGGGACAAAAGTGGGACAACTAAAAGGCGGGCTAGCTCTCAACGGACCACTGAAAGGCGGCTGAGCGTAGAAGCACCACTAGCAGATCGCCGTCTGGTAACAGTACCGGGCGGCCTCTGTTGATCGTCGCTGGGCAATGCCGGAAGAGGCTGCATCGTTGAAGCGAGAGGACACTCTGGGCCAGCCGGTCGCGGCAGAAGCGCCGCGTTGGATCCCTTTGGTGGTGCTGACGGCCGTCGAACCGCCTTTTTTGCAGGGCTCGCCGACGCACAGCAGAACGTAGGACGCAGATCGCGATCTCCGCACTTAAGGAGGCTCGCTGGACCCGGGCTGATGCTAGAAACCACCCAACGTGCATCGTCATCATCGAGCGGTCTGCTATAACCAGTAGCAGCCATGCCCAAACCTTCCCCCAAGGCCAAGATCGAGCCCCAGCCCAATGTCCTGTTTGAGGCTACCGTGCGCCGGATGCTGGCGGCTCGGCCTCAGCCCAAAAAGGCGGTCAAGAAGAAGACCAGGCAGAAGCCAAAACTTCGGAAGCGCTAGTCAATTAGCGGCCCTGATTGCAGAAGCAACAGCGAGGCCAAGCTGCCGGCGTCCGTGCTTCCGACAACTCGAGAGAGTGCGCGGCGTGGGAGAGCGTGGGGTTTCCGCCACTTCATTTAAGCCGATGTCCAACTCAATCGAGAGTCACCGCGAAGATAAATACCGCTGGCGGCCCCTCACAATCGATCGGGCAGGGAACCACCTTGCAGACAGCGGCGGCGGACCGATGCTCGCTCCGGCGCCGCTCACCAACAACCATAAGGATCTTCCCATGACCGACCAGCCGTCCACCGGCAGCCCGAACGCGGCCGCCCCCACCCCGATGCAAGCCAGGGCCGAAGCGAAGCTGCTGCGCTCCGAGATCGGCAATAAGTGGGGCAAGTTCACTACGCAGGAGCTGGACGACCTCAAGAACAACGACGAACTGGTGGCGGCACTCGTCGCCAAGTACGGGCTCGCCAAGGACGCCGCGACGCGCGATGCCGCGACGGTGGTCCAAGGCCGCCCCTTCTGAGCAGCAGCCGGGGGTTCGGGGCCCGCGAGGATCCCGGCCTTCGGCGCTCGCAGACTGGTTTCCCCATGACCCTGCGATCGACCGAGCGCACGCTCACCTTCCGGCGGCCCTTCAGCCTGTCGGCCGTCGATGGGCCGCTGCCCGCCGGCCGCTACCGGGTGATCACCGAGGAGGAGCCGCTCGAGGGCCTGTCGTTCGTCGCCTGGCAACGCGCCCGCACGCTGCTCTTCCTTCCCGCCGATGCCTCGCCCGCCAAGGCGCGCGAGGTGGTTCCCATCGACCCCAACGAGCTCGACGCGGCGCTTGCCGCCGACGGGCTGGAAAGTCAGGACTAAGATGCAGGAGCCCGCTTTCGTCTGGAAGGACTGGCTCGTCCCGCCCGCCCTGTTCCCGCTCTTCCTGGCGGCGATGGTCGTCGCCTACGCGCTCCTGCGCACCCCGACGTAGCGACCGGGGTTAGTCTACACGCCCCACCTGAACAGTCGGCAAGACCTGCATTTAGTGCGAGAGAGGCCGCGAGTGGCCTTGAGCCTGCAGAGGGAACTGTCGTGTCCTACCAACTCATTCGCCTAGCCATCCTCGATCGCCGTTGCGCAAGCGCGCTGTATGAAGACTATATCCGCGTCTTCTGTCCGAGAACGATCGGGAAGGACATAAGCGGTGCCGCTGTCGTCGATGCCTTCCAGTACGGCGGCGGCCACTCTGACGGCCTGTCATCAGATGGCGAAGGGTGCTGCTTCAACGTGAACGGCCTCGACTGGATTTCCGTCAACGGCGATGCATGGCGCGCAGGTGCCGAAAAGGAAAGGCGCAACGAGCGTGGTGGGATGTCGACGTCTCGTCCTGAGGCGTGAGAGACGCGGCAGGTTCGTCGTCTTCCCGCTCAACCAGAGCCGAGGCCGCCAGTATGAAGTCGGCTTCCTTCAGCACGCGGCCATTGGGATCGCGAGGACCTAAGACATCGCGCCGAGAACTGCAGCGCACTAAGAACAAATCTCACCGCTTCCGCTTCGAGCGCGAGCGGCGAGGGTAGAGGCAAGTTGAACGAGGCTAATCGAGGGGCGTGAAGCCCAGCGATGGCGGATGATAGGCAGCTGTCCGCCGCGTTCGCCCTCCTATGCTGGCATTTTTGTGAGCAAACCGTTCAATATGTTTCGCCGGCGTCGATTTCGTGACCAAGTTGACCAGACCCTAGCTAGGGCCCCGGTGTAGCGATCTAACCCAGCTGCGTCCCCAAAACCGCATCGACCGCCGAGCGGAAAAGGCAGCAGCAATCGGCGCTTCTATGCTGTTCTGCACCGAGGCGGTTCAATGGACGAGGACCAAGCCGTGCGCTCTCGTAGAGCTCGTGCTCGATCTTCTTAGTGAAATGGTGCCCGGCTGAGAATTGTCAGGCGACCGCGCGCGCGCCGAATGAGAACTCCGTCATCGGGTTTTCGACTTTCTCAGTCGAGAAACCGTTTCCCATAGCCCAGATGGCCGCTTGCGTCCGATTCGCGACCCTGATCTTCCGCAGGATCGACTTCATGTGGGCCTTCACAGTCGCCTCGGTAATCGTGCAAGTGCGCGCAATTATCTTGTTCGAATGTCCTTTCACCAGGCCTTGCAGGACCTGTTCCTCGCGCTGCGACAAATCTCTCATTTGGTCGGTACACCATGAGTTTTCCGATATGCTCTCGGCAAGTCGCGCAGTAGAAGAGAAGCCGGCTTCTTCGTTCGAAGCGCGCCCATGGTCCAACGTCTCGAGGTAAGCCCCGGCAAGATGTACTGCGTTCTGCTTCTTGTTAGGGGAGCTGATGATTAGTCCCGAAGTGGACGCAGCAACAAAGATACGATGACCATCCTTCAGCACGAGTTCGAGTATCCCGAGAAGGGCAGGCGACGATACCGACATGGGAAGGCAGGCATCAATATGCGCCACCGTCAGATGGGTGAAGTCCTCTCCGGATGCCTGTTCGTACAGCAGGATAATCTTAGCGTTGGGCCATGCGCGTCGCACCGCGCTCGCTTCAGCCGCAGCCCCTTCGGCTGAGTCTGCGCCCAAAATCACTATCTTCGGTGCAAGCACAATCCTACAGGTCTTATCACCCGTCGCCGATTCAACTGCCCCAACCACATGATAAGAATGGCTTTCCATCAGAGAAACCAGTCCATCTCGAACCAGAAAGCGCGGTTCGATGATGACCATCGTCGACGACTTCCCTTCCATTGCATACCCTCCCCAGCCCCCAAAAGGAGGCAACCGCAACGGCACCTCCTAGCTGGACGAGTTTTGAACCCTCGCAAAGCGGGAGTCTGGTCAATTGGAGACTCGGCTCCGAGTTGTCGGATTGCAAACCCTTGAAAACCGCAGCGTCTGCGGCCATATTCGAGATCAGGTGAGAGCGCTTCGACAATCCACGCCGAAACGCAGGTTTGGCTGACGGGCTCTCCGGATTCAGGCAATGACGTTAGAAAAGCATGGCCGGCCCCGCGCAACGGTTGAGGAATGGCTGGTGATGCACAATGTCGCTCGCGTCACGAATGGACTATTTCCATTTCCGCGGATCAGACCAATAAGGCGCAATTGCCGAGCCCGAACGCGAGCAGACATCGCGCCCGGTCGTCTTGGTCGCATAGTGCCGCCTATGTCTTCCGACCCGACTATAAGATTGCCCTCGGCGATCCCTTATTTTCTCCCGCAGCTTAAGAAAGTTCTATTGCGGCGGTCAGTCGGGAAGCCCGCGGAGGCCGGCTCTAGTTTCTAGCATCGCCCTCGGCCTCAGGCTCCGAAAGGGGTCCGCGAATGGCAAAGATCAACAATGGCACCTTTGATCCGAAGCGATTTCTCGCGTCGGTCGGACCGGGACGCTCGAACACCGTCTATGCCAAAGGCGCTACCGTTTTCCTCCAGGAAAGCGCGGCCGACTCCGTGTTCTACCTGCGGAAGGGCAAGATCAAGATTGCTGCCACGTCACCTCAGGGTAAGGAAGCAATCGTTGCTGTGGTCAGCCAGGGCGAGTTCTTCGGTGAAGAATGCCTCGTGGGGCAGACGGTGCGGCCAACGGCAGCTATCGCCTTGACCGAGAGCGAGGTCCTGCGCATCGGCAAATGGGAGATGGTCCGGCTGCTGGCTGAAGAACCGGCATTCGGCCAAGTCTTCACAAGGTATCTGCTCGCGCGCAATAGCCGTTTGGGAGAGGACCTCGTTGACCAACTCTTCAACTCGAGTGAAAAGCGTCTGGCCCGAACGCTTCTTCTGCTAGCCAACTACGGCAATGAGGGCGGGCCGTACCCGATTTCCGATAACATGGACCAGGCGACGCTCGCGAAGATGGTCGGTACTACCCGTCCCCGCATCAGTAGGTTCATGAACGAGTTCAGACGGTTGGGCTACATTACCTACAACGGCCACATAGAGGTCAATCGCTCGCTCTTGAAGGTGCTGTTGCGAGACAAGAGGTGATGATGGCGGTGGGCTCAGCAGCGCACGCCGCGAGGAAGCGCTCCGCTCGGCCTCGCTCACGACGTTCTGGTATAAGAGCGCGCCGCAAGCCGTGCGCACTCCGTGCGCGGTGCACTGATCGGGCAGCCCGGCGTGGTCGCACCAGTGTCAAAACGCGTTGCCAAAGCGCTGTAGCTTTGCGCCCGACAGCAACAAGTACAGGGTCGTCAAGCGCCCGATCCGAAGCGAGCGTGGGAAGTGCTTGAAGTCTGGTTGCCGAGAAGGCGTGAACGAGCGTTGATGGCGTAATCTGATTGGCCTGTGGACTTGGAAAGGAGCAGGCGATGCCACTGCACTACACCGGTAGGAAGCAGCGCATGGAAAGCGCATGGAGCTATGAGGCGAAGAACCCCGAGGGTGGGATCATCACCGTTCAGATCTCCTTCGAAGCGCTGCAGGACTACGGTGAGGCCTGCGCTTTGGAGAAGGGGCGCGCGAAGTACGATGCCGGGCAGACCCTTGATGGCATCAAGGTCACCGTTCGCAGCTCTGATTTCAAATAGGAGAGGCCGCGCATCGGAGGGTGATGCGGTACTCTTGCACGGCGTGCTCAGAGCGTTACCCCGCCGCTGACTAGGCGAAGACGGGACTACCTCATGCCGAGGGCACCGACGAATCCCTGAAGCCTTGATTGTGCTGCGCCTTCGTTGCGCTTCTTCGCCTCGCAGCCGAGCGAAAGGAGACGAGCCAGGACGCGCCTTTGGGCGCGTCGCGCCTTGTCCGAGCGAATGGCGCTTAGGAGGAGAAGATGAACTCCAGCCGCTAGGACACCGTCATGGAGCAGGCACGACAGTCATTCCGTGTTCCAATTCCGCCGCACGGGCGTCCAAGACGAGTGCGTCGGCCAGCAGGTCTTGCACTTGCCCCTTAAGAAGCTTGCGGTGCTCGTCCAGCGAGATGACGCGCGCCATTTGGCCAACGAAGTGTGCCAGCTTCCGCTTCCCCTCAGCCTCTATTCGTAGCGCCGCTGCCGTCATGCGTTCCTATATACCTGTGATGCGGCGGGATGCCACCACCTACGGAACTGCAGAACCGCACAACTGAGGCCGGTTTTCGGAATGCAAGAGCGCACGAAACAGACGTTTGCGCCGCTCCCATTTTAGCGGCGTCCGAAGTCCCGGCTGCCGCTCTGGGCCTGAACGTTGCGGCCGCTGATCAGCCAGCGCAGCCGCCGCATTCCGACTTCTCGCCGCCTAACAGGGAAGACGACCCAGGGCGCGGGTTTGGGCCGGCGGGCGTCGTATTTCTTCGCGTTACGCGGCCATGCGTGAGCCGATCTTCCAGCCGGGAGATCGCGGACAGCCCCGTTTCGATCGCCCCGTTCTCGTACGTCGGCGCAGGGGCGGTCCCGGTGTTTGTCCGTAAAGGGAGGGCTTCAACGAAAGTAAAGCCGCTCGCGCATTTGGGCGGCTTTTCGCCATGTCCTGGGTTTGATTGGCCACGGAACTAGTGCACGCGTGCGTACCATTCTCAGGGCTGTCTTTTCGCCAAAATGCCGCTTGGCTATGGTCCGTTCATGGAGTGGGAGCGCACGCACCGCCGGTTAGAAGAGGCCGAGCGCCGCGGCACTCGTCGCAAAGTACGGACTCGCCAAGGACGCCGCGACGCGCGACGCGGCGGCAGTCGTCCAGGGCCGCGCCTTCTGAGCGTCGGGGCCCGCGAGGTCCCGGCTTCGGCCGCTGACCGGTTTTGCCCATGTCCCTGCGATCGACCGAGCGCACGCTCATCTTCCGGCGGCCCTTTAGCCTGTCCACCGTCGATGGGCCGCTGCCCGCCGGCCGCTACCGGGTAATCACCGAGGAGGAGCCGCTCGAGGGTCGTTCGTCGCCTGGCAACGCGCCCGCACGCTGCTCTTCCTTCCCGCCGATGCGCTGCCGGGCAAGGCGCGCGAGTGGTTCCCATCGACTCCAACGAGCTCGACGCGGCGCTTGCCGCTGACGGGCTGGAAAGTCAGGACAAAGATGCAGAAGCACGCTTTCGTCTGGAAGGACTGGCTCGTCCCGCCCGCCCTGTTCCCGCTCTTCCTGGCGGCGATGGTCGTCGCCTTCGCGCTCCTGCGCACCCCCGGATAATCCCCGGCCCCGAAAGGCGGCATGCCGTGACTGAAAAGCCGATCGACCTCGACCAGCACCGCGGGCTTTCCGCCCAACGAGCAACGGAATCGCGGCGGCTGCTCTCCGAAGTCGAAGCACACGAGGCAAAGCTGCACCGGCTCCGAGTAGAGGCGGAGGAGCAGTTCGTCGCCCTGCCGGCGGCGACATGGGAAGAGGCCGCCATGAAGGCAAAGTACCTGCTCAGGCTTTATGCCGAGACGCTGGCCGGCGGCGATGCCCGGACGAGGCGGCTGATCGCGGCGGTGCTGGAGGACTTCGAGCGGCTCGCCGAATACCCGTAAGTCCTTTTCGCCGTCCGTCCTGTCTTCGACAGCCGGTCGCCCCTGATCGATCCGGGGCGCGGCTACAGTTGGCGCCGAGATGGCGGGCTGTCGGCGTTGTTGGACTGCAGATCGGCCTGGCCCTGCAGCTCCTGGGCTTCGTTCTCCAGCTGTCGGGCCGTGCGAATCAGTCCCTTCCTATCCGCTTCTCTCGTGACAGAGCCGGCGAGCCGGCGCGCCCGAGCCGCCATTTCCCGCTTTTCCTGCGCTTCGGCCGAGTACGACATTGCAGGTTCCTTCCCACGGGCACTGAAGCGCCCGTGATGCTTTCCCTAGGCAGCCGCCGCCACGAATCCGGGCGGCATCTTTTCTGCTGCGTCGCGGTCGATCATCGCCGCTTTCGCCCGCCGCACTGCCGACATCCGCGTCGATGCCGCCCGGCGGCTGGCCGCGAGAAGGCGGTGCAGGGCGACCTCGCTTCGCACGAGATGCTCGAAGGCGAGCAGGCGGTCCGGCCACAAAGCGCGGGCCGCCGGCCACGGCAACATGAGTTCGATTGGCTTTTTCACGTATTCCTTTGCCAGCGAGCGCATCGGGGCGGTGAACGGCCCCCAACCAGCTCGAAGCCGGTTGGTTCTGCAAAGATCGTTGAGGGCCAGCCGCCAAATGGGCGGGATCGTCGAGTGACGCTACCCAATAGGTGGACCTGCCGCTCCAAGGTTGTAAGGGGGAGAATGGCCTATTTCTTTTGGGCGCAGCGCCCCCGGGCCATTTCTGGACGGCGGGACTGCCACCAATGACCTGGAAAGAACAGATTGTCGGCGCGTTCGGCTTCGGAACCGCGCCGTTTGCCCTGCATCAATCGGATGCGGACCTTGGCAAAGGCGGCCATCCGGGCAGCCAAGGCCGACGGCGCCACCCGCGAAGTTTTCGCCCGCGAGATCGCCCGCTACGCGCGCAAGTACGTCAGCAGCGAGAACATCCTGCACGAGCGGCTGCGCGGCGATTCAGCGACGCTCGACAGGCTCTGGAAGATTTCCGGCTAGATAAGGGCTTACGCGGCCGCCCGCGCGGCCTCGCGGAAGCTAACCAGCCGCCCGCCCGCCTCGTCCCACAGAGTGAGCCACGGCGCGCGCAGCCCGCCCCACAGGCTGAGCGGCTTGGTCGGCCACAGCGCCTGCACGGCCTCATGCGCCGCGGCGAGCCGGTAGCTCGGCACGCGGGTGTTGAGGTGGTGGACGTGGTGGAAGCCGATATTGCCGGTCAGCCAGTGCAGGACGCGCGGCAGGCCGAACCAGGACGACGCCTCCATCGATGCCACGACGGGATCCCAGTCCGCGCGCCGCGCCCAGCGCGCGGTCTCGAAGCGGTGCTGCAGCGAGAACAGCCAGACGCCGAGGATCGAGGCGACGACCATGATCGAGAGATGAATGGTCAGCACCTCCTGCCAGCCAAGAGACAGCGCCAGCGTGCCGAAGAACGCCAGCAAGGCGGCGTTGGTGAGATGGACCGACCGATGCTCGCGCACCCAGCGGCGCGGCGTGTCGAACGGCACGCGGTAGAGGACGACGAAGACCAACGGCGGCAGCAGCAGATGCGCGACCAGCGGATGGCGCGGCAGGCGGTGCAGCAGGCGCCGCCCGCGTGAGAGGGCGAGATATTCCCGTACCGTCAGGCAGGCCGAGTAGAGGTCGGCGCCCTGGCGGCGGTCGAGGTTGCTCCAGTTGCCGTGATGCAGGCTGTGCTGGCGCGCCCAGTTGGCGAACGGCGTCAGCGTGATCAGGCTGCACACCCGGCCGACCAGGGTATTGGCGCGGGCCGAGGAAAAGAAGGAGCCGTGGCCGCAATCGTGCTGGACGATGAAGACGCGAACCAGGAGCGTGCCAGTCGGTAGCGCCAGGGCGGCCGCGAGCCAAGCGGAGATCGGGTAGACGAGATACATCGCAACGCAGCTGGCGATGAACGGGCCAAGCGACGTCAGAAGCTGGAACGCTCCCTGACCTGCATTCGGCCGTGCGAAGGCGAAAGCGGCCTTGCGCACCACGGCACCCGAGCGGTTGAGCGCCCCGGGAGCATCCATGAGAGGTCCTTTTATCTGATTGAGGTCGCGTCCGGAGAGGGAACGGCGGTGCGACTACACACATCGCAACATGGGCCGCCGGTGCCGCCGTTGCAACAGCGCACTTGTAAAGACGCCGCCGAGCGCCCATATCATGATGGTCGATAGACGGACTGATGATTTGGCTGCGCCACACACTTGGCGTCCAGCACCTGCTCCCGAAAATCCAATGCGAATTCGACAGTCGGCCCTCTGCGCAGAGCAGCAGGCGGGCGCGCATATCTGCAACTAAGAAGTGAAAGGGTTCTCCTCATGTCTACGGGAACCGTGAAGTGGTTTAACACGCAAAAGGGCTTCGGCTTCATCCAGCCCGACGACGGCAGCAAGGACGCATTCGTCCATGTAAGCGCCGTCGAGCGCGCTGGCCTCAGTCATCTGGTCGAAGGCCAGAAGATCGAGTTCGATCTCGTGTCGGACCAGCGCAACGGCAAGTTGTCCGCCGACAATCTCAGGCCCGTCGGCTGATCTCCGGATCGCCGTCCCGTTTCCCGCCGACCACGGATGTACTGGCGGCGGGAGTGCGGACCGCCCAGGCCCTGCGCCGTCCCGAGTGGCCGCGCGGGGCTTTTTTCGTTGAATGCTACCGCAATCGATGAGGCCTTTATGAGTCGCAAACACATCGCCCACATAATGCGGACATCGAAGCTCACGGACGAGGAAGCCGTCACCTTGCGGCGTGTCGCCTTCGGCCAGTCGGACGTGCGGACCCTGCGCCAGGCTGACCTCGAGCGTCTACTGGCACTGCGTCTGATCGCGGGCGGAAGCGCGGGCCCAGATCTCGGGAGGGAGCACTTCGATTCGCTGCCGCGCGCCGTTTTTGCCGGCCGACTCCGGTAACGGTGGCAGCACGGGTTCAGTGCCGACAGGCTCCATCCCATGCCGTGCTTCCCGAGATATCGATCGGCTGACGCAAGCGCCTGCAGAATGCTCTGCGACCGTGAACGTCACCACGCTCGATTGTTAATCCCCGCCGGATCAATTGCGGCTTATGCCGAATAGCGGGCAGACAAATGCCAAAAGGCTCTGCTCTTTTGGACCGCTGGCCGAGACTCTTCAGGTGCCGGCGACTGATAGACCGAGATGCTACTGAAGCGGTCTTCTGCTCCTGCCTGTCCGAAACGGAGAGCACCAATGAGTGGTCGAGCCTCGAAAGAGTCGCTGCTTCGGCAGGATAGCGTTGCCGAAAGTTTGCCGAACTCCTTGGAAACCGAACGTGATCGACAACGCCTGAATAGCCATGCCGAGGGAAGAAGTAGCACGTACTCGCGCTTCAGCGCCCGATGGCAAACTGTAAACATGAATAGAACGCTGATCACTACGTCGGCCACATTGATACTTATTTTCGGGGCCATCCTGGGGGGCGCTCCCCATGCTTCCCAGCTCGATGCTGCCGCGCTCTTCGTCAAGGCCGACGATCTCTACGCAGGCGCAAATCGGGCCTGCAGATTGCAAGGACTGTCATCATTGACATGCGAGCAGAAGGCGAAGGGCTATTTGAACAGAATCGATGCTGAGTTCATCTCCTCCGCGTCCTGCTCTGGCCTCTCAATCAGCAGCGGACGTCTGCCCAATGCGACACCTGCAGTGGTGGAGCGCTTCCTCGCTTCTGGATGGACACTAAATCCTGACTACGACGTTGATGATCGTCCACACGGATGGTTCCTGATGGACCGTATCCGTGCGCCGGCATGGATTTCCGGCGAGGACACCATTCCGGACATGGTGCGTAAGGTGTGTTCAATCATGAAGGAAACTGGCAGAACAGCAGTGATCTCCCTGCAGTTCGGCATGTAGGCCCCCACGGCGTTCGCGAAGTTCTTCCTGTTCCGTTCGATCGCGCACATCTGGCCCGAGATGATCGATACGCACGCCCGAGTTCTGGCTTGATCATCCCGCGCCTCTGGAGATCGGGCATCTTAAGCCCATCGGCGACGATCTCGCGGCCATGGGCTTCACGGACAAGGACGTGGCTGTCGCGCTCAAGCGTGCCGCTCCCGAGAAGCATGGCAGCGAGCAGCAGCTCGGCGACGGGCTCGCCTACCGCGTGATCGTCGACTGTCGCGACGAACCGCACCAGACCGAGCTGATCGAGCGCTTCGATGGCGAGGAGCTGAAATGCCGCGCGTTGATCTCGTAGTCCGCACGCTCATCAAGCGCACGCCGCGCGCCCGTCAGCTGGAGGCGCTGTTTGACGTGCCCGCCGTCGAGCAGAGCGAGCGCGAATGGCACGGCGACGTGCCGCTCGACGCGCGCGACTGGAACGTCGGGCTGATCGTGGGGCTATCCGGTAGCGGTAAGTCGACGATCCTGCGCGATATGTTCGCGGAGCCAGCGACGTTGACGTGGGCTGGCGCGTCGGTCATCGAGGATTTCGACCGCGCGCTCTCGATGAAAGAGATCGCCGATATGTGTCAGGCGGTCGGCTTCAACACCATTCCGGCGTGGCTGCGGCCCTATAGCGTGCTGAGCAACGGCGAGCGCTTCCGCGTTGAGCTGGCGCGCCGCATGCTGGAGACGACCGGCGTCGTCGCGGTCGACGAATTCACGTCGGTGGTCGACCGCCAAGTGGCGAAGATCGGCGCGCATGCCGTCCAGAAGGCGATCCGCCGCTCGGGCAAGCGCTTCGTCGCCGCGTCGTGCCACTACGACATCCTCGATTGGCTTCAGCCCGACTGGACGCTGGAGCCCGCTTCGATGACGTTCACATGGAGGGAGCTTCGCCGACGGCCGAACCTCACGGTCGAGCTTCGCCATGTCGAGTATCGCGCGTGGGAGCTTTTCGCGCCGTTTCACTATCTGACCGTCGAGCTGAACCACGCCGCGCGCTGCTGGTGCCTGTTTGTCGACGAGGAGCCCGTGAGCTTCGCCGCGGTGCTGCATCGGCCGACCAATCGACCGACGCGGATCAAGGGCGTTTCGCGGCTCGTCACGCTACCCGACTGGCAGGGTCTTGGCCTGGCGCTGATCCTCGTCGACCAGCTCGGCGCGCTCTATGCCGCGCAAGGCTTCGAGCTGCGGACCTACCCCGCGCACCCGGCGCTCATCCGCTCGTTCGACCGATCGTCACGCTGGAAGCTGGAGAAGAAGCCGGGCCGGTTTTCCTCGAGGCCGGGCGAGACGGGCAACGCACCTATGGGCGGTCGTCCGTGCGCGGTGTTTTCCTACTGCGGCGAGGCCAGCGATCCGGCCGAGGGCGCGCCGCGCCCGCCGCCTAGAGGCGTGTACTCGTAAATAGGACCTACCGAGCAGGACAAGCCAATGCCCACTTTGCCCTGTGAGTTCAACCGATCAGTGCAACACCGTTCGTAGTTTATCGGCTGGGGTTTCGAAGCCCAAGGTCTTTCGCGGACGTTGGTTGAGTCGCAGGGCAATCGCATTGAGATGCGCCTG